>Ga0307992_1000188_pt1 | contig 40173 bp, 43 predicted proteins | sample EllFjometagen133_FD_203162 | JGI IMG/M metagenome (GOLD analysis project Ga0307992, IMG submission 203162) | Marine microbial communities from Ellis Fjord, Antarctic Ocean - #133 | ecosystem: Environmental > Aquatic > Marine > Unclassified | place: Southern Ocean | collected 2014-10-08
TACTCCCGCACAACCATACGTTTAAAATTTACACTATAGGCTTTTACGGGGGCTGACTGAAATAGCGATGATCCTTGTCCTTGCATATTGACCTCCCTAATTGGTCAACTATTTTCAGGACGACACAAAATAACAAAAAGCCCCGGATCCATCGATAAACTCAGGGTCCGAGGCTTTTTTAAAGCATATTAGGGTTGACTTAGAAGGAGAACCCTGTCTCTATTACTGTGGTTTTAATCACTTCATCTGAGCCACTATCCATGTTGATTTCGCCATCGCCATCCAGATCGCGGAAGGTCTGACGGAAATCCCAGGTTAATGTTGCCCCACCACCCAGGGCAAAGACGGCTTTATAACCCAGCAGTGTTCCCTCGCTATAAATATCCCAGGGATCACCAACGTTCATACGATTGATATATGCTGAGGCACCAGCCAGTTTTGGAATCAGATTTTCAGCCAGATTGATAGATCCATAGATACCCTTTATCGGGTCATCATCCTCCTGAATCATGTGCTGATAAGCACCGGTGACAGTAACCAGGCTCAAAACATCAACACCGACACTTCCAAACACACCCTTCATCGGGGTTGTGTTCATGAGGCGCATATCGCGAGTGATGGGTTTCATCACATCAGCCATTGGAAAGGATTGCATACCTACACGATCAATGTCATAGTTCTGATCAAACATGGAGAAGATAAAATTCTCACCAGTCATGCGATATTCCAGCCCGACGTTCACGAATTTCATGATGGTCATGCGGATACCAGGAGCAGTGAAACCCCAGCCATGGGTGACTTCAACAGAGTCTAACCCGGCAGCGCCATCAGTATAGTTGTAATGGTTGCCCATGTATTTACCCGCTTCAGCAAAGAGCATGACATCCAGAAAACCTGAACTAAATACAGGATAACCAATATCAACACTGACACCTGTCAACGAGGCTTTATTGTCAGCCAGGTTAAAGGGCTCTGCTTTTAATCCTTCAATGGCATCATCAAAATTGTAAACAGAGTTGGGATGACTATCAGTTTTGTTGTCACCATCAATATCATATTCTTCAGGATCTCTATCGGCATAACCGTCACCATCAGAATCCAACCAATAGCTGTCATTATCCGGGAAGTCATCCACAAGATCTGGACGACCATCATCATCAGTATCTGTAAAACCCAGATACTGGTTGACATCTGAAGCTACCGTCATACCAAATTTCAATTTACCCATGCTATAGGTACCACGTAATGAAGCCAGACCAACCAGCTCTTTCACGTTGGCAATCATGGTTTCAACACCAAAGTTTCCAACAGTAAAACCAACATGGGTTCCAATTTTACGAACGGTGGGATATTCCATCATGTTGTTATAGCCATTGACAAATAGACCATAACCCAAAACGACATTCTCCAGAGTTCCAACTCTAACGTAAAGTGGGTCCTGGGGTTGACCCCAGCGGACATACATGATTTTGTCGATAATATCGGTATAGTCATCCCAGTCTTCGCTTCTAATATCTCCATTTTCGTCCATATAGAGAACCACATCCAGACCAACTCCCAGTTTTCCAATTGAGATATCTGGACGCAGGGCAATCTGGTTGTAGATTTGACCATCAATAGTTACAGCACCGAGAGCAGCATCCATGGCGAGAGCATCACCAAAAAGTCCGCCGCCTTCTTCTTCACCCGCCTCTTCATCTTCAGGCTCTGGAGCGCTTTCACCTGCTGTGGATGGGGGTGGTGGAGGCATATCGCCAGTTGTTGTATCTGTTTCAGGTTCTTCTTCAACGAGGGCAGTTTCAGTTTCAGTCGAATCTGATGCGGCATCTCCTGAACCTTCTTCAGCATCAATAGTTTCATCCTCGGGATCTTCGGGGATTGTTCCCTCTTCCGTTTCACCGGTCTGGATATATCCGTCTGTGGTTGAGCTTACGGTTTCACCAGGACCAGCCGTGCTGATCATACCCGTGAGAGTGTTCATCACATCAACCTGGCCTTCAGTAACAATTATTTGATCACCAGTTTCTGGATCAGATACAGTCCAGAACTCAGTTCCTTTAATAGAAGCCACTGAGGTGGGTGTATGGAGTTGGAAACCGAATTCGGCACCTTTCTCATACTTTGTTAGGGCTTGACCATATTCGAGACGAACATGATAACCAGGTCCACCGATGTCTTCTACCAAGGTAATGGCAATCTCAGAGTTCTCGCGAAGCTTTACCTGGCTTTTATCATCTAGAAGCAACATCACGGCAAAACCGTCATTTACTTTGATCTGATCATTGTTGTCCAGGATCATGCCCATGGTAACAGGTGTATCATAATCGAAATCTTCTGCCTTTTGTATCAGGACATCACCTTGAACCTTAGAGATCACAGCGACCTTATCGGCGTATACTCCACCGACCAGAACCAGTGCAAAGATTAATAGAGTAACAAATTTTTTCATGTGTATTTCCTCATTCTGTATGGATTTATATCCTTTTGATATCAGTGCGGAATTTAACAAACGGGCCAAGCCCACCAAGCCTTTTCGTTCAGAATTTGGGTGTCGGCATTTTCAGTGGGGGTGGGTTTTTCAGGTTAGTTTTCAGCTGATTTCTACCCAAACAAATCAAACACCCCGAAATGTTTTTAGCTTGCCCAAGTTATTTAAACACAATAACTTTTGTTTAATATTGAAACAGCTAGCACAAACAATGCTACAGGCGATGTTTCTAGAAGGAGCAAATCGCAGAGAGTTAACACCAGCAGAAAGGAGAAATATGGGTTTTGAGATAGCGGGAATACTAATCCTGATGATTCTCTTGCTGGTCCTTCTGGTTCTCGAGGTTATTCCCATTGATGTCCTGGGGCTGGGTCTCCTGCTGGTGCTCTGGTTTACCGGATATGTCGATAGCGACCAAGCTATTGCAGGGTTTAGTAACAAAGCGGTTCTTACTGTAGCCGTGATGTTTGTGCTCAGTCATGCCCTGGTGAAAACCGGTATTCTCGAAAACTTCGCCCAATATTTCATCGACATGGAAAAGAAAGTAAAATGGTTGGGCATAGGACTTTTCCTCGTCACCGTCAGTCTATTTTCCGGATTTATTAACAATGTCGCTGCGGTGGCCATTTTTATCCCGGTTGCCATGCATATGGCTTCAAAATTTAGAATTTCACCATCAAAATTACTTTTACCTCTCTCTTATGCAGCTATCTATGGGGGCACCATTACGCTCATCGGGACTTCAACCAACCTATTGGTCAGTTCTGTAGGTGAGGCTCATGGCCTCCAGGCCTTGGGAATGTTTGAGTTCTTGCCTATGGGGATCATCTTTCTGGTGGTGGGATCCATCTATAGCCTGGTGGTTTTACCCCGATTACTCCCTTCCCGAGCTCCAGTAAGCACCTTGGTGGGCAAATACCACATGTCTACCTATCTCACCGAATTTAGAATTGATCAAGATTCCCCTCTTATTGGATCAAATTGTCGGGATAGACAGGTGAGTAAACGCTACGATATCACCGTATTGGATGTTATTCGAGATGGAGTTCATCTGGCAAGTAATGTGGGCGAACTCATCCTGGTTCAGGGAGATATCCTGCTCACGAGGGGAGCCATCGAGAACTTCTTAAAGTTTCATCAACGGGAAAAAGTCCTGGCGCTTTCAGATATCAAGCTGGGCGAAAAAGAACTACAGGCCAGTGACAATGTCCTGGTTGAAGGGCTCATCGGACCGGAATCATCGCTCTATGGTAAATCACTGAGTGATCTGAATTTTCGGAAGAAATACAAGGCTTTTGTGCTGGCAATTGGTCGCCGAGGCATCACCATTAAACAAAAGATAGCCCATATACGCCTCCGTTTTGCTGATACGCTCCTCATGCTGATGCCGGCCGATCAGATATCAGAAATGCGTAATGATCCCGATTTAATCATTCTTCAGCATCATGAAATCAATATGCGTAAGAAGAGAATACGCTGGCTGGCGGTCATTATTATTCCCGTCATTATGCTATCCGCCGCAACCGGCTTTATGGATATCCTGGCTGCCGCGCTGGCAGGCGCCTTCCTGTTACTGGTCACCAAACACATCTCAACGCGGGAAGCCTACACGGCTATCAATTGGCCGGTGATTATTTTTATTGCTGCCTTTATCCCCTTTGGAACCGCTATGGAAACCAGTGGCGCAGCCCACCTGATTGGTGAAAGTGTGACCTCCATGGCCAGTATTTTTTCAGCAGACCTGGCGCCTTATGTGTTGCTATCCAGTCTCTACTTAATTACGGCCATCATTACCGCTGTGGTTTCCAATAATGCTGCAGCCATTGTGTTAACCCCTATAGCCATCGCCGCTGCAAATAATATGGGCATTGATTCCCGTCCCTTGATCTTCACGATCTGTTATGCTGCCTCTGCCAGCTTTATGACTCCCATAGGGTATCAAACCAACCTGATGGTCTATGGTCCAGGTAAATATAAGTTTATGGATTACGTAAAAGCAGGTGCACCCCTGAATCTGATTTTCTGGGTGATTGCGTCTGTTATGGTGCCAATATTCTGGCCTTTTTAAAAACGGGGCAGAAATTACTTCAGCAGGGTCATGCGCTTCATCTGCGTTTCAGATCCAGATTCCAATCTAATGAGATACACCCCGCTGGCTTGATTTTCAGCATTCCAGACAAGTTGGTGGTTTTCGGCCGGTAGGTTACCATTGATCAACTCGGCGACCTGTCTACCAGTGAGATCATAAAGACCCAGCCTGATATGAGTGTTGGACGGCAGTGAAAAGCTCACAGTGGTTGAGGGATTAAAGGGATTGGGAAAATTCTGATGCAGGGCCAACTGGTCAGGACGGATGTTTCTTTCTTGATCATCCACAGCCACAAGGGTTTCGTCTGGGAAAAAAGTATAGCCGACGCCCCCCTTGGTGAACCAGGATTGGGATATGGCGGACTTGCTGAATTCATAACCCTCACCGTTCTGGCGGGCAGGGTCGTGCACCAGAGGATCACCCTGACCGTCAAATCCAGCCAGCATCATGAGGTGTCCTGTGTAAAGCGGGGGTCCCACTGACATAACTACCCGGCCACCGGCTGCCAGAGTATCATAAGCCTGGCTCCAGGTGCGATAACGGGTGACGGCGCCATCAAGATGAAAGCCGGCAGCATTTTGAACCGCTCGTGGCCAGATACCAAAGAGGTTCCAGTAATTATCATAATTATCCACGGCGAAGTCATAGGGATCCACCTCAATATCATATGATCGAATAGCTAATATAGTGAAGGTCGGTGAGCAGATACTCCCACCGATTTCTAGATCAACATTGTACTGACAGACAAAATTTGTGGGAATATAGATGGCTGGTGGATCATCATTTACTATGGCTTAAAGGTTCATGTTGTCAGTGGTTCTCTGATCACTCATATAAAAACTAAGCTTGTCGATGGAAGGTGAGGAATGCCCGGCTTGTTGTCTCTTAAACTCAACACGCCATCGACCAATTCTAAAGACTTCCCGTCCTCGCTGGGTACGACATTGCTGTTGCTACTAATATTTTTCCACATTTCTTCAGATCTTGAGACTTTGGCCTGGTCTGGATAATCCGCCAGGGCTGTTGTGACAAGAATCAAAAAAAGGAAAAAGAACTGCTTCATAGTGAATATCCTGTTTTGACGAGATTTATATGATGTGTTTTTAAGTGTTGAACCATGTTGGCAGAGAACATAGCTGGAGCTGAGTGCTTTTCTATAATGATTTCAGGGATATCGAAAGCCGAGGTGAAGAAAGGTTTCATTACCGACCTGTCGACTATTGAGGATTTTAAACTGGGGCGGTGACGGCAGGTTTTGGCCGCCTAATAGGTCCGGCGCCTTGAGATCTCCAATGACAATAGGTACCAGCGTGAGATACAATTCTTCCAGGACCTGTGCAGTTATAAATTTGTGAAGGATATGCCCACCACCTTCGACCAGCAAGGATGTGATGCCACATTTGGCGACATGTCTGAGAATAAGCTCAATTTGACCGGGTTGATCAGGAATGGAGACAATATCAACATGCTCTGGCAGGGTCTGTTTTGCCGTAGTGTTCTCTGAACCAGAAAAAATGGTGATAGGAATATCGGAATATTGAAAAAGCTCAGCTTCAAAATCCAGATCCAGACTGCGGCTCATGATGAAGTGATGAGTATTCCGTGTTGAATCATTCCCCCGATGTACTTTTGGCCAGGTTCTGAATGTGTTGGCGCCAAACAGAATTCCATCGGCATCATCTCGAAGCGAGATCAGGTTTTCCATATCATAGCGCGAGCCAAGAGCCACAAAATGGTCAACGCCGGCAGGTCCGATCTTGCCATCCAGGGAACTGGCCATACAGGCAAAAATTCTCATCTTTTGCATCTCTCCATGTATGAAAATAGCCCGTTAGATAAGAAAAGCACAACATGTGATTTGTTTTTTGGGTCACATCGTGTACTTTCAGCTAATGAAATGGTTTATAATTATATTGCTGGGAGTGCTATTATTGACGGGTTGTGAACTCTTTACGCCCCGTGATTCTGAACTCCCCATTGATGTTTTGGACCCCTATGCCTGGATTCCTCCAACCTCACCAGAAATTGTTCTCCAGAATCTCGCCAATGCCTTTCCAGCTCATAAGCTCAATTATCATATGGATGTTTTGAGAAAGGCTGATGAAACGGGAGTGGCATTTGCATTTTTTCCGGATCCGGACCTCGCCATCTCAGAAGCAATAGTATTTGAGAATTGGGGCTATATTGAGGAAGAAACTTTTATTACCAAGCTTTTCGAAGAACTCGATGAAAATGGCCTCCAGCGCCTTGTCTGGGAACGTACAGACTTTTTACCTATAGAGGATCGTTTTGAGATCACCACAGATTATCATCTGACTTTAGCATATGGGGAATCTGAAACCCCCCTGCCCGAACAATTCAGAGGCCAGGCCACTTTGACGCTGGTTCAAAATGTTGACCTGCTCTATGAAATTTCAGCTTGGCATGACTTAGCATCTGATACGCTGCCCTGCTGGAGCAACCTTAAAACCCTGGTACAATAGGTTGTGAAAGTCTTCAGGCTTACCCTCCCTATAATATTGCTCAGCCTGGTCTGTTTCCAGGGCTGTTGGAATCCCTTTGCCCCGACAGAGGGTATCCTGGAGGGAGAAGCCTCACTTATCCTGACAGAACAAAGATCACCCGATGAAGTTTTGCAAAATTTCCGCTATGCTTATATCTATCGGGACAGTGTGATTTATAGTGAACTACTCGATACCAGCTTTATCTTTCTGTATTATGATCCGGAGCTGGGTGGCTCAGGGGGTGATGATTATTGGGGTCGGGATACAGAGCTCCGCACAACAGGTAGACTTTTCAGGACCTTTGATCACTTCACCCTGGTCTGGAATGCCACCATTGCCGCAGATACTTCACAAAACGGCATTATCAGTTTGACCAAAACCTTTGATTTGTCCATTGCTGGCGAATACTTCCTTAGCGGGAATGCTATTTTTGATTTTATCAGTGATCCTGATGGAATCTGGCGTATCTCTCGCTGGCAGGACGAATCCTTCTTTTAACAGGGGTTCAGACCTTAAGATTGTTGAGTACGCCCTCGCTTAGGTTTGACATTGGGACCCCCCACAATAAATTCAGAGCCATAATAAAGGAATCGATATGATCGTTTTAAATAAAGTGTTTCACTTCTGTGCTGCACATCGCTACGGAAACCCAGCTCTCAGTGAAGCTGAAAACCTGGCTGTTTTTGGTAAGGATCTCAATATTCATGGACACAATTATGAACTGACAGTTTCAGTAACGGGAGCAGTGAATCCAGCCACAGGCTTTCTGGTGGATTTGGGACACCTCAAAGAGGTGGTGAAAGAGCATGTCATTAAGCATGTCGACCATTCTCAGATAGAGATCGATATTCCCTGGTTTGAGGGCAAACAACCTTCAACTGAGAATATGGTGGTCTGGATGTGGGAGCAGGTAGCAAGTCATTTAGAAGACGGCAAGCTACATCGCGTTCGGCTCCAGGAAACACCAACTATTTATACGGATTATTACGGTCCTGAAGATTAATCGGCTCACACTCTTGACGGCATGTATTTTAGTCCCCTCAAAAGGATGATTTATGACGGTATATAATTCGAACCCTTCTCCTGAGATCATTCAAAGGAGAGAGCGGGTCTTTCTCATTTTGGCAGGTCTCTTTCTGGGGACCCTGTCCATGCTAAACATTCTGGGTATCAGTCGATTTATAAAGCTATTTACGCTGAGTTTTGATGGTTACGGTGATGTGGTTTTTGCTGTAGCGGTGGGCGTTCTGCCGTATCCATTAACTTTTTTAGCCACCGATTTCATCAGTGAACTCTACGGACGCAAGCGAGCAAATTTTGTGGTCTTTGTTGGGCTCATACTCAACCTGTGGGTTATGTTTATCATGTGGCTGGGGGGCGTGATGCCTGGCTTTGAAACATTGACCGTCACAGGAGAACTTGCCCGGGATGCTGCAGGTCGGCTACCCGTTTTTTATGAAGTGAGAGCCCTGACATTTGGTGCGGTTACGGCGTCCATGATTGCCTATCTGGCGGCCCAGTTTGTAGATGTCTATATGTTCCACTTTTGGAAAACCCTCACCAAAGGAAAACACCTTTGGCTGAGGAATAATGGGTCGACCCTGGTGAGCCAGCTTGTTGACACGGTGGCGGTGATCTTGGTGACTCACTATTATGCCAAAGCCCTACCTGTGGATATGGCAAAACCCATCTTTAATCAATTGCTCGTATTTATCATTTCTGGCTATACCTTTAAATTGATCGCCGCCCTGGTGGATACAGGCCCTTTTTACGTTGGTGTGCACTATCTTTCACGCTATCTGGAGATTGACCCTCTGGCTGATTTTGAAACTAAATAAATGTCCCCTGGATAGGAGTAATACATGGTAGACTTAAAGAAAATAGAAGATTTGACCCACAGTCTCTTATCGGAGATCGGTGAAGACCCCGAGCGCGAGGGTCTGATTCGCACCCCACACAGAGTTGCCAAAGCCTGGAAATACATCGCCAGAGGCTATGAACAAAACCTGAAAGACGTGTTGAATGATGCCATTTTTGAGGACAAGTGTTCTGAAATGGTCGTTGTCAGGGACATAGAGTTCTTCAGTATGTGTGAACACCATATGCTGCCCTTTTTTGGGAAAGCACATGTCGCTTATATCCCCCGTGGAAAAGTGATCGGCCTTTCAAAAATTCCCAGAATCCTTGAAATGTATTCCCGTCGACTGCAGATTCAGGAACGCATAACCCACCAGGTGGCAGAAGCATTGAATGAATTATTAGATCCGGCTGGCGTTGCTGTGGTTTTAGAGGGTCGTCACCTCTGTATGCAGATGCGTGGTGTAGAGAAGCAGAATTCTTTTGCTACTACATCAGCTATGTTAGGTGAATTCCATGATGAGGCTGAAACAAGAGCCGAGTTCTTGAGTATCATCAGCATGAAGAATTTATAAACCAATCATACGTGATTCGTCACACCGAGCGGAGTCGAGGTGCGGGGTGTCAATGTAATATGGTAAAACAAAACATTTAAAGCCCTAAAATGGTTCTTTATCCCTCGAGGGAGTTTATGCTGGGCTTGGCCGAAGTACTCGGGATGACGAAAAGGGTTGCTATAAATAGAGAGAAACTATGCCTGAAAAACTAAAAAAATTATTTGAAGATCATTTCAAGGAAGATGTTGCTGAACTGAGTCCCTTGCCAGCTCATGGCTCCAATCGAGAATATTTTCGGTTGAGTAATGACAAGCGCTCTGTTATCGGTGCCAAAAATCTGGACCGACTGGAAAACGACGCTTTTGTCACCTTCTCCAGGCATTTTCTCTCCAAAGATTTGACGGTACCAGAAATTTATGCCGAAGATCTTGAAAACGATATATACCTTCAGCAGGACCTTGGTGATGTCACCCTCTTTGACTATCTCCTGGATGTCCGAGAAGGGCGCAAGGATTTCCCGAGCAGGTTGCTGAAAACCTATGAGCAAGTTGTAGAACTTTTACCCCAATTTCAGATCAAAGGCGGTCAGGGGCTGGATTACAGCAAGTCCTATCCCCACCATAGTTTTGATCGTCAATCCATGATGTGGGATTTAAATTATTTTAAATACTATTTTCTAAAACTGGCCCACATCCGCTTCAATGAACAGCGGCTGGAACAAGACTTTCGGACTTTCACAGATTTTCTACTTCAGGCTGATGGAAACCATTTCCTATATCGTGATTTTCAATCTAGAAACATCATGCTCAAAGATGGCAAACCCTGGTTTATTGATTATCAAGGTGGACGTAAAGGTGCCTTACAATATGATATCGCCTCGCTGCTCTTCGATGCCAAGGTGGATTTGCCTTTTGAGGTGCGAGAACACCTTCTGGACCACTACCTAAATGCAGTGGGTGAGTTGATTCCCATCGATCGTGAAGTCTTTACCAAACATTATTATGCCTTTGTGTTTATCCGTATCATGCAGGCCATGGGTGCCTACGGATATCGTGGGTTTTATGAACGCAAAACCCATTTTTTGCAGAGCATTCCTTATGCCATAAGAAATCTTGAGTACCTCGTTCGCAAAGTGGATATATCCATTGATATCCCCGTCATGATGGATGTCTTTCAACAACTCATTCAATCCTCTGCCCTGAGAGAGTTCGGCAAGGCAAACCTGCGTCTCAAAGTTCGCATTTCCAGTTTCTCATATAAAAAAGGCGTTCCCATTGATGATCGAGGTCATGGTGGTGGTTTTGTCTTTGATTGCCGCTTCCTGCCCAATCCAGGACGAGAAATAGCCTATAAGAAATTGTCAGCGAATGATCAGGAAGTCGTTGATTGGTTTGCTGATAAGCCTGATATGGACCGCTGGCTAAAACGCATATTTACCATGGTAGATGCAGCTATAACCAGTTATGAAGAACAGAACTTCACTGATCTGATGATTTCATTCGGATGTACCGGTGGTCAACACAGGTCTGTCCATTCAGCCAACAGGCTGGCTGCCCACCTGAAGGAGACCCACGATATTGATGTAGTGCTCAGCCACCGCGAACTGAGAGACTAGCCTCTCTTGAAGGCCATGCTATTTGCTGCCGGTCGGGGTACCCGATTGGCCCCTCTCACCGACAGACATCCAAAATGTCTGGTGGAGGCTGGTGGCAAGACCCTTCTTGAACACAATATCCTCAAACTCAAAGTCGCGGGAGTTGATACGCTCGTGATAAACGTGCATCATTTTGCTGAACAAGTCATTGAATTTATCAACTCCAAAGACTTTGGTTTGACTATCCATATATCAGAGGAGCAAGATCTCTTGGGTCAGGGTGGCGGATTGCTTGTGGCTTCTCAGTATTTTCAAGGTGACGAAGCCTTTCTCGTCTGCAATAGTGATATTTATACAGACTTGGATTTGAAAGTGTTGGTGACAGCCCACAACGAGACGCAATGTCTGGCCACGTTGGCAGTAGCAGGACGACTGACGTCCCGCTATTTGAGGTTCGATGAGAATCGCAATTTGTGTGGCTGGGAAAACCGCAAAACAGGTGAAGTTATTTCCTGGAACGCCAACAAGTTTGAACTCTGGGCTTTTAATGGCATTCAGGTGATTTCATCCAAAATTTTTGACTACATGGATGGACAGGGTACATCTTTTTCCACGATTCCTGTCTATCTGAAAGCCGCACAGGCTGGTGAAGAAATCAAGGCCTTTCCCATGGATCAGTCCTACTGGATTGATATTGGAACGGTTGAAAAACTGGAGCTGCTGAAAGAGCATTTGAGTAAAGAACCTTACGAAGGTTTGAAACCTTCGTAAGGTTAACCCAAAGGTTAATAATCTTGTATCAAGAATCAGGTATATATCACATTTTTAACCGCGGCTGCAATCGGAATCCAATTTTCTACACAGATGAAAATTATCGCTATCTAACGGAAAAAATAAGTACCACTGTTGAACGCTTTGGTGTTGATGTCATTGCATACTGTCTAATGCCAAATCACTATCATTTACTCGTTCAGCAGAACTCTGAGGTACCTATCTCAAAATGGCTTCAATATATTTTTAATGGATACTCTCAGGCGATAAACAAACAAGAGGGTCGAACAGGAACCCTGTTTGAGGGAAGACCCAAACACATTCTGATAGATAGTGATGAGTATCTTCTGGATGTTATAGCCTATATACACTTTAATCCTGTCGCTGCTGGACTGACATCAAAGCCTGTTAAGTGGGAGTTTTCAAATTGCCTGGAATGGCTGGGAAAAAGAGAGTCCATGCTCATCAGTAATCATATAATTGAGTCTTTCATATCTCGATCTGAGTATGCAGATTTTTTGAATTATTATTCCGAGACGAAGAGCAAGAATCTGTTGGATAAGTTTAACCTGGAGAATAATTAGATATTGAAATAACCTTGCGAAGGATTAGAACATTCTCAAGGTTACTCATAGAGGAATATTTATGACAAAATCACACTATGATATAGCAATCATCGGTGGTGGTCCTGGTGGATACGTCGCTGCGATTCGAGCAGCCCAATTGGGTAAAAAAACAGTGGTCATTGAACGCGCTGATCTGGGTGGCGTTTGTCTGAACTGGGGTTGTATTCCAACGAAAGCACTATTGAAAAGTGCCGAAGTCTTACGGTCAGCTCAGAAGGCCAAAAAATTCGGTGTGGTGGTAGGTGGTGTTGAAGTGGACTTCCCATCAGTGATTAAGCGTTCAAGACAGGTTGCAGGTTCTCTTTCAAAGGGCGTCGATTTCCTCATGAAAAAGAATGAGGTAGCTGTAATCAATGGTTCTGCCACGCTGCTGGGTGGCAACCAGATTCAAATCAATGAAGACCAAAAGATCAACGCGGACCATATCATCGTAGCCACAGGCGCCCGTCCCCGACCCATGCCCGGAGCGGCCTATGATGGTGAGGTTATTATCTCATCAAAAGAAGCCATGAGCCTGGAAACCATCCCGGAAAAACTCGTGGTGGTTGGCGCAGGAGCCATCGGTGTTGAATTCGCCGATTTTTATGCTGCCATGGGCAGTCAGGTAACCATCGTTGAAATGCTTCCTCACCTGCTTCCCATTGAGGATGAAGAAGTCTCTATAGAGCTGCAGAAAATGTTCAAACGTAAAAAGATAAAAGCCCATACTGATTCCAAGGTTGAGGCTGTTTCAGTTTCTGGAGGAAAAGCTCTCGTCAAAGTAAAGACGGGCAAAGGTGACATTCTAGAATTGGATGCAGATAAGGTTCTCATTGCCATCGGAGTTCAGGGCAATACAGAAGAATTGGGTCTGGAGGAAGCCGGTGTCCAGCTGGAAAAAGGCTGGATAAAGACCAACGGATACATGCAAACCAGTGCTGCTGGCATCTATGCTATTGGTGATGTGGCAGGTCCTCCGTGGTTAGCACATGTGGCATCACATGAGGGCATTACCGCCGTAGAACACATTGCAGGGCTGAATGTAAAGCCCATGCATTATGATAATGTTCCTGGTTGTACCTATTGCACACCCCAGGTGGCTTCTATTGGGCTTACAGAAAAAGCCGCTCGTGAGGCTGGCTATGAAGTAAAGATTGGAAAATTCCCCTATCGTGTATCAGGGAAAGCCATGGCAGCCGGTGATACCGATGGATTCACCAAACTCATCTATGACGCCAAATACGGAGAACTCCTTGGTGCCCATATCATTGGAGCAGAGGCAACCGAACTCATTGCTGAAATTGGAATGGCTCGTTCATTGGAAGCCACCCATGAAGCTGTACTTGAAACCATACATGCCCACCCCACTTTATCTGAAATGATTATGGAAGCATCGGGCTTGGCTCTGGATCGCGGAATCCACCTTTAAAAGGTGACGAGGTATATCCCATTATTCTGGGAAAGCCACAATATGTTGATAAAAACCAGGAATTCCCCTATATGGATGGTGCTTTACCGGCTTCCCTAATAAGTGGGATGTTTGATTTAGTAACACAAGATGAATCAAGACTTCAAATGAAGCTCTTTGGTATGAGACCTCAACTTTCCATGAATGACTGCTGAAAATGGTCTATTCTTTGAAGAATAATTCGATGTTTATGTGCGCAATTAACTCAAGCATATTACACCCTTCGAGAGCCTCCAGTCTACGCTTTTCAGCTTCGACCTGGCAGGCAGGGATACGGTCAGGAATTAAGTTGTGTCCCCGCCTTATGCGGGATGTTCCACTTGCTGAGCCTGTGGAAGTATAGCACATTGTGCGCACTATGAACTCGATAAATAGAAATTCATTCCCCGATATATTATCCATTCTCGAATCTGTGGATTCTCTCATGACATCCCTGAAAACCAGGGATGAAATTCTTCAAGAGATAGCAGAGTTACTTTCCAGCAAGGTTGACCACTACAATTGGGTGGGCTTCTATATCGTTGATGAATCTGGCACCAATCTCATTCTGGGTCCTTATGTGGGCGCTGCCACAGATCATGTTAAAATTGCTTTTGGTAAGGGGGTATGCGGCCAGGTCGCAGTTTCTGAAATGAGAAGAGTTATTCAAGATGTGTCCCTGGAGGACAATTATCTATCTTGTAGCCCGAACGTTCATTCTGAAGTGGTTTTCCCTATCATGAAAGACGGAAAATTTGTTGCCGAGCTGGATATTGACTCTCATGCTATTTCGCCCTTCACGGGTCGGGATACTGAGTTGCTGGAAGCTATCTGCAAAAAAATATCGGTGCTGTTTTGATTCAAGAAAGAATCAAATGTGAATTTCAAGACCTCACGATGGAGTTTATGCTGAGCGGAGCCGAAGTGCTCGAGGTGACCGACTCTGTTTTTGGCAGTATCATAAGATACTCTTCTGCGGGTGTCAATCCGAGTTCGTCACACCGAGCGGAGTCGAGGTGCGTGAGGCAAAGGGTAGCTCATAACTAAAATGAGTTCACTTCAAATCATAAAAAAGGGACTGGTCCCCTACGAGGAAGCCTGGAAGTATCAGCGTCAACTCCATGCCAAAAGACTGGCTGGTGAGATATCAGATACTCTGATTCTTCTAGAACATCCTCCTGTTTACACCTTCGGGAAAAACTCAGATCAATCCAATCTTATTGATGCCCGGGATGCTCAGGTCATCCAGAGTGACAGAGGTGGAGATATCACCTGGCATGGTCCCGGTCAACTTGTTGGCTATCCCATCATCAACCTGGAAGACCATAAGAAAAGCGTGAGTTGGTATATGCGCAACCTAGAGGAGGTAATTATCCAAACTTTCCAGAACTACGACATCACCGGTGAGCGCATTTCTGGGATGACCGGTGTGTGGGTTGGCAATCAAAAGGTTTGCGCCATGGGTGTGCGACTCTCCAAGTGGGTTACCATGCATGGATTTGCCTTGAATGTGAGACCGGATATGTCATATTTCAACGGCATGATCCCCTGTGGTATCAAGGGTAAGGGGGTTGTGAGTATGCAGGAATTGCTTGGCCATGAGATAACCATTGAAGCGGTTTCTCAACCACTGATCCAAGCCTTCCAGGCGGTATTTGAATTTGATAGAGTTGAGGACAAATAGTGGAGATTTTGCGTGTCATCAAACCTTAAAGGATTCAATAAAAACGAATTATTAAGCATTTTTAAAACCATGGCGACCTCCCGTCGTGCCGATGAGAAAATGCTCACCCTGCTGAGACAGGGAAAGTCATTCTTCCATATTGGTGCAGCTGGACATGAAGGTGCACAGCTCGCCTGTGCCATGCAAATGAATCCCGAGTTGGACTGGTCATATCCCTACTACCGCGACCAGACCATGGTTCTGGGTTTGGGCATGACACCAGAAGAGCTCTTTCTGAGCTTTCTGGCTAAAAAAGATGATCCCGGATCAGGTGGTCGTCAACTCCCACAACACTATGGCCAAAAAGATTTGAACATTGTTTCCCAGTCCAGCCCAACGGGTACCCAGTACCTCCAGGCAGTTGGAACCGCCATGGCAGCCCGTCATGCCGGGAACAAAGCTCTCGTCTATGTTTCTTCTGGAGAAGGAACCACCAGTCAGGGTGAATTCCATGAAGCCCTCAACTGGGCAAGTAGAGAGAAACTTCCTGTTCTTTTTCATATCGAAGACAATGGTTTTGCCATCTCCGTCCCCAGCTCATCGCAGACAGCGGAAGGCTCGATCTATGACATGGTTGGTGGCTATGGAAACCTGACTCGATTTGAAACAGATGGCACCAACTTTTTTGAGTCCCATGAAACCTTTAAAAAGGCCGTTAGGAGTATCCGGGCTGGAAATGGTCCAGCTATTGTAGTTTCAAATGTGGTCCGTCTTTTACCACACTCTTCTTCAGACGATCATCGAAAATACAGGGATGCTGACGAGCTGTCAGAGGAACAAAAACGGGACCCCATAGAAAAATTCAGAGCACAGTGTGAACGAGATGGCATCATCAGTTCAGAGGAATTTCAACAGGTCTGGGATGAAGTTATACAAGCGATTGACAAGGTCGCTGAAAAAGCCCTGGCGGCACCTTTTCCAGAAAGAACAGATGCAACCACCCATGTTGTGAATGAATCTCCCGTATCCATGAACACCTCAAAATCGGCAACAACAGGATCCGAAATCGTAATTGTGGATGCCGTCAATCATGCTTTACACGAAGAGATGACCCGTAACGATAAAATGATTATCTACGGCCAGGATGTTGCTGATGGGAAAGGTGGCGTATTTACTGCTACCAAAGGAATGTCCACGGAGTTTGGCGACCAGCGTGTTTTTAATTCTCCCCTGGCAGAAGCATCCATCATTGGAACCGCCGTTGGTGCTGCGGTTGCAGGTCTGAGACCCGTGGTTGAAATTCAATTTGGTGATTATATCTGGACGGCGATGATGCAGATTCGCAATGAAGTCGCTACCATTCGATATCGCAGTAACAATACCTTCTCGTGTCCCATGGTGATTCGAACTCCCGTAGGTGGATATATTCACGGTGGTCTTTGCCACAGCCAGAGCATCGAAGGCTTTTTCATGCACTTGCCAGGCATTCACATTGTCTACCCATCCAATGCTGCGGATGCAAAAGGACTGCTCAAGTATGCCTGTCGTATTGATGACCCCGTTCTGTTTCTTGAACACAAGGGCATGTATCGACAGGGATTTGCCAAACGACCTGAACCAGATGAAAATTACCTCCTGCCCTTTGGTCAAGCTGCTGTGGTTCGCGAAGGTCGAGATCTCACAATCGTCACCTACGGATTAATGGTTTATAAAGCCCTGGAGGCTGCCAAATATCTTAAAAAAAACATGGGTGCTTCCATTGAAGTGATCGATTTACGGACACTCAGTCCCCTGGACAAAACCACTATTGGAAAATCATTACAGAAGACCAGTAAAGCTCTGGTCGTTTATGAGGATACACTGACAGCTGGTCCGGGTGCTGAAGTAGCAGCCATTATTGCTGAGGAATATTTTGAGTATCTGGATGGCCCGGTTTTACGCGTGGCAGCCAAAGATTCACCCGTGCCCTTCAACTGGGATCTGGAAGATGAGGTCCTGCCCCAGACCGAAGATATCCGCCTGGCTGCAGAACGGTTGTTGGGGTATTAGGATGGACGAGAGAACTCTTTGTGTCACGTTGAGCTCGTCGAAGTGCGACACAGTTATTGTTAACAAACATCGCTTATCCTTCGACAGGCTCAGGAAGACAGCGCTGTTTGAAGGGATATACTCGGAGGTGAATAAATGATTTTCGATATAGTCATGCCCAAAATGGGTGAATCCTTGACCGAGGGAACCGTTCTGGAATGGAAAAAGGCTATTGGAGAGACCATCGACAAGGATGAGACCCTTCTGGAAATCGCCACAGATAAAGTTGATGCTGAAATCCCCAGCCCTGTCTCAGGCACAGTGGTTGAGATTATTGGCGTAGTCAACCAGACCTACGATATTGATACCATCATCGCCCGGGTAGAAACTTCAGATTCTATTGAGGTTGAATCCAAAACCGAAAAACCCTCGGCTCAGCCATCTGAATCCCCCGGGTTGCAGAAGGCGCTTCGCGAAGCGCCACAACAACCCATCCCTACCTTTGGAGATGATCGTGTATATTCACCCCTGGTGAGGAGCATTGCATCCCAGGAAGGCATTACACCCGCTGAATTGCAGCAGATTCCAGGTAGTGGTTTTCGTGGCCGCGTTTCCAAAAAGGATGTGCTCTTCTATCTCCAAACCCGCAGCTCAGGCGCTACTAAAACCAACGCTGTAAGCGGTTTGGAAGAAACAGGTCTTGCTGAAAAAATGCTGCCTGAAGATGTTGAAATCATCGACATGGACAGTATGAGGAAAAGCATCGCCAAGCACATGCGCAAAAGTATTGATACCTCAGCACATGTTTATGTGGTCAGTGAAGCTGATATGACAGACATCATGAATTTCATTTCAGAGAATAACGAGGATTTTAAAAAGAAACAGGGTCACTCCATAACGGTAACCCACTTTATTACAAAAGCGGTGAGCGATGCCCTCTTAAAATTCCCCATGATTAACACCTCCCTGGATGGGACAAAGATTATTCGTCATAAACATTTGAATATCGGGATTGCTGTGGCTGTGGGTAATGGCCTGGTGGTTCCTCCAGTCAGGAATGCAGAAGAAAAGTCATTGCTGAATATTTCAGATGCGATTTCAGACATCGTGAGCAGGGCGCGGGAAAAGAAATTGACTCTGGATGATCTGGAAGGTGCCACTTTTTCCATCACCAACTTTGGTGTCTTTGGTAATCTGGCAGGCTACCCGATAATTAATCAACCGAACGTTGCCATTCTAGGTGTCGGGACTATTAAAAAGCGACCTGTTGTCGTAGAAACAAAAGCAGGTGATGAAATAGCTATTCGTCAGATGTGTGTCTTCACCCTTGGATTTGATCATCGTATTGTGGATGGTGCCATGGGCGGAAAGTTTATTGAAGAAATTGTGAAGAACCTTGAAAGCGTAGATTCCCAACAGGAACTCGCCGAATTCGTTCGGTAAATAGATACGTCTTTGCGAGAAGTGAAACGACGAAGCCTGTCCGCCGCCTGCCTTCGCCGAAGCGGCTACGCGCAGGCAGGTACTGCGTACTTGCTGGAAGGCGGGCAATCTCGAGCTTTTGATATTCCAAAGTCTGGAGATCGCCGCGTTCGTCCCTCACTCGCGATGACGTTAGTGAAATTTGAAAGAAGTATAAATGTTTAAGATAAATAATTTTATCTCTCGCAGAGCACGCCCGCCTGCGTATAACTCAGTGCGGGCAGGCAAAGGCGCAGAGATTTTTTTTGATGAACAAAAATTTAAAGTTCGTGCTTTTCGTCAGGTTCGTTGTGGAAAAACAACTTCTGTGGTCTCCGTTAACTCCGCGGTTACAAAGGAGGCTATTTAGTGTCAAAACCTTCCAAGCCAGCTTGGCTTAAAACAAAATTACGCACGGGTCCAAATTTTCAGGACTTAAAGAGTATTGTAGCCGACAACAAGGTACATACCGTTTGCCAGGAAGCCATGTGTCCCAATATCAGCGAATGCTGGGAGCGTCGCGCTGCCACCATCATGATTCTGGGAGACACCTGTACGCGCTCCTGCGCCTTCTGTGCCGTTAAGACGGGTCGACCTTCAGCTGTGGACCCGGATGAACCTAGAAGGACTGCTGAGGCTGTTAAAAAGATGGGTCTCCATCATTGTGTCATTACCTCGGTGGATCGCGATGAGCTGGATGATGGCGGTGCTAATATCTGGGCAGAAACCATCCGCCAGATTCATGCAGAAGTCCCAGGTTGTTCTATCGAAGTATTGACGCCCGATTTCAAGGGTGATAGCAAGAGCATCCAGGTGGTTTTGGATGCCAAACCAGAAATTATGAGCCACAACATGGAAACGGTGGAGCGTCTCCATCGTCACATCCGTCCCCAGGCAACCTATCAGCGATCCCTGGATGTTCTGAGACAATCAGTTAAGACGGGATTACAGACCAAAACCTCCATCATGGTGGGCATTGGTGAGGAGAAAGATGAAGTCTTTGCCCTCATGGATGATGTGAGAGAAACAGGTTGCCAGATTTTCTCGCTGGGACAATACCTTCAGCCCACCAAAGAACACGAACCTGTCCACCGTTATGTCCATCCCGATGAGTTTGCCGAGTATAAAGCATATGGAATGAAGATCGGGTTCAGTTATGTGGAGTCAGGTCCATTGGTGCGGTCTTCCTATCATGCAGACGAACAGGTTCTGCAGAATGAAATCCTCCATCCAACAGGCAAATAAGAGGCTGTCCAGGGATAGATGCCAATGCCAATCAAATATCGTGAAATGATTCCCGGGGACCATCCCTTTCTCTATAAAATGTGGGAGGAGTCTCCCGGATTGACTATCAGAAAAGCAGATACTTCGGCTGGCTTTACTACCTTTCTAAAGCGAAATCCTGGTCTCAGTATTGTGGCTGAAACCCAAGGTCGGATAATTGGTGGGATACTGGGAGGTCATGACGGTCGCTTTGGCTCTATTCATCACGTCGTGGTGTTTCCAGAATACCGGAAACAAGGAATCGGAAGGCAGCTTGTTACTCTGAGTCTGGGAAGAATCCAGGCCGCAGGCATTGAAAAAGTTCACATCTTCATTAATAAAGATAACCTGGAAGGGCTCAATTTTTGGAAGAACCAGGGTTGGATTGAACGTCTAGAACTCACCATGACATCGCATACTTTTTAATTTTAAGGCCCACCTTCGCAAAGACAGATCAATATTTTTCCACATTGAACTCAAGAACTCACCAAAAGGTGTTTTAGCGTTGTAATTAATGATTTATGCAGGTAAACTAAACCGCTTTACAGTATCTATCAAATAACAACAGGAAATCAAATAGGACGGTATATATGAACTTTCCATGGAATATGTTTCTAGATCTTGGTGTCATTTCAATGGCCCTACTCCTGGCCACTTTTCTTAGGGCTCGCATCAATTTTTTTCAAAAATATTTGATTCCCAACTCATTGACAGCTGGATTCATACTCCTTCCTTTTTATAATTTTCTTGCCCCCGTCGTCGGCATGTCGGAAATCGGCCTGGGAGCCATAGTGTACCATCTTTTGAGTATATCATTTATCTCCATGAGTCTTCGTAAACCAGCCTATACCAAACGCAAGGGTGACAAAAGCGTCTTTGGAACGTCGGTTTCTATTATTTCCCAGTACTCTCTCCAATCTCTGGTTGGCTTGCTCCTGACCTTTTTCTTTATGAGTACAGTCATGAAAGAGCTTTTTCCAGCATTTGGATTTTTCATGCCCCTCGGTTTTGCCTTAGGACCAGGCCAGGCCTATGCCATTGGTGAGGGTTGGGTTGAAATGGGCTTTGAAGGCGCACCAGATGTAGGTCTCACTTTTGCTGCTGTGGGATACATGTGGGCTTGTTTCGGGGGTGTCATTCTGATTAATATGGGTATCAAACGGGGTTGGTTAGGCAAAGATCAGATTGAAAAAATCAGTGCTCGTCGCTTTCGCTCCGGTGTCATGGGTCGTGGTGAAAAACTCCAGGTTGGATCCAAACTGACCACTGAATCTGAAGCCATTGACTCAGCCAGCTACAATATGGCTGTGGTACTCATGGTATACCTCTTTAGTTTCTTAATGCTCAAGGGTCTGGCCGGACTGCTTTCGTTTGCAGGACCTCTAGGAAAAGATCTTGCTGTGAATCTCTGGGGTATCAGTTTTGTTTTTGCAGCTATGGTAGCCCTCATCGTTAAAACCATTATGATTAAACTCAAGCTGGAACACACGCTGGATAATGGAGCTCTCACACGTATTGCTGGCAATAGTGTTGATATTATGGTCGCTGCGGCCGTGGGTGCTATTTCTCTGACGGTGGTTGTTCAATACTGGCTGCCAATCCTGGTCATATCAGTCATGGGTGGCGTTATTACATTCATTACTGTGATCTGGATTAGCTCACGAATCTTTGAGGACTATCAATTCCATAGAGCCCTGATCATTTATGGCGCTAGTACAGGTACGATGCCTACCGGTCTGGCGCTTTTACGTGTGGTTGATCCTGATTTTGAAACCCCGGTTGCCACGGATTACATGTATTCTACAGCCTTTACCTTTTTTCTGGTGATCCCATTTATTCTGTCCATTAACCTTCCGGCCTATAGCATCACGAAAGCCAACCCGCTCTATTTCTGGGCGGCAATTGGAGTTGCTCTTGCATATGGATTATTTTCACTGATTTCCCAGCGAGCCATTGGCGGCAAACGGGCGTTTGCCAAATTTACAACCCTATGGTATGAGAAATAAAATCTAGGGGCGCGCCCAATCATCAAGGGGTCCTGAAAAGCCAAACCCCAGGGAAAAGAAGAGGTTTTCGGGGTCAGATGAATCCCGATGTAAACCAAAGAGGGGTGTGAAAACATAGTCATTGCTCTTCATGACAAACTGACGACCCAGCATCAAGTCTTGTGTTTTTAATACATCCATCCTTGATCGGACATAGTTGTACTGCCCTACCACAAAATAATTGTCTCCACCAACGATGATCGCGGGATGGTAACCAAGAAATGATTGAATTGATGTATTCGTCCAATAGGACATCCCAAAATCCACGGCGACCTTTACGGGCTCATGAACCATCAGCCATTTCACATCTGTCAGGATAGCCCCATTGGCCCAGGGTAGTCCGACAAACTTGATACCTATTTCCGTATTGTTTGAAAAACCCCGCCTGAAGAGCAGGCTGGCATCTGCCAGAAAAGCAGTTTCATCTCCATTGCTGGAATCCTGGAGGGAAATAATATTGGACATCCAGCTCAAACCGATACCGAGGGTTTCTTTACCCACAGGTAAAACATCGGGACCTTGAAAGGTTCCCAGTGGATAACATGATATGATCATTAGAACTGATAATGACAGAAGCAGTGGTTTTTTCAATATCTTGTCCCCGTATTAGATGAATAAAGTTATTTTTTGCACGATTCAGATGAAACGGAAAACTGGAAGAGAACAAATAATTATCAAACAGGTTAAGGATTAATCATGATTGGCATCCAATTTTCAAAACATGGTTCCAGTGAGGTCTTAGATATTTTGCCCATGGAAAATCCGCGTCCTGATGATCATCAAGTACGGGTTGAAATAAGAGCTGCCAGCCTTAATCATCTTGATCTCTGGTTACGCCGAGGATTGCCGGGCTTGAACATCCCCCTGCCCCATATCCCTGGGAGTGATGCCTCTGGTGTTATCGCTGAAATAGGATCCGCTGTGAAGGATTGGAATGTTGGAGATGAAGTGGTTATCCAACCCGGGACCTTTTGTGGAGAATGCGAGGCGTGTCAGTCAGGTCAAGAAGACATGTGTGCCTCTTATGGGATACTCGGTGAGACACAAGGCGGGGTTCAACGACAATATATGTGTTTGTTTCCTGCGAATATTGGACCGAAACCCAAAAACCTCAGTTTTATTGAAGCCGCCGCCTTGCCCCTGGCATCGCTTACCTCATGGAATATGCTGAAAAACAGAGCTCAACTCCGCCCTGGAGAAACCCTGCTGGTTTTGGGCGCAGGTTCAGGCGTGGGTAGTATGGCGGTACAGATGGGTCGCTATCTGGGTGCTCGGGTCATAGCAACAGGTGGATCTGAAGAAAAACAGAAGCTGGCCTTTTCTCTGGGAGCTGATGAAGTCTTGAATCATCGTCAGGAAGGTTTTTCTAAACAGGTCAAAGCGCTGACTAATGGTCGCGGAGCAGATGTTGTCTTTGAACATATTGGCGCAAGTACCTGGTCGGATTCTATGAAAGCTCTGGCTGTGGGAGGGCGGATTGTGACCTGTGGAGCAACCACTGGTGTGAAAGGCGAGGTAAACCTCAGGCACTTATTTTACAAACGGCAGTCAATACTGGGGTCAACCATGGGCTCGGTTTCTGATTTTTACGAGTGTCTTCACCTGGCAGAGCAGAAGGCCTTGATTCCAGTTATAGACCAGGTTTTTTCTTTTCAGAATATTCGTGATGCTCATGATCATCTGGAATTTGAGCATGCCTTTGGTAAGGTGGTTTTGGAGGGTTGGGATTAATTATGAATTATGAATTATGAATTATGAATTATGAATTATGAAGTTGACAGGGTTTGCATTCTGACCCTGCTGAGGGACATTTTGTTGAGTACTTAGTGCCCATGGCCGTCATTGCGAGCCTGTCCGCCGTACTGCGTACTTGCAGGAAGGCGGGCGTAGCGCAGCAATCTCGACGATTCTGATTTGCAAGGATTCTAATACCTTGAGAGCGGGTTACTCCTTCTCTTCTCCACCATCATGGGAGTCCCCATCTTCACCGTCATTTTCGTTCTGCTGTTTTTCCTTGTGGTAAGAGTGCAGGGCAGCTCCGATAGCCAATCCCACAGCAATCCCGACAGCAATATTTCCTAACGCTGCCCCCACGCCCACGCCGAGCACGAGGCCGGCACCAAGATAGCGTGGTGGATGTTTCTCTTTTTTCTCGTTTTCAGGTTCTGAATTCATTTAGAATCTTCTGTTTATTGGTTAAGAGCCCCCAAATTTTTATACAACTCCAGGGATTCTGGATTTGCCAGGGCGGATTGATTCCGGACCTCTTTACCCCCGATAATTTTATTCACAGCAACTTCCACCTTTTTACCATTAATGGTGTACGGAATATCGGTAGTCTCAAGAATGATTGCAGGGACATGTCGGGGAGTGCAGTTCTGACGAATAGCGGTTTTTAACTTCTTCACTAGAGCCTCATCCAACACACCACCGTCTGGCAATTTCACAAAGAGGATCACCCTTTCATCATCCTGATAGGCCTGACCCACCACAAGACTATCCGTTATTTCAGGCAGGTTCTCAACCACAGTATAAATTTCAGCGGTTCCAATACGTACACCGCCGGGGTTCAGGGTGGCATCAGAGCGACCATAGATACGCACACCACCATGATCATTGATCTCAATAAAATCCCCATGACGCCAGATGCCGGGATAATCGGCAAAGTAAGCGGAATGATATTTTTCGCCCTCAGGGTCATTCCAAAAGAAGACAGGCATAGATGGAAACGCCTGAGTGCACACCAGTTCGCCATTTTCATTGAGCACACCCTGGCCAGAATCATCAAAAGCCTCCACTCTCATTCCCAGACCACGGCACTGCAATTCCCCGCGATACACAGGCAGGGTTGGATTCCCCAGAACAAAACAGGAAACGATATCGGTTCCGCCCGATATGGAAGCCAGGAGGACATCCTTCTTGATGTCGCCATATACAAAGTCGAAGCTTTCTTCTGAGAGAGGCGAACCAGTAGAGAGAACGGCCCGCAATGCTGACAATTCAAAATCTTTACCTGGTTTCGATCCCGCCGACTCCAGGGCATCCAGATATTTGGCGCTGGTGCCAAAAACGGAGATATCAAGTTCCTCAGCCATCTTCCAGAGAGCTTCTGGTCCCGGGTAAAATGGATTTCCATCATAGAGGACCAGGGTAGCCCCTACGGCCAAACTGCTCACCAACCAGTTCCACATCATCCAGCCACAGGTTGTGAAATAAAAGATGGTGTCCTCACGCCTTAAATCGCAGTGGAGGATCAGTTCCTTCACATGTTGGATCAAAGTGCCACCAGCGGAATGAACGATGGATTTTGGAAGTCCCGTGGTACCAGATGAGTACATGATATACAGGGGATGATCAAAGGGAAGCGGCGTGAAACTCACGTCAGTCGCATCATTATCGATGAAATCATCCCAATGAATACTGTTGGGTACTCCTGAAAGATCTGGTGTCTGGGTATAGCTGATGACCACCACTTTTTCCACTGATGGCAGTTCATGTAAGATGCTTTTGAGTTTTTCCAGTGAGTCAAAAAGCTTGCCGGCGTAAAAGTAACCATCAGCAGCGAAAATAAGTTTGGGCTCAATCTGAGAGAATCGATCAAGGACCCCCTTAATGCCAAAGTCAGGAGATGAAGATGACCAGGTCGCTCCCAGGCTCGAAGCAGCCAGCATGACGATAATCGCTTCAGGAAGATTTGGGATAAATCCGGCAATACGGTCACCTCGAGTGACACCAGCATCCTGCATAGCCCGAGCGGTATGGGCGACCTGTGTATAAAGTTGGGCATAGGTCAGAGAGCGTTGAACCTGGTCTTCCCCACGGAAATGAATGGCGATCCGGTCATCCCGATAACGCAGCAGATTTTCTGCATAGTTGAGGCGGGAGTCCTGGAACCACTTTGCTCCAGGCATTTTCCCCAGGTTATCCACGACTTCGGTAGCATTTGCACTGGAAATGATCCCACCGAGATTCCATATCTCAGACCAGAATTCAGCGGCATGATCCAGTGACCATTGATAAAGATCCTTATAGGTGTTCAGGCTCAATCCATATTTGGCATTTACATCTAGACGAAATTGAGTCATTTGGGCTTGATCCAGTTGCTCCTGGCTGGGTGTCCACATCACTTTATTGGTCATGGTTGGCTCCCACCTGGCTATTCATCATCTGGCTTGACGCGGGTACGAAGTTGTTTCACCCGACTCCGTTTGGTTTTGGTTTCCAGTCGCCTGGTTACTGAGGCGCGAGTTGGACGGGTCGCTTTGCGCTTTTTCGGCTCTAGCTCAGCTTTCTGAAGAATCTTTTCCAGTCGTTCCATCGCCGCCAAACGGTTGGCCTCCTGATTACGATATTGTCTGGCAGTTATGGTTATAACTCCGTCTGAGTTGATACGCTGGTCCCTTAATTTTAATATCCGTTCTTTGATATGATCGGGGAGACTGGAATTCTGGCTGTCAAAACGGAGCTGAATAGCAGTAGCAACCTTATTGACATTTTGTCCACCGGGTCCACCTGACCGGATGGCTTTGAGCTCGAGCTCACTTTCTGGAATTCTCAGGGAAGACAAGCTGCTTCAAGCCACCACAGTTGAGAGCATGCCCAAAGCCTGGATCTCAATATCTATTTTCTGTCCCAGGCTGAGCGTCAAATCCCTTTTGGAAGGGCTGCCAGAGCAGAAGATATCCCCAGCAGTAACACGGGTTGATCTGGCATATTTAATCATGTCATCAAAACTAAAGTTCATCTCTTTCAGCCGGGTATCAACTTCAGTGTGTCCATTGAGACTGATCTGCATATCCATATTAAGACCCTTGCCAATCATCAGGGATTTAATCTGATCTGATGTAACCAGATAGGGTCCCAGAGAGGTAGCCTGACCCAGGGCAAAGCCTGTTTTTCCTGAAGCCTTCTCCTGAGCAGCCGTCCAATTGTTCACAATAGTGTATCCAGCAATTTCGGGGTTCTCACCCATTTTGTTAGCTGCAATTATGGTGGCGATTTCCCCCCGCGGTGAGAGTCCTGTCGGGATGAGTTCCTGACCATGACCCAGGAGTGTCTGGGTTTGTCCAAAGTCGAAAGATTCAGGAGACTCATCCACAAAGGCATTGAAAAAGCGGATGCTGGGTGGGTCGGGTATGGGGGCAAAGAAAACGATATCATCCTCAGCCTGGGCCAGAGGTCGAGCATGGATTGATAGACCTGTCGTGTCAATATTTTTAAAAGCCTCTTCCAGTTGAGAAAGCAGGGAAAAAGAACGTTGCCAATCCTCCAGAGCCAGCTTCATGGATGAAGCCAAATTCAAAAAGTCCTGGGCATGGCGATCTTCTTTCATCCACAGAGAAGCCCGCATGACATCAATAGCCTGTCCGCCAAGAGAAAAGGCCAATCTGGGTTCCATGCGATAATCCAGTCCATAGGAGAGTAGTTTCATAAAAGTATCCTGTATTATCCGCCTTTGCGGAATGTTATTGGTCGTAAAAGATGCACTCCGGGTCAAGGGGCTGAAAGATTTTTTAGTAGAATTATTTATCTCTGCTAACCTAAAAGACATTTAATCCTATTCGGAGACAAGTATATTTTGGACGACAACTGAAAAAGTAAATAAGAAACGGGGAGCTTTATGAAAAAAATACTAACAATCCTAATGCCCTTTTTGTGTGGAGGGTGTCTGGATATTCCTGATGGAGTGAGTGCCATTCAGGATTTTGAATTGGATCGCTATCTGGGAAAATGGTATGAAATTGCCAGGCTGGATCACTCCTTTGAACGCGGGCTGGAGAATGTGACTGCTGAATACGCCCTGAAACCTGATGGCGGTGTAAGTGTGACCAACAGGGGCTATTCAACCGCGCAGAAAAAATGGAAAGATGCGCAGGGGAAAGCTTTTTTTGTTGGGGATGAACAGGTCGGACATTTAAAGGTCTCGTTCTTTGGTCCCTTTTATGGCAGCTATGCTATTTTTGAACTGGATCAGGATTATCAATATGCTTTTGTATCTGGATCCAACACCAAATACCTTTGGTTCCTGTCACGGACACCCCAGGTAAGCCAGGAACTGAGGGATCAATTTGTTGAGAAGGTGAAAGCCCTTGGGTTTGAAACCAGCAACTTAATTTTTGTAAATCAGGAAGCGGTTGAACAACCTTAAAGGGAAGTAAGTTAAGGAGGGGCAATGGGATGCGAAAAATATTAATCATTTTAGTGTCTATTATTGTGATTGGTTGTGGGGTGGAACAACCTGATGGTATTCAACCAGTTAAGAATTTCAATTTTAAAAAATACATGGGTAGGTGGTATGAGAATGCCCGTCTGGATCACCGCTTTGAACGGGGTATGAATAGCGTCACTACAGATTATTCTCGCAACGCTAATGGGAGTATAACTATAAAGAACTCGGGTTATATGGTGAAACGGCAAGAGTGGCGCGATGCCGAGGGGTTGGCCTCTTTTGTGGATGAAGAGAAGCTGGGTTTCCTGAAGATCTCCTATATGCGCCCCTTTTATTACCCCTATGTCATCTTCAAGGTGGACGAAGACTATGAGTGGGCTTTTGTAGCTGGCAAGGACATGTCCTTTCTATGGCTACTTTCCAGGGAGCCAGAAGTGGATTGGGATGTGAGGCAGGACTTTATCAGCGAGGCCAAAAAGTTGGGGTTTGATACATCTAAATTGATTTTTATTAAACACATCTAGTTCATTACTAACTATTATTAAACAATGAGCTCAGGGAAACCCCCTGGGCTTTTTTTTATTTTAAAACGAGAAAAGACTTGAAATGCGCGATATGCGCGATTTAATTATGGCATGCGCGAATTGAGCGTTAGTTATAGATGAAGGATTTGATATGAATACAAAGACAGCTACACTGAAATTAGGATTTAATGCACTGGGTTTTCAATCAGCTTGGTGGCTCACCGTTCTGGGTATTGTTATGGGGTATCCCTTTTTAGGACCTCTTGTAATGACCCTCTATTTAGTGGCAGACCATTTCTCGCTAGCCAAACCAAAATCTGAAACCCTGTTAATTCTATCCGCCATGGCGGCTGGTACCTTTGCCGATACGATTTTTACGGCTACTGGTTTTTTGAGCTATGCTGGAGGCTACTCTTTTGCACCCTTTTTGGCCCCCCTGTGGATTACAGCGATGTGGGGTGGCTTTGCTGCAACCCTAAATCACTCTCTGGGTTGGTTAAAAAACAGAACGCTCCTGGCTTTTGTGATGGGTGCTGTTTTTGGTCCCCTTTCATATATGGCCGGAGCAAAATTTGATGCCATCATTTTTAACCAGGGTACGACAGTTACCGTGATCATCCTGGGTGTTTTCTGGGGTCTGGCTATCCCTGGTCTGGTAAAACTGTACAATTGGCTGGATGGAGGTGCTGCATGATGAACCGTATCATAGCATCAGTCCTCTCAATTAGCTTCGTTCTTCCATTAATTGGAATGGCCTCCCCGGTGGTCTTATCTAAAAAACTATACAATGAAGAAAAATGGACACTTGTTGAAAAAAGAGATGATGGAATCTCTGTCGCCGAAAAGGAAATAGATGGAATCGATGTGAAGGCTGTAAAAGTCAGTCAGATCATTGAGATCGACCCAGAAATACTGGCGCGAGTTATTGAAGACCTGGCCAATTATGGTCAGTTTCTTACCAGCGCACCCGGTATGGAGTGCACCCTGCTTGCAGACAATGAAGACCATATCGTTGGCTATCAATATGTAGAAGTACCTCTCATTTCTGATCGAGTGTATGCTTTCAAGATGTTCAGACCAGATACTTCATCAACCAGGGTAGACTGGGAGTTGGTTCCGCAAAAAAGTTTAGCTGATTTCACCATCAATGAGAGATCAGGCGTTTACATCGATGTTGGTGTGGGTTCCTGGTCCATGAATAAAAGACCGGACGGAAAATTTAACGTTTCCTACCGTCTCGTGATGGATCCCGGTGGCTGGATTCCTGATTCCGTCAGTGATTACTTTAATCGGGTATCCATTGTGGGTATATTTAAAGATGCACTTATAGAAACAGAGCGCCGTGGCGTAGAGGGGAAGAGTTAAATGGAACAAATATTTCTACAGGGTGGTCTGGCCATCCTCATTTATGTAAGTCTTATCTGGATCGTCAGTCTTATCAAAAAAGACGCCGGCATCATGGATATTTTCTGGGGGCTGGGTTTTATTGTTGTTGGTTACTTCTATCTGTCCGCAGCCTATAGCAATGCTTTTCAACCGCGTCTCCTCTACACGCTCGTCCTGCTCTGGGGTCTCAGACTGACCTTGCATATTGGTGTGAGAAATCTCGGTGAGGCCGAGGATGCTCGGTATGCCAATTGGCGCCAGCAATTCGGTGCGAAGTGGTGGTGGTTGAGCTATTTGCGGGTGTTTATCCTCCAGGGTGTGGTGATGTGGATTGTTTCTCTCCCCCTGCTGGTTGGTTTGCAGGACAAGTCATCCCTGACTCTTATCGATTGGATTGGAATTATGCTTTTTGCAGTGGGTTTTCTGATTGAAGCCGTGGGTGACTGGCAGCTGCGCACATTCAAAAAAGATTCCGCCAATAAGGGCAAGGTTTTGGACACGGGTCTCTGGAGTCTGACCCGCCACCCCAATTATTTTGGAGAAGCACTTCTCTGGTGGGGCTTTACCCTCATAGCCATCGAAGTCAGTACGCTCTGGATAGTAATCAGTCCCATCATCATGACCTGGTTGCTCATAAAGGTCTCCGGGGTTGCCATGTTGGATGATCTTTTGAGAAAAACCAAACCTGACTATGCCGCCTATATCGAAAGTACCAATGCCTTTTTTCCAGGAAAACGAAAATGACCAAGCACACTATTTTTAACATAACACTTTTACTATTGATAGGATTGCTAACCATGCTTAACGCTGCAGAAAAACAACCTGAACAAATACTGGTAGACTACGTCGATCTGGATCGATTCATGGGCGACTGGTATGTCATTGCCAATATTCCCACCCCTTTTGAAAAGGGCGCCGTCAACGCCATTGAGAATTACACCTGGAACCCCGAAAAAGAAATCGTTGAGGTATCTTTTGATTATCGGGCAGGTTCACCTCAGGGGAAACCCAAACATATGACCCAAAAGGGCTTTATTTATAACCAGGATACCAATGCGGAATGGCGGGTTCAACCCATCTGGCCATTAAAGCTTGGTTATCTGATCATCGATTTGGCAGACGATTACAGTTATACGGTAATTGGTGTACCCAATCGCAAATATTTATGGATTATGGCCAGAGAATCCAGTCTTCCCGATGGGGTTTATCAGAGTATCTTAGATAAAGTTGAAAAACAGGGCTATGCACTGGATAAAATCCAAAAAGTTCCCCAGATCTGGTCGTAGGGTTGAGTAGTCCAAATGAATCGCAGAGGTTTTAATGAGTGAGTTAGCGGCACGACAAGGTGTGAAATACATAGACGGATATCGATTCAGGGCAGCTTTTATTGCCGGAGCCCAGGCCATTATTAATGACCGGGCTTATCTGAACAAAATAAACGTTTTTCCTGTTGCTGATGCTGATACGGGAACCAATCTGGCATCAACGGTTCAAGCCGTTGCAGCAGAACTTCCCACTGACCCCTCCCTGGGGAACGTCGTATCAGAGGCGGCTGATGCAGCCCTCATGGGGAGTCGGGGAAACTCAGGAATTATCTTTGCCCAATTTCTTTATGGATTGTCCATATCTTTGAAAACCGAAAAATTGGCAACACCGGCAAAATTTGTCGAAGCGGCCAGGATAAGCGTGGAACATGTCTATAAATCGCTGGTTAACCCGGTTGAAGGAACCATTCTCACCGTCATGCGTGCCTGGTCTATAGCGCTTAAAAAATTCAGCGCTACTTCAGATGATTTCCAGATCATCCTCCATAAATCGCTTGAAGAGGCTGAAAAAGCGCTCACGGACACACCAAAACAATTGGAAGTCCTGGCCAAAGCAGGTGTGGTTGATTCAGGCGCTAAGGGGTTTGTAGACCTCTTACAAGGGATCACAGAATTTATCAAAGCAGGTAATTTGAGAGATATTCCTCTGTTTGAAAAACCAGAAGAAAGCCAGGAGATTCATCATTTCACAGGGGATGAGAATATTCCCTACCGTTATTGCACGGAAGCTTTGATTACTGATAGCCAGGTAGATTTTGTCGAGATAAAGCGAAAAGCAGAGTCCTTTGGCGATTCAGTGGTTGTAGCAGGTTCACCCCAGCGTATGAGACTCCATGTGCACACCAATGATCCTGCCGAGTTATTTGACTGGCTTCGTGAGAAGGGTGAGTTGGCCAGCTTGAAGGCTGAGGACATGCTGAGGCAGTTTGATGTAAGTCATAATCGGAAATTCCCCATTGCCCTGGTGACAGACTCTGCCTGTGATCTTCCCCAGGAAATTATTGAGAAGTATCAGATCAATGTGATTCCCTTTACTGTGAATTTTGGAGATAGCAGTTATCTGGATAAAGTGACAATTACCCCGGAAAAATTCTACAGCATGTTGGATGCTGCACCCATTCATCCTTCAACGGCACAGCCAAGTCCAGCCATGGTGAGTAACCTCCTATCCTTTTTGAAAACCCATTATGATTCAGTGATGAGTGTTCATATCTCCAGTCAGCTCAGCGGTATTCACAATTTGGCACTCCAGGCTGTTGATAGCCATGAAGGAGATGACATTCATGTGGTGGATTCCAAGCAACTCTCCGTTTCCCAGGGTCTGATTGTTTACCGACTGGCCCAGGCTATCGAAGCCGGCAAGAACATTTCTGAACTCAAAGAATTAGCACAGAGCTATGTGGAGAAAACCAAGGTTTTCGTAGATGTGGCTACGTTGAAATATATGGTTCGTGGTGGACGAGTGAGTCCCATGAAGGGGCTGGTCGCCAAGCTACTGAACCTGAAGCCCATTATCTCCCTGGATAAAGCCGGTAAGGGGGTGGCCTATGGGAAATCCTTCAGTAGACAGGGAAACATGGAAAAGATTAAAAAAATGGCAGCTGATTATGCTGAAAAAGGACAGATATGGAATTATGCCATTGTTCACGCCAGAGCATTGGATCGGGCTGAGAGTTATGCCTCAGACCTGGAAAAATTACTGGGCAAAGCTCCGGCTTATATCCAGGAAATATCACCGGTTGTCGGCGCCCATAATGGTATTGGCGTTGTGGGAATCGGTATCATGTACGAGTAATTGTCCAAGACCTGAATGATAACGTAACCGATACCCCCGTTGTGGATCAAAGAGAAAAGAATTAATGACGATAGGAATACATCTGAAATGAATGAATTAGTAATGGCAGGACTCATGTTTTTTGGAATGGCGCTGGGCGCACAGGGAGCCTCCTTGCTGGGGGAGCTTGCACCAGATTTTACCATGTTGGATCAGGACGGGAAATCTCATACCCTGTCAGAATACAAGGGACACAAAGTAGTGGTATATTTTTATCCCAAAGATGACACCCCAGGTTGCACCAAAGAAGCCTGTTCTATTCGTGATGACTACAGTCTATTTGAAAAGAATGGCATCAAGGTTTTTGGTGTGAGTTATGATGATGTGAAAAGTCACAAGAAATTCGCTGAGAAATATGATTTACCCTTCACACTGCTCAGTGACTCAGACAAATCTGTAGCCAAAGCCTATGGAGCCAAGGGGCTGTTTATGCCATCTCGCAAAACCTATCTCATCGATGAAACAGGCATTCTTAGAAAAATCTATGAGAATGTGACACCCACTGGACACGGTCCTGAAATTCTGGCTGACTTCAAAGCCATGGAAAAACCTTCCAAAACCCCAAAACTGGAGCTCAACGCCCCCGATGTGAGTGTAGGGAAGAAAAAATCGTAACTTTGTCATTGCGAGGACCCCGCAGTATGCGGGGGACGTGGCAATCTCCAAAATCTTAATTGGCGATGAGACCGAGATCGCTTCTCCCGACAGACCTGTCGGGATCGCGAAGACGGGATGGCATATTCTCAAAAATAGGATTAAACCAAGGAAGAAGAAATATATGAACATGAAAAAGTATCTCACCCTTATAGCAATGAGTACCTTATTGCTGTCGCAAGTTGCCCTCGCCGGCACCCCAATCGATGTGACTCGTAGCAAGGTAGAATGGCTGGGCGAAAAGGTTATGGGTCAACACAATGGTAATCTTCAGTTGAAAAAAGGTGAGGTGGAGATAGAAAACAGGACTCTCGTAGCCGGACGCCTTGTCTTTGATATGAAGAGTATCAATGTCCTGGATATCAAAGACCCCAAAAAGAAGGGTAATCTGGAAAAACATCTCAAGGACGATGCTTTTTTCGGGGTTACTCAGTATCCTTTCGCCATTTTTGAGATCACTTCAGCCGTGTCCATACAAAAGGCCGGGCCGGGTGAGGAAAATTATGAGATCAAAGGCGAATTAACCATCAAGGGTATCACCCATGCCGTGAGCTTTAAGACCCTGGTTGATATGAAGTCAAAGCATTCAAGCGCCAGCGGAAAGATCATCGTTGACCGCACGCTCTATGGAATTCGCTATGGATCAGGCAAATTCTTTGATGGTTTAGGTGACAAAGCCATCTATGATGATTTCGTCATCAGCTTTGATGTATTGACAAAATAGAGTATTTACTTATTGTCATTGCGAAGCTTGAACGAAGTGAAAGCTGTGGCAATCTCCAGATTCAAGATTAGAGATGAAACCGAGATCGCTTTTCCCGACATGTCTGTCGGGATCGCGAAGACGGGATAGGATCAGCTGGTATGTCATTGCGAGGAATGTAATGACGAAGCAATCTCCGAATCCTTGGCTAGCGGATTGACCGAGATTTATCTCTCGAAGCTTTAGCGTAGAGAGATCGCGTCAGTCACTTCAATCCTTTGCGAAGACAGAAAAGGATGACCCCCCACATCCAAATAGCTGGTACCCGCCACTAGCAGATTGTATCTTTACCTCGCTCAATTGTAGTTGAACAATTGATTCATTGATAAAAGCAGTTCATTATTCAATAGGGAGCTTCATGTTACTCAATCCGACTGATTATTCGCTAAAACACGAGGATCAATGCTTCCAGGATATCATCCAGAAAACCATTGAATTTTTTGAGACCAAAGGGCTTCAAAAGGTAAAAGACGATGATACCCACCGTATCTGGTATGCTGATTTTTTAGACTTTGTAAAAAAAGAAAAAATCTTCGCTACGCTTCTAACCCCTCCCGCTTACGGACAAAAAAATTATCGCTGGGATACCTGGCGTATTGCTCATTTTAATGAAATACTGGGCTTCTATGGTCTGGCTTACTGGTACACCTGGCAGGTCTCCATTCTAGGGTTGGGCCCCATCTGGATGTCTGAAAACGAAGCCTTAAAGCAACGGGCTGCCCGCCTCCTTGAAGAAGGTGAGGTCTTTGCCTTCGGTTTGTCTGAAAAGGATCATGGAGCTGATATCTATTCGACGGAGATGTCACTGACACCGCAGCAAGACGGTCAGTATCTGGCCAATGGATCCAAGTACTATATCGGGAATGGCAATACGGCTAAAATGGTCTCTACTTTTGGCAAAATGGCTGATTCTGGAGATTATGTCGTCTTTGTCGCGAACTATCAGCACGAACAATACAGCTGTGTTAAAAATGTGGTGAATAGCCAGAGTTATGTGGCCGAATACACCCTGGATGATTATCCCATTTCAGAGGAGGATATTCTCCACAAGGGTCCGGAGGCCTGGAACGCAGTGCTGAATACCGTCAATATTGGAAAGTACAATCTGGGCTGGGCTTCCATCGGGATGTGTACGCACGCATTTTACGAGGCTCTCAGCCATGCATCTCAGCGCAGGCTATATGATATGCACGTCACTGATTTTTCCCATGTCAAACAGATGTTTATGGATGCCTATACGCGACTGGTAGCCATGAAGTTGGTGGCCCTACGCGCCGCAGACTATATGCGTGTGGCTTCTCCTGATGACAAAAGATATCTGTTATACAATCCCGTGGTAAAAATGAAAGTTACCACCCAGGGTGAGGCAGTCATCGATCTGCTCTGGGATGTGATTGCTGCCAAGGGGTTTGAAAAAGACACTTTTTTTGATATGGTTACTCGTGATATTAGAGCTCTCCCCAAACTGGAGGGCACCGTTCATGTGAACATCGCACTGATACTCAAGTTCATGGCGAATTATTTCTTTAAAGCCACTGACTTTCCTTTTGTGGAAAAACAATCGCAAGCCAGTAATGATGACTTCCTGTTCAAGCAGGGACCTGCCAGGGGATTGGGAAGCATACGCTTTCATGATTATAGAAATGTCTATCAATCTGTTCAACTTCCCAATGTGAGGATTTTTAAACAACAGATTCGCCTGTTGAAAACCATGCTCATGCTGGCCAAGCCAGACAAGGAACAACGCAAAGACATTGACTTTCTTATGGCACTGGGGGAGTTGTTTACTCTGGTTGTTTATGGTCAACTCGTGCTGGAAAATGCACGGATTTACGATATTGAAGACGATACGATAGATCAAATTTTTGATTTTATGGTCAGGGATTTTTCAAAACATGCCCTGCAACTGTATTCCAAAGCCAGTAGCACCAAAATCCAAATGCGGCTCTGTTCCATGATGATGAAAAAGCCAGCGGTGAACAGATCCCGATTCTCACGTGTCTGGTCAGATCAAATCTTTCCTTTAAAAGATAAATATATCATGCGATTATAGTTTGGACATTGAGCTTGTCAAAATGTCCATTTTCCGCAATGAAATACCCTTTGGCTTCGATACTTCGACGGAGTTAATACAGAGCGGAGTCGAAGTGCTCAGTACAGGCTTTCTCAGCCGCCGGGTTACCCCTTATCGTCATTGCGAAGAGGTCTTTAGCCCGATGAAGCAATCTCCGGATCCTTGGTTTACGGATAAGTCGAGATCGCTTCAGTTGTTTCACTCCTTCGCGAAGACTTAGTAGGCAGCTGCCGGCTATTGGAATCCGGACATTGGAGATAGAGTAGTCTGTGTCACCCCGAGCACTTCGACTCCACTTGGCATAAATTCCGTCGAGGGGTTCTTAGCCTTCATTTGAAAAGTATATCCCCCGATTCCGCTCGGGATGACAAAAGCGCTGTCTGTTCGTAACCACAAAATCGGACATTCTCCTGCTGTCATTACGTGGGCAGAAGCATTGTTTTAGTGTGTCCATTTCTCCTCCTGCTGGTTAATATCCGACGAACTTCACGTTTTATAACCCAGTAAAAACCACTCGGGAGGTGCGTTATGGATTTAAACATCGCAGTTTTAATTGATGGTGATAATATTCCATCTGCCCATGTAAAAGAGATGATGGAAGAAATTGCCAAGTATGGCAATCCAACCATCAAGCGCATATATGGGGACTGGACCAAACCAAACCTCTCCAAATGGAAAAATATCCTCCTGGAAAATGCCATCACACCCATTCAGCAGTATGGCTATACCACCGGTAAAAACGCCACAGATTCCGCCATGATCATTGATGCCATGGATATTCTCTATTCAGAAAAGGTCAACGGTTTCTGTTTGGTATCCAGCGACAGTGATTTTACCAGACTGGCAACTCGTCTGAGGGAGGCTGGCATGAAGGTCTTTGGCATTGGTGAAAAGAAAACACCCCACCCCTTTATTGTGGCCTGTGATCGCTTTATCTATATTGAAATTCTTAAAAATATCGCCGAAGAAAACGAGTCTGAAAAGACCAAGAACAAACGATCCAAGTCGAAGAGCATTGACAAGGTTACCCCTCAGGTCATCAGGTTGATTTCATCCACTGTATCTGACCTGGCAGACGATGATGGCTGGGCATTCCTAGGTGATGTAGGCAATTTGCTGCAAAAGAAGCAGCCCAACTTTGATTCCAGAAATTATGGATTTTTAAAACTGACCCCCCTAATTAAATCAACCGGGGTGTTTGATATCGATATGCGCGAAAGCCCAACAGGACGATTTAAGCTCATTTATGTAAAAAACAGAGATCAGAACCATCGCGGCAATAGATAGGCGCATTACAAAAAAGTCAACTTTAGAAGAGAGGTATTCCAAGAAGGCCCTCCAACATCTCAGTATTAATGAGTGCCAAAAGTCCTTAGCCGTTCAGTACAATATTCTAAAATGAGGGTGGGATTGTTCTACACGCTCTATGGTATGGGAACGAGTATGAAGAGATGGAAGGCTTGAGCTTTCAGCAATACACCGAAGATAGCTTTTCCCAACGCCTTGATGTTCGTTTTGAAATTCGGGAGGCTAAAATCTTTTCGGAAATGCCGAAGGATGATTCCATCGCCTTCTCTTTGAAGCGCTGCAGTCTTTGGGGACGGCACAGCTCCAGGCCTTTATACAACCGTTATGACAACATTCCCTTTTTTGTGTCCCCTGTCCAAGTAGTGGTGTGCTTCAACCATTTGCTCCAGGGAATAGGTTCTATCTATCACCGAAACCAGCTTATCATTCTCAATGAGGTCTTTGAGATAGAGTAGATCCTCCAGAATGAGTTTCATTCCATTTGATGTGGTGAGCACATTCAGATAGACGCCCCCTGGTTTCAGAGCTTTTTTGGCCTGGGCAGGTGGAACTTTCCCCACAGCATCAAAAATAACATCATAGGTCTCAGCACTCCTGGTGAAATCTTCCCGGGTATAGTCAATAGCTTTACTTACTCCCAGCGATTTGATCATATCTATATTGGCGGTGCTGCATACGCCTGTAACTTCGGCTCCAAAATATTTGGCCAGTTGAACAGAAAAAGTGCCTACACTTCCTGAGACACCGTAGATGAGTACTTTTTGTCCCGGTTGAATCTTGGCTTTTCTAAGAATGAGCAGGGCCATCATGCACCCATTGGGAAGGACTGCAGCCTCGCCATAATTCATGTTGGCAGGCTTGATTGCTATGACGCCATTTTCAGGAAGACAGATGTATTCAGCATAAGCGCCAAATTTCATCTCAGTAGTGGCAAAGACTTCATCCCCCGTTTTAAAACGGGAAACTGCGTGCCCCACAGATTCTATTTTTCCAGCTAGCTCCATACCGAGAATGTTTTTCCTCGGCTTGGTGAATCCGAGCATGACTCGCATCATAGGCTTAAACAGGAAATCTTTTACCCTACCCAAGCCAGGAGTCAAGCTCCTGATTTTACAGTCTCCGATATGCACAGTCGTAGCATGTATTTTTACTAAAACCTCATGATCTTTAGGTTTTGGCTTTTCTACCTCCTGCAGCTGAAGCACCTCAGGGGGTCCATATTTTGTACAGATGATAGCTTCCATGTATACCTCATTATAATTGCTCACTGGTGTGGCCTGAGTCGGAGCAGACGACCCCCTTCTCGGTCTTCCAGCAGCCAGAAGTCCCAAATGGCAGCAGGGTTTTGCTCAATTGAAATTGATTCATAGATTATCATTTGAGATGCTTCTCTTGGCTATTCATGTTGTCTCCCTATCGCTCAGGGTTTTAGTCCCGATGCTTAAGTCGGGATGAGTCAGCTTGATCGACATAGCTTAGTATTTCTTGGGCAAATACTTCATCCAGAATAATGGTCTCAAACTCATCTTCGTGGGTAGACTTTTCACAACCCCAAAAGAGCAATATCCCTAAAACAAATAATCTAGTCAACCCTGAACCATGAATCATTTTCTCATACAACCAAATCATTCATTAAATAGAGGTTCCTCAACAAGTCTCATGCCGCTGCACCCCATAGCTCAGCATGACTTTTATAACTCTTTTTACAGAGTGTATCCCTCTGGATTAACGCTAAAATAAACTTAAACTGGTCTTCAAACGGCC
>Ga0307992_1000189_pt1 | contig 40095 bp, 47 predicted proteins | sample EllFjometagen133_FD_203162 | JGI IMG/M metagenome (GOLD analysis project Ga0307992, IMG submission 203162) | Marine microbial communities from Ellis Fjord, Antarctic Ocean - #133 | ecosystem: Environmental > Aquatic > Marine > Unclassified | place: Southern Ocean | collected 2014-10-08
TTATCACTTGCTACTTTTTGAGATTCTTCAGATGTTCTTCCTCTCCCCTCAACTTTTTTCTCATTATCTGAAATTGTAGTTTTGTAATGGTGACCCCCAAAAATACGTTCATCTAAAAAAGTTTCTTCTTCAGTTCTTGATGTTTTTTCTCCCATTTTATTTTACCTTACTAAGTTATAATATGATTCAAATCTTTAAAAATATTTTGGTCTAAAATAGTGTGTTTTTCCGGAAGTTTTGAAGGATTTTTGGTGTATAATTCACTATCACTAAAACTTTCCAACTTTATACTTCAGTCTTTCCCACTTAGAAATATCTTTTATTCTCATAAAACAAAAGTAATTAAATTATTAATAAAGATTAACAAAGAATTACCGGAATTCTTTCGTATTAATTAAAAATTAAACAAAATTTCATTGGACACTGGACAGATGTTCGCGTAAGGATTATAAATAAGCTTGCCTAGAAAGAATATTAGGTTTAGAATATTAAAAAATAAGATTAAAGAAATATTAAAGGGTGAATTATTATGAAAGAGTTAAACATTTTCAAGATAGAGTATGATTGGTATGAAGGAGAACATGGAGAAGTATTATTAGGAAAGTCTGTAAAAAGAAAAGAATTTGAAAAAGATTTAATAAAAGCAAAAAATTTCGCTAAAAGTTTAATAGGAAAAGAAATAAAATTAGGAGAATATCTTGGCAAAGGATACACTGTTCAATGCCTGCTTCAATATTACAACCAGATTATATGGTTTCTTGAAAAAAAGTTAGGCTACATCATATGTTATTTGGATAAAAATATATGCTATTCAATAGAGGATTTTAGTGAGAATGAGATTTATGTAAATAAAATTGAAGATAAAAGAAAAACAAGCAAGCTAAAATGCTAATTTCCAATTTTCCAGACACTGTCTGGAAAATTGAGTACCGGAATTCTTCCAGGATAAACTGCAAAATCCTTATTAAGAACATTTTATTAATAATTAGAAACCAAAAGATTTATATATGTAATAAATTACACAATTGTGTAATATGTTACACAATAAACATTTCCAGATAATTGAACAATTAACAGGGAACTACGAGCAAGAGATTTATGGGAGAGAGCTTATAGGCAAGGTAAGCATGAGCCAGAAAGGCATAGCCCTTGCCTTAAAAGAGCTTGAAGAGCAAAGCATCCTCAAATCAAAAAAAAAGGGAAGCATGAAGTTTTACTCATTAAACCTCAACTACCAGCATGTAAAAGAAATAATCTCCATAACTGAAACAATGAGAAAAATAAGATTCCTTTCAAAAAACAGAAAAATAGCCCACATATTCAAAGATGACAGCCGCATAGTGGGAATATTTGGCAGTTATGCAAAAAAAACACATAAGCCTGAATCAGACATAGATGTTTTTATTGTTGGAAAAAAACAAAAACAGGACTACAACACAAAAGGCAAGGCATTTGATCTCAATATAAGCATAAAATATTTCACACAAGGGGAATTCAAGCATCTTCTTAATGAGAAAAACAACCTTCTGAAAGAAATAGTTAAAAATCATATTATTGTTTTTGGCATTGAGGAATTTATCAATACAATCTGGAGCAGTTATTATGATTTCAATTAAATGGTGTATGAATCAGAAGAATGGCATAAAACTAGTTGAGCCAAATGATAATATGTCTGATTCTTACATTAAAATGGCAGAGGAATCAATAGGTGTATTAGATAATATGCAAAAAAGCAATATCTGGACAGCAACAACTTCTTACTATATTTTTTATTATTCACTTTACTCTTTTATGCTTAAAATAGGAATCAAATGTGAGATTCATTCATGCTCAATAGAATTTATGAAGAGGTTTCTCACTAACTTTTACAATAAAACAGATTTTGATATGATTAAAAAGGCATTTTCTGCAAGGATAGATCTTCAATATTATTCGGACAGACCTGTAGACATCTTAGTAATAGGACAATCAAAAAGCTATTGCAAGGACTTTTTTATCAAAACAAAAGATATACTATCTAAAATAACTGAATCTCAGATTAAATCAATAAGAAAAGCTATCATGAACTGATTAATTTAATAAGTTACAGTAATAGGAATTCTTCCGTTGGTATTAATAAAAGCCTAATTAGGAGAACCAATAATATAATTAAACTTGTTATACTCATATTACATAATTAAAATTATTATATGTGTATTCAAGACTTTCAACCTTAAACATTCCTTTTTCTTTGTCAAAATGTCCTTTCATTTTCATTTCTTTTTTACTTTTTATTGAATGATAAAACAATATCGAAACCATACCCTTTTCTTCTTCAGTACAAATATACTTATTGCTAATATAAAAAGGAACTTCGCAAACAGAATTAAAGATAATTCCAGAAAAACCATCTGTTAATGTTTTGTATTCTTCAATCTTTCCCTCAATCGTAGACTTTTCTCCAGTTTTTATTGCTTCAGAGATGTATCTTTCTTTGTAATATTCAACTTTTTTTAAATTTTTTACCATTTTTAATACTATCATAATGTTATTATATAAATCTTTTGTTTTATAACTACTATTTAGTTATATACCTATGTTATGCCTTTAATAATATCTTAAAAAAGCAACTAAAAGGGAAGTCATCATTCTCTCACTAAGAATCACCGGAATTTTTCCAGGATAAACTGCAAAACACTTATTAAGAAAAGCCCCTGCTGGAACTAGGAAAATTCTCTTAAGAATTATATGCTTATCTATAAAAATTTGCTCTTTTTGAAATTATATCTGCCCGTTTTGCTCAACATATTTTTTCATGAGACGTTCAGTAATCACTGTTGGTACAAACCCTTTCTTGCTGCACATCCTAACAAAATCATCATGTATATGTTTGTCGATGTTATAATCGATTCTCATTTTTTGCGGTCCCTTTGGGGTTGATGCCATAGTTTATCACCTTAAGCAACATAACCGGCAATATTTATAAATTTATCTGTTAGAGTACTAAATCAGGAAAGTTTTTATATTTTAATTCTAGAGATAGTTATTTAGGAAAATTTATATACGTATCTTAATTTTAATCTTATAATATTCATATAAAAACAAGAGGTGATTGATTTATGATTGAAGTGGCAGAGTTTTTTGCAACATTTTGGGGGAAACTTTCTATTGTTGCAGGCGGGCTTTTTGGCATAGCTTTAATTGCTATGATAATCAATTCTTTTATTTCTTATTACAGGAATAAAACTTTAAAGAATATTCTCAATGTAGAAGAAAAAAATTATGTTTTGCTTAAACAGATAAAAGAAGAATTAAAAGCAAAGAATAAAAGAAAATAATAATCTAAAATGGAAGAAATAATGAAATTAAGGAAATTTTATCAACTTAAAAAAGTTTATAGGGCTAACTCTGTTGAAAAGAGAAAAGAAAGCTCTGCAGAGCACAGCTGGAGCTGTTTAATATTAGCTGATTATTTCTTAAATATTACAGACATTAAGATTAATCGATTAAAAGTATATGAACTATTGATGTATCATGATATTGTGGAGATTGAAGCAGGAGACACACCTTTGCATAAAATTAAAGAAAGAAAAAACCAAAAGGAAAGAGAGTTAAAAGCATTAAATAAGCTAAAAAATGAAATTCCCAAGCAATTAAAAACAAAATTTGTGAATTTATTCAATGAGTTTGAGGAAAGTAAAACAAAAGAAGCTAAATTTGCCAATGCAATTGACAAGCTTGATGCAGAGATTCATGAATTAGATTATAAAAAGGACTGGAAAAACTGGACAGAAGAATTTTTAAGAAAAGAAAAAGAAAAATACTTCGAGGAATTTCCAAAAATTAAAGAAGCATTTGAAAAAATAACAAAATATTTAAAGGAAAATGGCTATTTTAATCAACGAAAATGGATATAATTGACAAGCATTTCAGAAAACTATCTAAAAAAAAAGGCTTTTATTATCATAATTAGCCTAAGTTATTTCTTAGTGGGATTAATTGCCTATTTGACTGGACTAACAAGCTCTTTTGAGAGTTTTCTAATCTTTGCAGTTGGCATTCTCTATTCAGATATATTAAGGTTGAGTTATAGGATAGAAACTCTAGAGAAAAAGAAATAATTTAACTATAATTTTAAATAATACTTCTTATTCTTTTATTTTATGAAGCTTATAATAACAAGACACGGAAAAACAAAGGGTAATGAAAAAAAACTCCTTCAAGGGTCAATGGATATAGGTCTTTCTGATGAAGGAAAAAACCAGGTAAAAAAACTTGCGAAAAGGCTTAAAAACCATAAAATAGAATTAATATTTGTAAGTCCATTAAAGAGAGCAAGACAAACTGCTGAAGAAATAAAAATTCCATCCTAATGCAAAGCTTATGATTGAAGATAACCTAAGGGAGTTGGACTTTGGAATTTTTGAAGGCCTTACAAGGGAGCAGGTCAAGGAAAAATATGGCGATATATTCAAAGAAAGGAAAAAAGACAAATTTAACTATCAATTCCCAAAAGGAGAAAGTTATGCTGATACAGAAAATAGAGCATTAAAAGTATTGGAAAAAGTTATTAAAACAAAAAAAGATTCAATAATTGTGGCCCATGGCAACATAAACAAATTACTATTTAAAAACTTACTCAAAAAACCATTTGATGATGTAAACAAGCATTATTATAACAATACTTCCTTATCAGTATTTAACATCAAAGGAAATGATGTTTTTGTTGAAGAATTCAACTGTGACAATCATTTGAGGTAATGAAAAAATAATCAGGAATTTTTATTCCACTCGCCAGTTTCTTTTCCTTTTAAAACCTTATCAAGCATCTCTAGTTCTTCATATATTCCCTCAATCAGCTTATAATCTTTTGCCTGTTCAAGAGTTACCCATACATATTCTGTCATAGCAGGACAAAGCTTAACTTCTCCATCAAGATAGTCAGCATAAAGGCTCACAATAATTGTAGGGATATTATCAGAACGAATGTAAGCAAGGCTTGTTAAATATCTAATATTTTTTATTTTTAGCCCGGTCTCCTCAATAACCTCTCTTTTGAGAAGGTTTTCAAATATATTATACCAATGTGAGGAAGTATCTTTTGGTTTGTTGGAATAGTCATCTAACTCAAGTTTTCCTCCAGGCACTGTCCATTCATTTGGGAATGCTTTTTCTGTTGGAGCCCTTTTAGTTATTAAGAATTTTCCATCTTTTATGACTACACCTGTAACAACAACATAATGCGCCTTGTTTTTATCATACATAAAACAAATTAAGAACAATAACTATAAAATATTTTCTTTTTCCCAAAAGTTATTTAAGTCAGTGCTTTTCCCTTTTTTTGATGCATGAAACAAAAAATATTCTAAATGGTGATTTAAAAAAGGTGATAATGAAGCTTTCCCTTCCTGTTATGATCTCAAATCTTTTGCAGTCAACCTACAACATAACAGATACGTTTTGGGTTGGCAGACTAGGAAGTTATGCAATTGCAGCAGTAACCATAAGCTTTCCAATAGTCTTTCTTATAATCTCCATATCAATGGGTATAGGAATTGGGGGTTCAATATTAATATCTCACGCAGTAGGTAAGGCATTTAAGACAAAAAAAGAAAAAGATAAAAAACAAATTAATATTATAGTAACGCAGACATTTGTTCTTTTGTTTTTTGTTTTGTTAGCAGTATCATTTTTAGGGTTTATTTTTACACCAAATATTTTATCATTGTTAAGTCCCGATGCAATGGTGTACAAAAGTGCGATTATTTACCTAAGAACAATATTTGTTGGGCTTTTACTTATGATCCCTTATTATGTTTTTGAAGCAGCGTTAAGGGCAATTGGAAACACAAAAACACCGATGAAGTTCGTATTCCTGTCAGTTTTGATAAATATGATACTTGATCCCTTGATGATATTTGGAATAGGACCATTCCCTGCAATGGGAATATTTGGAGCCGCATTAGCAACTGTTATATCAAGGGCAATTGTAAGCTTTATTGCCATATATCACTTAGTCAAAAATACTTATAAAATAAAAATAGATCTTGCTTTTATAAAACCAAGATTAAATATGATAAAAGAACTTTTGAAGCTTGGAATACCAACCTCCTTAGAGATGAGTTCAATATCTTTGAGCATGTTTATACTGACTTCTGTGATAAGTTCGCTTGGAACAGTAACCCTTGCAGCATTTGGAATAGTCACAAGACTTTTCAGTTTTTTTATGATACCTTCATTAGGAATATCTGTTGCTGTGTCAACAGTTGTTGCGCAGAATTTCGGCGCAGGAAATATAAAAAGAATATTCTTATCCTTAAAAGAGTCTGTTAAGGTTGGCTCACCATTCATATTTTTTACAAGTATTGTCACATTTATACTAGCAAAGCAGATAATAACTGCATTTACTGCAGATATAGAAGTTATCAGATTAGGTACTATCTTTCTGAAAATAATATCTCCTTTTGTTATTTTTGGCTTTGGAAGGCATGTGCTGATAGGGTTCTTTAGAGGAATAAAACGGACAGATGTTGCCATGATTATAAGCATAGTACATAATTTTGTTTTTAGGTTATCTGGAGTATATATTCTTGCTTTTGTTTTTAACCTTGGAGCAATTGGTGTGTGGTGGTCTTACCCTATTATGATGATTTTTGGTCTTATCTTGACTTATTTAATATACCTTAAATTAAAGAAAAAAATAACAGCAAAAAAAGTTGATGTAGAAGATATAACTCTTGAATGTGAAGCAGAAGAGAAAGTAATAGGTTAAAATACAAGAAAGATACTCAAACATGCTTATTCTTACTAAATCATACAATAATAAAACAAAATATTTAAATAAAAACAAAAAAATAACTAAAATATGGCAGAAAAGCAAACACTCGGACTAAATGTAAAGAAAAGCGATAATTTAAGCGAGTGGTACACACAAGTAGTTCAAAAAGCAGAATTAGCTGATTACAGCTCTGTTTCTGGCTGTATGGTCTTAAGACCTAATTCATATGCAATATGGGAAAATATACAAAAAGTCTTTGATAGTATGCTAAAAAACACAGGCCACAAAAACGCCTACTTCCCTCTATTTATTCCTGAACACCTTCTAATGAAAGAAAAAGAGCATGTTAAAGGTTTTGCACCAGAAGTAGCCTGGGTAACCCATGCTGGCAATACAAAGATGAAAGAAAGGCTTGCTATAAGGCCTACATCTGAAACAATAATGTACGAGTCTTATTCAAACTGGATAAGATCCTGGAGAGATCTTCCTTTATTAATAAATCAGTGGTGCAATATTGTAAGATGGGAGTTCAAGTATCCAAAACCATTCTTAAGAACAAGGGAATTTTTATGGCAGGAAGGCCATACTGTTCATGCAACAGAAGAAGGAGCAGATAAGGAAGTCATGGATGTTCTAAGTATGTATAAGGATTTAATGGAAAATTATCTTGCAATTCCAGTTTTAACTGGCAAAAAAACAGAAAAAGAAAAGTTTGCAGGAGCTGTTTATACAATGACTCTTGAGGCATTTATGCCAGATGGAAAGGCATTGCAGATGGGAACAAGCCATATGCTTGGACAGAATTTTGCAAAGGCATTTAAGATAAAATTTCTAGGCAAGGATGAAAAATACCACATACCATGGCAGACCTCATGGGGAATAAGCACAAGGATGATAGGGGCAGTAATAATGGTTCATGGGGATGATAAGGGGTTAGTAATTCCCCCAAAAATAGCTCCAATTCATGCTGTTATAGTTCCAATTATTTTCGACAAATCCAAAGAAAAAATATTGAAGAAAGCAGAAGAGATAAAGAACAAATTAAAAGATTATAACATTGAAATAGATAAGAGAGAGGAATATTCTCCTGGATGGAAATTTCATGAATGGGAATTAAAAGGAATTCCATTGAGGATAGAGCTCGGTCCAAAGGATTTAGAGAAAAGCCAGGCTGTTTTAGTAAGAAGGGATACAGGAGAAAAAGAGTTTGTAAAGATAACAGAATTAAATAAAAAAGTCAATGAAACTCTTGATAAAATCCAGAAAAACCTTTTCATAAAAGCAAAAAACTTTCTAAATAAAAATATTGTTGATGTTGATAACTGGAGTGACTTTGTAAAGGCAATAAAAACAAAAGAAATACCAAAAGCCTTTTTCTGCGGAGAAAAAGAATGTGAGGAATTAATCAAATCTGAAGCAGACGGCGCAACCTCAAGATGCATTGAATCTAGTAAAAAAACTGGAAAATGCATTAAATGCGGAAAAAAGACACAATATAAGGTTTATTTCAGCAAGTCATATTAAATTCTTTACTCATGCTTAGGGCAATTTCCAAAGCGCCGTTCTCTGCATTTCTTAATGACCCTGCAAAGCATATAATTAACATATATCCTTTTTTGAAATCAAAGCATTTAAGGATTTCATTATATGCTTTTTTGTAAGATTCCTTAAAATTAATATCTGCATTTGGAATGTAAAGTTTATTATCAAATCTTAGAATAACTGCTCCATCTGCTCCCTGCTTAACAGCAATATCCCTTTGCTCAAAACTAATTTTTAGGTTTTTATCTGCTTTTTTTAATAAAACAACTGCTTTTTCAAGCTCAGGATAGAAATCCTCTAATATCAATCTTTTAACTGTTATGCTCTTTTCTGTTTTTTTAAGGAACAAATTGCCTTTTTCAGTCAATGAATGTCCTTGCTTTGTGGAGCAAATTAAATTTTTATTCTTTAAAATATCCAAAATTGCCCTTACAGTTCCTTCTCCTAATTCAAGTTTTTTAACAATATCATTCCTGCTAATATTCCCCTTTATTAACAGAAATGCACGTAGAACATCTGTTTTTACATAGCTTGGTATGTTGCCTACCATAAGAAACAAAAGCCTTATATACTATTTATAATTTTCTGTTGGATATGATATCCAACAGCATTAAAGAAAATAACAAAGCTATCAACTTTAAAGAAAATAACAAAGTAACCAGCTTAAAAGAAGATAAAAAAACTAAAAACCTTATTGAATTAATAGAAATAGTTGAGCAGATAAAAAAACAGCAGAACAGCAATACTGTTCAGGTAGTTAATAAAAAAGAATTATTAAAAGAAAAAAAAGACTTAGAAGAAGTATCTGAGGTTAATAATAAAAAAACTTTCAGAAAATTGGAAAAAGATTATATTTCTTTGATTCAGAATACAATATATAAGCAGTTATTTTATGATTCCATCTTTAAATTTGACTACAATAATTATATTTTTAATCATGAAAATAAGACATTTTCACAAATGCCTGTGATATTTAATACCTTATCAAAAGAAGCAAAATACTATGCCTCACCTATCTTAGACAGCCATAAGGTTGATGATATAATGCAAAAGATAAAATTTAGTGAAATGAAGGGGCAGGTAAATGGGGATTATATAATCCCTGAGAATATATCACCTGATGATTTTGAGAAATTTTATTACTTCAAGAAGCTGAACCCAACATTGGTTATGTTGAAGTACGAGCTAAAATCAAAATAATTCAAATTCTTAAAAAAGTGAATATTTAAATATAGATTATGTTTTAAAAATATTAACACAAAAAGAGGTATATAATGCAACTAGCTAATACAATAGGGCTTTATGCTTTTCTAAGTTTAATACCCTTGATAATAATCTATTTGAGGAAACCAAAGCCAGTTGAAAAGATTATTCCCTCACTTATGTTTCTTATAAAGAATCAAAAAGATGCAACAAAGCATTCCTTTTTCCAGAAATTGCTGAGAAACCTAGTATTTCTATTGCAGTTATTAGCCTTATCAATAATGGCTTTTTCAATTGCCTCGCCTTACATAATAACCTCTGAGGCTGTTACATCACAAAATACTGTTATTATAATTGATGCAAGCGCAAGCTCACAAACAATTAATAATGGCAAAACAAGATTTGAAAGCTCAATAAACATAGCAAAAGACCATCTGCAGGGTAAGGTAAGTATAATAATTGCTTCTTACCATCCTGAAACAATTTTGGAAGATGGAACAAAAAACCAGGCATTGTCATTGCTTCAAACCTTAGAACCAAAAGATACAAAAACAAATATTGAAAGCGCACTTTATGAAGCAGAATCAATATTTGCAGACAGGAAAGGAAGAATAGTTGTGATAAGTGATTTTATAGTGGATGATGTGAATGAGTTATTAAAAGCAAAGAGAATATTATCTTCAAAAGACATTGATGTTGAGTTTATAAGTACATGGAACAAGGCAGAAAACATAGGAATTATAGACCTTGATATCAATAAGTATGATACTGTAGCTTATGTAAAAAACTTTAATGATGATGATGCAGAAATAACAGCAGTATCAGTTAAAGATAACAGTGCTTTAGAAACAAAATTAAAAACAATAATAGCTCATTCAACAGAAATATTTAATTTTGAGACACCAATAGGAATTAGCGAAATTACAATAAATTCAGATGATAATTTTAAGCTTGATAATACTGCCTATATAAGTGCTCCATTAAAAAAACAAATTGATGTTTTATTGATAACAAATGCAAGGACAAGCTATCTTATGAAGGCATTGCAGTCATCCAAAGATGTTAATCTTAAGATTGCAGAGCCCCCAATAGTCCAGGGCATTGAATCCAGTGAGGTTATAATAATAAGCAATATAGATGCAAATCTTATTCTTCCTGGAACACTTGAAGATATATCAAGGAAAGTAGAAAATGGAAAAAGCCTCATAATCACAGCACAGGATGATTTAAATCAAATAGGCATATCATGGCTCCTGCCTGTTGAATTAAATGAAAAAGCCAATAATACAAAAGCATGCGTTAAAGTAGTAAATGAATTCACAAATCAGTTTGAAAATAATATGTGTTTTACAACAGTTAAAAAATATTTTAAGGCAATTCCAAAAGACAATGTGATATCAATTATAGAAGCTGATGACTCGAGCCCACTTGTTGCTTTAGGCAAAAAGGGAAAAGGAAATTTGGTTTATTATGGGATTTTAGACGGACAATCTGATTTCAAAACACAAACTGCTTATCCCATATTCTGGAATGAGTTATTAAACTTTCTTGCTGAAGCAGGGGATATAAATGACTATAACTTCAGGATAGATGAAAAGCCCTCAATAGACAAGGCAGGAATATATGATAATGGAAATAAGGTCGCGATAAATCTTCTTGATGAGGATGAATCAGACATAGCCAGGGAAACAATAGACTTTGATAATGATGAGTTTGTTTCAGGGATTTCCCAGGAAAATGTTGTTTTAAACCTTGATATTTATTTAATTATTTTTGCAATCATTATTATGTTTTTTGAGATATTTTATATAAAGACAAGAGGTGATTTATAATCATCTATTTCAAGAATCCAGAGGCATTATTATTATGCCTGCCTGTAATAATCATATTAATAATTCTAATTAGAAAAACCTTTGTTAAGTTTACAACAGAAAAGGAAAAAAAAGAGCATGTGAAGAGCAAAAAACTTTCAAGAGTATTGATAGCAATATCAAGATGCCTGATTTTTTCAATTTTGATAATAGCAATAGCATCGCCATTCACTTTAGAGGAAAAAACTATTCAGGGAAGTCCATCATTAACAATACTTGCAGATAACTCAACATCATTTGAGCTTTTTGAGCAGGACATTGCCTCTGGCTTAAAAGTCAGCATTGAAAAAGAGATTCCAACAACATTAAGATATATTGCCCGCGGAGAAGAATCACCAATAGGAGACAGCCTTCTTAACAACATGAAGGGAAATGATAACCTATTATTAATTAGTGATGGGAACAATAATAAAGGAACTTCTTTGGGTGATGTGATGATGCTCGCATCCTCATTAAACACAACCATCAGCTCATTAGACATTAATCCAATAAAAACAGACCTTGCTGTAACAATTGATTCCCCTTCTGAAGTAATATTTGGAACAGAGGCTTTATTTTATATTGACGTAAAACAGGTTGGCCATTTATCATTAAATTATAATCTTAAGGTTATGCTTGATGATAATGTTATGATAGACGAGCAGGCAAGTGGTACAAAAACATTTGAGATTAAGCAGATGCTGCAGACAGGCTATCATAAAATAAAGGCATCAATAACTGCAAGCGATTATTTTCAGCAAAATAATGTTTACTATAAAACACTACATGTTTTACCAAAGCCAAAGATACTCTTTATTTCACAAAAAGATGCAAAGATAACAAAAATAATGGATACACTCTATGATGTTACAAAAAAAAGCTATATGCCAAAAGACCTTAAGCAATATTCTGCTGTTGTTTTGTATAACATAAATGAAAACTTACTCAAGACAAATACAGATATCTTAACCAATTATGCAGCAGATGGCAATGGCCTTGTAGTCATTGGCGGAGAGGATTCATTTGATTACGGCAACTATGAAAATTCAATGTTTGAAACCATTCTGCCTGTTAAGGTTGGCCTTGCCGGCAAGGAAGAGGAAAGTGGAATGAATATCATAGTTATAATAGATGTTTCAGGAACAACATGCTCGACTTTTGGCAGTGGAAGCACAAATACAAAGATAGATATTGAAAAATCAGTTGCAACTCAAATTGTTGGAGGCTTAAGGCCAGGAGACAAGATGGGTGTTATAAGCTTTGATTTTAATCCTCATTTGATATCACCACTTTCAATAATAGGTGAGAAACCAGACTTAAATTATACAATATCAACAATTAATTGTGGCGGTTCTAGTGCAGGAACATTTGTCTCTGCTGGATTGATAAGAGCAGAAGATATGCTCAGGTCTGCAAAAGGAAGCAAAAACATTGTCCTAATATCTGATGGGATAACACAATATCCTCAGGATGCTATTGCAAGGGCAAAATCAATGACAGCTCAGGGAATAAAGACATATACTGTTGGAGTTGGCTTTGACACTAACAGGCAGTTTATGCAGGATTTAGCATTAAAAGGAAATGGTATATATTTTGAGCCTACTGAAGCACAGAGATTAAATATTATTTTCAGCAGAGAATATGAAGAAGAGGAAACTGATGTGATGGGACTTTTAATACTTGACTCAAACCATTTTATAACACAAAATCTTAACCTGAATGCAAAAGTAACAGGTTTTAATCAGGTTGTTCCAAAAAGCTCTGCAAGGATGCTTATAGCAACCCACAACACAAACCCAATAGTCAGTGTATGGCACTTTGGGCTTGGAAGAGTTGCTGCATTAACCACAGATCCAGAAGCATGGGCAGGTCAGCTCTTAAACAAAGAAAACTCCAAACTTATCACAAGAATAGTCAATTGGGCTATTGGAGACCCAAGCAGAAATGAGAAATTTGATGTAAAGCTTAAGGATTCAAGAATCAATGATGTTGCTCAAATAAATGTTATCTCAGAAACAACACCTTCTTTTGAGGAATTGTCATTTTCAAAAATAGACAAAAACCTTTACAGGGCAAGTTTTGTTCCAAAAACAGCAGGATTTCATAATTTTTTTGATGCAACTATGGCTGTTAATTATAAAAGAGAATATGAGGAACTAGGCATAAATACAGAACTTATAGACCTTGTAAGTATTACCAACGGAAGAATATTCAACAAAGATAACACAACTGCAATAATAGAATTCATCAGAGAAAACTCAAAAAGAAAAAAAATAGATGAAAAAAGCTACACCTGGATTCTTGTTTTAATAGCCTTGTGCATATTTTTGGTTGAGGTTTGCATACGAAGGATTATGGAAAATAGGAAATCTATATAAATAATGATTAATTAGGTGAATGACATGACATATATGAAAAAAAATGTGAATTTTGGTTTTTTCTTTTTATTAATAGCAACTCTAATATCTCTTGCTAGCTTAAGCATGTATTATCAGACAACATTTAAAGATTTATATTTGGATTATAAAATAAAACTTGATGATTTAAAAAATATTTCAACAACACTCAGCACTGAAAAAGCAAAGCTTGAGCAGACAAGCCAGGAGCTAACTATTAAAGAGGAAAGAGAGAAAGAGCTAAGCACACAATATACAGGCTTAAAGACCGAAAAAGAGAAATTACAAGATGAAAAAGCAAGTCTGCAAAAACAGCTAGCAGCAAGAACAGCTGAATTAAAACAGAAGATATCAGAGCTGTTTACAGCGCAAAACAATCTGGCAACAGTACAGGCAGAACTTAGCATATCAAAGACAGAACTTGATGCTGCCAGAACAACAATATCAGGGCTTAGGTCAGATGTAGATAGCCTTGAAAATGAGAGAAACAGCCTTGCTGTTCAGCTGGCTGCATGCCAAAGCACATAAAAAATGAAAAAATTCAAGAAAGTTTTAAAGGAAATAAATTTTACATTCAATAATATCATATTATTTAATAGTTTCCTGAACGCATTTCTGATATTTTTAGTTATTTATATTATTCTGTCTTTATTTAACTTTTATCAAACATATGCATTAGTTCCTGCAGCATTATATTTTATAATCAGGTTATATAAAGGCATTATGGAAAAACATTTAATAATTGTTGAAAAAAAATATCCTCTTCTCAATGAAAGGCTTAGGACAGCAAGGGACAACATAAGAATGGAAAACCCTGTTGTTGATAGCCTTAAATCAGATATTGTGAGAGATATGAAACGTGTTGAAGTGGCATCTTTTATTAACCAAAAAAATGTTTCTTATAAAATATTACTAAGCATAATCCTATGCTTTTTAATGGTATTTTCAGCACAGTTTGACTTATCATTCAATCTTAAAGATGCAGCAAATACTGCTGTTGATTTTATATATAGCATTGGAGGAAATAATACAGGTGGTGGAGAGCAGGGTCTTGAAAGAATAGCAGGGCCTGGAGTTAGTGAAAGCTTATTTGGTGATGCACAAATTGCTCAGATGGGTAATGAAAATATTGATATGGTAATAAAGCAAGCTGGCTATGAAATTAACCTTGATGATGTAGAAGAGCCGGAAAGAAGGGATTTTGAAGAGCTTTTTCCAGATGAGGTATTTGCAGCAACAGCTGATGTTTATGAGGAAAAAATTCAGGAAGAGCAGCAGGAGCTTGTAAAGGCTTATTTTTTAAAGCTTGCAGAAAATTAAATTATTAAAAATATGAGGTGTGATTGAAATGATAAAAAATAAAGAAATGTTTGATAGCTTATACAAGGAAATAGGCAAAGTAGTTGTTGGGCAAAAGAGTGTTGTTGAGCAAATTCTTATAACAATATTATGCGATGCAAATGCCCTGCTCGAGGGATATCCCGGATTGGCAAAAACACTTGCTATAAGAACAATGGCAAAATTGCTGGATCTTAAATTCAGCAGAATACAAAACACTCCTGACTTAATGCCATCTGATATAACAGGAACATATATTATTGAGGAGACATCTGGCAAGAGAAACTTTAAGTTCCAGCCAGGTCCAATATTTGCAAATATTGTGCTTGCAGATGAAATCAACAGGGCAACACCAAAAACACAATCTGCCATGCTCGAGGCAATGCAGGAAAAACAGGTTACTGTCGGGAATAAAACATTTCAGCTAGACAAGCCATTTTTTGTTCTTGCAACTCAAAATCCAATTGAGCAGGAGGGGACATATCCATTGCCAGAGGCCCAGTCAGACAGGTTTTTGCTTAAGATAAGGGTAGGATATCCAACTTATGATGAAGAGGTTGAGATAGTTGATAAATATGCCTTTCAGTCAATAGAAAAGAAGGTTAAACTGATATTTAACAAAAATGAGATTATGCATATGCAGAATTTAGTGAGGCAGGTTCCTATAGCAAATGACCTAAAGAAAAGGGTTGTCAGCATAGTTACTGAAACAAGAAAACACCCAAATTTAATAGAGTATGGGGCATCACCGAGGGCTTCTATTGGATTAGTTCTCGCATCAAAAGCAAGGGCACTTGTAAAAGGGAGAAATTATGTAAGCAAGGAGGATATTGACACAATGGCTTACCCAGTATTAAGGCATAGAATCATATTAAACTTTGAGGCTGAAAGAAAGGGAATGTCAACAGACGATGCTATCAAAGAAATAATAAGCAAGGTAAGATGATAACAACTGAATTTCTGTCCCAGCTCGACAGGTTTAATCTTGTTGTAAGAAAGAGAGTTACATCAAGCTATACAGGAGAAAGGCGATCTGTTATGCATGGCAGGGGCATAACAGTAAAAGATCACAGGATTTATGCTCCAGGGGATGATTTCAGGGCAATAGACTGGAGAATATTTGCAAGGACAGATGACCTTTACATCAGGAGATACGAGGAGGATAAAAGCCTTACAACACATATAATAGTTGACCACAGTGCAAGCATGAATTTTGGCAAAAGTATTACAAAGTTTGACTATGCCTCTATGCTTGGAGTTGGAACAGCATATTTAGCGATGAAAGAAAACGAAAAATTTCAGTTTTCAACATTCTCAGAAAACCTCGAGACATTTAAGTCAAGGAGGGGTATGGGGCATCTTGCAACTATGGTTGATCATCTGAATAATATAAAGCTAACCGGTGTTTCAAGATTTAAAGATGCAATGAGCAGATACAAAAAAATGATAGGCTCAAGAGCCCTCGTGGTTATAATATCTGATTTTTTGTTTGATATTGAAGAGATAGAAGAAGGGCTTATTATGCTGGGAAAACAGGATATGAAAATAATACAGGTTTTGGACCCTGTTGAAAGACAACTTGCATTTGATGGAGATTTCAGGCTTAAGGATTCTGAAACAAAGAGTATACTAAGGGCATATGTAAATCCAAGGTTTAGAATTAATTATAAGCAAAAGCTTGAAGACCATATATCAAAGATAGCAAAGATATGCGATGAGCTTGGGCTTGATTTTCATATTATAACAACAGACAAGCCAATATTCGATACATTCTATGATATACTCAAATAGAACAATTTAAAAATAAATAACTCTTTTCTTTAAAATATGGAACTAATGTTTATAGAAGCAAGATATAAGAAGAAAGTAATAATTGGCAAGTACATTTCAAAACTTCCCTCCAAAGTTGGATTAATTACAACAGTGCAGTTTATTGGACAGATTAAAGAAGTTAAATCACAATTAGAAAAAGAGGGCAAAAAAGTATTTTTTGGAAAGGGTAAACATACAGTTTATCAAGGTCAGGTTCTTGGATGTGATGTTAATTCTGCTCTTTCTATAAGTAATAAAGTTGATGCATTCCTTTACGTTGGCTCTGGCCTGTTTCATCCAATTGCTATTTCATTAAAAACAAAAAAAGATGTTTTCACATTTAATCCTTTGACCAACAAATTTAGTAAATTAGATAGAAAGGAAGCAGAAAAAATAAACAAAAGAAAAAAAGGATCTTTAATTAAATTTCTGAGCTCAAAAGAAATAGGAGTTATTGTAACAACAAAGCCAGGCCAGGAGCAGCTAAAAGAGGCCTTTAAACTAAAAAATAAATTCAAGGACAAAAACTTTTATTTCTTAATCTTTGATACAATTGATTTTAACCAATTAGAAAACTTTCCTTTTGTTGAGTGCTTTGTAAACACAGCCTGCCCCAGGATAGCTTTGGATGATTCTGTTAATATAAGCAAATCCATAATTAACTTAAGAGATATAACTTAATATTAAAAAAACTTATTTTTTCTTTATACCTAGTTTATTCATAATATTTTTGATTTCTGTTATCTCTTTCAGTGTTTGTTTGGTGGAATCAACATTTATGCTTAGAAGAATAAACAAAACAAGAAGTATGAGCCATGTGAATATTGAGATAACCATTGGCCACCCCATAACATAATCTGTTATATAAACCCTGTTGATAAGATTAAATCCAAGAATAACTGCTGCACATCCAACTATTAATATCATCAGTTCAAAAGTGCTTATTTCAACTCTTTTTTTTAACATAATAACCTCTTTTTACTATTTTATAAACCTTTTCTTATAAACTTTTTGTTTTTTTCCTTTAATTCTCTTTTTGGTAAAAAGAATATAAGAAATAAAGATTTAACGAAACCTTCTTCTTCTGTTATAGGTATTTCCTCTTGGGTTATTCGTTCTTGAATTATTGTTATTTACAATCTTTATTTTTTCAACATATGGCTTTTCCATCTGTTTAACATCAAAATCACGGTATTCATTCAAGATTCTTGAGAAGTTTCCATAATCATCATCGCAAAGCAGATTAATCACTTTTCCCTCTTCTCCTGCCCTTGCTGTCCTGCCTATCCTATGGACATAATCAATTGGGTTTTTTGGAATCTCATAGTTAACTATGTGGGAAACATGATCAACATGTATTCCACGGGCAGCAACATCTGTGCAAACAAGAACAAATGAATTCCCTTTCTTGAAATCTTCCATTGAATTTTCTCTTTTGTTCTGCGTGAATCCGCCGTGTATTGCTATTGCATCTATCCCATTAATCTTAAGGTTCTTGACAACAAAATCAGTTGTTCTTCTTGTGTTGCAGAAAACCATGACAAGCTTTGAATTCTCTTTTTTGATTAAATGCAAAAGCAATGAAAGCTTGAAGTTTTTTGGTATGCTGTAATAAAACTGCTTGAGCTTGTTTGGGTCAACCTGCTTTTTCGTAGAAACATTTATTGGATTCCTCATGTACCTGTTTGATAATTCCTCTATTCTTGGCGGAATTGTGGCAGAGAAAAACAATGTCTGCCTGTCTCTTGGGCATGTTTTTATTATATCTTCTATGTCATCAACAAAACCCATATCAAGCATCTTGTCAGCTTCATCAAGTACAAGAATCTTTATCCCTGATGTGTCTACTGTGCGTCTTTGAAGATGGTCCTTGAGCCTTCCTGGCGTTGCAATGACAACCTCTGCTGTCCTTAATGCATAAATCTGCGGGTTTATTGCAACCCCTCCATAAACAGAAATTACGTTCAGTTTCTTGTTAACTGCAATCTTCTTTAATTCTTTCCTGACTTGTTCTGCAAGCTCTCTTGTTGGTGTTATTACCAGTGCCTGAAGTCCCTTTCCAGGAATTGCTTTTTCAACTATTCCTGCACCAAAGGCAAGTGTTTTGCCTGAACCAGTTTCAGATTCTCCTATTACATCCTTTCCCTGAAGTATGTAAGGTATTGAACTGCTCTGTATCTGAGTAGGGCTATTAAACCCAAGTTTTTCAATTGATTCCATTAATTCATCGCTGAATTTAAAACTATTAAATGCATTCATTTTTTACCTCAATAATAGATTATTCAGAAAAAGCGAGGTGTTCATTAAATTGAGCAAATGCCTTTTCTACCTTTCACAAAAATATTTTGTTTTATAAACAAAAAAAGTAAAAAAATCTATTTATTTTATTTATTCTTTGTTAACGTTGACCGCTTTTGGTCCTCTGTCTCCTTGTTCAACATCAAAGATTACTGCATCGTTTTCTTGCAGTGTAACTCCTTCTTGAATTCCTGACTGGTGGACAAAATACTCTTTGCCATCTTCAGCCGCAATGAATCCAAATCCCTTCATGTCGTTGAAGAACTTTACTGTTCCTTTCATTTTACTTCCTCCTCATCATTATTTTGATTATCAATTTTTAATCTGCATTCATCGCAGTAAATCCTTTTTGATTCTCCTTTTTTCACAACAAACCTTTTTCTGCATAATCTGCAATGTTTAATTATTTTATAGTCTACCATTTGTATAATCTTGATTAAATTATTCTCAGAAACAAAAAAACAATTGCCTAAATAAATCTTATCGACAAATAGTCAAAAAGCCCCGATATACATTTGGGGATGAGGATTCCTTTTTAAATCTTTCTATTTAGCGCAAATTGTATATCATAAAACTATTTCCCTAAGATAAATTATTAGGAAAATGAAACAATTAACAAACACAAGCTTTTTAAATAATCCTAGTTTTCTGGTTTGCTAGAGTACAATATTGAATAAGGTTTATTTAATGGGATTAAGGGTTCTATTTTAAACTAATTTGTTTAAAAAGCTAATTAAGGACTTTTAAGCCATTTTTTTTAAATAAAACAGTTGGATAATGGAGTGATTTTAATGAAAGACATTTATAATGTTCCTCAGAACGAATTAATAGAAAAAACAGCCTTAGAACTGAAAAAGGTACCATCTATTAAGCCCCCTGCATGGGCAGAGTTTGTTAAGACTGGCGCTCATAAAGAGAGACCCCCTTCAAGAAATGATTGGTGGCATGTAAGGGCTGCTGCTATATTAAGAACAACCAGTAAGCTTGGACCAATAGGAGTATCAAAGCTAAGATCAAAATATGGCGGCAAAAAGAACAGGGGTGTTAAACCAGCAAAATTTTATAGTGGCTCTGGAAAGATAATAAGAACAATACTGCAGCAGCTTGAAGAGGCAGAGCTTGTAAAGAAAGCAGAAAAAGGAGTTCACAAAGGAAGGATAATTGCTCCAAAAGGAATATCTATTCTTGATAAGGTTGCTGCCCAGATTTATGGCAAAAAACCGCAAGCAAAAGCAGAGAAACCAGCTGAAGCAAAAAAAGAGCCTGTTAAGAAAGAAGAATCAAAAGAAATCAAAAAACCAAAAGTAATTAAGAAAAAACCCGAGGATATTAAGGAAAAGCCAAAACAAGAAAAACCTATTGCTCAAAAAACAGAAAAAGTTGAGAAAAAACCAGAACTTATCAAAACTGAACAATCACAAGAAATCAAGAAACCAACAGAAGAAAAGCCTGCTGAAGCTAAAGCAGAGAACAAGGTTGAAGAGAAAAAAGAAGAGCCTGAAAAAGAAGATAAACCAAAGGCTGGTAAACCAGAAGACAAAGCTGAAGCAAAAAAACAAGAAAAAGTTCCAACTGCTGCTGAGCTCGCAGAAAAAGCAAAAAATGACTGATATTGAAGAACTTAAAAGAAAAAAGCTTGAGGAACTTCAAAGACAACAACAAAATGCTAATTCAGGAGAAGCACAAGTACAGCAACAGATTGCGGAGCTTGAACTCATGGTCAAACAAGTGCTTACAAAAAAAGCACTTGAAAGATATAGCAACTTAAAAACAGCACATCCTGAACTGGCAGTTCAGCTGCTTGTCTTATTAGGACAGGCAATACAGTCTGGCCAGATAAAAACAGTTGATGATGATGCATTGAAAAACCTTTTAATGAGATTACAGCCAAAAAAACACAAGTTCAAGATGATAAGGAAATAAAATGGCAACATACAAACATTTAAGCAGAAAACTAAGGCTCGCAAGGCTGCACAAGCAGACTAGATGGGCCCCTTTTTGGACAGTCATGAAAATCTATGGAAAGGGAAGAAGAGTTCATCCTGGCAGGCATACTGAGATAAAGAGATCCTGGAGAAGGACAAAGACAAAGGCATAAAATGGCAAAGAAAGAGGAAAAATCAAAAGTTGTACTTGAAAGGGAATATATTATTCCATTAAGAAAAGAGTTTCAGAAAGCTCCAAAATACAAAAGGGCAAAAAAAACTATAAAAGCATTAAAAGAATTCTTAGCAAAACACATGAAATCTGATAATATTAAAATAGGAAAATATCTTAACTTAAAAGTATGGGAGCATGGAATCAAAAATCCACCTCACAAACTAAAAGTCAAGACTGAAAAATATGATGATGGATTGGTTAAAGCAGAGCTAGTAGGAGCACCTGTTGAAAAGCCAAAGAAAGAAAAAAAGAAAACAGCACTTAAAAAACAAGAAAAAAAACAACCTGAAAAGAAAACAGAAGAAAAGAAAGGAGAATCCAAGGAAACAAAGAAGGAAGAAGAGAAGCCAGCAGAAGATAAAAAAACAGTTAAAGAAGAAAAAACTATTTCTAAATAAGCAAAACCTTATTAAATAACAAAAAACTCTTTTTAGGCATGGAAAAAGATTTATTGCCTTTTGAGGAAATTAAAAGAAAGATTCTGGTTAGAAAGAAATCTGTAACATCATCGAAATTTGGATGCAATCCAGACAAAAGGCCTGTAAAAGAACTAATAAATTATGGTGTTATAAACATAGACAAGCCTCCTGGACCTACATCACATCAGGTAAGTGATTATTTGCAGAAAATTCTTAATATAAGCAAGGCAGGCCACTCTGGCACTCTTGATCCAGGTGTTACAGGTGTTTTAGCAATAGCAACTGGTAGGGCAACGAGGGTAGTGCAGACCTTGCTTAAGGCAGGAAAAGAATATGTTGGGTTAATGCATGTGCATAAGGAGATTCCAGAGCATGAGATTTATAATGTATGCAATGACTTTGTGGGTAAGATAATGCAGATGCCTCCAATAAAGAGTGCTGTAAAAAGAAAATTAAGGGAAAGGCAAGTATATTATTTTGATATTATGGAAATTGAAGGACAGGATGTCTTGTTTAAGGTTGGCTGCCAGGCAGGAACATACATAAGAAAGCTTGTGCATGACATTGGCCAAAAGCTTGGCTGTGGTGCTCATATGGCTGAGCTAAGAAGGACAAAGGCAGGGCCTTTTAATGAAAGCACGAATCTTGTCACATTGCAGGATTTAACAGATGCTTTTTATTATTACAAAGAAGAAGAAAATGAAAAATATCTGAAGTATTGCATACAGCCAATAGAAAATGCTGTTAAACATCTTCCAAAAATTTATGTACTGGACAGCGCTGTTGACAGCTTATGCCATGGCGCAAATCTTAATGTGCCTGGAATCTCAAAGCTTGAGTCAGGCATAACTATGCAGGATATTGTCGCTGTAATGACCTTAAAAGGAGAGCTTATATGCTACGGAACTGCAAAGCTGAATTCAAAGGAAATGCTTGGTGAAAGAGGCCTCGCAGTAAAAATAGAAAAGGTTTTTATGGTACCTGGAACATATCCAATGATTGAGAAAAACCAATAAAAATGGTTAGAAAAATAAAAAAAGATTTTTTAATTGCATTATTAATATCTTTTATAATTATTCTTGGCTCTTTTAACCTTTTTCTCTATTCAACAGGTTTTCATGGCTCACTTATAAAGAAATATTCTGATGATACAACTCATTTAGAGATTGACAAAAATGTAACAAAATACATAACCGGCTTTAGCAATGAATTAAACGTTGATTTTAGTGAAGATGAGAAATCACACATGGCAGATGTTAAAAGACTGATTGTGTTTGAAGAGTTTGTTTTTATTGCTTTATTGATTGGTTTTTTTGTATTGGCTTACAAGAGGAAAATACATCTTAATCACTTTAAAAAAGCTGCATTAATAGTCTTTTTGATTGCATTGTTGTCTTTAATTGCTTCGGTTTTTTTCAACAGCTTTTTCGAGCTGTTTCATCTTGTTTTCTTTCCCCAGGGCAACTGGCAGTTTTCATCTAATTCTTTAATGATTCAGGTTTACCAGCAGTCTTTTTTCCAGGAATTCTTTGTAAGAATAATCTTGGTTGCTGTTTTTATTTCATTATTTCTAACAATACTTTTTTATTTAATAGTAGTAAAAAATAGAAAGATTTAAATAATTGATTTATTTTTTCTATATCAAATGACAAAAATCTATACAATAAATCTTGATGATAAAATATTGAATGGAAAAGCCAATAATAAAAAAAGAGTTCTTTTTATTGATAAAAATAAAGCAAAAACGATTTCAGGAATAATTGATTATTTTATGGAAGAAAATGAAATAGGAATTAATGGATGTGCCTCTATTGAAAATAATAAGCAAGCTGGGATAATAATACCAAAGAAAGGAACAAAAGTAAGATATGACCTTTCGAAGATTGGCCCATCAATTATAATAACTTTTGACAAAACCAATGGAAAAAACAAAAACTTGCGGATTTATGAAAATGAATGGGGGGATGATTATAGATTGGAAGAAGTGATGAAATATACAATAAAAAAAGGAGAATTCGTTAAATTAAAAACTATACCTAAAGAGTTTGTCAGATATATTTATTGATTTTTCTTAATCATCAACAGTAAATAACTTAGAGTCATGAACATCAAAGAGTTTTATTCTTGCGCCTGCATCTAGCCAGCCGTGTGCATAGCTCAGGGCAGCAAAGGCATTAACATAATCTCCTTTTTCCTTGAAGTATTTGGCATCTTTAAAGTAACGCTGGGCCATGTCAAGGAAATCAGCAGCAAACTCTTTCTTTGAGATATTTTCCTTGGCTTTTTTCAAGGCTTGGCCTGTAATATCAAAGTATTTCTCCAGCTTTTCATCTGTTATTTCTTTCATTCTGTTTAAAAAATTCCTTTTGTTTTTATATTTTTCTAAACTTTTGAATAATTTTCGTTTGAAAAGCATAATATGCAAAAATAACGGAAATTCTCATGTTTTTTCTCGGAAATGCTTATTAAAAACAAATGCTAATCTTATCTCAAGATGGGATTAAAAAGAACAATGGGGATTTTGTTTTTGACAGGAGCTATTGCAGCAACAAGTTATCTTAGTGCTGGATGTGGCAAAACAGAGAAAACAAAACCCGTTGTTCAGGAAAAGGTGGTTGTGATGACTGAAAAACAAAAGCAGCCAACGTATGGAATTGCTGGGAAAAATATAGGTGAGCTTTTGGATTATACAGAACAAATTGTTACAGAGAACCATGAAGAGTTTAAAGATTATATTTTGAATATAAGCAAAATTGGTATTGACAAAGGTTATGATAAAGAGATAGCAAACATGTTTAGTGATGAGCTTCTCGAGGAGAGAATAAGTGAAATGCCTAATGAAAGAAAGCTTAGGATAATAAAACCATTAATAACTGAAAAAATTGATAATACATACAATAAGGTGGTAGATTTTGCTGAAGAACAAAAGCCAAAAGTCAAAGAATTCTACAAAAATCTGGAAAAGAAAGTCAATGATTATCTAAAAGGGGGTGAAGAGTAAATGGGCCTTATCAAATTTGGCTTTAAGCTATTGAAGTATTTTGCGATATTCTCCCTTGGGTATTACATGGGTGGAGGATGCGAGAATACAACAATAAATCAAGAGATAAAAGAATCTAAATACACAAAACCTGCTTACTACCAGACTGTTGATAAAAAAGTTATGGAAGATACAATTCAGTTTAATGGACTTGAAAAAAGCCTAACATTATATTGCCCAATAGATAAAAAATAACAAAAGGTGAGAAAGATGGATGAAGACTTAATAAAAAAAATTAAAGTAAACAGAATAAAATATCCAAATGGTCAAAAACAAAAAGGTAATCAAGATTTATTGATTCAAAAACTTGAAAAATATGGACTTTTAAAAAATGAGTACAAAGATGATTATTTTTCAGAAGGAAATTCAATTGTATATAACCTAAAAAATTCAAGAATGTCTTCAAATGAATCTGGTTTTATTGGATTAGAAAAAAATATAAAAGATATAGCTAAATTAAACTTAGATATGAACAAAAAACTTCTTGCTGGTAAATCAATTCCTTACAAAGTTTATGTAAATTCTGTAGACTTTATCAAATCAAAAATATTTGGTAAGGAACCATACTCAATAGAAGATATATTTGATAAACAAGTAAACAATATATCAAATATGAATTCTGGGCTAAACAGCATTATCTTTACTTCAAAAAAAGAATTAAAGGATTTAATAATTTATAGGGATGAGGTACTTGAAGAATGGGCTAATAGCACAAAAGAATATAATGAACTTAAAAAAATAGAACCAGGGTTAAATGAAGTTTACTTAGGATCAGGAGAGAGGGTTAAATCAACAAAAAAAAATGATTATAATTTCTTTATTTTTAAGAAGGGGAATAAGAATGCGGAAAGAAAATCAAGAGCAGTTGTACACCAAAAAAATCGTGCAGCTAATAAAATAAGCGGTAGGTCTGAAGAAGATAAAATTCTTAATGATCTTGAAGACATGCTTACTACAGCAATAGAAGTTTGTGAAATAGTCAGTGATAAAACAAGTGGAATCTTGCGTTATGTTAGAAATACAAAAAAACAATGGAATACACTTGTATCAGGTGGTAGGATTGTTGAAACATTGTATGAATCTGTTTCTATGTTAGGTAATTATTCAAATGATTTACATGAAAGATTAAATGAGGGTCTAAAAAATATGGGATCCATTGCAAACAACCCAAATACACTTAATAGCTATTATTTAAAAACACATCCAGGGCTTGAAAAAATAGCAAATGAAGTTGTAAGAAATCATCTTAATGGAGTTGAAAATTTTGGTAATAGTATGGACAGTTATCTTAATAACATTAATTAATAACTCATAATATACAGGCTAATCTTTTTATCAAAAATTGTCAGAATACTACAAACTTCAGTTTGCAGATGAATGACAATATCTTTGGCAATTCACGAAGAAATGCTTTCAGCATTTCTTGTGTCCCAGAAATTTGTTGCACAAATTTTTCAGGATTTTCAAATACTGTGGACTTTAGTCCGCAGTATTTATTTATTTTTTAATTATTTGTTTAAATCTGAATATTTTTCGGTTTACTTCTAAAGATTAACATTAACTTCGGAAAAACGCCTCTTTTTTCTCGGTAATACATATAAAAAAGAAATCCTTCTTATTAGTTAAAAAATTAAACATTTTTTGGAGGTAAAAAATGGCAGATGAAAATGAAACATATGTTGCAACTGTAAGAAGTGCTATGAACCAGAATATAGACCCCCTTACAAAAGAAGTAACTGAAAAATTAATTGAAGAACCGGACTTAACTATTGGTGGACTTATAGATTACTTAACAAAAGACGATGGTTTTAATGATGAAGAAAAGGAAGTGATGAAAGGAGTAAAAAAAGAAATGGATGATTCAATGGCAGCTCCTGAGCGTTTGTCTATAAAGATATTAAATGAAGGAAGAGATGGATATAAATCTTTCCCAAATCAAAGTGGAGGAATGACCCAAATAATAAAAAAAACAGATATAGCAAAAGACTATTTTGAACCAGGAATAATTGAAGAGACATCATATAATGGATTAGATTTAGAAGTACATTTTATGAGAAAAGGCGGATCTGGATTAGATTATATTCTTTCAAAATAAGATGAATCTGCCCAAATCTAGCTTTAGCAGCATTGCTGAAGAAGCTAAACTTTGCCTTATCTTAAATAATAAACTATATACAGCTGAAGCAAGAGAAGAAAAAGGCAATATTTTTTTTTATTTTGCTAATAAAAAGTATTTATTGCAAGAGTCAGAGAGTATTAGATGTATTGAAAGAATATACTTAAAAAATAATGAACTTGAATTTAAGTCAGTTATCAATAATCTACCAAAAAAAAGTTTAAAAGAAGATAACAACTTATTAAAAAAGGATATATTCAAATTACAAAAAAAATATGAACTCCTTGATTTTATAGTTAACAAAGTTTTTCCCTCCTATTCTAAAAACAAGAATAACATAAAATTAAAATCTAAAAGCCAAAAGCCAAATCAAAAACTAGAAGAAATTTTAAAATCAAAGATTGATAAACACAAGTTTGAGAATTTTAAAGACTGCTTTGAATGCCTCTTAAACAGGGATTATTCTATACTTGAAAAGAACATAATAAAAAATATTAATTTGCTTATATTTAATGGGAGTATTTATATTACAAAAAAGATTCCAGAAAAAATTTACAAAACAATAAGAAACAGATTTAAGCTTAATAATACAAATTACTCATATAAATTTACTGGTTATTTAAAGGATTTAGAGAAAGAATACCTTAAAAATTTATCAGATGAAATAACAAAGTTTTCAAATCAGGGTGGAAATCTTTTAAATGAAAAAATAAATTTGTTAAACAAAAAAAATAATTTTTCTGAGATAGTAAAAAAACAAATATACCAAGAAGGCCGCATTGGTTTTATTAAAAAAGAGCAAGACCATTATATTTTCCTTGAGCAAGAACCATTTGCTCTTAAATCAATTGATCAGCCTGATTATTATGTGTTTGAAGAATGTAAGGTGGGTGTTAAATTAAAATTAAACAATCATAAAATAGAAATTGGGTCACCTGTTGTAATCAATAAGTATTCTCATCCCCTACTTTCTGGCTTTGATATGCCAGAACAACGTATTTGTACTGGAAACGGCGTAAGCAGCACTATGCTGAATAATTTTAATGAAAAAAAAGATGATGTTGGAAAAGCACTTTATCTTCTTAAAGTGGGAGAATTTGCCTTGAGGAATGGATATTGTTCTGAAATGACCCCCCACCACCATCTAAACAAAAACACATTTCGTAATAATCTTACAACTCTCCAAGAAATAAACAAAAGGGGGATTGTTGTTGAAAAACAGGGATAATATGAAAAAATTAGAGTATATACTTAAAAATAATTCAAAAGAAAAAACAGATGAATTATTTAGCGAGTTAAGGATTACTGATTATGCTTATAAAAAAATAAAGGCATATGCTTCTCTAGCCTGCATAACTGCTAATAAATCAATTGAATGCGGTGGTTATTTGGTAGCCCCTAAAGAGGATCATGATTATATTGTGAAGGATGCGTATCTGTCAAAAGATCAAAAAGTAACGGGCGTAGGATATACTGTTAATTCAGAGCCTGATATGGATTTTCTAAAAGAAATCAAGAATGATGGATATAAAGTGCTAGGGTGGTGGCATAGCCATGGAAGTATGAATCCTTTTCATTCTGGAACCGATGATGATACTTTCAAGAGCATTTATTATAATATTTTTCCGTATAATAAAAAGGAATTAAGCAGAGAAATAATTCCTCTTTCAGGAGATTCATTTAAAATTGAGCATCAAACTGATAAAATAGGAAATAATTATATGCTTTTTAAATCAAATAATTTTTTTGAAGATATAATTGAGATGAGGGTAGGTGATAATTTTAACTTAAATGATATTGAAGTTAAAGGAATTAAAATAAAAAAATTTAGAGGTATATCATTTGCATATAGTCTAGTTGTGAATCGTTTTTATTCTGCAGCACCTTATTCTGAAGTAGCTATCAAACACCCTAAGACTAATGAAATTGAAATTAACAAAGGAGTTAAAGTAAGGGAAATGATATCTAATCCGAGGCCTTTAGATTATAAGAAAATATTAGATGAAATAAAAACAAGAATAATCTACAAAGGAAAATTTTTGGGAGAAATAACAAACAAATATGCAGAATTTGGGGTGATCTAAATTCCAGAGATAACAGACACACAGGAAAGAATAAAAGGATGGAATCAAAAAAAACTTGATGATTCTTTAGTAACAATAATTGGGGCTGGATCATTATCCAATTTTGTTTTATCAAATCTTGTTGGTCTGCAAGTTGGAAATATAAGGATAATCAATAATGAAGATTATACTAATAATCCTAATGAATTCTTATTTTTTGATTATTATAAAAAAAAAGAAAAAGTTAGGAAGGTTAAACATCTTGAAAAAATAATTATGCAAATGAATTCTAAAATAAGAGTTAGTGGGTATTATTCTTCTCTTTTTTATGATTTAGTAGGCAAACCAAACATACTTGTTGATCTTACAAATGATCCCTGTTCAAAACTTAAGGGCATAAAGATTTCAGATAAATTGAAAATACCTTTTATTACTGCTTCTACAAGCAAGAATAAGGGTAAGGTAATGGTTTACACCCCTATGAGCAAGACAGAAAGAATAATCCTTTCTAAAAAGAATTATACCCAAAGCATAGATGAATATCTGCTTCCTGATTTTGAAAATTGCCAACAAGGTAATATAACAAGTGGTCTGATTGCTGGATTAGTAACAGAGGAAATAAGAAAATCTGTACTTAAATTGTATAATTATGATAAATTGATGAAAAAAGGAGTAACATACAACCTCCTGTCTAATAAGAGGTTTAAAGATGAATGTGAGATAACTCTTAGTATATCTGATTATCTAAATGAAAAAAACCTGTTTAAGGATAAAAAAGTTGCAATAATTGGTGCAGGTTCAATAGGAAATTTTGTTGGACTTGGTTTATCTCTAATGAATTTTGATAAGATATACTTAATTGACATGGATGAAATTGAAGAGCATAATAAGAATAGGCAGATTCTTTATACTCTCGGGAATTATGTTGGTGAAAAAAAAGTTGAGATATTGTCCAGATTAATGAATAAAATAAATCCAACTACTCAATCTATAGGAATTTATGGGAAACTAGGAAATAAGCTTAATAAAGAAGAAAAAAGAAAACAAGTTAAGTTAATTAATGAATCAGAATTTCTTAAGCTTGATTGTGATTTGATTTTGGGTTGTCTTGATAATATTTCTGCAAGAGCATTTGCTAATAGGTTAGCTGTAAAAAATTCCATTCCTTACATAGATGGAGGAACGAGTCCTTTTTCTGGACAGGCCAGGGTCTATAGTCCTGGAAAAACAGCATGTTTAGACTGTCAGGAGAACATTTATTCTAAGGCAATTGAAGAGCAGAATAAAGAAAAAATTTCTGACCATTGCACTGCAAATGATCATGAGCCAAGTGTTGTTATGTCAAACCAGATAATTGGTGCAGCAATTTTAGGTGAGATAAGAACAGTATTTCATCCGGAAGTTTATGGACAACCAATAATGAATGAGATGTTATACAGCTCTTTTGATAGAGATAGGCTTGTTTTAAATGAAATCAAATGTAAACCAAATAAAGGTTGTCTTTGCAGTAAAAATTTTTATGATAAATAAAAATGATAAAAAAAATAAAAAATAAAAAATTAGTAGAAATAATCAGAAGAAGAAATAAAGAAAAAAATAAATTTAAGAATGATTATAAAAAAGAAAATTTGTTTAATGTTAAACAAACATTCAATAAAATAAAAATAAAAAAAAATGCTTTATTAAAAGCAAACTTTTATTCTACAATAGCACCAATATTATTTAATAAATCAGTTGAAGCTATGGGTTATTTAGTTGCGCCAGAAGGAACCAGTGAAGATGTTATTAATGATATTTATTTATCCCATAATCAAACGGTTACATCTTCAACATGTACCGGTGATCCTTTTTTTGAGATGAATTCATTCAAAAAAATTCAGAGTGAAGGTTCCAAAATAATAGGGTGGTGGCATAGTCATGGACTTGATTATAGACCATTTCATTCTTCAACCGATGTAGAAACTTTTAAAGGAATTTCTTATGGTGTATTTCCTAACAATAAGATTAGTATAGATAATTTTGTTGATATAAGCAATTCGGAGGATAGTTATGGTTTAAATTATTCTAAAAAAGATGGCAAAGATTATTTACTAATAAATCAAAATAATAACAATAGTCCATCTTTCAGATTGTCAATGGATAAGATAAATTCAGAGATTATACCTCTTCTTAAAGACGTTAAAATAGCTAAAGTTGAAAAAGCTGACCCAATAAAAATTTCTTTTGCTTATAGTATGGTGACCAATAGCAAAAATATGCAGCCTTACTTAGAAGTTTCTTATAAAGGTAAGGGAGACGACAAAATAAATTACATAAAGGGAAAAGATGTTTCTCTAGAGGTTATAGATGATGAAAAGATTCAATTTGAAAACTATAAAAAATTAGTTGATGATGTGTCAAAAAGAGTTCACCATAACGGAAAGCTTCCAACTAGAAAAATATCAGACTATGAATTAAGAAAAATCATAAGTGAAGTAGAAACAAGAGTTAATGATTTTAATATGACTATTGTTAAGCCTTCTGAAAAAGATGAGAAAGTGAATAAAAACTTAGAGGAAATAATAACAAAAACTCCTGAAGAAAAGTTAAAAAATACTGATGATAAACAAGAGAACATATACAAAAAAGAGACTCCAATTGAAGATACAAAACAATTACTGCCAGTAAAATATAAGGATAATCTGGAGAATTCAAGTGAAGATAAAAAAACTATTGAACCTCAAATAAATGAAGTTGTACATACAACACCAGATAATAATTTAGAAAGGATTATAGATAAGTACAACAATCATAAAGAATTAACCAGAAAACAAATATGCAATGAATATAATATCAATAATTACACTCTTGACAAAATTCTAAGAGAGGCTGAAAATAAGGGTTACAATATAGAAAGAAGAGCAAATAAAATTTCTGATGGAGATAAGACAAGCATTATTAATTTGTATAATAATACAAATGTTAAGATTAAGGATTTACGCAATGAGTTAAATAAAAACAGGCAAGAAAATGGGCCAGAGAAAAAATTCAGCACATCTACACTTTACAGGATCCTTCATAAATATGAAAATAATGGAAATAATGTGAACTGGAGAAGAAAAAATAATAAAAAAGAGCCGCCAAATATAATTAAGTATAATCCTCTCACTTACATAAGCAATACATTAAAAGATTATTCTGCAAAAACAAAGGGTGCCATAAAAAGGACTGTGCAAAAATATTGGAAAGCTGGTCTTATAGGAGCATTATCCATTGCAATTGGTGTAGGATCACTAATGTATGCTGCACATAAGCCAAACAAACAAACCAACTATACTGAGCCAACTAAAAAAATAGAAGAAATTATAGAAAAAGAAAATACTGCTCCTTTAGTTATTTATAACAATGATAACGAGGCAAATCATACTAGAAAAAATATTGCCCCCTATATTGAAAACAATGAAACAGCTAAAGACAATCAAGCTAACAAAAGGGAATATATCATTCAAAAAGGAGATACTCTTTGGAAGATTATGGATAAAGAAACTGGAAAGCCGGGGTTATGGGAACTAGTTTATGCAGCTAATGAAAGCAAGGCAACTATGCAAAATCAAAAAAACAGGCAGCAGAAAATTAGAGAATTTGGAAAAAAATACAATATAAGATTATTAAAAAACGTAGGAAATAATGGTTCCCTAAAGCCTTATGAATTAAAAGAGCAATATAGAATTAAGGACAATACCAAAATTGAATTGAGCAAGACCCTTTCTGATGATATATCTAAATTAAACCCTAAACTTGAAAGGGAATTCAACCAAATTTTCTACAATGTTTCAGGTTAAAATGGATTTGCTGGCAATAATAAACGGGAAAGGTCGAAGAAAGGTACAAAGAAAAAATAGTGATGATCTTCTAAGCAAAATTAAAAGAAAGAATTCAGAAAGTAACTTGAAAAATATTAAGAAAAGAAATCAGGGAATATATCTTATTGAAGAAATTAAAAAAGCTTATCATAAAAAAACTTTATATGTTCCTGATTTTAATATTAACAATATTAGTGAAGGATATAATGTTTTATTGGCTGATAAAAGCATTGAAAATCCTTTTATAATAAATTCTGAACTTGTAAAGATAATCAAGGGTTATACTGCTAATATAAAGAATGATGAGAAAAAAGCCAAAAGAATATTTAGTTGGATACACCAAAATATAGATTATGATAACTTAAGGAATAACAATAAATATCAAAACTCAAAGGAAACTTTAGAGCGGAAACTAGGGATTTGCGGAGAGATGGCTTTTCTATATATAACAATGGCGCGGGCAGCAGGGCTAAAGTCAAAGTATGTAAGCGTTAAGGTTGATTGTGACAACAAGAAAGTTAATCATGGATGTGCTGTGGTTTATGTTCAAAATAATCCTATTCTTGTTGACCCTGCTTATAATAAGTTTGATATTCATCATAGGGAATACAATATCTTAAATGATAATGAAATCACTAAAAATTTTGTTTATTGGAGAAATGGAAAATCATAAAGGTGAATTAAGATTAAAAAAGAAGATGAAAATCAATTTAATTCAGAGAAAAGTTTGGAAGAAAGAATCAAATCAATAGCAAGCACCACAAAACCTGATTTTAAAATGATTTCTGATGTAATTGAAGACGCTATAATACTAAATTATTTTATTGATAACTTAAAAAAAGAAGTAATTAAAGAAAAAATTGATTTGGTGGATTTAAGGAATCTTGTTTCAGCTGATTATTATCTTGGATTTAACAAAAAGGATAGGAAAGAAATTATCCAATTGTTGAATAAACAGGATTCAAATGCCTTAATTGATTATTGTACACTGGGCTTAATTAAAAAAGAAAAACATAGATACAATAAAAGACCAAAACTATTTGATTCATTTTTAAATTACCGTAATGATATGAATGTTGAAATTCTTTCTGCATCTTATATGGACTTATTAAAGAACAATGAAATAAAAAATCTAATAAAACAGTCCTATGATATAAAAGACTTAAAGGCAATAATTTTTATGGATATCCTCATGCCAGTTCTTGATGAATCTTATTCAAAGCAAATAATCAATTCTGAGCTAAATCCTGAACAAAAAGCACTTGAATTTGCAAAAGCCTATCAAGTCTGCAAAGACATAAGAAAAATTGAAAAGGTATTTGCCAACCATAATCATGTTTCAGCAGAAGAAATTTTTCTTTTGTATGATATAAAAAAGAGCATCTCAACCAATTTGCAATTAGCAGTTTATACCAAAAGTAAAGATATTCCAGATAATTACCAATCATATTTACAGCAGTTAAAAGATTTATTTGATGAAAAACTGGCTCACGGCATAAGGATAATAAGCAGGAATATTTCTAATATAGAAAGAGAATATAACCTTGATGACTGCAGAAAAAAAGGCTATTTCGGTTTTTTTGTGAGGAAAAAGAGGCTTGAATCTGCAAAAAAAGAGTTGCTAGCATATCACGGACAATTTAATAAAATTAAAGAATTAATCCGAACATAAAATGGAATCAGAACTTGAAAGCCTCATAATGAACACTGAATCAAAATTCAATGATCTAAACAGAAAAATAAGTAATAAAATAAATGATGAGGGGTCAAAAATAAATTATGTAAAGAAAAAAATCAAACAAGTAATTATTGGCTTATTAATAATTACCTCTGTTGGTTATGGTTCTGTTGAAGCTTATAAAGTTAAGAGAAAGCAGGACATTTTATTTGAAAATTCAAGGTATTACCAGGTAATTAAAAATGAAACATTGGAAACAATAGCAGAAAAGATATGCAATGACTCTTACAATCTAAATAAAATAATTGAATTCAACAAAAAGTTTGATGAAAATTTTAATTCTATAGCTGAAAAGGGAGAGATAATACGATTTCCAAAAAAATATGTTAAAAATAGTGGAGAATTAATTAATTTCATTCATGAAAAAACCCAATTAAATGAAAAGATTCAAAAAAACAAAAATTTTGCTGAAATAACCTTTAATGGAAATATCACTAAACAGAGAATAGATAAGATTTATGAGATGACTAATGGGCTTGAATTAAGTTCAGGAAAACTTAAAATTCTTAAGCAAGACAATTATTTCAATAATGATGTTATCCTGCTTCTTAATCAAATATCTGACCTTAAGGAAAATATAAGGGACAAAGTAGATTCTGAAATAGAAAAAACAGACATTGAATTTAAACTAGTAAACAACCTTTTTCGTAGTGATAACTGGGAAAATCCTGGAACCACAGAAAAGCTTAAGGAATTAATATCCAGAAACAATAAGATAAGATACTCTTATGATTGCTTCAGGCAGAGTGATAAAATAATTGAAACAAAAATAACTAATGAAAGAATTGAGTCTGCAAAGGAAAATTACCTTAATATATTAAAGAATATTGTTTATGATATTAACAAGAATAATGAAAATATCCAAGAAATTGAAAATGATTTAATAAAGATATTTAGGTCTGGCATAGAAGAAGATGACATAAATCTGCTTAATAAAGTAACAAAAAAATCAGATGCCCTGTATTCTTATAAGTTATGGAATCAGGAAAAACAAATTCAAACTGAAGTAAATAATTATCTGAATAAACTCAATAGATTAAATAGCAATATAGATAAAAAATTCTCTTTTGTAGTTGAAAGCATAAGCAAGAAAATCAATGAGTTTAAAGAAGAAATTGTTGAATCAACATTCAATGAAAATTTAATTAAAGAAAAAGTAGAGAATATTTATAATATTCTTGGTGAATTAAGCGAAAGCAAGTCAAAATATAAAATGCTTAAGAATGATCCTTATTTCAGGAAGAATCCTGATAATGTAGTTAGAGAAATAGAAAGCTTAGAAAAAAAAATAAATGATGGTATAGGTTATGAAATCAAAAAAGCTGATTCTGGGCTTTTAAAATTAAAAAGCGAGCTTTATAACAATGATTGGAAATCCCCAGGTACAATAGAAAGACTAGAAAAGTTGAATATAACAAAACAAGAAGTAAAGCATGTGTATTATTGCTTTGAAAATATTAACAAGGTTGTAGAACTGGATAATATTGGGAGTTATATAAGCAGTAAAAAGGAAGCTTATCTTGCACTGTTGAATAAAATAGACGATTATATCAACAAAGACAAAAATAGAATTGAGAGCTTACAAAGACAGCTTGATCCATTGCTTAGGTTTGGAATTCAGAACAAAGAGCTGCCATTAATCAGGGAACTCAAGGAAAAATCCCGGGAAATAAAATATTACAGCGAATGGAAAAGCGAAAAAAGGCTGGAGGAACAAATTAATGAGCATACTTCTAAGATAAATAAATTAAATTTTGAGATAGCTAATAAGTTTAATTATGCACTTGGTATGATTAGCATAGAACTCAGCAAATATGAAGAAGAGATTAAAGATGCAGGAGAACTCAACAGGTTGAAAGGATCTGATGTAAGGCTTAAATACATTATAGAAAATCCATTGGCAATGATAAAAAATAGGTATGAATTATTAGATTATAAGAAAGGAGTAATAAGAACAAACAAACTTATCAATAAAATCAACTTTTTTATTAAAAACTAAAAAATTATCAAATATACAAAAACCTTTATAAATAACCTGTTTTTTATGTCTTATATGGGCAAAAATCCAGAGCATATTGGAATTATTTTAGATGGGAACAGGCGCTTTGCAAAAAAACTTATGCTAGAGCCATGGAAAGGACATGAATTAGGCTTTGAAAAGCTAAAAAAACTGTTCAAATGGTGCAAGGAACTGGATATTAAAGAAGTAACACTTTACTGCTTCTCTATGCAAAACTTTAACAGACCAAAAAAAGAATTCGACTATCTCATGAATCTCTTTGAAAAAGGATTTAATGAAGTATCAATAAATGAGGATATTCATAAATATAAGATAAGAATAAATATAATTGGCAGGCATTATTTATTTCCAGAAAAAGTGCAGAAAGCAATAAAAAAAGTTATTGACCTAACTAAGAGTTATAATGATTACAAGGTTAACATTGCACTTGCATACGGCGGAAGAGAAGAGATTATTGATACTGTAAAAAAAATTGCTGAAAAAGTTAGGAACAAAGAGCTTGATATAAAGGATATTAATGAAGAAACATTCTCAGAAAACCTTTACTTGAATACAGAACCAGACCTTATAATAAGGACTGGCGGTGACAAAAGAACAAGTAACTTCCTGCCTTGGCAGTCAATATATTCTGAATGGTTTTTTCTTGAAAAGGCCTGGCCTGAATTTGAAAAAGAAGACCTTGTTGAAGTGATTGAGGAATATAAAAACAGGGACAGACGCTTTGGGAAATAGATTTCTATTTTATTATTTAATAATCTCTTTTTATTATATAATCAGGTAAACCAAGAAAAAATTCTTTTCCTCCTTCATTAAGCCCGAAATTTTTTATTGTATTTTTTGCTTTTTTCACTCGTTTTTCTGCAAGATGTTGTGAATAATCCAATGAACCTGTTTTCTTTATGATTTCTCTTAGTTTTATTAGCTCTTTTTCTGTTATATTTTTATTTCCCAATGCATTTTTAATGAATTCCATTTGTTCTTTATCTGCATTTTCTATTGCCTTTATAATCAAAAGTGTTTTTTTGCCTTCCTTAATGTCAGAATCAGCAGGTTTTCCTAACTTAACTTCTGATCCAAACATGCCTAAGATATCATCCTTTATCTGGAATGCCTGCCCTAATGGAATTGCATATTCACTTAGTATTTTTAGCTGCTCATCTGATGCTCCTGCAGCTATTGCACCCATGTGCAATGGCCCTTCTATTGTATAAACAGCTGTTTTTAGCCTGTGCATTTTTGATATATTCTCTTCTGTCATATCAGTTCTTAGGCCAGACAAAATATCAATTATTTCACCATAACCTGTAAGCTTTACAACCTTGTTGAACTTTTGCAATAGTTTTAGCTTTTTTTTCTCATTAAAATCTGATTCAGAGATTATTTCATTTCCAAGAGATGCCAGAAGATCGCCTGCTATTATTGCCATGCTTTCCCCAAATTTTTTTGGATCATTATAGTCCTTATATTTTTCTGCATATATTCTATGTATGGTTGGACCTCCTCTTCTTAAGTCATCATCATCAATTATATCATCATGAATCAAGAGGAATGACTGCATCAACTCTGCTGACACAGCAATATCAATTATTGCATCATCGTTTTTTCCGCCAAGAGATTTGTAGGCCATTATGATTAATATGGGCCTTATTCTTTTTCCTCCCCTAAGATTAAATCCTTTGATGAATTCCATTATTTCTTTTGAAGAATTAGATATTTTTTCTGCTTCAGCAATTTTTTCATCAAGGAAACTTCTGAGTCTGAGTTCTATTTTTTCTTTATATAATTTTAATGTATTACTTATTTCCATCTTAAACCTTATGGAATTTTTTATTATTTAAATATGGTTTGGTTATTTTATGATTACACTTAAAAGTAGTAACATTTATATATAATGACTTCTTTATAACTAAAATGATTAAAATTAATAATACAAAACTAGAAGATAGACTAAAAAACACAGAAAGCAGGACTTACTCTAAAGGTTTAAATCTTTATCAAGTGCAAAAAATAGTTGAATTGTACTCTGATAGAACAATAAAAATAAGAGACATAAGCAAAAAATTCAATGAACTGCAAAGAGAAGACTCTTTACAAAATAACTCTAAACCTACAGGTTTCTCAGTTTCAACACTTTATAGGATATTAAATAGTTATCAAAAACAACATGAAAAAAAGTATAATGTAGTAAAAGATTATGTTAGATTCAGAAGAAAAAATAAAAAAATTGGGCAAAATCAAAAATTTCAAGATTATCCAAAACATGAATTAGAAACTTCTTATTTTGCTAAATTTAAAAATAAAGTTAGGAATATAGCTTATACTGCATTAAGCAGAGTAAGCTCCAGATTTAGTTATGCGATGAAACTAGACAACAAAATTGATAATTATGGACAAGGAATTAAATATATAAAAACTAATTATCTTGAAAACATAGAAATACAAAAATTAAATGATCTTAAAGGCTTAGAAAAAATGATTAATCCTATACCAAAGGGATTATCAAAAATAAAAGAAGGACATAATTTATTTAAATATCAAGTAAAAGAAATAGAGAAAATTACTAAATGGGCAGATTATTATTCTTTAAATATCTGTGCCTGAAATTTGTAAACTTGGTTTTTTATATCCTTCCACGCATCCTGCTTTAGCCAGGCTTTTTCGCACAAATGCCCAAGAAATTCCCTAACATCCCATTTGTATTCTGTTGCAACCTGCGGAAGTAAAAGTCCGGAGCCAAGGCCTGACCTTATTATAAGGCCATCTTTGCCAATCTTTATCTCCTTAGAGTAATCTTCGGGTTTTTTTACCTTGATTAATGTTGGAACAGTAAGAACAGATATCTCAATTTTTATATGTTTTAGTTCCTCTTTCTGCAATGGCGGGAATCTTGGGTCTTCAAAAGCAGCTGATCTTGCTGCCTTGATTATGGCTTCAAACAATGGAAAAACAGGCTCTGGAAAGCCAATACAACCCTTTAATTGCTCATTTTTATTTAAAGTTACAAATACTCCCTGCCTGTCAGAAAAATGTTTTACAGTGCTTGTATCAGGCTTATTTTGTAAGAAATATGAAGAAATAGATTCTCTTGCCAGTTTTATCAATAATTTGCCATCTGATGGCTTAATCATTTTAGTGCCTTTTTGGCCTCTTTCCTTAGATTTTCCACCTTATCAGCTACTCTCTCAGCAGCACTTTCCAATGCCTTTTTTGGGCTTTTATGCCCATCTGTCTCAACAATCATAAAAGGGATTCCTATTAAAGGGTGCTTTATATCATATGCTGCCACAGTCACATGCTTATCATCCCATAGTTCATCTTTCAAAAGGTTGCAGAATGTATTTCCCTCTCCCTTTATTTCAAAGCTTATTCTATTTTTCTTTTCTTCAATAACATTTATTTCCATAAAAACACCTAAAAAGAGAGTTTTTGTAATATTTATAAACATTTCTATTTAATTTCCTTCATCCTCCAGCATCCAACCTTTATTCGCTGAATTTTTTT
>Ga0307992_1000190_pt1 | contig 39958 bp, 42 predicted proteins | sample EllFjometagen133_FD_203162 | JGI IMG/M metagenome (GOLD analysis project Ga0307992, IMG submission 203162) | Marine microbial communities from Ellis Fjord, Antarctic Ocean - #133 | ecosystem: Environmental > Aquatic > Marine > Unclassified | place: Southern Ocean | collected 2014-10-08
ATACTCTAGGTGCAACGGATTTAACTTCATCTATAATGGGCTTAATCGGTATGGTTGATTCAGGTAAATCAATGTATAAACCAGAAGTTGGAAATGTAACTCTTACTAAAATTTCAGATATGAAATTTCCTAAGAATATTATATTTTTTTTACAAGCTATAATTGACTGGTTAGGAAATGTTGTTAAGAAATTTATTTCAGGATTTACAAATGGAATACAACGATTATTCGGATTAAAATCTGCAGATGACTTTAAAGGAGATTTAATTCCTAGATTACAAAAAGCTAAAAATATTGAGAGTTGGATAACATTACCAAATGATCCAAAGGCTCCAAAGGCTGCATCAGTTATTCAAGCAAGTTTTGATACTCTTGAAAAAATTAATAATGTTTTCAATGGAACTAACTTACGTGAAAGCGTAGAACTTACAGAAGCACCTTATAATAAAGCAGATTACGGTGAAACAGTAGAACCAGAACGTAAGAATGTTGCAACAGGAATTATGATTGATGTACGTAAAGAAATGCAAGAATTAGAACAAATGCTTACTCATTTCTTAGACCTATTTGACAATGCTTATGGTTCAAATCAAGAACACTTATTCGAAACTGAAGATTTACAATTATTACTTGAACTATTCAAGGAAACAATGAAAACTATTTCTAGTGGTAGAGTTCCAGCTTATGCTCTTCAAGGAAATCTTACTGAATTAGATATCATTAATAAAAGTAAATTAAAAGATAATTTAATTAGAACTAAAATTAATGTTGATAGTTTAAAACGTGCTTATGTTGAAACACAACGTGGGATCATACAAAAACTTCAAACTATTACTCAAAAGCAATTATTTGCTTCTCAAGGTTTAGGTATTAATTTCAGATTCTATAGTGCAGGTACTTATCAAGCAATGATAAATATCCTCCAAGTAATTAATCCTAGAATCAAAGATGCTCATAAATTAGAGAAAAAACTTTCTCGTATGGGACAAATCTTTAATAAAGTTACTATTGAACTTGGGAAACAACGAAGATCAATTGCAAACTTTGGAGATGTAACATATACGCCAGTTTATCAAAGAAAAATTAATGACCTATTTGACTCTGCAAGATTTGTAAGTCAAACGATTACACTTAGATTAACCACTCTAGGCTTATATATCAAAGAATTAAAAGATGTTCAAGAAGCAATTATGAACTCAAATTCAATTAATGCTAGAAGTAAAGGTATTATTAAAAAAAATATATTTGGCTCAAATAGAGGTTTATTTAAATAAAACTTATAAAATTAAAGAAATAAGCTTAAAGGCTTATTTCTCTTTTTTTAATTTTCAAAAGAAGTTAAAATAATATATTATAATACAGAGTATAAGCGTATATTATTATAAGAAGGAGAAAAATTACTATGATATGTAAAATACTAAACAATGATGTCCTTACGCAAACTTATAAACTGGAATTTCCAGATGGACGAATTGCTGAATACAAACACAATACAAACAGAAATATATTTGTAGGAAACAATTGTACGGGACCTGGCAAAGATTTGGATATGTATTATTTTAAATTTATTAGTGACCTTAAGGTCGAATTAGAATTAGCTGAAAGTAGTGTTACTATAAAAGGTTACGTTTTAGTTAAACTTAAAGGAGTTAGCAAAGTTACAGATTCAGCACATCGTATGGTATGCTGGTCATGGAATGGGAAATTTTTAACTAAATTTCATGTTGACCATATTAATGGAGACAAACTTAATAATACACCAGACAACTTACAAGCAGTTCCAGCAATTGTAAACACATTTAGAGCGTTTTTTAATTATCAGCATACAGGACAAAGCATTAAATACAAAAATTATGTAATTAATGAACTAGTCAAAGCAAATACAGCTGAGGAAATGTTAGAATTAATGAAAGCAGTAATAGCAGATCAAAAATAACTTACAGTAAGGGTGATTACACAGAATGATTAAAATATTACTAGCCTCTAATAATAGAGGAAAATACGAAGAATTAGTAGAGACTTTTGCAGAAAACGGATTTGAGTTAATCTTTGACGGGAATTTAGACCTTGAAGAAGACTCACTCATATTAGAAAAGAATGCTGAGACAAAAGCGATATGTGGAGCAAAGCAACGACAAATGCTCGCAATAGGCGAAGATACAGGATTTTTTATTCCGGCACTAGACTACTTTCCAGGGGTGCATGCCAACCGTTGGATGGAAGGAACATGGCATGAAAAACGAATGAAGATATTAGAATTAATGGAAGGTCGGTTTGACAGACGTGCATGGCTTATTAACAATTTTGCAATTTCAACTCCAACTGGAGATATAATTGGAAATGCTAAAGTTCAAAATGAATATACAATTGGATATGAAGAACATATTAATCCAGATTCAGAAACTTTTGGATATAATGAATTATTGATTATGCAAGGGCATTATATTGGAGAATTAGAAAAAGACGAAAGAAATTTTTTAAAACATCGTGCAAGATTTATTAAAGAATTAAAAGCTGATATGTTTTATAATAGTAGTAATAAATATTATCAAAATCTGTTATTACAGGAGCGTGGAAAATAATGAACTTACAAATTAGAAATAGAGATTATAGTAAAAACATTACTTTCCAAAATCTATGGTTAAAAGAACAATATTCACGGCTTAGAAAGATATATTCTCCAGAAGAATTATCTAAAGACGATTTAGTTAATCTTCTAATGACTAAATATACACAAAGAAGATTATCAAATGGTAGACTATTCTCGAATACTTCAAATGAAAACACTGTTATGACACAAGAGCAGTTTATCGATTTATTCTTAAATAACGAATACATTCTATCTGGATACGGTGTGTTGTATCAAGATCAAGCAAATTCAATTAATATTAGCTCATCAGCACTTAAATTCTTATTAGACTCACGAAAAATTTATAAGACAAAGATGGAGGCAAGCCCTCATGGTTCAGAACAGTATGTTTACTACAGAATTTTACAGTTAACATATAAGGTTCTAGCAAATAGTTATTATGGAATTCTTGGTGAACGAAATTCAACGTTCTATAATCCACATGTACAAAATTCTATTACAATGACAGGTCAAGATTTAACTACAACTGCAATTATATCGTTAGAGAATTTTTTAGCTGATAATACAGAGTTTAATGATTTTGACGACATTATGACTTTTGTTCAAGAAACAATAACAAAAGAAACAACTGATACTATTCTTAGATATGTTGATGTACCAAAAGATGGAACAGACTTACTTATGTATTTTCAAGGTAAGACTAGAACATTAGGTACAGTAGCTGAAGACAAACTTGAAGACATGATCAACAAGTTAGATTCTGAAACTATTAATAGACTTTATTATAAAAATAAAGTTCTTAATTTTATATTTGATAGTACTTATTTAAAAGCTAAAATGACTGAGCTAGTTCAATTTAAATATGGTGAAACACCAGAAGATGCTATGCTTGAGCCATTAGCCGAATTCAAAGATGTTATCGTTAACTTCTGTTTCTCAAATGTAATATTTGAAGACAGATACAAACGAGTTATGAAAGACATGCGTAAAAGTACAATCACTGCAGATACAGATTCAGTATTTATTAATTTAAATAACTATATCAACGAGACTACAGTGGGATTAAACTTAGATTCTGAAAATAAAGTTCAACAAATGACAGTAATGAATGTGTACATTAGTATTGTTACAGAAGTATTAAAAGAAATATTCTGGAAACTTACTGGAAACATGGGCTTATTAGATGAATATAAACCAATCATTAATATGAAATCTGAGTATTTATACAAACGAATTATGGCTACAAGAAATAAAAAGAATTATAGTGGTATAATTACTGGTGAACTTGGAAAACTGTTAACCAATCCAGTTCTAGATATTAAAGGTCTTGCAATTCGTAAAACTACAGTTCCTAAGAAATTAAGAGAACAGTTTACGGAAATATTGAAAGATGATATTCTAGGTGCTGAAAAAATTAATATCCGAGCAATACTTGGTAAGTTTGATGCTCTTGGATTAGAGATTGAAGATTCATTACGAAAAGGGGAATTATTATATTCACTTCCTAAAAGTATGGAAATGTTCGACTCATATAAAAATCCTTCTACTCTCGAACAAGTAAGAGGTTCAATTATATGGAATGCTCTAGAACGAGATAACCAAATCGTACCACCAGAAAAAATAAATCTACTTAAATTAAAAACTGCGGATAAAGTTCATCCAGCATTACTTGAATTAGAAAAGAACTATCCTAAGAAATACAAAGCTATTATGAGAACAGTTTATAATGAAGATTTAGAACAAGAACCAGATATTGATATTTCAAGATTTGGAATGAGCGTCATTGCTGTACCAAAAGGTGTAGATAAGATTCCAGAATATCTAAGACCACTTATTGACTACAGAACAATGGTAAGTAAAAATATGCAAAATGGTTATATAATGTTAGAGTCTCTAGGTATTTATACTGAAGAAGTTGACTCTACAAAATACAAATCAAATATCATAGAATTATAAAACAAGAGAACCTTAGGGTTCTCTTTATTTTAAGGGAGGAATATTTATGTTTAAGAAACGAAGAGAAGCAAAAGCACTACGATTAAAAGAAAAACAAATACAAGAAGATAAGAGACGAAAAGAACGTGATGCTAAATTAACAGCAAAAGAAAAAGAAAAAGCTGATAAACAAGCTAAATTTGATAAATACTTTGAAGATAAAGATTTAAGCATTCTATTCGATGAAGTAGCTGAAAAAATGGATATAATTGAAACTGCAGTAGAAGAAGATGACCATACGCTTACTAATGAGTGGACAGGAAAAGCTAGAAATATTAGACTTAATCTCGGAGCTAAAATACAATTAAAATCTCTTTCAGGCCATTATACATGGACAAGTGATTCAACGCATTATCCATTATTTAAGAAGGGTGATAATTCTAAAGAAACACTTTACAAGTGTCTTATTGGGTCTCTTACAGATTCTAGAGGTGATATGTTTGATCATAATTTTAAAGAAGTATACTTAATGTTTAAGACATATGAAAAGAAATTTCCAGAATCGTTATTATTAAGATTTAGATTAACACTATAGGGAGGTAGATTATGAACTTACAAGTAGCAATGCCGTATGAAAAATGTCCATTTAACTGCCCTATGTGTGTGGCAAATGGGAGAAAAAGATTTCACAATTTTTATAAATCAAATAAAGACACGTATTTAGGTCTTTTAAAATATCAAGCTACATCAGAAAAATATAAAGATTTTGTAATTACAGGCGCATCAGATCCATCATTGAATATTCATTGGTTACATGATGTTTTAGAAGCGTTAGAAGGCGTTCATACTGAATTACAAACTAAAAATTATAATATTGAGCCAAATAAACTTCCATACTTAAATGTTTTAGCTTATAGTATTACTAATAGTAAAGAATATTTATCTGCATGGGCTTATCCAAGATTAAACAATGGAACAAATCGTCTAGTTGTGTTATTAACTGAAGATTTTAAATTTCTAAATGAAACGAACTTTAGTCCAATGGGTTATGATCAAATTACATTTAAGATTTTACAAGATACTGCAGATGAAAAAACAAATAAATGGATACAAAAGAATAAAATGAAAGATCTATCTAATATTTATGCAATTGTGGATAAATATAACGGTAGTAAAACAAGTGTATATTTAGATTCATCATGCCAAGATAGTCATGGGAGATATGAGATTTTCAGAGCTGATGGAAAAATGTATTCTAATTGGGAGGAAGAATAATGTGTGATCGAGAACAAGTTGTAGTAACTAGTACTTCAGGTTTTATTTATGATAAAATACAAGAAATTGATAGAATTAATATTGTATATGACATATTACAAGTTGATGAAAGAGCAGTGCATGTTAAAAAACCTTGTACATGTAATGGCGAATCATCATATTATTATGCTTCATATAACGCCAAGCAAATTAAAGGCTCAGTATTTATTCATAAAGAAACAAAAACTTGGGACCCAGATCCATTAGGATTTTATATTACAGAAACTAGTTTATTTGAAAAAATAGATACTAATGGTAATGTTACTAAATATAATTTGATTGAAAGTAAAGAACTAATAACTGATTCAGATGATCTTATATTATTAGCAAGTTTAAATGGTATAATTTCAAATGTTGATGAGTTTAAAGAAATTTTACAATCAAAATTAGATGAGTTATTAAAATATAGAAAAACAATAGCACCTTATGTTGAAATAGAACTAAGTGGTACAAAGAAAGCATTTTATTTTGAATATGGTGATTTTTGGATTAATTTTAATATAAATAAAAATGATAATATGAGTTTTGGAATTTCTGGAGTAGTTAATTTTGATGATAACGATATTCCAGTTAGTTATAACAGAGAGTATCATTCATCTCAACCAATAATTAAAGATCGTATGCAAGAAAAATATATCGAGTTTGCCATAAAGAATGATGTAAAAAAGATTGATAATGGATATATTATTAACAATACATATTATGAAACAATTGAAGAATATACCAAATCAATAGACGACTAGGGAGGAAATTATGAGCAAAGTAAAAGATACAGATATCCAAGCAATTAAATTAATTTTCGATGTGTATGAGGATAAACAAAATCTTATCAACATGCAATGCGCAAAATATAAATTAACAGAAGAATTTATGATAGCATTTGCAAAATATGTAACACCTGAAGCATTTTCTAAATCACCAAATTTAGAATATGAAATGATTCAGTTATATCAAGAATTTTTCGATATGAATTTCTGGGTTGAGAGCACCGAGAAGTCATTAGAACCATTAATGCATGATTTCTTTCATGCAGGTTGTGGTGATCTTACTGATGAAGCAATTAAGAATGCTAGACCAGAAAAGATGACAATTGAATTTTATAAAAAATTTGAAGCAGTTCTTACAACAGAAACAAAACAATTAGTGCTAAGTAAATCAACTTTAGCACAAGATGAAGAAATACTTATTGGGAGTGCTGAATTTCTTACAAGAGATGTATTCAAAAATAGACGCTTAGACATTAAATGGTCTACTACTTTAATTGAAAAAATACTTCGAAACAAAGTTTTAACCGTAAGATTTTTAATGGCTGCTTTAAGCAAAACAAAAGATATTTTCTTTATTGAGAGAATACTTGCAGACCAAACGCTAACTTATGAGGAAACAACTGAAATGTTTGATGTTGAATTTAAGAACTTTACAAATAGAATCTCTGAGAATCAATTAGGAGCATTCTTTGATATTGTAAGAGCTTATAATCCAGCAGCATTTACATATAACTCATTAAAATACATATTAATGATGAAAGATTTATTAAGCGAAGACTTTTTATCTGAAAACTCTGATTTGTTTATGGAAGCTGCACTATTTAGCGACTTAGTTAGATATGCACGAAGAAATAATTATATGGATCTATTATTATTATTAAAATTAAATGAAAATAATCATTCAGAAGAAGAAGACTACTAAATAAAGGAGTGAAAAGACTATGAACGTAAGCGCATTATCAGGAACATTTATTATTGACATGGACGAAGTTCTAGTTGATATCAGTCCCGCACAGTACAATAAAATACGTGCAAATTGGAGAAAATATAGTCGGTTCTTTAACGACCTTGGCCCACTTACGGATCAAGGTGTATTTAATAGACCCATATATAAAATCTCAGAATGGCTGTTGAAAGATGAGTATAAAAATTTAGAGGAAGACGAACTTAAGCAAACTAAAAAATTTATTTATAGTTTGATAACAGGTGATTTCTTTTCTACAGACTTATATTCACGCTTAGCACCAACAGATTTTGCTCGTAAAACAATTATGAAAAGAGCATTTATGGAACATGTAAGGGTTAAGAAAGTTTATATTTTAACTCGTTATGTGGATGACGTAATGCTAGAATCAAAAAAGAAATTTATTAATAAATATTTTAATCATTCAAAGATTGAAATTATTCCAGTTCCATTAGCTGAAAAGAAATCAGATTATATTAAAAAGCTTGGAATATCATGGAATGTTTTTATTGATGACGAAATTACTAATATCACTGATTTTGCAGAGAATTTAAATATCGAAGGTAAAGAATTTATTATTCCAAAAAAGGGGTATAACGAAATGCCAGATTTATTAGATATTCTTATTCGAGAAAAAGGCGCAGTATGCAATTATTATGAAGGAACTTAATAGTTCCTTCTATTATTAAGGATGAAAATTATGTTAAATAGTAAAGAAGCACGCAAAGCATCTCTTGCAAGTTTAATAGATAGCATTGATACTGAAATTATATACGCTACTAGAATTCATAATACTTATGCTGATGTAAATATACTTGGCTATGCATTTAGTACAGAAGAATTAGAAAAAATTATTAAAAAATATAAAGATATTGGTTATAATTTATATGTATCAGACTATGTTGGAAATTGGCCGTTTACTTTACGAGTTAAATGGTAGAAGGAGGTAATTATGTCATTATCAAGTAGAACTAAATTTTTATTACAGAATTTAAAAGTACTAGGATACACTAACGGTTTAAAAGCTACTCATTTAGTAATTAATGAAATGTGTATTGAAAATGGATACTCTCGACATGATGGCTCTCATTATTACCATCATCTTGTAGATGTTGCTCAAGTTCTGTTAAATTTTGGAATTAGAGACGAAGATACTATTGTTGCTGCTATTCTTCATGATTATATTGAAGATGTACCAGGAGTAACTAAAAAATTTGTTGAAACGATGTTTAATAAGAACATTGCAGAAATGGTACAATTATTATCTAAGAAAAAAGGAATCAATTACAAAAAAGATGATAAAGCAATGAATGAATATTTAGATGGGATATTTAAAAATGAGGGCGCGTGCTTAGTAAAAACAGCAGACAGAATTCATAATTTTAGTTCAATGAGAGAAGATACTAGTATTAAACACAAGAAACTTCAAGTTGAAAATACTGAAAAATATTTTATACCATTTTTTAAGAGATGCAGAAATGAATATGTTGAATATTCACATTTCTTCTTCTTTGCTAAAACAATTATAGAACCAATTATGTATGAAATGAAAGAAAATATTAAATTAACAAATAAATATTTAGAGGTTAAAAATGGCTAAAGAATGTATAGAAAACTTAGAAAAATGGATAGAACTTTTAAAAATTGATGGAGTAGATTCTAAGCATACAGTTGCAAATGAAATGAAAAAGTATTTAGATACTAGAGAGTTGGTAGATAATGATGAATAAACTTAGAATAGCATTCAAGCATTTTAAAACTATTACAAAACATAAATTGTTAGTTACATACTCATGCTTTAGAGCCGGATTAATTATTCAAGGACTTAAACATGATCTTAGTAAATATTCTAGACTTGAATTTTGGACTAGTGTTAAGTATTATACAGGAACCAAAAGCCCAATCTCAGCGGAAAAAGCTGATAAAGGCTATTCTATGATGTGGCTTAATCATAAGGCTAGAAACAGACATCATTGGGAATATTGGACAGATTTTAAATTTGGAGAGCCATATGCTGCCAAAATGCCAAAAAGATATTTGGTTGAACATGTTCTAGACGGAATTTGTGCTGGTATGGTTTATGGTGGAAAGAACTTTAAAGGTGGAGATCCACTTAAATTTGTTAAGAATGAGCCTTATAGATTGTATCATGAGGACACTAAAAGAGACGTTTATCTTTTATTAGAAGTTTTTTCTAAAATACCAACTAGAGAATTTTATAAATTTGTTAAAAAGTATTTAAAGAGTGATAGTGATACATACAGTAGTATAATACAAGAATAATAAAATATATAAAGACTTCTTAATGAAGTCTTTTTTTTTGCTTTCTAGATCTATCTTAATAATGAACAATAAATTATATGAACAAATTAAAGGAGTGATACTATGAAGAGTATTAATAAAGATATGCAAGATTATTTTATTAAGATTGCACCTGATTTTTCAGTGCTTGATATGATAGAAAAATACTTCTATGATAATGATGAAGCTGAAGGTATATTTAAGGATGTATGTTATTATAAATCTAATATACTTGCAAATGTAGATGTTGATGTTCCGATATATAGAGGAATGTTTATTATACATTCTACAGGAGACATTACAGTAAATATGGAAGATGATGAATTTACTGTTTTTCCATACTGCCCAGATACTCAAATTTTAATAGCACTTAATGATAGCAATATAGTTATTAGTTCTGATGCCGTTATAGATCTAATTGTGGGGGTGGCTTTCTAATGAAACGATATATGAAAACCGTACTTGATGTTGATATTTTATTAGATATAAAATCTTTGACGCGAGATGGAATTGGCGGTTTTACTGTTGATACTGTAAGTGCTGCGAAGGTTGGTTATAATGACCCTTTGCTATATACAAGCAGAGCTGTGAGCATTATTTCAGGATCTACTGAAACCAATACACTAATTACTAATGATGGCTTAGTTGCCGTTCTTAGAGCAGCTGAGACACTTGAAATAATAGATATATTTGAAGATGAAACTACAACATATCAAGAAATCATGCCAACTGGTTATACTGAATTATCAGCATATAATGAAATTATAAATCCTGCATCTACTAGAATTCTACCAATAGATGTTATAGCTGGTGGAATTTTACAATACACTAATCAATTACAATTTATAGCTGAAACAGAATATCATTTTTCATCAGAAATGACTTATGGCTTAACAACTGATGATTATGGTTTTTATATAACTGATTTTACTGATTGAGCTAATGATTATGCTACTAGCACTCAATTTTCAATAGTAAAAAAACAATTTATAAAAATAGAAACACCTTTAACTATAACAAATGTTGTACTTAGTATAATTAATATAGATGAAGGAATTGAAATAGAAAATAAAAATAATGGTATATATGAACTTAAATATTTAGATATAAATGCAACAGAATTTTTAGAATTAACAATTACTGTTTCAGATATTATTGGAACTCATGGATATATTAAAATTTACTAAGGGGTGAGATTATGGACTTATTTGCAGATAATTACTATCAATTAGATAGCGAAAATAAAATAGATTATTACAATGTTTTATATGATCCGACTACTGATCTTAGTGGAACTTATGCTAAAACAGTAGGAACTGATAACATATTAGAACAAACATTAACAACTGCTCTTCTTAATGGTACTGGCCACATTCAAAATACGTCAACTAAACAATACTGTTATGAAAAACAAATTACACTAAATATAAAGAAAATAATACTAGAATAAAATTAAACTTTTAGAATTTACATTTTAGTTAATTAAACAATAATTTATATAGATTATGTATAAATTGCAAAAAGGAGGAATTCTACAATGGATAAAAATAAAATCAAAAGTCTTCTTAACGAGGGAAAATCTGAAAATAGATTAGCGCTATTATTAGAAGAATTAGAAACAAAAGCAACTAAAAAATCAGATCCAGAAGTAAAAAATCCAGAATTATCAAATAGTGATCTTTTTTCTTCTAAAGCCAAAGACGAAGTGAAAGAGGTTATTGTTGAATCTACAAAACTTTCTGCCAAACAAAAAATGGCATTTCTTCTTGAAAAATATGGTGTTGAAAACTTAGTGCAACTTGCTGGGGAAGAAAGAAATAGATTTTTGAAAGAACTTAACAACCCAACTACTAAGTTTATTAGTCCTAATGTTCTTTTAGAAAATATTGATACTGCTGCAGAAAATAAAAATGTGGATGATGCAAATAGAGCTGCTGCTGATAAAGGTGATGCTGCTTTGATTACAGCTAAAGCTAAAAAGCAACAACAAGATCGTCTTTCTAAAAATGCTCTTAACACAGATGGTTCACATTTACTTAATGATGCAGTTCAACATGAAAAAGAAGAACTTGAACCTGAAGTTGAATCTCCAGATCCAGAAAAAGACCCTGAATTTGATGGGGAATTTGATGATGATAAAAAAATTAAAAACAAAAATATAGATAACAAAGAAGGAGATGATACTATCAAAGCTAAAGATAAAGCATTAGATAGCGTAAATGAATCATTAGAAAGTATCTTCGATATCCTTATGGATTCGAAACCTCTTTTCGAAGAGGAAGTAACAGGAAAAGGCGAAGTTGCTATGACTGATAATGAAGCTACTAAAGAATCAGACGGTGAAGTTGCAAAACCTACTACTACAAATAATGATATTTTTACAACTGACGAACATAAACAAGACGAAGAAGTTAAAGAACTAGTTATCGAAGGAGAACTTCCTGAAGCGTTAAAGAAAAATATGAAAGACGACAAAGACGATTCAGATAAAACCCCAGAAAAATTAGAAGATGGTTCTAAAGATGAAGATCATGACGAAAAATCTGACGATGACGAAAAAGAATCTAAAGATGATGACAAAGATGATAAAGATTCTAAAGCTGATAAAAAATTAGAAGAAGGCGAAATACCTGAACAATTTAAAAAATCTGCAGATAAAGAAGATTCTAAAGACGACGATAAAGATTCTGATAAAAAAGATGAAAAATCTGACGATAAAGATGACAAAGAAGAAGATGACAAAGATTCTAAAGATGATAAAAAATTAGAAGAAGATGACAAAGATTCTAAAGATGATAAAAAATTAGAAGAAGGCGAAATACCTGAACAATTTAAAAAATCTGACGACAAAGAAGAATCTAAAGATGATGAAAAATCTGATAAAAAAGATGACGACAAAGAAGAATCTAAAGATGATGAAAAATCTGATAAAAAAGATGACGACAAAGAAGACGATTCTAAGGAAGACAAAAAAGAAGAATTAAAAGAAGCTGAATTACTTCCTAAAGAAGAAGAAAAAAAAGTCGGAATTAAACAAACTGAAAAAATCTCTGACACTGTCGACTCAGAAGGAAATCTTAAACCTGTTGAAGTAGTTGAACCACAATTAAAAGGTGGAGAAATTTCGGCTAAACCTCATGATGATGCTGATGCTGAAGGTAAAAAAGAACGTGCCGCAGTACTAGAAGATGTTACAGTTAAAGGTGATGTTGCTATGACTGATAATATTGCAACTAAAGAAACTGATGGCGAAGCTAAAGAACCTACAACAACTAATACTGACATTCTTCCTACTGAAGAACACAAAGAAGTAGAAGAAATCGAAGAAGTTATTGTTGAAAATTCTGTTGAACTTTCAAATGCAGCTGTATTTATCAGTATTCCTATTAATGAAGGTGAATGATTTGCAACAGACTTAAGTGAAACTGAACAATCATTATTACAAGAAGCTCTTAAAGTATTTTATGGTGTTTTAAGCGGTCTTAATTTAAATGAGACTGAAGATTTTGATATGCCTGCAGGTTCAGAAGCAGATATTAAAGTATATACCGAAAAAATTGAAATAGAACTTCCTATTAATGAACCAATCGATGAACTTACTGAAGAAAATACTCAAAGACTTCAAGAGGCTTTAGACGTGTTAAACGCTGTTCTTAAAGAATCTCTTGGTGGAATAGCTCAAATCGCAGCACCTGCTGCTGGTGGAGTTGTTAAAAAATTATTCCCTGATACTGGTAAAGCTGACAAAGATCCAGAAAAAGCTGATGACGCAACTAACTCTGATCTTATGAGTGGTGGAGCTACAGATGATGTTAAAGAAATCGTAGTTGAAGATATAACATCTAAAGGTGACGCTGCTATGACTGATAATATTGCAACTAAAGAAACTGATGGAGAAACAAAAGCTCCTGACGTTGTTAATACAACTATTCTTCCTACTGAAGAACACAAAGAAGTAGAAGAAGTGGCTGAAGTAGTTGTTGAAGACGTAACTGTAAAAGGTGACGCTGCTATGACTGATAATATTGCAACTAAAGAAACTGATGGAGAAAAAGCTACATCTACAGACACTAATAACGACTTATTCCCTACTGAAGAACACAAAGAAGTAGAAGAAGTTAAAGAAGTTGTAGTTGAAGAAACTCTTCCAACTGACACTCAAATTAAAGATGCAATGACAGATGAATCTACTGAAAAAGTAGATCACGATGTTGAAATCAAAAGTGGTGTAGTTGCTGCTAAACCTTATGACGAAGCTGATGCTGAGGGTAAAAAAGAACGCGCTGAAGTTATCGAAGAAGCAGGAGACCCTGCTAATGGAGATAAATTAAATAACGTTAATTCTGATACTCTTGATGACGAAGGTCAATTAAACGATCCTAAACCTGATTTAGAAGGTAAAGCTGAAGTTAAAGATGTAACAACTGGAATTAGTGGAGAATTAAAATCTGGCGCTACTGTTGAAGATGTAACTGAAGGTTATAATTCGATTAAAGAAGCATTTTTACTAGAAGAAAATTACTTTTCTAAAGACAGTAGAATAATCTTAACCGCAAGTGAAAAAAGAACTAAATTGCAAAATCAAATGTCTCTTTTAGTAGCTCGTGACTCTCAAGATCCTCTTTATGAAGAACTTGTTAAAACGACTATTTTTGCTAAGAAACTTCAAAATCAACTTCAAGAAAGATATGCTGAAGTTGGAAAAACAAAATCAGAAGAATTAGTAACTTTAAAGGAAAATAAATAAATGTGTAAATGTGTAAACTAGGAGCTAACGTAAGTTGGCTCTTTTACTTTTCATGAAAAAATTTAAATCTTTAAAATTAATATAAAAATATATTATATACATGAAGCAATGTGAGAATTACGCTTCACAAGGAGGTATATATTTATATGGTTTCAGAGCGATTATTTAACTTCACGAATATCTTCATGAGCTACGAAGAATATTTGTATACCAAAGATGAACTTAAGGAACTTGTATTAACTGATTTTGCTGCACGCAATAATCCAGTAAAGATACAAATTGGTCCTGAAATCATCGACGCAACCATAGGTCGAGTTTTAATTAACTTACTTATTATGAAACCTTTTGTAGAGAAAGGCGTTGTCTTGACTAAAGAGTTTCTCTTTGGATTCGACGCTGTCACAGAAGGAAATTTAAATAGGTATTTTAATTTTATATTAGACAAAAGTAAAAAAGTAGTAAATTTCACTAACCTTAGACAAGCAATGGCTGAAACAATTAATGAAATGGCTGACATTTCCGGAGAGCTAAATGTTCTTGCTGGAAACAGTTTATCATTCCATGACTTTGTTAGACTATTTGTAGAAGATCCAGAAGCTAGAGAAATATTCAATTATGAGTTAGGAGACTCATTACAATTTAATGAAATAGAAGATGCATTTAATAACTTAGGCGACAAAATAAAAAAATTCTTTATAGACCGACCTGATACAGAATTGCATGCATTTATGAAAGCAGATACAGGAATTAATGCGAAACAACTTACTCAAGCAATTGCGTTTGTAGGATTAAAACCTGATATCGATGGAAGTATTATTCCAGTTGCAATTAATGCAAACTATTTAAATGGATTAGGAACACTTCAAAACTATTTTATTAATGCAAAAGGAACACGTAAGGCGCTAATAACAAATGCTAAACAAGTACGAAAGAGTGGTTATTTAACAAGGAAATTGTCACTTGCACTTATCGATAGATATCATGATCACTTACTTGAAGATTGTGGTACAACTCACTTTATTATTTATAAAGTTGATAGCGACGCTAAGCTATTTCAAATTGAAGGAAGACATTATTACGATATTGATGCTGATGGAAATATTATATCAGAATTAAAAACCGTAAGTCATTCTGGAAATAAAGAACTAATTGGTAAAAATATCGGTTTAAGATCCCCAAGCACATGTGGTGGAAAGCATGTATGCAGAACTTGTTATGGTTCAGAATTATCAGAAATTAACAAAGATTTAAATACAGGATTAGTTGCAGTATTGCTTTTAACAAATCCATTGACTCAAAAACTTCTTTCAGCAAAGCATTTACTTACAACAAACGCTGAAGTAATTGATTGGGATTACAGTGGTAAGAAAGCATTTTTTGATTATTTCTCAATTAATATGAACTCTATATTTATTAAAGACCCTGACACTTCAGTGGTTATTTATAAAGTTCCTGTTGAAGACAGAGATGAAGATGAAATTGGAGATTATACTGAGAAGATTGACATTTTATATCAAAACAAAAAAGTATTCACATACAAAGCACCAGCTGATATAAAGTTATATTACAATTTCAGAAATAATTCTAAACCTGAAGAAAACATGCTTGAAGAAGAACCAACATTAAAACTACGAGGAACAGATTTTGACGATGGAGAACCAATTTTCACATTTATGGCAAAAAACAATGAGTTAACTAAATCTCTACAACAAATTCTTGACCTTATTGAATCAAGCAATCACTTAGGTATTACAGACTATAATGACCTAGTTAATACATTTAACGATTTAATTATCGAAAATGGATTAGATATTGCATCTGTGCATGCTGAAATGATTAGTTCAGTATTAATACGAGATAAAGAAACACATGCAAAATTAGATTTCTCTAAGGAGAAACTAAATAAATATGAAATTCACAGAGTATCCAAAGTCGTTTTAAATAGCGCACTTTCTAAATCATTAGCATTCGAAAGATTATCAGAGCAATTTGTTAATCTAGATACTTATGAAAAAACTGAAGAGAGTTTAATGGATTTCTTATTTCATTAAGACGAGGTGATACGGATATATGATTGAAGTTGGAAGAAATTCTATTGTTGTAAGAAATGTAGATCTTGAATCTCAGGCATTTAAAAATGTAAGATACAAGTTTTCTATATATGACAAGGTTTGTCATAAATATACGATGAGCGCATTTACAATAATAGATACAGATCTTTACTTCCCATCTAGTGTGGGAGCATATCAACTAAAATATTATTTTCCTGATAAAGATGTAATTTATAATTATAAAACAACATCTAAATCAGCTCAAGCACTATATCTCATGAAGAATTTGCCTAGAGATGAGTTACAACAAAAGGCAATCACATTCCTTATGAAGATGAAGAATGATAAGTATATAAGACATCGTTTCTTATCCTTAGCGACAGGATCTGGTAAGACTTATGTAACTATTAATGTAATATCACAGTATAAAAAACGACCATTCATTGTTGTTGATACATTAGAATTAGCATCACAATGGAAAGAACAGTTTTTAAAACATTCAGATGTTAAAGAAAAGGATATTGTAATACTTTCAGGTGGAGATATTGTTGAATCAGAAATGAAACAACCCACTGGAAAGATTTATATTGCAATACACATGACACTAACAAATATGCTAAAAGATGATTTTAATTCAGTAAATAAACTTACAAATAAGTTGAAAATTGGATTTAGAGTTTTTGATGAAGCACATGTTAATTTTAAGAATGTATGTATGATAAATGCTTTAAGTAATGTTGAATATACATTATATCTAACAGCAACTCCAGGTAGAAGTAGTTATACTGATGATTATTTATACGGAAAAGTTCTTAGAAAAATTCCATATTTTAATGGAAAAGATATTATTAACCGAAAGTACCACACTGTTGTACTCTTTAAAATGGATAGTAAACCAAGCCTTGCCGAACAAATCTCTGTAAAAACAAAATATGGATTTAGCGCAGGTAAATGGGCTTCACTTTTAGAGAAAAATAGTTATGAAATCTTTTGGGATGTAATTATAAATATATTTGAAACATTAAAGCTCAAAGAGCGTGGCAAGAAAATTGCCATAATGCTACCGACAATTAGCCTTATTAAAAAACTCCAAAAAGATCTTGTTGACAATCTTAAATTAGATGTTGGTTTATTTATTGGAGAAGTTAAAGAAGCTGACAGAAAAGAAGCATTACAAAAAAATGTAATAATAACAAATGACAAAATGTTTGGAAAAGCAATTGATGTACAGGATCTAGAAATATTAATAAACTTTGTTCCCTTTGGAAGCGATGTTAAAACTGAGCAAATAATGGGACGGTTGAGATATGGAGAAGATAAGTTATCAATACTAATTGATGTAACAGACATTGGATACACTTCATGCGTAAACCAAATGAAACTTAGAAAACGGTTTTATAAGAAAAACGTAAAAAAATTAATTGAAATAGACAACGACGACTAAACAAGGAGAGAATAATTAATTATGCAAGCAAAATTTGATCACTTAGAAATGGTACTATTTGATAGTACAATCGCACATTTTAAATTAACAATCAAAGGGTCTTTCACAAGAGGACGACCTGATAATTCAACATCAAATCTAATATACATGAACACATATACAAATAGACAAGGTAAAACGATTAATACATTAAAAATGAATCCTAATATTTATTTAATTTATGAATTCCGTGGAGATACTTACGATGCAAGTAAACAACTTTATTCATCATTCCCACAGTTATTCCCAATTAGAGAAGCAATGAGCGAACTTAAAGATCTTTTACAATCTGGAGAAGCTTTTATAGATGTAGAAGGAATCATACAAGTAAACCCTCTACACCAAGAACCTATCGTTATTGAAGGTATTGGTAAAGATAATAAATGGATTAGTTTTGGTATTGCTGCAGTAGATGAATCTGACAGCCAAGGAAACATTATTCGTAAAATACCTGGAATTGCAATTCAAATTTCAGACTCAGAATATGCTTCAATATTAACAACAGAAGAATTTTTAACAGTATACAGTATTGTAACAGATCTTGATTTAGCTGGAATTCAAACACAGTTAGCATCACTATTTTATCTTAGTTCTGAACTAGGATCTACTGGTGGAGCTCCTGCGTATCAAGCTCCTGCTAATAAACAATATAGACAACCACAATACAGCAATAATAATCAACAACTTCAACAACCGTATAATGGCAATCAAGGTGCACAACCATATAATAATGGTAATCAAGGCCAAGGTGGAGATCAATCACAAGCTTATACACCTAGACCTACATCTAAACCAACATACAATAACCAACCTCAAACAACAAGAAGTTCTTACAAACCTAGAGTGGCACCAGTTGTAAGACAACAACCAGAAGTAACACCTGGGCAATTTGTAGATCCACAACCACAAACAACACAAGGAAATACAGTGCAACAACCTACTACAAGAGGCAATCTTCCTCCTCGTAATATTGAGAAAAACATCGTAAATATGAAGAACGTTGAAGAAACACCAGTAGCAAAATTTGATTTCAACGATCCCGATGCAGTCAACAGCATTTTTGACGATGAGAAATAAGAAAGAGATAACGAAGGAGAACGACGATTATGGCAAAAAAAAATAATAACAAAAACTTTGATTTCACAACCATAGTCGCTAATGTTGATAGAGTTAAAAGATCGAAAGCTAGTAAAAAGAAAAAACCTAGTACATCAGTAAAAGCTTTAAGCTTTGTTCCGCACCCAGATGATTCACCATTAAAAGCTGCAATTGTAGAAAGAATTAACTTCAAAGATTTAGTTTATTCAGACTTATATAATTATTGTAGTGAAATTAAAGGTGGAGATTATGCAGAAGGGCAAAAATTAGGTTATAATATTATTAGTGGCTTGCGACATAGACATTCTATGTTAGACACGACTTTTTCAATGTTATGTGACTTTTTGGATCTCGATGTAATGCTTATAGAACGAAAGGAAGATGAAGAGGACGAAGATTAATTTCTTCGCCCTTGTTTTTTATGAAAGATGAATATACACAAAAAGACATATTTGAGGTAGTTAAATACTTTAAATTTGTATATACTCTTATAAATAATAATAATGTTGAGAAAATTTATTTTAAGGGCAACAAATTCTATTATAAAAAAGATACGTTCTTCATTTTATATGGAGAACTTGAAAATAATGCAGACAATGCATTTCTTGAATGGATAATTAATAAAGAAGTAACTCTTGAATTAGACTACATAAACATCTTTAAGAATGACGTAATCAAAAAGAATATTCAGACTTTAGAGAGTACTGACGATTATTTTAAAATTACATATGAAGACCGTGATGGAGAAAACAAAGAATTTCTATGTTCTAATAAAGTAGATATATCTTACGCTAATATAGTTCAAGCTGTAGATATAATTAAACCTAAATTAGGGCATGATTATGACTTAGATTTTACAAAATTTGAGGATACTCTATTATTATACATAGACGAAAATCAAGAAATTTCTATGGAGTTTATGACTGAAACACTTATAGACTTTCCAATTAAGAGAATCCTATCAACTCAATCATTATCAAAAGCTTTGAAAAAATTTCTAAAATTTGACGAAGCTACTGACAAAATAGAATATGTTTTGCAATATAGTGATAGAGATGAATATGGAAAAAGATTTATAGAAATTAGTAGTAAAAGTAAACTGATGCAAATAAATCAAATATTTGCAACAATATAGAAAGGAGAAAATATGTTATTTCCAATTCTTTCACCATTAGAGAATTATATAATTTACGGAGCTTTTGCTTTTATACTTATTGTTTTCTTTATTGTTGCATTGCAACCTAAAAAGAAAACTGAGCCAATTGTTGAAGTTGAAATTATACCAGAAAATCATATATACGTGATTGAAGCAGAACCTGAAAAATTATTTGTACTAGATCCTTTAGAAGGTTCTATAAATACAAATGAATTAGACTCCGCAAAAACTATACAGGACTTATTTCCAGAAATAGTACCAATCTTTGTAGAACCTGCAAATGATGTAGACGCTATAAGGCCTATAGCTGATGAAGCAAAAACAACACAACTTAGTTTTTTACATAAAAATTTTGAAGACGAAGTTAAGGATGAAGTTGAACTTCACGATGCAGTTATAGATTTACATAACACGCTTGCAAGTATAAATACAACAGAACAAGACTGTACTGATATGTTTAATAGTATGACAGTTGTAGAGCTACGTAGCTTAGCAAAAGATGCAGAACTTAAAGGATATACCAAACTTAGAAAGAAAGAACTGATACAAGTTCTTATCGATCAAGCTGATATTAATTAAACAAAAGATAGCTTAGGCTATCTTTTTTTTTTGAGTTTATCAAATATCTACTAGGAACAAATTATTATATGATTTATACGAAAATACAAAGGAGGCAACATAATGCTATTTAAAAAATTAAATGAAGAAATTCAAAAAAATGAGGTAAAACAAGAGGTCATTAATATCTCTGAAACAGATAAAAAAGCATATGAAGATGCTATTATTTTTGGTGACATTTTAGAATCTCTAGATGCTGATGTTGTTGAAGATCAATATTTAGAATTAACTGAAGAAACAAAAACAGCTTTGCAAGTTCGTTCTGAGCAAATAAAAAGTCTAAACAGACAAGATATAAATAAGAATATTGCACACAAAGATACTCAAAAACCTAGTTCTTATGATGTTGATGCTAGCACTCCAGAACCTAAAGCAAAAGAAGTTCCAAATAAAATAAAAAATGATCAAGTAAATTAAAAAATATAGATATATAAGGAGGAATTACAATGTTAAATAAAAAATTACAAGTTTTACTAGAAAGTTTAAAAGGCGAAGTTGCAAAAACTGATAATGAAGCTACTAAAGAACAAACACCAGAAGTTTATAAAGTTCAACTAAGTAATACTAATATCTTCCCAGCTGAAGATCATGAAGAAAAAGAAGAAGTAAAAGAATTAATTATTGAAGATAAAGATTATACTGAAACTGAATTAAAAGCTTTATTCGAAGAATTAGAACTTGATACTAACAAATATACTTTTAGCTATCTTGCTGAAGAGTTAGGTTTTGAACTTTTAGAAGATGAAGTAACATCTAAAGGCGAAGTTGCAAAAACTGATAATGAAGCTACTAAAGAAACTGAGGGAACAACGGCAGCTCCTAGTTCTGATAACAAAGATACTTTTGGATCAGATGAGCATGAACAAAAAGAAGAAATTGAAGAAGTAATTGTTGAAGAATATACTAAGGAAGATTTAAATGATATATTCGAAGAATTAGAACTTGATACTACTAAATTTACTTTTGCATATCTTGCTGAAGCACTAGGTTTCAAACTTTTAGAAGATGAAGTAACATCTAAAGGCGAAGTTGCAAAAACTGATAATGAAGCTACTAAAGAAACTGAGGGAACTCTTTTAACTCCTGTAAAGAATAACAAAGATACTTTTGGATCAGATGAGCATGAACAAAAAGAAGAAATTGAAGAAGTTCTTGTTGAATCTGCTAAATTAGTAGAATACTTACAACAATTTGGCTATAATCCTCTAAATGAAGGTGTAGGCTCTTGAATTGCACGGAAAATGGGTAAAGACCATAAACAAAAAAACATAGATTTCAAAGATGGAGCCCAAAAATACAAAGATATGAATTCCCTTGATACTGGAAAAAAATACGCTCAATTAAAAAAAGCAAAAAAGGTAGTTACTAAAGACTCAAAAGCTGCTGGTATGGAAAACCAAAAGAAAGAAAGATTTATTAGAACAACTAGAAAAGCTGGATTTAAAATGGCCGAAGTTAAGGCTTCTCCTAAGGCTTCTCCTAAGGCTTCTAAATCTTCAACAGGTGCAAAAATAACAAAAGCGAGCCCAAATAATGTTAAAAATGCAATGTCTGAAAAATAATAAACTAAAAAGATAAACCTTAGGGTTTATCTTTTCTTAATATTTCTTTCATCTATATATTATATAATTGAGATATTAGTAGACTATATTAACGAAAAGGAGAAATGAAAAATGACTTACTTAATATGCAACATCTTTGTAAGCAATAGCACTAGCATAGAAAGCTTTTTAGACCATAAGGTTATGAAAGAGCTAGCGTTTAACTCAAAGATAAAAACACAACTCCCAGGAAAAGGAAAAGACCTAAAATACAATGCGCTACTTATCCCTATTCTAGAAAAACCAAAAGATATATCAAATGAAATGATTCTTTTACAACAAGGATTATTTGAAAAAACAACTTCAGTTATTACATTAACTGAGGATATGATGTATTCAATAGCGGTTCTATTTAATGAGGGAAATAGAATGGTGTTAACATCTGAGAAATTATTTTTAGATATTTCAGTATTAGGAAAAATAACTGATACTGAGTTTGATATAATTTATTCGGATGGTAGTTTTAAAAAATCTACAAATGAAGCAAGCTATGGAGTAGCTAAATTACTCAAAGAAGACAATCGAGGATTGTTAGATATGTTCACTGAAAGGTTATATACGTATCAAGAAATATCGGGAAAAGTCCAAGATGGGACAAATAATATAGGCGAACTAAATGGATTAAAACATGCAGTTAAAAATTTTAGTGATAAGAAATACCAAATAATTATATCTGATTCTGAATACAGCATTAAAGTATTTAGAGAATGGTACTATACTTGGAAGAATAACGACTTTAAAACACATGCTAAAAAAGAAATAAAAAATAAAGAACTTATACAGGAAATTTATAAATTAGCTGAAGATTCAAATACAATAATTTTATTTAAATGGACTAAGGGGCATGCTAAAAATCCGTTTAATGAATTATGTGATGAACTAGCAAAAAAGGCACTTAAATAGGGAAGGGCACAAATGTACAAAAAGAAAAACATAATTAATGCAATGAATAATACACTATTAAATAAATTTATAAAACATGATATTTTATATCAAAATGCAAATAACAAACCTATTCGATTTGCAAAGACTAAATTTAAAAAATCTGATTTAACAGATGAAGATTTAAAAAAATTATTAGAGAACTATGCATATTTTCTTTTAGCAGGGAAAAAGTTATCATCAATGCAAAATGATTTTAGCAATATTATTTTCGAAGATTTTCTAATAAAATTAAATGAACCACTTGTATTAGGTGACGTTTTTGTATCTAAAACAGTTTATAATCATTATATTGCTAAATATATAAAAACTGTGCATCCATATTATGTAAAGACATATGGTGAACACGCGTATATACGAGATCTTGAAACTAAAAATATAAAATATACAGACTTAGATCATATTATAGAAATTTCAAGTACTATGGATGATCGGCTTAAAAAGAAAATTGAAAAAGGTTTGCGATTAGATTTAAAAAGAATAAAAGATGAAGATCTAGAATCTATTAAACTATTATTTAGACTTATCTAAGGAGGAAAGTATGGAAGATGAATATAAGAATTTAATAAATGAATTAGAAAGTAATTATATTGATTTATGTATTAAATCACATAAATATAGAAAAGATGAAAAAACACATGAAGAACTTGAAATACTATTAAATACTGAATATACTGAATTTTTAGAATTAACTATGAAACTTTCCAGAAGATTTGCAGATATTTTAAAAATAATTAATAAAATTCTTGGTTTAGATATTTCAGTATTAGTTAATCCTGAAAATGGAAGTATTTTTATGACATCAACTAATGAGTATTTTGAAATAACTGAAAATTATTCAAATATTATTGAACGATTTTTTAAAATGGAAATTACAGTAATGAAAACTGAATCAATTTTAGTAATGTATGCTGACGATCTTTTATATGAAAGTCCTACATTAATTTCAATGTTAGATATGGATGATGATAGTCTAAAATTATATATTAGGCTTAATAAGGAGACAATATGGAACGATTAGAATTTAAAGATGACAAAGGTGTTATGATTGTATATGATACTGAAGTTCATATAATATATACTGATGAAAAAGAAGTTAGCCGTAAATATCCATTATATGCAGATTATCCTTCTGGAAACTCTAAGATTATGCATGACTGTTTGAAAATTATAAATCTCGGAGGTTATTTAATAAATGATGAGGCTCTAGAAAAATTTGACAGGATAATTGATGGTTACATGGCTGACGAAGTGTTAGAAGACTAATGGAATATTTATTTATATTAGGACCATCTGGCTCAGGAAAAACAAATTTAGCAAAGAACTTGCAAAAATTTAATTCTAAATACAAATGGTTAACTCAGACTACAACAAGACCAACAAGGTTAAATGAAAAAGAAGGTAGAGAATATTATTTCCTGTCTGAAGAAGATTATGCTTTTTTAGATAGCCATGAAGATTTAATATGTCAAGTTAAAAAAGAGTTTGCTCCATATAGTTACGGAACACCTATCTGCGATCTTGATGAAACTAAGATAAATATAATTGTAGCATGTATAGAAGGCTTTTTAGATTCACTTACAAAGGTTAAAGAGGCCGATACTATTTCAGTTCTGTTTATCAATAATGTAAAACCTGAAATTGAAAGAGACGCTAGAAGCTTTCATGACGAGGAAAAATATAATAAAATTGTGCTTGAAAAAGTGCAAGATATATATCAAGGGACTTTTAAATTGATAGAAATATCACATGAGAACCTTAAGAAAATTCGTAATAACAAGAGATTATTATTAGAATTTATGGGGGAAAAATGAAAAAAATAATATTAAAAATAGCATTAGAGATGGAAGATTCTTATTGTACTGTTGAAATGATAGATGACAATGAATAAAACAGATAAATTAGCAACTAAATTATATAGTAAATATGGCAGATCGATTAGGACTAGTCATTCTGGAGAAACTGTATGGAAAGTCTTAGATAGTTCAAATGAAACATTAGGACTTATCACAATAAGCTTAGAGCACAAAGTAAATGTAAAGTTTCCTGAATTATTAATTATAAAACTTCCAGGTAGAACATCACCTGGAATAACTGAAAATCATACATTAAAAATATTAGATATGAAAACAAATGTAACTTCTGATATGGTATTTAATGGATTAGAATTTTATATGTTATCACCAACTTTATTAAACATGACTGATATTGTTTTTGATGCATGGTTAACGAGTAAGTAAATGAGAAAGATATTTATTGATGGCATAGAAACGGCTGTAGATATTTTCATAGATAAATTTGAAAAGGCTGTTAGAAAAGAATCTATAATTTTTAGAAATGATTTTTTCACACACCTTAAAAATTCTTATATTGCAATGGGAACCACTGGCGAAGTTATTGTTAACAATATAAAATTCGAAACAGAAATATAAAGGAGATGAGAACACTTGGCAGCAATAAAATTAATGGAACGAACCAATTATCTTAACAAAGATATTGAATACATTAAAAATACAAAGATCGTTGAGTATGATATTAGATCCGCTGGATTTACAACTCTACGATATAAAAAACTTCTTCCAAGTGATATCATTGACAAACTTGAGAAGATGCCCAATAAAGATCGAAATATCTATATTGGAAAACAAATTCGAAAGCATCCGAATATTGGTGAAGAGCTAATCAATACTCTTATAGATATTCGTAAGGACTTTGCAATGTTAAATGATATTGAAGAAGCTGATGTTTTATCAATTAAAAAAGATGCGTTATTCTTGATTAAAAAGGACCCGAAAGCATTAGTAATTCGGGAAATATTTGAATTCAGAGCTAAAGACGAGTATACATCATATTGTTATTTAAATAATAAAGAATTTTATTATTCAGCTTATACAGAAAAATTAACAGTAAAAGGAATTGGTAAAGAGAACCAAGAATTGCAAGATGCTTACTTATTAAAAGATATAAAGAACATTTTAAAAATGGCTGAAAAACTTATGCCAGACCAAATGTTTGCATATTTAAAAAAATATCGTAGTAGATATCTTACAAGGGAATTAGACAAAAATACTTATAGAAATCTAGATACTGGTGAATTTAGTATTAACGGTTATAAATTAAAAGACCTTCCAGATGATCTTTTGGATGATATTGACATAGTTTATAATTATATTAATTACTTAATACCATTATTTAGATTGTTAGTTTAGGAGAATTTATGAAATACATTAGAACTAATATATTTACTGATATAGAATTTAAACGAATTACAAAAACTATAATGGGCAATACTAAATTAGAAGACAAAATAATTTTTAAAACAAAAAGCCATTGGGATAAAACTATAAAATACTATAGCATACGAAGACCAACTGTAGCAAGTGTTAGAAAGCTTATTGAATCTTTTAATAAAAGAAAATTTGTACCACAAAATGTAGGCCCAACACATATTGTACTTGAAAGAAAAATTCCATCTCAACTTAAACTTGAGTTAATTACAAGCATTATATTAGCAAGTAATTATGGTGGAGGAAAGGGTCATAATACTCATCCATATTATTCAGAGTTTTATGTTGGAACTAGAAATATTGATTTAAAATATATTGGCTTTAACAAACAATATACATTAGACGAATTATTTAGCATATTTAATAATAAAGTATCAAAGACTATAATTGGCACAGTTTTAGGAAATTTAGATATTAATCATTCTTCTAAGAAGTTAATTATGGAATGTGTATTAAATGGAAAAATAGAACCATACAGAGTACTTGGCGGAGCTACAATAGTTCAATTTTCAAAGAAAGAGCTTATGGAAATTATAAATAATGGGAATTTTATAGCTAAACGAAGTGTCCCAATGTGCGGAGATAGAACTGATATAACAAATCGATATAGACTAGTAATGCATCAGGATGTTATCGACGAAGATATTATTTTTGAAATAATGTCTACAATAACTGATAAATATGCAAAACTACGATTTGCATATACAACAAAAACTAAAAAATTTTTAAAGCGTGTTAAAGGTAAAACTGAATTAGAATTATGGTTGAAATTACAATAATAATTTTAGAACAAATTATTAATGGGATTAGAGTCCCATTGTATATCTCTTCATAGTTTCTTTCTTCATTTCTCTTTGAACGTCAAAATAGGCCCTCTCTTCAGTCTATTTTGACACTTTTTAATCTAAAAAGCGTTAGAATAGGAACAATTAATTATATAATTATATGAAAATTGAGGTGAGAATATGGCTAAATTACACAAGTGTCCATTTTGCAAAAAGAGCTATATAGTTGTTGATGCATTATACGGTCATATGGAAAAAGATCACAAAGACGAGCTACATGGTTTACCTGCACAACAAATTGAATTTAATTGGCGTAATAAATATGCGCTAACAAAAGAAAATGGAAAGTGTGTAATGACTGGTAAAGCAACGAAATTTAATATTGTAACGGGAAGATACGAAAGATTTGCAGACGACCATGCTAGAAAAATGTATCGAGAATATTTTAGAAAAAATATGATTCGAAGATATGGTAAAGATACTATACTAGATGAACCAGATCAACAAAAGAAAATGCTTGCAAGCCGAAGTATTTCCGGAGAATATAAATGAAATGTTGGAAAGAAAACACAGTATACTGGAAGCTATGAAAGAAAATTTCTTGAATATTTAGATGTATATGTAGATTGAGCTAATCCCGGAGACATCATGGGTCCAGCTCCAATGACATTTCCATATATAGGTGAAGACAAAAAACAAAGATTTCATATTCCAGATTTTTATATTACTAGTTTAAATCTTATAGTGAATGTAAAAGCGTCTGATAATAAGCATTATAGATTGAGAGATCTTGATATTGAGAAAGCTCAAGATGCCGCAATTAAAAAATCGAATTTCAATTACTTAAAGTTATATGATAATGACTTTGATAAATTTTTAGAGATAATTGAAATGATAAAGAAACAAACACCAAATAATAAGCACAAAATTTTTCACGAAAATACTGATTATACAAACATACAACTTAGTTAATATAGGTTGTATGTTTTTAAATGTACTTTTAATAATATATTATAAAACCGAGTTAGTGGAATAGTTAAGTTTTAATTATTCCAAATACAAAAAACATAAGGAGGAAACAAATGGCAACTATTAAAGCAGGAAAAAGATTGGTGAAGAGAGGGTATTTAACAAACCTAATTACACCACCAGGAAAAGGCATTACTGTTCTTTTATCAGGACCACACGGTATTGGTAAAACAGAAATTGTCAATGCAGCTGCAAGAGAATTAGGCGGTTACGCATTAGTAGTCGAAGGTGGATCATTGAAAGAGGGAGAAGTAACAGGCCTACCATTCGCAAGTCCAACACAAAATGGGGGAACTGAAGTTCGTTTCGTTCCGTATTATATAACAAATAGTATTATGTCTTTAGAAGAAGAATATTATCGTAAAGCAACAAATGAAGGTTTCTTAAACGGAAGAATTAAATTAACAGACAAAGGAATTGAAATTCGCGATATCCCAACTGCTAAGCAAAAAGCTGCTGGTAAATTAGGAACACTTCTTAAAACACTTCCAGTAAATTCAAAAATGGATAATATTGTCAGTGGTGAAGTTAACAAATTTAAATTTGGCTCAAAATTACCACCAGAACTTAAAATCGAATTAGTTGAATCTGGAGAAATTAAACCAGTATTATTCTTTATTGATGAGTTAAACAGAACAGAACCTCAAACAATGAAAGAATTAATGAACATTGTATTAAATAGAAATATTAATGGGTACGATATTCCTTGGTGGGTTTCTATGCTTGGTGCAGTAAATCCTTCATCTCAAAATAGTACATATGCTACTAATGAAATGGATGATGCACAAAAAGATAGATTCTTAAAAATCGTTGTAGACGCAAAATTAGTTGATTGGGTAGATTACGCTTTAGATAAAGGGCTTAACCATGAAGTAATTAATGCAGTTGCAGTAGATGAATCTCAATTTATGAACAAAGATAATTCGCATAAAGATATGGATGAACAACATCCATCTCCACGTTCTTGGGAAATGGTTGCATACATCGTAGATAGCTTTAGTATCTTCCATAATACAACTTTGCTTACAAGATCAGAAAGAGATGAATCTTCAAAAGATATGGAAAAAATGATTATTGGTAAAGTTGGGCAAGTTGCTGGACGTGCATTTATTCGTAACATGCAAGATACTTCAACTATTATTAAACCAATGGATATTATCAATGGCAGAACTACAGATATTTCTAAAGAAATCAAAGATAAATTCGCAAAACAGGGGCAATTACGTAGAAAAATTACTGCAGATACTGTAGTATATCATATTGCTGAAACTATTGTAGATTTTGAACAAAAGAAAAAAATGGCAGACATCAAAATTGCAAAACAATACAATAACTACAAAAGTCAAATTTCAGAATTCGTAAAAATGCTTGATGATTCAACAACTATCACATTCGCTAAGAAAATTGCTAATGTCGATTACATTGTTGCAAAAGATGGTAAAAACGTATTTTCTAAAATTTCAAAATGCTTTTCAAAAGATGTATTAAAACAACTTGTTGATTTTGATTCATCACTTAAATCATTAATGAAAGAATAGGGGGCCGAAATGGCAGAGAAAAAAGCAAATATTTTAACAATATACAATATCTGTCGTGATCTTGTAACTCAAGCTGAGGCTTCTGCGATAATAAATGAAGGGGAAGTAGACAAAAATATACTTCCTCCTTTACAAGAAGCATTTGAGCAAGTAATCGAATTTGAAAAAATTCACTTGATTATGGCTTATGACGTGTTTTATGGCGCTGTTTTAACTAGCGTTACTACAAAGATTAAATTTAATCTTAGAGGACCAATGGATTTAGATGTTTCAAAAGAACCAATTGAATTACTATTTAATCCTATGTTCCTAGCAAAATATTCTTATTCAGAATTTACAGCACTTGTAGTTTCTGAAATATTCAGATTGGTATACGAACATCCAGCAACATTCGGTGATTTAAATGCTGAAATGGATAAAGAAAATCACATGAATTTAGAAAAAGGTTCTAGCGCATCAATCGCATCTATGGTACAACATGATGTTAGATTAGATAAAGATGATGCATCTGCTAGGTTAAGACTTCCTAGAGGAACCTATACCACAGCTAAAATAAACGAAGAAACACATAGAACACCAAAAGATGATAGTTCTATGGATTATTATTATAGATTCCTAAAACAATTTGGACCACCTTTACCACCACCTGAAGAAGGCGAAGGTCAAGGCGAAGGTCAAGGAATGGGCATGACAGCACCTGGTCAAGGTGAAGACGGTGATGGAGATTCTCCTGCAACCGAAAATAATAATAATGGACAACAACCTCATCAATGGGAACAAGTTGATTCTGAAGACGCTAAAGATCGTATTAAAGGCTTAATCGGAGATGTTTATAGTAAATTAGATGATCGTGCAAGAGGCCTAATGCCTGCTGGATTACAAGAGCAAATTAAATTTTTGCTTAGAAAACCAGAGATTTCTTGGAAACAAATTCTAAAGAAATATTTAGGAACAGTTCCTGTACCTTATAGAAGAACTAAAACACGTCTTAATAGGCGTCAACCATACCGTCCAGATTTATCTGGTAAACTTCCAAAAAGACATATTGAAATAGTATTAGCAATTGATACTTCAGGTTCAATGTCAGCGGAAGATCTTGAATATGTTACAAATGAAATCTTTAGCATTGTTAAAGATTATGATACAAAAGTAACAATCATCGAATGTGATTCAGCTATTGGAGCAATCTATACAGCTAAGAATCCATCGGATATTCATACAAAATTTACAGGCCGTGGAGGAACTTCATTCATACCTGTAATTGAACATATCAATGAATCAAATCAATACCGAAATGCATTAATGGTATACTTTACAGATGGTTATGGAGATAGTGAAATTCCTAAACCTAGAACATTAAGAAACTTATGGATCGTTATTGATAGTGAAGAAAACCTATCATTAGCTGAACCATTCGGTGAAGTAAAAGCATTAAAAAAAGATGCAGATTGGGTTAAAATGAATAAGAAAAAAGGTTATTAAAATAACAAAAGAGGGATATTTCTATGTCCCTCTTTATCTTTAAAGGAGGAATACTTATGGATTATGATGATTTTACCCTTAGCAACGAGGAACTAGATGATGAAAATGCTATTGGACCCGTTGAAGAAGCGAAATTAGAAATATTAAATCAAATTAGTGATGTTGTTAAAATAGCAAAAAAGAATATCGAATATAAAGAAGAAGCAGAATTCAGAGCAAATTTCTCAATACTATCGAGATATGTTGGAGCTGTTGTAGATTTAGAAGCATTAATATCACCTATGAATTTTGAAGGCGAAATTGATGAAGAAGCACCAGAGCTTACAGAAGATGAAATTCTTGAAAGAATTGATGAAATCAAAAGTACGGTTAAAGAAATGTCTTTCAATGATTTAAGAGAATTTGAAAGTAAAAACAAAGCGGTAATAGTTAAACCAGAAGATGGCAATGACAAAAAAACTGGCTTAGGTTTTTAAGAAAGGGAGGATATTAAATGGGCGTAAAAGCGTTATCACCAGATATTGAACTTATATCACAAAAAGCTGGAAATGAGGCAGTTAATAATTATCAATCGTGGATTGGAACTCCACATTTATTCTTAGCAACTGCAAGATTTCTAAATGCAAATAAAGAAAAAGATCGTTATACTGAGAGTTATGAAAACTTTTCAGGTATTCTTAAAGAATATGGAATTACAGGAGAAAATTTTACAGAAATGTTTTTAGAATTATATCCTGGCCTTAAAATTAGTGGAGAAACATATAAGGTTGAGTGGCATGAAGAAGGACAAACTGTTCGTAGAAACTTAAAATTAGATGCAAGTAAACAAAAGCGTCAAATGCAAGTTGAAGATTTAATCAAAGTTCTATTTTCAGACAGTAGCTTTATTTTAAGAGATATCCTTGAATATGTATTAAAAAGTACATCAGCGAATGCTTCTCAAAAAGTTGATGAATTAGCTGAAAAAATGGCTGATGCATTCAATGTTAAAATTGCAAAGCAAGAAATTGCAGCATTAGAGAAAGTTCCTGAATTAGTAAATCTTAATAAGTACGTAAGGGAGAGCAAACCATTTGTCGTTGGCGCTGATAATGCAGTAAATCAAATTCAACTTGGTTTATCAGGGAAATCAATTAATAATGTTATTCTTGTTGGTCTTGCTGGAACTGGTAAAACTGTTTCAGTATATGAATTTGTAAAACGAATTATCAACAAAAATACAATCAAGAAATTCCACAACAAAATCATATATCAATTAGATGCTGGCCAATTAGTTGCTGGTACTAGATATCGTGGAGATATGGAAGCAAAATTAATGAATATTATCAAGTTGGTTATTGCCAATCCTGAAGTTATTCTATTTATTGATGAAGCACATATGATGGTTAAACTTGGTGATGCTGAAGGCGCTGCGAGTGCTGGAAACATTTTAAAACCATTTATTACTCGTGGAGAAATACAAATGATCTGGGCAACGACTACTGATGAATATCAAAAGAACATCAGCAAGGACAAAGCACTAGAAAGAAGATTCCATAGAGTAAATATCATTGAACCATCAAAAGAAGAAACTTATCAAATACTTAAAGGTGTTCAACCTGGTATTGAAGAGTTCTTTGGTAAACATGGTTCAGACAAAGATTTAATCCAAAAAGTATTAGATTATTCTGAAAAATATACACTAGACCAAGCAAATCCTGCAAAAGCTATTAATATGCTTGAACTTGCATTTGCTAACTCAACTGTTTTCAATGAAGATGGAGAAATAGTGATGACTGAAGATATTCGAAATGCTATCAAAGTAAAATATAATATTAACATTTCTGAAACTAAAGCAACTGATAGTGAAAAAGCATTATTTGATTTCATTTTAGGTCAAGATGCAGCTTTAACAGACGTTGTAAAAATATTAAAACGTATTGACCGCGGACTTGTTGATCCTGAACAGCCACTAGGCTCAGTTATTTTAGCTGGACCAACTGGTGTAGGTAAGACAGAGACTGCAAAAATCATTTCAAAAGTATTCTTTGGTTCTGAAAAGAACTTCATCAAAATCAATGGTGGAGAATATAGTAATGACATGGATATAACTAAAATCACTGGATCAGCACCTGGATACATCGGTTCTGATGATGAATCTGGATTAGTTTCAATGATTAAGCAATATCCAAGTTCTGTTGTATTATTTGATGAATGTGAAAAAATGGCTGATAAAGTATTTGACGCATTACTAAACATCTTAGATACAGGAGAAATGACTGACAACCACGGAAACCGTGTAAGCTTTAGAAATGCATTAGTTATCTTTACAACTAACTTAGGTTATGATAAAGACTTTGCAAAAGCTAAAGGTCAAGGTGTTGTTAGACATAGAACAAGCTCAATGGAAATCCGTGAAGCTGTTGAAAAACACTTTCGTCCAGAGTTCATTAATCGTCTTGACGAAATAATCGTTTACGCAGGATTAACTAATGATATTGCTGAACAACTTATCGAAAGATATAGAAAAGTATATGTTGCTAATACTGTCACTAAGAATGACGTTAAGTTTAGTAAAACTGACATTGCTGAAATTATCAAAGAAGCAAATATCGAAAGTTACGGGGCGCGTGGACTAAAGAAAGCTGTTAAGAAACAAATTTCTAAGGTTTATGATCGATTAGAAAAAAAGTTAAGAGAAAAAATTCAAAATAAAAAATTAGTAGAAATTAAATAAGAGAACCCAAGGGTTCTCTTGTATTTTAAAGAGGGAGGCAATTATGGTATTAATTATTTTAGCAGTTATTGTAATGATAGCAGTATTCATAGGTTTAGGATTAGGGGATCATGAATATAAATATATAGAACGTAAACGCAATTATACAACAAATGAAATTGAAGATGTTGAAAAAACTAGCAGTAAATTTGGTTTTAAACTTAATAAATTACAATTGTTGGCACCATTAGCATTGTTAATAATTTTATTTGGTATGTTTACAACAGTAGACGCAACTGAAGTTGCAGTTGTAACACGTTTTGGCGAAGTTCAAGAAGTAGTTAATGAACCAGGCCTTAAGGTCAAGAACCCATTAGACAAATATAATAAATATTCAACTGAAGTTCAAGAAATCCGATATGATAATGTTGATCATTTGGAAATTTCATGTTGGGCTAGTACTGGTCAAGATGTATTTGCATTGGTAACAGTTCAATATAAAATTGATGTAACTAATGCCGCACAAATTTATGAAGTTTTCGGTGGCAATATTGATGCAGTACAAACTAAATTAAGTTCATTATTAATCGCTGAAGTTAAAGGAACTATATCAAAATATACGCCAGACGGACTTATTGAAAACCGTGCTGTACTATCTGGAGAAATTGAAAATGATATCAGAACACAACTTGCTTCTGGTGATGACCCGCTTCCAGTAATACTTACAGCAGCATATTTAACAAATATTAACTTTACAATTACTTTCCAAGATTCAATTGATGCAAAAGTAGTTGCTGAACAAGATTTAATTAAAGCTGCTACAGAAAAAGAAATTGCTGTTGTTCAAGCTAATGAAGCTTTAGAAATTCAAGAAGTTTTAAATGCACAAAACATTGCAATGGCTATTGCTCAAGCAACAGCTGATGTAACTAGAGCTGAAGGTACTTCTACTGCTCAAACATTATTGAATTCTGTTACTGTAAATGCGATTAATACAATGTATATTGGTCAATTCGCTGATGACATTGAAAGAGCTGCATTTGAAGCAAGTATAACAATGATAACAAATGATAATGGTACTCCATTAGATTTAACAGATGACTTTATCACTCAAACTAGTGATGGTGGATTCTTAACTATTCAAGAAGTTTCTAATATCATATTAACACAATTATATTATGATACTTGGGATGGAATTTTACCAGAAGTTATCGCTGGCGAAGATGGGCTAAGTTTAATCTTACCATCAGATAATGAATAAATACTAAAAAATATAATAAGGCAGACATAATGTCTGCCTTATTTTTTATAAAGAGGGAGGAATTAAATTATGAATAAACCGGAAAAGCTTACTAGTAATTATGCACAACCAAAATATGATATTCAAAAAGCACAAATAGACAGTAGGGTTATTCACTTAGAAGGTAAAGTGGATCCTGCATTAGCAAGTTATATTATTCAAACATTATTTCATTTAAATGAACTTGATAGAAAAAGTCCAATTCAAATGTATATTAATAGTCCTGGCGGTAGTGTTATTGATGGAATGGCTATTATAGATGCAATGAATTTTATCGAAGCACCAGTTTATACAATTGCTCGTGGAATGGCAGCATCAATGGGAGCTTTAATTTTAGCTGCTGGTCAAAAGGGTAAAAGATTTTCGTTACCAAACAGTGTTATTTTGATTCATGAAGGATCAAATGGCAATGAAGGAACAACATCAAATTTTCAATCTTATGCAAAATTTTCAGAAAAATTGAATATTAGAGCAAATAAATTTCTTGCAAAAGCAACAGGTAAAACTGTAGCTCAAATCAAGAAAGCTATTCTTGTAGACAATTGGATGTTTTCAGAAGATGCAAAAGAATATGGATTAATTGATGAAATTGTAACACACGCATTAGAAGAATAAGAGGGATCTAATCCCTCTTTCTTTATTTTGAGAGGAGGACACTATGGATTTATTCGATGATGAAAAAGATAACAACAATAACATACATGCTGAAATTAGTGGTATGCCTGAAAATGAAGAAATTGATTTTGGCGATGATAGTAATATCAATGCTGAATCAGGCTTTGATTCTTCAGAAAAAGATGCAGTACTCAATCAAATCAGTCAGACGTTTGGTGTGACTCAGGAACAGCTAGATTATGCAATGAAAGAATTTTCAAATTTGTTAATCACTGGTACTGATCCAGAATTTATAAAACAAATAAAACCCCATATGCACCCTGTTGAAGATGACGAAAGTGGTTTTCAATTAGATATCATGGGATTAAAAATAATTCTAGATAAATTTTTAGAAGGAAACCATGTTCCAAAACAACAATCAACAAATCCATTTGCAGGTATAGACCCAACTAACCCACAAAGTATGATATCTGAATTTATGTCTACGTTAGGTGTGAGTCAACAAGACGCTAATGATTTAATAAAGCGAATTGAAAAAATTACAAAGAAAAATACAAAAAATATAGTTAGTAATAGTGAAATCGGTGAAAAAGAGGAAGAAATAGATAATTTATTATCAGATTCTTATGAGTATGAAATTATTACTCAAGAAGACTCATTTGGTTTTATTAAACATACAGCATCTGAAGATATATATGAAAATTTCAAAGATGTTTATGGCGAAGGATCTTATGATCTTTCAATGTTTGCAACGTTACAGGGTTATAACTTAGCTCCAGCGCTTCAAAGTATTGATAAACTTGAGTACTTAGAGCATAATGATAATTATATTTTACTTAGAGCTTATTCTGACAGTAATAATGAAATCGAAGATTTTGTTGTTGCGATTATTCAAATGGATGATGAGTTTCAAATGATGGTTCCTATGTATGGAAATACATATAACATCGAAAGTGGAAATGTTATTGTTAAAGGAATTGATGATACACTTTATTTAGAAGAAGAAAAAAATGACGTTGTTGAAGTAAATTTAAAGAATCCTTTGGATTTAGAGAGATTGAAAACATCCATTGACATTGCATTATATGAAGAAAAAAGACCACTTCTTTCAGTCCAAGAATTCGGAAAGATTTTTGTAGCTCCAGCTCCTTCTACTTTTACTAGTAATTTTGTAAAAGTTGGACGAATTAAGGCTTATGACAGCAAGGAAGTAGAAATGTTTAAAATGCATTGTGACATTGATGAAGATCAAGAAATATTTGATTTCTATATCAAATTAGATGATGAGTATTCAGCAAGAATGCTAAGAGCTGTTCAAGAATATTTTAAATATATCGATTTTAATACAAACGAAAAGATAAAAAATTGTGAACTTTATAGCAGGAATTATGAAGCTCTGTATATCGAGTTAGATTTAGGGAGTCTCCCTGAGTTTGCTCATCTATGGAGAGAAAGATAAACTTAAATATAAGAAGAACTACGGTTCTTCTTTTTTTGTTTAATATTTTTGAAAAAGATATATAATTTAAAACAAAGAATTTGAGCTAAACAATAAATTAATAATTAATTTGATGGAAATTTCCATTCAATTTCAAAAAACCAAAGATGATATATTTTATAGTGAGTGTTAAAATTTCTTTTCTAAAAAATTTAATAAAATGTCCAGAAAGAGATATACAACGCTACTACAAAGATATATTAGTTTTATCCGTTTTTATGAAATTGTAGAAAGGATGACAAAATATGTTCATACGAAAAAGAACTGGTGAATTACAAGAATTTAACATGAGAAAAATTGAGGATGCTATATACAAGGCTTTTAAAGAAACTTATGGCCGTGAAAAAGCACGAGAATTATTTGACGACATAAAAGCTATGGCAAAATCAGTTCATGTTTATGAAGGAATTGGCATTGAAGAAATACAAAACAAAGTTCAATATGCTATTAAGGAATATCCAGAGGCAGTTGAACACTACATACTACGACGAAATGCTAGATCAAAGCGTAGAGAATCATTGAAAGATGTTGTCTACAGTTCAGAATACTTAGCACCTAGTTTTTTAATCAACTATGACAATTACCCAGAACATATGAGTCCAATTAGTAAGTTTACTTACTTGAGAACATATAGTCGAGACGTTATTGAATTAGGACGCCGAGAAACATTTAAAGAAACAACAATTAGAGCTGTAGATCACAATATCAATATGGATATAAGATCTAGAGACGAAGATGTTATGCAATTCTTGAAAAAAGAAGCAGAACAAATGTTCGATATGCAATTTAATTTACGTTCATTTCTTAGTGGACGTGCAATGTTTACAGGTGGAAGTTCAGCAGCAGAAAAGTTCCCTTTAAGTTTATTTAATTGTTCATTTATTGAACCAGATACGCTTGATGCTTTTTATGATATCTTATATTTGTTATCAGTAGGAGCTGGTGTTGGATACAGAAATACATGGGATGTTGCAGATAAACTTCCAAAATTTAGAGATGACATACGATTACAAACAGTTCCTTACAATCCTTTACCAAAAACAATGAGAAAAGATAAAACTCAAGTGTTAAAACTTAATGGAACAATCTCAATTATTGTTGGTGACAGCAGAGAAGGTTGGGGAAAAGCTATAACTGAATTCTTAAAATATATGAGTTATGAATACGAGCATGATTATAAAAATATCAGAATGGTATTTAATAACATTCGACCAAGTGGAGAACCGCTCAAAACTTTTGGGGGCTATGCTTCAGGAGCAGAACCATTTATTCAAGCAATTCAAAAAATTCATGAGGTAATTACTAGTGATTATAGAGATAGTCATGGTAATGTATTAACTAAGAAAATGGTGGATGGAAAAATTCGTCCTATACATATTATGCACATAGCAAACTCAATTGCCGAAGCTATTGTTGTCGGTGGAGTTCGTAGAAGTGCAATGATTTCGTTATTCTCTCATGATGATACCGAAATGGCAACAGCTAAAACTAATTTTGTTGATTTCAGTGATCGAAAAATATCACATTACTGGATCTCAAATAATACAATGGTTATTGAAGATGGTTATGAACCAACTTTTGAAGAAGTACAAGCACTAATGGAAAATATTAAAAACTTTGGTGAACCTGGATTTATGAATGAAAGTGAACTTAAGAAAAGACATCCATTAGCTAGAGGAATGAATCCGTTAACCTATTCAATTTAACATGCGGATTTAAAAGTGCGTGAATTGCTGGAATCTCCTTAGAGCTTTTAGAACTACAACGTGACCTGCAAAGGTGAGCGTGAATGTTTGAAAATCTAAAAGATTGGACAATCAGCAGCTAAGCTTCCCTATGGGAAGAAAGTTCAACGACTAAGGTTTCTTTAAGAAAAAGACGAAAGTTAACTGAGTTAACGGAAAGGTATAAATTATGAATCAATTAAAATCAAGTGAATTTAAAGCATTTATTTATGGAACTATGTTAGGAGATTCTTATGTACATAATACATCACATAGAAGATTTGGATGTGGACAAGTAAAGGAAGATGTAATTCTTTATAAAAAAAGAATTATTGAAAACCAATTAAATAAATGTATAACAAATTATAAAGCACAAAATTATAAGCAAAAAGACGGAAGAAACAGACAAACATTATATAGATTAACTATTCAACATGA
>Ga0307992_1000191_pt1 | contig 39848 bp, 35 predicted proteins | sample EllFjometagen133_FD_203162 | JGI IMG/M metagenome (GOLD analysis project Ga0307992, IMG submission 203162) | Marine microbial communities from Ellis Fjord, Antarctic Ocean - #133 | ecosystem: Environmental > Aquatic > Marine > Unclassified | place: Southern Ocean | collected 2014-10-08
AGGCGCATATAAAGTAGCTGATAACAACGACGGAGTCTATCTCCAAGTAGTTGGTAACTCGGGGGAGGCTACTAAAGAACATGTTGTGCCAATCTATGATTTAGAGTCAGACACTCTCTACCACTATCAACTTAGAAGCAAGGCTAGTATCGGACCAATGGCTAAGTCGCGTGATTTCACATTCCGCACCCAGTCTGAGTTAATCCAGATAACCAACTATACTGTAGAATTAATTAGTCCAGAACAAGCTATATTCAAATGGGTAACTAATATCGAATCAGATTCTACTATCAAATACACTCCCTACAGGAATAATATACTAGCGTCGGACGAATCTAGAACAAAATATCTAGAAATAAGTACTAATATCCACGAAATAGGTATTAATAACCTAGAAGCTGGTATTACTTACCGCATAGAGTTAATTAGCAAAGATATCGAAGGTAATCAAACTAGCGAAACTATTGATAATTTCAGTACGGCTAATGATGATCTACCACCAGTAATAACCCAAGTTCAGACCAAGTCAGCCATCTCACCAGGCAAGAACACCAAAGTCCAAACTATCATTATCTGGGCTACTAACGAATTATCTACCTCCAGGGTCTACTTCCAGGAGGGGATAGCTAGAGCTGACCAGGAGCTAAGCGACCAAACCGGACAAGAAAACTCCTATACCAAGAGACATGTAGTAGTTATCACTAAATTTGATCCAGGCAAAGTATATTCATTCAGAGTAGAATCTATTGATTCAGGTGGCAATACTGCTATATCAAAGATATATACTATCCTAACCCCTAGACAACAGGAATCAGTCTTCCAGGTTATTATGAAAAATCTAGAAGAGATCTTTGGTTGGGTGGGGAAGATTAGGGATTAGGTTCTCGTATTACGCATCTCATATCGCGTAGCGCTCTGAAACGTAGGATACGAGATGTGAAATATGAAATTTGAAAAATGTATGTTATAATATTTTTATATGTTAATAAAAAATAAAAAGTCAGTTATTCAGGTGAAAAACTTGAATGTAACATATTTTCCAGGGCAAGAAAATGAAGTAAGAGCTCTGAGGGACGTAAATCTTGATATATATCTTGGAGAATTTGTTGTTTTTTTTGGTCCATCTGGGTGTGGTAAATCAACCTTGCTATATTCTATAGCCGGTCTTGAGACAAGCGCAAAAGGGGAGATGTTAGTTAATGATAAAAATATATCTAAATTATCTCAAAAAGAATTAGAATTTTATCATCAAAAAGTTACTGGTATGATATTTCAAGCTTTTTATTTGATTAATTCTTTAACTGTTTTTGAAAATATTATTTTACCTCAAATTGCAATTAACGCTAGCACTAAGGATCGCAAACGAAAAGCAGAGAAATTATTAGAACATTTTGGAGTGAAAGAACAAATGAATAAATTACCCAATGAACTGTCCGGTGGACAACAACAAAGAGTGGCTATTTGCAGATCCTTGGTAAATAATCCCGACATATTATTTGCTGATGAGCCAATTGGAAATTTAGATTCAAAGTCAGCCGAGGATGTGATGGCATTACTTCAAGATCTTAATACTAATCAAAAAAAGACAATTATTCTAGTTACTCATAATCCGGCTTATGTAGATATGGCTCATAGAGTTTTTTATATGAAAGATGGAGCGGTTATAAAGACAAAAGTTAATAAATTGGTAGATGAAAATATCCCTATTCAAAAAGGAGAAGAAACAAAAACTACTATTTCAAAAGATCTTGAGCTTTTAGCTAGAAGTTTTTCAAGTATTACCGGTTCGGTTGGTAATTTATTAATACCATTCAAGGCTAAGCAAATAGTTTCAGAAGTATTAACTAATATGAGCTCTGAAGAGATAGGTGGGATAGAGAAGAAAGTAGAGAGTCTATTAATAACAGGAATGGAAAATGAAAATTCTCTTTTTGAATTTTTAGATAATGAAGTTGAAAAAGGTGGATTGGGTATGGACAAGAGAATTGCTAGAAATTTAACAGAACAGATTAAAAAAATAGTTAAAGAAATTAAATTTTTACAAAAAGAAGAAAACGAGGCTAGATTTAGAAAGGATTTTGATATTAATAACGAAGCGCTTGAAATTAGGAGTTATATTTTAGAAACTCTACATATCGATATTGATGAAGAGAAAACAATCAAGATAATTGATGGTTTGATAAAAATAAGACTTGAAAATAAAATAGATAAAAAAACTTTATTCAAAAAATTGGATTTGCAAGAATTGAAGGGTGGAGCGGGACTAGACAAGAGAGATGCAAAAAAGATTTCAAAATTATTAGAATTATTAATACTTGGTAAATACAGATAATATTATATGAGACTATTAGATACAATTTCATTATCAACCAGGATGTTTAAAACAAGACCTCTTAGGACTTTTTTGACTGTTTTGGGTGTGAGCGTAGGCATTGGTACAGTTTTATTTTTGGTTTCTCTTGGATATGGTCTACAGGAAGCAATTTTGTCACGAATAACAACTGCCGATTCCCTTTTGAGCTTGGACGTTAGTCCAGGAGTTGAGGATTTGATTACTATTAATCAAGATGATGTTGACAGAATATCCAGGATTGAATCAGTACAAGAAATTAGTCCGGTTATTAATTTGTCTTCTCAGATTACTATTAATAATTTAACTGGCGGTGGATTTGTGCATGCAGTTGATGATTCTTATTTTCGTTTGAGTGGAATCAAGGTAGATATGGGCAGAGAGCTTGTGTCCGATGGTGGATATGAGGCAATTATATCTTCGGCAGGGGCTAAACTTTTTGACGTTGATATTGATAAAATTATTGGTCAAGAGTTTTTGATAGATTTGTTTATTACTGAAATGAATGAAGACGGAAGTGAAGATATAGAGATTGTTAAAAGAGAAGATAAATACAAAATAGTAGGGGTCATAGAAGATGAAGTTTTAAATTTTGTTTATATTCCGCGCAATACAATAGATGACTTGGGGATAAACAAATATAATCAATTAAAGGTAAAAGTTGACTCTGCTGATAACATGGAAACGATTAGAAATAGCATTATTGACGAGGGATTTTTGGTGTCGTCTTTATCTGACACTATTGATCAGGCTAATAAGATTTTTAATGTTATTAAAATAATTTTAGCTTTATTTGGCTTGGTCGCTTTGATTGTTTCTGCAATTGGAATGTTTAACACAATGACTATTGCTCTTCTTGAGCGAATTAATGAAGTTGGTATCATGAGAGCACTTGGAATATCTAAGCAGGATATAAGAAAAATATTTTTATTTGAATCTATTATAATGGGATTTTTGGGAGGAATCGGCGGAATTATTATTGGTTATGTAGGGGGAGAAATTGCTAATTTTGGCGTAAATATTTTAGCCAATTCTTTTGGTGGCAACTCATTAGATATATTTTATAATCCACCTTGGTTTGTTGCTTTTATTATGATTTTTTCAATCGTCATAGGTTTTGTGACAGGTGTTTATCCATCTATCAAGGCATCAAGATTGAATCCATTGACAGCCTTGAGATATAAATAAAGTTTATTTCAAAATACTTTACAAATTTTTTTATTGTAATATAATATAAAAAAGACTATTCTCTATTCGTAAATGCTTAGAGTTTTTTTAAATCTATGAATTATCTTGATATGTTTCACTTTCGGGACAGGTAAGCTAATAAATATTGAATTATATATGAAACTAAAAAAAATATTACAAAAATCAGACATATGGTTAACTATTATAATTGTACTTGGTATATTGTTGGTAGTTAATTTTTTTTCTTATCAATTGTTTTTCCGATTGGATCTGACTCAAAATAAAGATTATTCTATTTCTAAAGTGAGTAAAAATGTAGCTAATAACCTTGATGATCTGATAAATATCAAGGTTTATTTTAGTGATGATTTACCTAGCCAATATATTACTCTGAAGCAAGAAGTGGATGATATTCTTGATGAATATGCAAATTATTCTGATAGTAAAATAAAGATTGATTTTATTGATCCAAATTCATTAGAGAATACTGATCAAGAAATGTATATGCTTGGTGTGCCTGCTTTGCAGTTTAATGTGTTAGAAAAAGATAAATATCAAGTAGTAAAAGGATACTTGGGAATAGTAGTTCAATATGGGGATGAAAAAGAAGTGATTCCTGTGGTTGAAAATACTAGAAATCTAGAATATCAAATAACAACAGCTATAAAAAAAGTTATAAGTGATGAGATGGCAACTATTGGTTTTTTGGCTAGCAACGGAAGTCTAAGTGTGGACACAGAAATAACAGCAGCTTATCAAAAGATCCAAGAATTATACGACACAGAATTAGTTGATCTCACGAACCAGGATAGTGTATCTGATAGTGTCGATACTTTAATTGTAGTAGGTTCAAGGGAGTTATTCAGCGATGATCAATTAAAGGCAATTGATGAATTTCTTATGAAGGGTAAGTCGATAATGTTTTTACTAGACAGAGTTGGTCTTGCAGAAGGTTTGTCAGCAAACTTGAATGATGTAGGGATTACTAACTTATTAGATAGTTACGGCATCAAAGTTCAGGATAATCTGGTATTAGATTATTCATCAGGCATGGCTTCATTTAATTCAGGATTTTTTACTTTTACAACTGATTATCCATTTTGGCCAAAAATAACCAAGGATGGTTTTGATCAGGAAAATGTAGTGGTATCAAAGTTAGAATCATTAGTTTTACCTTGGGTGAGTAGTGTTGAATTAGATAATGATATTCTCGGCGAAGATAATCAAGTATCAGTTTTAGCAAAATCTACCAACAAGGCCTGGGAACAGACAGGGTCTTTTGATTTAAATCCTCAACAAAATTTTAATCCAAGCAATAATATTGGAGAGAAAAACTTAGCAGTTTCTGTTTTTGGTAAATTTAATAGTAAGTATTCAGAAAAATCTACAGATTCGGGTCGAGTAGTAGTAGTCGGCGATGCTGGGTTTATTGAAGATAGTTTTTTGAGACAAAATCCGGCAAATATTTTATTTTTCCAGAATATAGTAGATAGTCTTAGCTTGGATGATGATTTAATTAGTATACGTTCTAAAGGTGTTTCTGAGAGACCTATCAAGGAATTAACTGAAGGTCAGAAGTTATTTATAAAGTTTGCTAATATTTTTGGCGTGACTATTGTAGTTGTACTTTTTGGACTGATTAGGTATTTCATGAGACGAAGATCGAAATTTGTAGATGAGATATAGTAAAAAGTTATAAAGTAAAAAGTAAATTTTATGCGTGTATTAAAATTTGGGGCTATATGGTGTATGGAATGTTTAGTAATGAAGCCTATGTGGGCTGAAATTGAATTGGAAATTCCAGAGTTAAAAGCAGAATATTTTGATGCTGATGAAAATCCAGAAGTATTAAAAAAGTATAATGTAAAAGATATTCCTGTTTTTGTTTTTTTAGATAAAGACGAACAAGAGATATTGCGACTAGAGGGTGTTCAGAATAAAGAAGAGTTAGTTGATATTGTTAAAGAGAATTTAAGTAAATAGAACAACCCCTCCTAGCCTCCCCTTAGTGAGAAGGGGAGGAATTATATAATTCCCCTCCTTGATAAGGAGGGGCTAGGGGAGGTCTTCATTAATATTATGAGTAAAAAAAATTTGATTTTGGGAGGGATTTTAGTTTTGTTAGTTTTTGTTGTCTATATTTATCAGGGTCCAATGAAAACTTGGAAAGAAAAAAGGGGTAATAAAATTAATTTTTTTGAAGATTTAGATATCGATGAAATAAATAAAATAAGTATAAATAAGAATGGCGAAGTTGTGATTTTGGAGAAAATTGGTGAGAAATGGAAAATATTTGGTACAAAAGATTTTTATGCAAAAAAAATATACTCTGACAATATAGTTAAATCTTTTGAAAACGCAAAAGAATCAAAATTTGAATTAGTTAGTAGTAATGAAGATAAAAAACAAGAATTTGCAACAGATGAAAGTGGGTTTGTTGTTAAATTATTTATAGACAGTGAGGAGTCTCTAGAGTTTATTATTGGTAAGATGGGAGCTGATTACACTGATACATATATATCTATGTCTGATATTAATGAAACATATTCTGTGAAATCAGGACTTTTTAGTGCGTTTAGTGAAAAAGATTTTAGAGATGATATAATATTTTATTCTAATAGAGATAATATTTCTAAAATTAGATTTCAATATCCCAATAGAGAGTTTACTGTTGAAAAAACAGGAGGTGATGATGGCGACTTATGGCAAGGTGTTTTGCCGTATGAGTTTAATATAAATCAAGAAAATATTGATAAGATTTTGGACATCATGTCTCATTTAGTAGCTGTAGTAATCCCAGGACAAAGTTATGAAGAAACAGATTTAGATAAAGGATTGGTTATTTTACAAGCAACAGGAGAGAATATTGACAACACTATAATGATTGGAGCGGAAGTGAATGGTAACTATTATGCTAAGCGAGGAGATAGTGATAATATATATTTAATAAAAAAAGAGCAAAAAGAAGCACTTGATAAAAGAATTGAAGACTTTAAATAAAGCAAAGGAAGCTAAATAAATACTTATAAAAAAGCGTGTTTTCACGCTTTTTTATGTATTCTAAATATGTTATAATTTAAGTAGATTATATTGTTAAAATAATATCAAAATAAAGTCCCTTCTCCTGGACAGGAGAAGGATAGCCTGCCTGCCGGTAGGCAGGGATGAGGTGGAAAAAGGTGAACACAGAGATTAATTGTGTTATATTTATAGTTATTCTGCTAATCATCAACCTCACCCCAACCCTCTCCTGTCTAGGAGAGGGGGTAAAAATAATGAAAATTTAATATTGGGAATTTATTATTACTAATAAAAAAATATGAAATACGATTTTATTACTATTGGTGGAGCGACTGAAGATATTACTTTTTATACTGATGAAGGTGCTGTTATCAAAAATAAAAAAGATATATTAAGACAAAGTTTAATCGCTTTTGAACGGGGGTCTAAGATATATATTGATAAATCTTTTTCGTCTTTTGGCGGCGGTGCTGCAAATTCAGCTGTATCTTTTTCGCGTTTAGGTTTTCGAGCTGGAATTATGACTTCGATTGGTTTGGACGTACGAGGAAAAAGTATTGTAAATAATTTTAAAAATCAGAAAGTTGATGTAAGCAAAATAAAAAAAATAAAAAATAGAGATTCAGCTTTTTCTTTTGTTTTAGTAGGTAAAGACAAAGAGAGAATAACTTTTTCTGTGAGAGGAGCGGGTGACGAATTACAGATCACAAATGCTGATTTAAGATTTTTGAAAAATACAAAATGGATTTATATTTCATCATTGTCTGGAGCTTGGCAGGGGGTTTTGAGGCAGATTTTCTCTGTTAGTCAAAAAAAGATTGCTTGGAATCCTGGCTCTACTCAAATAAAAGCAGGTTTTGATAAGATTGCTAAATATCTGAAAAAAACTACCGTACTTTGCCTAAACAAAGACGAGGCAATTGAATTAGTAATATCTAATAAAAATTATAAAAATAAAGATAATAGATTTTTGAATAATATTAGAAATTTACATAAGATAATAAATGGATATGGTTCGGAAATAGTACTGATAACAAATGGAAAAAAAGGCGCTGATGTTTTTGATGGCGAATGTTTTTATCATCAAAATATTATAAAAGAAAAAAAACGAATTGACGCCACTGGCGTTGGAGACGCTTTTAATTCTTCTTTTGTGGCTGGTTTGGAGCGATATAATGGAGATATAAAAAAGTCTATGAAAATTGGTCTCAAAAATACTGCTTCAGTTATCGGTCAGCAAGGCGCACAGAATGGTCTATTGATTAAGAAAAATATTTAATATACCTCACTTCAATCCTCTCCTAAACAGGAGAGGAAGTAAGAATAATTTATTTAATAAATTTAATTATAAACTTATGCCAAAAAAAGTTAATAAAAGAGATTTGACTGAAGTTTTGGTTAATACAAAAGAAAAATTTAGACCTTCGAAAAAATTTTTAAAAAATGCTCAATTAAAAAATATAAATTCTGTTTATAAAAAAGCAGATAAAGACCCAATTAAATTTTGGGAAGAAGCAGCTCGCGATATTGATTGGTTTAAGAAGTGGGACAAAACATTTGAGTTAAAAGATAAGCCGTTTTTTAAGTGGTTTGTTGGTGGTAAAACTAATCTTGCATATAATGCCGTTGATAGACATATTGAAACCAAGGGTAAAAAGACTGCTATTCTTTGGGAGGATGAGACTGGCAGAACTAGAAAGTACACATATTTAGAATTATACAAAGAAGTAAATAAATTAGTTAATGCCTTGCGGGGCATGAAAATCAAAAAAGGTGACAAGGTGGCAATATATATGCCAAATATTCCAGAAATTGCTATTGCTATGCTTGCTTGCGCCAAAATCGGCGCAATGCATTCTGTAGTTTATGCTGGGTATTCATCCGGTGCTCTAGCTGAACGAATAAAAGATGCTAGAGCCAAGGTGTTGTTTACTGCTGATGGGTCCTTTAGAAGAGGTAAGGTAATTGATCTGAAAACAATAGCCGATGATGCCGTTAAACAATGTAAGAGCATCAAGAAAGTTATAGTGGTAAAAAATAATAAAAAGAAAGTTAATTTTAATAAAAGACGAGATATTTGGTATAAGGATTTTATAAAGGGGCAATCTGATGAGGCGAAATGCGCTCAGATGAATGCCGAAGATCCTGCTTTTGTGCTCTATACTTCTGGAACTACTAGCAAGCCAAAAGGAATAGTGCATGTTCATGGCGGTTATGCCGTTGGTGTACTCCGAACAATTAAAATGGTTTACGATCTTCGAGATGATGATATTTTTTGGTGCACAGCGGATCCAGGTTGGATTACGGGACATAGTTATATTATTTATGGTCCATTACTTGCTGGTGTGACAACCTTGATGTACGAAGGCGTGCCAGACATGCCAAAGCCAGATCGGATTTGGAAAGTCGTCGAGAAATATAAAGTAAACGTTTTTTATACAGCCCCAACCCTTATTAGAGCTATGATGCGCTACGGAGCAAAGTGGCCAAAAAAGCACAAAATGAAAACTCTTCGAATTCTGGGTTCAGTTGGTGAGCCGATTAATCCTGAAGCATGGAAATGGTATCATAAATATATTGGCAAAGGGAGATGTCCTATTATGGATACTTGGTGGCAAACAGAAACTGGCATGAATATGATTACACCATTACCATCTTCGACGCTGAAGCCGGGAAGTGCTGTTAGACCTTTTCCAGGTATCAAGGCGGCAATTGTAGACAAGAATGGCAAAAAGGTTCCAGTCGGCAAGGGTGGATACTTGGTAATAAAAAATCAATGGCCAAGCATGGTGCGGACAATATTAAATAATCCAAAAAGATATATAAAAACTTATTGGAGCCAAGTTAAAGGATGCTATTTTGCTGGAGATGTAGGGTTTCAAGACAAAGATGGATATTTTTGGATACAAGGTCGTACTGATGATGTATTAAAAGTTGCTGGCCACAGGATTGGAACTGCTGAGGTGGAAAGTGCCTTTGTTTCTCATAAAGCTGTAGTAGAGGTGGGTGTAATTGGTGTGCCAGATAAGATTAAAGGAGAGGTAATTAAAGCTTTTATTATTCTCAAACAAAATGCAAGACCAAGCGATGAGTTAAAAAAAGAACTCAAAATGCATGTTAGGAAATACCTAGGGCCAGTGGCTGTTATAAAAGATATGGAGTTTGTCGATAAATTACCAAAGACTAGAAGTGGTAAAATAATGAGGAGGGTTTTAAAAGCTAAGGAGCTGGGATTGCCTGTAGGGGATACTAGTGCATTAGTTTAATTAGATTACAAATTCACAAATCAAACGCAAATAACACAAATAACTATTTGTGATTTGTAATAATATTTATGAAGAATTTAGATAAAATTTTTAAGCCAAAAACAATTGCTGTGATTGGAGCTAGTGATCGAGAGGGAAGTGTGGGCAATGCTCTCATGGAGAATCTGATAGGGAGCGATTATAATGGGATTGTTTATCCGGTTAATACCAAGAGAAAGAATGTTCAAAGTATAAAAGCTTATAATTCAATAAAGGAAATTTCAGACAAGATTGATTTGGTTATTATTGCTATTCCTGCTCAATTTGTGGCAGAAGTTATGAAGGAGTGCGGTCAGGCAGGGGTTGGTGGAGTAATTATTATTTCAGCCGGTTTTAGTGAGACTGGAAAAGAGGGTCAAGCTATGAGTAATGAGATATTAAAGATTGGTCAAAAATATAATATGCGTATATTAGGACCAAATTGTCTTGGATTTATTAAACCATCTCTACACCTCAACGCAAGTTTTGCTAGTAAAATGGCCTTACCTGGAAAGATAGCTCTTATTTCTCAAAGTGGAGCACTTTGTACTTCTATTTTGGATTGGTCAATTAAAAATAATGTTGGTTTTAGTAATTTCGTTTCGATTGGATCAATGCTCGATGTTGGTTTCTCTGACCTTATTGATTATTTTGGTCAGGACAAAGAGACTGAGAGTATCTTAATTTACATGGAGTCTTTGACTGAGGCGCGTAAATTTTTGAGCGCGGCTAGAGCTTTCTCTAGAACAAAGCCTATTATTGTTTTGAAATCTGGCCGTTCTTTAGAAGGAGCTAGGGCTGCCCAGTCTCATACCGGTAGTTTGGCTGGAGATGATGCGATATTTGATGCTGCTTTTGAGCGTGCTGGTATCATAAGGGTCGAGACTGTAGTTGAGCTTTTTCATGTTGCCAAGTCTTTGGCTATGCAAACAAGACCAGAGAGTAGTCAGTTAGGTATTGTAACAAATGCTGGGGGGCCAGGAGTATTAGCGATTGATTCTTTGGTGCAATATCATGGTAAGCCAGCTTTGTTAGAAAAGGAAACGATTAAAAAACTTGATAAATTTTTGCCTTCAGCTTGGAGTCATGGAAATCCAATTGATATTTTGGGAGACGCTGATTTTCGCAGATATAGTCAGGCAGTCAAAATTGCCTTGGAAGACAAGAATGTTAGCGCAATTTTAATAATACTTACGCCTCAATCAATGACTGATTCGGTGGCTGTGGCTCAAAGAATCGTAGCTATTGCCAAGAAAAATAAAACTGGCAAAACAATCCTGGCTAGTTGGATGGGGGGAAGTGATGTGCAGAAAGGAAGAGAAATATTAGAAAAAGGAAATGTCCCAATTTATAGATCACCTGAAGACGCAATTAGAACTTTTATGTATATTCGAAGTTATACAAAGAATCTAAAGTTATTGTATGAAACCCCAGCTACTATTCCTCATGCTTTCAAGCCAAAGACGGAAGAGAATAAAGAAATTATAAAACAAATTATTAGAAATAAAAGAAGTGTTTTAACCGAGGCTGAGTCAAAAAAGATGTTAGAAAATTACAATATTCCAGTAGTTCCTAATGCAATAGCAAAATCAGCCAAAGAGGCTTCCGAGCTTTCTTCGCACATTGGTTTTCCTGTGGCTATGAAAATTTTGTCTCCTGACATATTGCACAAAACTGATGTAGGCGGTGTTGAGCTAAATATAATGTCAGCTAAAGAAGCAAGCGGAATTTATAAAAAAATAATAAAATCAGTTAAGAAACATAAACCAAAAGCGGATATTCATGGTGTTTTTATTGAAGGTATGGTGAAAAAGAAATACGAATTAATAATAGGATGCAAAAAAGACCCAATTTTTGGTCCAGTTATTGTTTTTGGTATGGGTGGAGTGGCAGTTGAGGTTTTTCAAGATACAAAAGTTGGTTTACCGCCTCTAAATATGGCTTTAGCCATGAGAATGATAAAGGAAACCAAGATTTATAAGCTTCTTAAAGGTTATCGGAATATGCCAGGAATAGATATTCAAGCTATTCAATTTTTACTTTATAAATTTGCGTATCTTGTAGCTGACTTTCCCGAGATAAAAGAAATAGATATCAATCCTTTTGCAGTGGATGAAAATGGCGGCATGGTACTGGATGCCAAGATTATTTTGGATAAAAATATTTTAGGAAAAAAAATAAAACCTTACTCACATTTAGTGATCTCACCATATCCAAAAGAATATACAGATAAATTTAAATTAAAGAATGGAAAGAAAGTAACTATGCGTCCTATAAAACCAGAGGATGAAGAAATGGAAGGTGCGTTGTTTAAAACTTTTTCCAAAGAGAGCTTGAGGCAAAGATTTTTTGAAGTGATTAAAAAAGTTGATCATGACCTCCTGACTAGATTCACTCAAATTGATTATGATAGGGAGATAGCAATTATTGCTATACTGAAGGAAGGAGGTAAAGAAAAAATTATTGGAGTTGTTAGAATGATGACTGATCCTATTGGAGAAGTGGCTAATTTTACTATTGGAATAGGAGATCCTTGGCATTTTCAAGGGCTTGGTAAGAAGTTTACTGACTACATCATTGAGATTGCCCGTGGACGAGGAGTAAAAACTTTACGAGCGAAATACTATACCTCAAATAAATCAATGCATCATATTTTGGTTAAGAGGGATTTTGAAATTACAAGCAAGGGTAAATTTAAAATAGCAGAATTAGATTTGAATTAAATACTATGATAAAAAGAATTTTTTCTGGAAAAATAAATAGCATTACTGTAGCTGTCGCTATGGTTGCTTTTTTTTCTTTGATAAGTCGCTTTTTAGGAATATTTCGTGATAGGATTTTGGCTGGAGAGTTTGGGGCGGGAGATGTTTTGGATGTGTATTATGCTGCTTTTCGAATTCCTGATTTGATATTCAATTTATTAGTGCTTGGCGCTTTGTCAGCTGGTTTTGTTCCAATATTTACTAGCCTTCTCAGGAATCCTCTTGAAAAAGCTAAGAGAATTATTTTTAAAAAAGAAAATCAAGAAGCTTGGACATTAGCAAATAATATAATTAATATATTAGGTATTTTTCTGATAATATTTTGTACTCTGGGTATATTTTTGGCTCCAGTCCTTATGAAATTAATTGCTCCAGGCTTTTCGGGAGAGAAGCAAGAATTAGCAGCGACATTAACTAGAATAATGTTTTTATCTCCATTGTTTCTTGGCTTCTCAAGTGTATTTGGAGGCGTGCTTCAGTCATTCAAAAGATTTTTCGTTTATTCCTTGTCTCCAGTTCTTTATAATATTGGTATTATAATCGGAGCTTTATACTTCGTGCCAATTTGGGGGATTTATGGGTTAGCCTGGGGCGTTACCTTAGGAGCATTTTTACACTTATTGATTCAGATGCCTTTAGTGTTTAAACTTGGATTTAGATACAAACCATTATTTAATTTTAAAGATAAAAGAGTAAGAGAGATTGGAAAGATGATGTTGCCAAGAACAATGAGCTTGGCTATTTCTCAAATTAATTTAGTAGTGATCACTATTATAGCCTCAACGCTCGCTAGTGGTTCTTTGACAGTATTCAACCTGGCAAATAATTTGCAATCCTTTCCGGTTGGGATTTTTGGCATATCATTTGCCGTAGCTGCTTTTCCAACTTTATCAGCGTTAGCTTTTAATAAAAAGAAATTAATTATTAATTTTTCTAATACTATTAGACAAATTTTATTTTTTGTTGTTCCTTCTACAGTTTTGCTTATAACTCTTAGGGCGCAAATTATTCGTGTAGTTCTTGGATCAGGAAATTTTAATTGGGAGGATACGATTCTTACAATTGATACTTTGGGTTTTTTCGCAATTTCTTTGTTCGCCCAAGCCACCATACCTCTGCTCGTTAGAATGTATTATGCTCGTCACAATTCAACTACGCCTTTTTATATCGGACTTGTTTCTGCTTTAGTAAATGTGATTTTATCTATTTGGTTTGTTAATATTTATGGAGTAGCAGGACTTGCCCTGGCTTTTTCTCTAGCAAATATATTCAATTTTGTTTTACTTTGGACAATGTTTAGAGTTGAGATTGGAAATATGGATGAGGTGAGAATACTTTTATCAACAATCAAATTTTCTCTAGCAGCCCTTGCCTGTGGACTGACAGTCCAGGGTATGAAATATGTTATCTGGCCTTATGTTGATATGAGTACTTTTTTAGGAGTTTTAACTCAAGGTTTAATTTCTGGTATTGCAGGTCTTTTGGTTTATCTAGCTTTTTGTTCATTCCTCAAAAGCGAAGAGTTTTTCTCTTTCTGGGAAGCTATTAAGCGTCGATTGCCGACCAAAAAGATTAGCACGGGTGATTCGGGTGAGGCGAGAGGAATCTGATTCAATTATCAATTATTCAATTACGCCATGACATCCGACATGGCGTCCCGTCGGATGACGGGACGAATTACGAATTAATTTAAATATATCAATATTAAACATTGTCATCCCGGAATTTTTATTTGAGCTTAAGCGATAATGGAAATATCCGGGAACCAGGAGAGCGAGATGTTATTCATGCCTTTTTGAAGATTGTTGTACGTACTGCTAACTCCTGGATCCCGGATCTTCGCTCCGCTCGTCCGGGAAGACAGATAAGACGTACGTACGAACGTACGTACGAAAATATATGAATAAATTTGAAAGAAAACTTACAAAAGCATCAAGTCATAGCTATACTGTTAATATTCCAAAAGAAATAATAGAGAAATATGGTTGGAAAGAAAAACAAAAGCTTGTTGTTACTGATAAGGGGAGAGGGAGGTTGGAGATTAGGGATTGGCGGAAGAGATAGGATTATTGGGATATTAAGAAGCTTGGTATCAATCAGGAAGCTAAGCTTCTTTTATTGGTTGACATAAAGTATTTTTTGTAATAAAGTAATATAATTATTTTATTGTTGTTTAAAAGTTTTGTAAACTCGTAATTATAAATGAAAGGAGAGTTAAACCATGAAGAATTGTTTTATTATGGTAAACAGTATCGCTGGCAAAATGGGCAGGCTAATCGCGGAAAAAATAAAAAACGAAGAATCAAAGAACAGGGAAGATTGTGATCTTTATAGTCATTCTCTGGTCGGGGATGATGTCACTGAAAAATGCGTGAGTATTTGGGATGACGCTTGGTTGATAGATCTTTATCAACCTAAAAAACATCAAGTGGCGTTGGAGGAATACCTGAAATATTGCGCAGATGTAAACGCCATTTCAATAATTATTGACTTCACCCAACCTTCGGCAGTCAATGCTATGGCTGAACGGTATTGTCAGCTTGAAATTCCCTTCATTATGGGTACGACCGGTGGCGATCGTGAAGTTCTTAGGCAGACAGTGTTAAACGCTGCCATCCCGGCAATAGTTGCTCCTAATATGGCTAAGCACGTGGTTGGGCTAATGGCGGCAATTGTTTATATCAAAGAAAATTTCCCTGGATTTCTTAATGGGTTCAAATTGATTATTGAGGAATCCCATCAGAAAACCAAGACTGACCCCTCCGGAACCGCTAAAGCAATCTCGTTGGATTTCCAGGGAATGGGGGCTGAAGAAATTGGTTTTTATCTTGAGAGGGACCCGGTTCGACAGACGTACTACTGGGGTATTCCAGCTGATTATTTGGACGGCCATGGTCATCACAAGTATGCGTTAGTTAATGAAGGCCTGGGGATCAGACTTGAAATAGGCCATCATATTAATGGTCGTAATCCCTATGTCGATGGCACTCTTGATGCGATTTCTTTTCTCCGGAAAAAAATTCAGGTTGGAGAGACAGGATATTTCACCATGATCGATGTCCTAAAAGGTGCATAGCGCATCGAATTGTTAATAATAACATTATACAAGGCTGAGGATTTTACATTCCCAGCCTTTTTTATTTGACCAAAACGGTAAAAATAGGTAGGATAGAGTATATAACTAAAAGCTAATAGTGTGTAGCTATAAGCTTATTTTTTATGAATAATATACGTAACTTCTGTATTATCGCTCATATTGACCATGGTAAATCTACCTTGGCTGATAGGATATTGGAGATTACAAACACAATTGATAAAAGAAAGATGAAAGATCAGGTTTTGGATAGGATGGATTTGGAAAGAGAGCGTGGTATTACTATCAAGCTTCAGCCTGTGACTATTGAACATAAGGGTTATCAATTGAATTTGATTGATACTCCTGGTCATGTTGATTTTACTTATGAAGTTTCTCGGAGCTTGGTTGCTGCCGAAGGAGCTGTTTTACTCGTGGACGCTTCTCAGGGAATACAAGCTCAGACATTGGCAAATTTATATTTAGCAATAGAGCAAGACATGACAATAATTCCTGTTATTAATAAAATAGATTTACCAGCCGCGGATGTACCAAAAACCAAAAATGAAATAATTAAATTATTGGGTTGCACTGAAGATGAAATATTATTAGCCTCAGGAAAAACTGGTGAAGGTGTAGATGAAATACTCGATTCTATTATAAAAAATATACCAGCACCAAAAGGAGAAGTTGATAAACCGTTTCGTGCTTTAATTTTTGATTCTAATTACGATGAGTATAAAGGTGTGGTTGCTTATGTCCGGGTAGTAGATGGAGAAGTTAAAAAAGGAGATAAGATTCACTTGAAGGCAACGGGTGCGAAAAGTGAAGCCCTGGATGTTGGTGTTTTTAAACCTGATTATTTATCAACTGGTGGTTTAAAAGCTGGTGAGATTGGATATATTGTGACAGGATTTAAAGAAGTAGGTGAATGTCGAGTGGGTGATACTGTGACTCTTGAAAAATTAAATAATGAAGTAGAATCTTTGACTGGTTATAAGGAAGTGAAACCTATGGTGTTTGCTGGAATATTTCCCAAGGAAGGGAGCGACTATAAAGATTTGCGTGATGCCATGGAGAGGCTAAAGTTAAATGATTCAGCTCTTAGTTATGAAGCTGAGCAATCAGAAGCTCTTGGTTTTGGTTTTCGATGTGGATTTCTTGGTTTGCTTCATCTGGAAATATTTCAAGAGAGACTTAGACGAGAATATAATTTGGATTTGATAGTGACTGTACCAAGCGTAGCTTATAATGTGTTCAAAAATAACGGCCAAGAAGAGATTATAAGAACCCCTCAGAAATTACCTGATCCAACAATGATGGAAAAAATAGAAGAGCCGTGGGTGACTCTTGATATTATTACTCCAAAAGATTATATGGGAAATATTATGGAGTTAACTCAAGGGAAAAGAGGAATTTATAAAAATATAGAATATTTAGATGAAAATAGAGTTATACTACATTACGAAATACCAATGGCAGCAATTTTGACTGATTATTATGACAAGATAAAGAGTGTGAGTTCTGGATACTCTTCAATTAATTACGAATATCTTGATTATAGACCAGCCGATGTTGTAAAAATGGATATATTAGTCGCAGAAGAGCCAATTGAAGCCCTAGCTACTATAGTTTATAGAGAAGATGCGTTTGTCAGAGGTAAGGAAGTCGTGAAAATATTAAAAAATTCTTTGCCAAAGCAGATGTTTGTTTTGAAGCTTCAGGCAGTAATTGGTGGCAAGGTAATAGCTGCTGAGAGATTATCTGCAATGAGAAAAGATGTGACTGCTAAGCTATACGGAGGAGATGTGAGTCGAAAAAGAAAGCTTCTTGAAAAACAAAAGAAGGGAAAGAAAAAAATGATGGCTGCCGGAAAGGGAAGTGTAGATATCCCATCGGATACTTTTGTGAAGATACTTAAGAAGTAATTAAATTTAAAATAATATATATGAAAAGAAAAAAAGTTATAAAAATTGTTTGGATGATTGTAAGTATTTTAATAATGCTCTCTATGGTTATGTGGACTATTGGAGGGATATTTTTGATCTAATAATATACTGTCATTGCGAGCGAAGCGAAGCAATCCCGAGACTATTAAATAATTGTGTTAATATGGATAAAGTATTTTGTGTTTACATCGCAACTAATTATCCAAGGAATACGGTTTTGTATACAGGAGTAACTAATAATATTTTCAATAGAGAAAACCAACATAAGACAAAAATAAATAAAAATAGTTTTACAGCTAGATATAATATAAACAGAATAGTTTATTACGAAACATTCGAAAGAGTTATTAATGCAATTTCTAGGGAAAAGAATATAAAAGCTGGTTCTAGGAAAAATAAAATTGATTTAATTAATTCTGTTAATCCAGAATGGAAAGATTTAATTGAGGAGTCGTATAAGTAGTTTTATGTTTTAACAGAAAGTGATCTCAACACGGGATTGCCACGTCGCTGTCGCTCCTCGCAATGACGATAATTTTTATGAATAAAAACTGGCAGGTGATGCCAAAAATTGATAATGATTTTATTAAAAAAAATCCTGATTATGATCGGGTTGTTTTGCAACTTCTTTTTAATCGAGGGATAAAAACTACAGAAGAAATAGATTATTTTTTTAATGACGATTACGCAAAAATTAATGATCCTTTTTTGTTTAATCAAATGGAAGAGGTTGTTGATTTGGTTATTAAAAATATAAAAGAAGAAAATAAAATTACAGTTTATGGTGACTATGACGCTGATGGTGTAACCTCTACAGCCTTGATGTATGAAATATTAAATCTCTTTAAAGCTGATGTTGATTTTTATATTCCAGATAGATTTGAAGAAGGAATTGGATTGAATAAAGAAGCAATAAAAAAATTAAAAAATAATGGAACTAAATTAATAATAACTGTAGACGGTGGAATTGTAAGCAAAAAAGAAGTTGAATATGCTAAAGAAATAGGTATAAAGATTATTATTACAGATCATCATACACCAAGAGTTGATTCTCTGCCTGATACTTTGATTATAAATCCATTAACTCCAGGTGAAAAATACCCATTCAAGAGCCTTGCTGGAGTATGTGTTGCGCAAAAATTGCGGGAAGCTTTGATAAAAAAATCAAAACTAAACGATGAAATGAAAGAAAGATTGATAAATAAAGGTTATGACTTAATAGCTGTTGGTTTAGTAGCTGATTGCATGAGTTTAGTGGGTGAAAATAGAATATTACTCAAAAAAGGAATGGAGGAATTAAATAAAACAAATAGAATTGGATTGTTAGAATTAATGAAAGTGTCTAAAATAAACGGAGAACTTGATTCGTGGAATGTAGGATTTCAAATAGCCCCAAGAATTAATGCTGCTGGTAGGTTGGTTCATGCCAAGGAAGCCGTAAAGCTCTTAACTACTAAAGATATTAAAGAAGCTAAAGAAATATCAAATACTTTAAATGATTTGAATATTAAACGTCAGCAAATAACAGGATCTATCGTGGATGAGGCTGATAAACAAATAATAAAAGAAGATAAAATATTAATTTGTTTAAGTCCAAAAGACGACATCTGGACAGAGGGTGTAATTGGTTTAGCTGCTAGTAGAGTATGTGACAAGTATCATAAGCCTACATTAATTATTACCAGAACAGAAGAGGGACTTAAAGGGTCTGGTAGAAGTATAAAAGAATTTAATGTAATAAAAGCTATTGAAGAATGTAGTGAGCATCTAGAAAAATACGGCGGTCATCCAGGTGCATGTGGTTTTAGTCTTAAGGAAGAAAACTTTGATAAATTTACAAAAAAGATAAAAAAAATAGCCTTAGAAAAATTAAAAGATTTAAATTTAGTTCCAACCATTGAAATTGATACTAAGTTAGAGCTCGAAGAAGCTAATGAAGATTTAATAGAGAGATTAGATAAATTTAAACCATTCGGTGTAGATAATTCAAAACCAAATTTTTTGACTCAAGGTGTTCAAATCAAAGATATTATGACTATGGGGATCAATAAACAGCATATAAAGTTTCGAATTAACAGTCACTGGGCCTTGGCTTGGAATAAAGCAGAGCAATGGAAAGAATATAAAATAGGTGATAAAATAGATATAGTTTATTATCTTGAGATAAATGAATTTAACGGGAGAAGGGATGTGCAGATGAAATTGATGGATATTAAGGCAACGGATGATAATTAATTTTTAATAATTTGATCTTATGAACAAAAAATTAATAATATATACAGATGGTGGAGCTAGGGGAAATCCTGGTCCGGCTGGGATTGGGGCGATTGCGAAGAACAAAAAGGGAGATGTTGTGTTTGAAATATCTGAGTATATTGGTGAGACTACTAATAATCAAGCTGAGTATAAAGCCCTGGTTGCTGCTATTGTAAAAGCCAAAGAGTTTAGCGTAGAAGAATTGGATTTCTACCTAGATAGTGAGCTGGTGGTTAAACAACTTAAAAAAGAGTACAAAGTAAAAAATAAAGATCTCGCACCGTTGTTTGTAGTTGTTTATAATGCTAGTTTGGGTTTTAAAAAGGTAACGTATAAGTATATTCCGAGAGAGCTGAATAAGGAAGCGGATGCATTAGCAAATGAAGCTATGGATCGAGGAGTGTAAATAGAATATTAAATTTAAAATAAAAAAATAAGCCGATAGGCTTATTTTTTTTATTTGTCATCCCGGGCCCCGACCCGGGAACCAGGATTGATCCGTATTTAGGTTAAATATAGATGTTGACGGGATATCGCTACCGCGGGTTTACTTTTTGAGGCCAAAAAGTAACAAAAAGCCTTGGGGTTATAGATTAGCTATATCGCCAATTGTTATTTTGAAGCGTCTAGCAGAGGCGCTAACTTTCACCCCAGACCCCATGTTGGTTTTAAAGAGTTGTTTTTCAATAAAAAAGATTCCTTTCGGAATCTTTTTTTGTATAATTTTTTTGTTACAAATTATAAGAGTTTATATTTCTTGATATTTTGATCTGCGAGTTCTTGGATGTATTTGATTTGTTTTTTGCCAGTTGCTGATTTGAAAAGGTGTCGGAATCTTCCTTGTGGTTTTAGGTAGTCATCTACTTTTTTTGGAGTGGATCCATTAAGTGAGGCGCTGGTGAGTTCTCCATTTTCGTATTCGAGTAGAGGATAGAGGCCAGTTTGAACGGCTAGTTTACCCATATTCACAGCTTGGCCTGGGTCTATCTTCCAGCCAGGGATGCAAGGAACTAGTATTTGAATGTATGACGGTCCTGGAGTTGCTAAGGCTTTTTTTACTTTTGCTTTGATGTCTTCGGTGTAGCCGGCAGTTGATTGAGCTACATAGTTTAGTCCATGAGCCAGGGCAATAGCTATCATATCTTTTTTTCTTTGGTGAGATCCAATAGCATCGATTGTTTTACCAGAGCCTGCTGGGGTAGTAGTAGTGCTAGCTGCCCAAGGAGTAGCGCCCGAGGCTTGGACACCGGTATTAGCATAGGCTTCGTTGTCATAGCAAACATATAATATGTCTTCACCACGTTCCCACATTCCGCTAATTAGTCCAAAGCCAATATCAAAGGTACTGCCGTCCCCACCTTGAGCCACTACTTTAGTAGACCTCACCCCAGCCCTCTCTTTAGCAAAGAGAGGGGAATTTTGTTTTTGATTGAGGGCGGCTCGTACGCCTGATGCAACTGCGGAAGCATTTTCAAATAGTGAGTGAATCCAAGGCATTCCCCAAGCGCTTTCTGGGTAGGGAGTAGTAGTTACTTCTAGGCAACCAGTTGCGTTAGCTATGATGACGTCTGGTCCGAGAGCTTCAGCTACAGCAAGGGCCGCTATCATTTGTCCGCAACCAGCACAAGCACGATGTCCAGGGGCGAGCAAGGGTTTTTTATTTTCAGCCCGAGGCTGATCAGCCTTGGGCTGAAATTTTTTGGTAATTGTTTTTGTTGGCATATTGTATTTGAATTATAAATAATGAATTTTGAATCATACAAATGTTGTCATCCTGAGCGTTAGCGAAGGATCTCTGTTGTTCGCATTGGGTTATTTTACCGAGATTCTTCGTCGCCATGCTCCTCAGAATGACAAGAGAGAGTTTAGTTAACCGGTACTACACTTTCTAATTCTTTAATGTTTTTTAGATTTTTTATTTTATCTATTTGTCCTACGAATTTGGAGGCGTCTAGGATTTCGATTAAAAGGGGTTTTCTAGCTTTGGAAAAATGGATTATAAAATTACCAAATTCATTAGCATTATCAATTTGGCCTTTTGATAACTCTATACTAAGTATATTTGCTTCAGGATCGTAATTCATAGGTTTATTTTACGGGATAAAAAGTAATTATTTTATTCAAACCACTTTCTTTTTTATACACCACCCTAACACCTTCTTTTTCTGCGAAATAATATTCTCCCTTCTTTTCAGATTTGTCTGGTAATTTTAAAGTATCTTCAACCTGTTCTTTGGTAATAAAGACTTTATATTTATTCAATATATCAAATTTTTGTTCCGCGTATTTTGTAAAATTAGACATTTTTATTAATCTGTACAACATGAAAATCCCCATACACAATTTCTTCCGCCCAAATCAAACTTATCAATAGTACATTCTTTTTTGCATTTTCCTCCATCATTGCCACAGTCATCTCCCTCCTTTCCATCTCTAGTTTCTGCTTCATAACATTCTCCATATGGAATAGCAGATGAAAGACTGACCTCGCTTTTATTTTTTTCACAATTTTCTTTTAATGTAAAAGGGCCATATGAGGCTCCTAAAGAATCAAATAAGCTCCAATAGTTGTAATACCAAGAACTTTTCTCTTGGCATTGCCCACTAGTTTCACCGCAAGCAAGATCGGCTCCCTTAAAATTTCCAATTCCACCATAGTCTCCACTTTCACACATTTTTTTATCATAACCATCATCGCATGTTCCTTCTAACCACTCACAACAGCCAAGTGTATTATCTTCATAGTCTACCGGATTTATACTAAGTATCTGAAAATCAGTTAAGCGTGGATTTATCATTGTGAGGAGTATGTATGAGATCATAACTAAGAGTAGGCCAGTAAGTGAAGCACCTATCCAGCCCTTTGCTTCGGTAAGTCTTTCTGGACTACCTCCAGCGAGAATCCATTTGAGACCACCAAAAACTAAAATAACAGCTGCGAGTATTCCTATTACTGCTACGGCGTAGTTATAGATTGCGACTATGTATTCTCCTATTGGTGCTGTGCCACCCTCTATTGGATGATTTTTTTCTGCTATGAATCCAGTATTACCACCAGAATCGGACCCAGGAATGCTGACTTGAGGTATGAATTCCATAGCATTAGTTTGATTTGGAATAAAAAATAAAACCATTAAGCTGATCATTTGAAGAATGAAGACTACTAAGAATATTGTTGTTATTATTTTTGGAAGTTTTTTCATAAATTATATTTTAAATTTAATATTTTATGTTAGTTCCTCCCCTTGGTAAGGGGAGGCTAGCCTGCCTGCCGGTAGGCAGGGAGGGGTGCGTGAATCACCGACCTCCCCTAACCCCTCCTTAGTAAGGAGGGGAATTTTTTATTTTCCAATAAATTTAATTTCTTCATTATTCTTTTTAGCGATATCAGATATTATGTCACTAATCATATCTTTGGTGATATCTCTTCCACCAAGCCCGACTATGTATGATTTAATTTTAGCCCTCACTTTACCTTGGGCAACTGATTTTACATCTCCAGCTAGGGGACCGATGTGTCCTAGTGAAATGGATTTATCTAATACGGCTACATATTTAGTTTTTCCGATGATTTTTATAATATCTTCATTAGGAAAAGGTCTAAATGATTTTATTTTTAGAACACCTACCTCACCCCCGGCCCCTCTCCTAATTAGGCGAGGGGAGCTATTCAATCCTTCAACTGCTTCTTTAATTGTTCCGACCATTGAGCCCATAGCTACTAGAATTATTTTTGGATTTTTTGGACCAGAGTACTCGACTAAGCCGTTATCATATACCTCACCCCTAGCCCCTCTCCTATCCAGGCGAGGGGTTTTGAAGATTTTATTAAATTTAGTGTATTCAGAATTAATTAATTCTTTGCTGTTTACTAAATCGTCTTGTAAATCTTGTCGAATTTCCATGTAGTGAGCTGGAGTGGCAAAGGCGCCCATTGTGACTGGGTTTTTTGGATTTAGGTATTGTCCTGGTGTTGGTTTGTAGTCAGGTAGGTACTTCTTTATAAGTTTCTTGTCTGGAATTATTACGCTTTCATATGAATGAGTAAGAACGAAGCCATCAATATTAACAACCACTGGAAGTTTTACTTTTTCAGCTACTTTATAAGCTAGAACATGTTGATTAACTGCTTCTTGATGGTTTTCTGCAAAGAGTATTATCCAGCCAGCATCACGGATTGTCATTGCGTCTTGGTGGTCATTCCAAATAGTGATTGGAGCAGATACGCCTCTGTTAGCACAAGTCAGAACTACTGGCAGTCTCATGCCGGCAATATTATAAATCACTTCAGTCATTAGAAGTAATCCTTGTGAGCTAGTAGCAGAGTATACTCTAACTCCAGTTGCGCTCGCTCCTTCAACGATCGAAGCAGCTGCGAATTCGCTTTCTGCTCGGACGTATTCGTATTTAGCTTTACCATCAGCCTTGAACTTGGCAAGATCTTCTACGATATGAGTCTGAGGAGTGATAGGGTAGGCAGAGATTACGTTTGGCTCTATATTGTTTATGGTCAGTGCTATGGCACGTGAACCTTCTAATATTTGTTTCATAATATTTATTTGCTTATTTTTTATCTAATTTCATTTCAATTGCTTTGACTGGACATTCTTCTGCACAAAGGCCACAGCCTTTACAGAAATCATAGTCAGTTTTTGGTTTTGGTTTCCCATCTTTGTTTTTTATCATTTTAATTATTCCTTCAGGACAGATTCGAGCACAAGTTCCACAACCTATGCATTTATCAAAATCTGTTTTTGGAATATATGTTCGCCATCCACCAGTTTTGTTTCTGACTGTAGAGCCTGGTTTAGCGGTTATGTTTATTTTCATAGTTACTACAAATTACAAATTAATTACAAATATACAAATATAATTTGTCATCCTGAGGAGCGATAGCGACAAAGGATCTCTGTAAAATTATGTATTGGGGATAACAGAGATACTTCGCTAGCGCTCAGCATGACAACTGTTAGGTGTTGTATGATTTTGTTACTGCCTTAATATTTTTATTTATTATATCACTTCCTTTTTCTTGGAATTTTTGTTTAATTGCCTTCTTAAGTCCTTCTAAAGTAATTAAACCAGTAGCTTTTGCAAAGGCTCCAAGTATGACGGTGTTAGCTAAATTCTTACCGATTATATCTAGTGCTATTTTTGTAGCGTCTATGGTGAAGATGTTTTCTGTAGGTAGATCTATTTTTAGATCCTCAGCAGTCTTGGCTGTATTGATTATAAGTTTTGTATTTTTGTCAGCGCCTTTTGTTACATCTACGGTGTTTAATAGGGTAGAGTCTTGAATTATTAATATATCTGGATTATAGATTTGTTCTCTGGTTTTTATGAACTCGTCATTGATTCTAGCGTATGACTCGATTGGAGCTCCTGTTCTTTCGACGCCAAACATTGGGAAGGCTTGTGATTCGTTGCCATCCATGAATGCCGCAATTGCTACAAGCTCTGCAGCTGTTACTACACCTTGCCCGCCACGACCATGTATTCTAATTTGTTTCATAAGTGTAATGCGAATCTACAAATTACATGCAAATTTCTCAAATTATTTTTTAAATCTGTTTTTGACGTTCGTAGTGTTAGATTGCCTGCCTACCGGACAGGCAGGCTTCGTCCCGAAACCTCGGGACTCGTAATGACAGGGTTGATTTTATAAAATACTTTCAACAATCTTAGTAAAAACATCATAAGGAATATCTCCTTCTATCTTGTGTCCGTTAAAAAACCAAATTGGTGTTCCTATGAGTTCGAGCCCTTCAGCGTCTGAATAATCTTTTTGTATATCTTGTAGATATTTATTTGAATTTAGACAAGTAGTAAATTTTGTAGAGTCTACACCGACTTGCATGGCTAAACTTATTAATTCATCGTTGCTTGTTTTATTTTGGTTTTGAAATAACTTATCATGCATTAGCCAAAAAAGTCCTTGTTCGCCAGCGCAACGGGCTGACATGGCTTTATTTATGGAATTTTCAAAATTTGGAAAGTCTCTGTATATTATTTTAACATTTTCTTTGTATTTTAGCGATATTTCTCTGATCTTGGAATATGAGTTTTTACAAAGTGAGCAATTGAAATCCCCAAACTCTACGATAGTTAGTTTTGGATTAGCAGAGCCTAGCCAATAATTATTTACACCCTCGATTTGCTTTTTTTGATTATCGTTTTTATAACTTGGAGCTTGAGTAGCTAATTGCTCGTAAATAATGTCTCCACTTTTAATTTTTTTTACTAAATTAACAAAATAGAAACCTAGTGCAATGATTATTATTAGTATTAGAGTTCCAAATATAAAAATTGTTCGTCCCCACCATTTTTGATACCAGGCTTTACTTGTGTTTTGTGGCATTTGAATGAATTAAGTAATTAGATTAAAATATAAGTATTATAATAAATTATAACATTTTTCTTATGAAGAAACAAAATGTTAACGACCTAGAAAAGGTAGTAGAAAAAAAGTACGCAAAACGGGATAAGAGGAAGAAAGTGAAAATGAAAGTTAATGGTAGGAAAGTAAAAGATTTGCAAAAAATTATTAGAGATAAATAAGAATTATTAATTACGAATTACCCCTCACCCCAACCCTCTCCCGGAGGGGAGAGGGGGCAAATAATGTATTATTTTTAAATTACATTTATTTCAAAACTATAAATTTTTAAATATCGTCCCCTCTCCTGGACAGGAGAGGGATAGGGTGAGGTAGAAAAGGCTTTATGAAAAGAATATTTAATCAATCTAAACAAAAGAGTATTCGTCGCACATTAAGACAGCAACCTATTGCTTGCGAACGTATATTATGGAGCAAGATTAGAAATAGACAGCTAGGTAATTATAGATTCAAAAGACAATATAGCGTGGGTAAATATATAGTTGATTTTTATTGCGCAGAAGTAAAATTAGTCATCGAAATAGACGGCACAACCCACGGCACAGTAGAAGAGATTAGATATGATAAATTTAGGCAAGAATTTCTTGAAAAACAAGGATTGTTAGTAAAGAGATATTTAAATATAGATATAAAAGATAATCTATATTTAGTTTTAGAAAATATTTTAGAGAATTGCAAAGAGAGGACTAAATAATTACGTTAATTACCCCTCACCCCAACCCTCTCCCGGAGGGGAGAGGGGGTAAAAAGTGTATGAAAATAATAAGTTGGAATGTTAATGGTATTCGTGCAGTCTTGAAAAAGGGTTTTTTAGATTTTTTGAAGGAAGAAAAACCTGATGTTTTGTGTTTGCAGGAGATTAAGATAGCAGAGAAAGATATTCCTAGTCGAGAATTTTCCGCCCAAGGCGGACCAGCCTTGGGCTGGGATTTTTCGGGATATACGGAGTTTTATAATTCAGCAGAAAGGCCTGGGTATAGTGGGACGGCTATATTAGTTAAGGAAAACCTCACCCCAATCCTCTCCTTGGTAAGGAGAGGGGGAGAATCTGTAGTTATAAATGGTTTTAGTAAGAAAAAGTTTGATATTGAAGGGAGGGTGCAGACTTTGGAGTTGGATAAATATTATTTAGTTAATACTTATTTTCCAAATGCTAATCATAAATTATCAAGATTGGACTATAAATTAGAATTTAACAAAGAATTGCTTAAATATTTAAAAAAATTAGAAAAGTTTAAACCAGTAATTCTTTGTGGTGATCTCAATGTAGCACACGAAGAGATTGATTTAGCTAGACCAAAAGAAAATGTTGGTAATCCTGGTTTTACAAACGAAGAAAGGGAATGGATGACGAAATTTTTAAAAAAAGGATTTGTAGATACTTTTCGTTATAAAAATCTAGAAAAAGTGGAATATTCTTGGTGGAGTTATAGGGTTGGAGCTAGGCCGAGAAATATAGGTTGGCGGATTGACTATTTTTGTGTGTCTGATAATATTAAAAATCAATTAAAAAGAGCGTTCATTTTAAATAAAATTTTGGGCAGTGATCATTGTCCAGTGGGAATTATAATAAAATAGGATTAATAATACCTCACCCCAGCCTTCTTCTAATTAGAGAGAGGGGGAAAGAATTGAAATAATTAAGATTATTAACTTCTAAAAAAGGAGGTTATATATGATTTGTCCAGTTTGTAGAAAGATATCTGAATACGAATATGAAGGAGATTTTTATATTTGTAAAAATTGTGATTGTAGGACTACTTTTTTACAAATTAAAAAGTAATCAATTCAATTCTTTTTAGATCATGTAGTTGTTTTAATTGAAAACCAAGAGCCTTGGTTTTCTAGAAGAAGATTTTATTATCAGGTTCAATAATATTTTCAATATAATGGGGAGGGTAAAATGGTAAAAATATTAAAATTTGTACCACCAAACAAATCTCTATTTAGTAAATTAAAAATGGAACAGCCGGTTATTCCTCAGATTGGAATTGCTTCTAGAGTCATAATTGACGAGAAAAATTTTTATTGTCCTGATTGTGGATGCATGACGATGTTTGAAGGTGGTTGTATAAATGATGATTGTATTTCAAAAAGTGATTAATGTGAGTCTGATTAATTATCAAACAATAATTTGACCCAGAGGTTTTTAAAACTCTGGGTCGTTTGCTTTTTTGGGCAATTTTAGTTAAAATATTAATAAATTAGATAATTATTTTTAATAAAAAATATTTATGGAATATATAATAATTATATTTTTCGTATCTCTTTCAGCATTATTTGCAGGCCTAACACTAGGTTTTTTTAGTTTGGACAAAAGTGACCTGAAAAGAAAAGCTGAACTAAAGGATCCACAAGCTAAAAAAGTAATAAAAATTCGAGAAAATGGAAATTTACTTTTATGCACATTACTTATTGGTAATGTGGCAGTTAATTCTACTTTGGCTATTTTTCTTGGTTCGATTGCATCTGGATTTGTAGCAGGTTTAATTTCTACGGCTTTGATTGTAATTTTTGGAGAAATAATCCCTCAGGCAGCTTTTTCTCGACATGCACTTGCAATGTGCGCAAAACTATCTTGGTTGGTTAGAATATTTATTTTTATTTTTTACCCAATATGTAAGCCAATCTCTATGGCTCTTGATAATATATTAGGTGCTGAAATACCTACTGTGTACTCTAAGAGAGAATTGATGAAATTAGTTGAGGATCATGAGGACCTCAAGGAAAGTGATATTGATGAAGATGAGGAAAAAATTATTAAAGGCGCGCTTTCTTTTTCAAATAAAACTGTTCAAGATATTATGACACCCCGTACTGAAATATTTTCTATATCAGAAGGAGAAAAGTTTACTGAGGCAAATATTCAAAAAATATTTAAAACAGGGCACTCTAGAATTCCAGTCTATAAGAAGGACCTTGACGAGGTTGTTGGTATTCTTTATGTGAAAGATTTGGTAGCAAATAAGTATAAAGGGAAGATAGCTTTGAATTTACTCCGAAAAAATACAATATTTGTAGATTTTGATAAAAAATTGGACGATTTACTTAATGCCTTTAAGAAAACTAGGCAACATCTATTTCTAGTTTTGGGAGAGTATGGTGATGTAGTTGGGTTAGTTACTATTGAGGATGTTTTGGAAGAGATAATTGGACAAGAGATAGTTGATGAATATGATGAATTTGAAGATCTTCAGAAACATGCCATGGAAGAGGCTGATAAAAAGAAGTATAAAAAAGTATAAATGGAAAAGTATAGTCATAAAAAAATTGAAAAAAAATGGTCTAAGGAATGGCAAGATCAGGGGCTGTATAAAACGGATGAAGATAAAAAAAAGCCAAAGTATTACATTCTAGATATGTTTCCTTATCCAAGTGGAGCTGGTCTTCATGTTGGTCATCCGAAGGGCTACATCGCTACTGATATTTTTGCTCGTATGAAAACGATGCAAGGATTTAATGTGTTGCACCCAATGGGTTGGGATGCTTTTGGCTTGCCGGCAGAAAATTTTGCTATTAAAAATAAAGTACATCCAAGAATTGCAACAGAAGAAAATGTTGTAACTTTTAAATCTCAATTAGAAAAACTTGGCTTTAGCTATGATTGGGAACGAGAAATAAATACTACCGATCCAGAATTCTATAAATGGACGCAGTGGATTTTTTTGCAGATGTTTAAAAAAGGTTTAGCTTATGAATCACATGAGCCTATTATTTGGTGCCCAAGTTGTCAGACTGGCCTTGCAAACGAAGATCTAGAAGATGGAAAATGTGAGAGATGTGGATCGGAAATTGAGCGAAAACCTATGCGACAATGGGTATTGAGAATTACGGATTACGCCGATAGAATGCTTAATGATTTAGAGAAGTTACCTCTATGGGATGATTCTATAAGAGAGATGCAAAAAAATTGGATAGGTAGATCTGAAGGGGCTGAAGTTGATTTTGAAATAAATGGAGAGAGAATAACTGTATTTACAACTCGTCCCGATACTTTGTTTGGGGCTACTTATTTTGTGTTAGCCCCAGAGCATCCAGTACTTGAAAAACAAAAAGCTAAAATAAAAAATTTAAAAGAAGTTGAAGAATATATCTGGGAAGCTCAAAAGAAAACAGATATGGAAAGGACTGAATTAGTTAAAGAAAAGACTGGTGTGAGAGTTGAAGGACTAGATGCTATTAATCCGGTTAATGGAAAAAAGATTCCTGTCTATATAGCTGATTACGTGATGATGGGGTATGGAACGGGAGCTATCATGGCAGTGCCTGCTCATGATGAACGTGATTGGGAGTTTGCAAAAAAATATGATTTAGATATTATTGAAGTTGTCCAATCTTGTCATTCTGAGGAGCAGAGCGACGAAGAATTTCGGGGCATCAAAACGAAAGACAAAATTCAGAGATCCTTCGCTAGCGCTCAGGATGACAAGTTTTATTGTTTTTCAGGGGGTGGTGTGAACATAAATTCAGAGTTTCTTGATGGATTAAAAACAGAAGAAGCAAAAAAGAAAGCAATTGATTGGCTCGAAAAGAAAAAGCTAGGTAAAAAAGCGATTAATTACAAACTAAAGGATTGGGTTTTTTCTCGTCAACGATACTGGGGTGAACCAATCCCAATTATTCATTGTGATAATTGTGGTGCTGTTCCTGTACCAGAAAAGGATTTGCCAGTTGAATTGCCAGATGTAGAACATTACGAACCAAGTGGAACAGGGGAGTCACCATTGGCAAATATTACAAAATGGGTAAATGTTGATTGTCCAAAGTGCGGCATGCAAGGGAAGCGAGAAACTAACACTATGCCTCAATGGGCGGGATCAAGTTGGTATTATCTTCGTTTTATTGATCCACACAATGATAAGGCTTTAGTAGATAAAGACAAAGATAAATATTGGTCTCCGGTTGATTTCTATGTTGGAGGAGCAGAGCACGCTACTAGACATTTAATATACGCTCGTTTTTGGCATAAGTTTCTTTTTGATATTGGTGCCGTGAATTATGAGGAACCTTTTACAAGACTTCAGCATGTTGGTTTGATTATGGCAGAAGATGGACGAAAAATGAGTAAACGTTGGGATAATGTTATTAATCCTGATAATATTGTCGAGGAATATGGAGCTGATGCGATGAGAGTTTATGAAATGTTTATGGGTCCATTTAGCCAGCCTTGTGCCTGGAATACAAATGGCTTGGTTGGAGCTAGAAAATTTCTTGATAAAATATATGCAATGCAGGAGAAAATAGTTTCTGACTCAGTAGAAGAAAGCCAAGTAAAAAATCTGTTACATAAAACTATTAAAAAAGTTGCTGAAGATATACAAGAGTTTAAATTTAATACTGCAATTAGTGCGATGATGATATTGGTTAATAAAATGGGAGATCAAAAAAATATTTCTAAAGTTAATTTCGAAATGTTTTTAAAAGTATTGTCTCCATTTGCTCCGTTTATTTCTGAAGAACTATGGAGTAGCCTAGGAAACAAAGAAAGTATTTTTAAAGAAAGTTGGCCAGAATTTAACCCAAAATTAATTGTAGACGAAACCATTGAATTGGTTTTGCAGGTTAATGGAAAGGTGAGAGACAGAATTGAAGTGGAGGCTGAAATTAGTGAAGATGATGCAAAAAAACAAGCACTGGAAAATGAAAAAATAAAACAATGGATAGAAGGCAAGGAAGTAGTAAAAATAATTTTTGTTAAGGGAAAATTGGTTAATGTAGTTGTTAAGTAGGTGATAGGTTAGAGGTTTTAGGTGTTAGGTATGCATTTTGTCATTCTGGAAGGAGCTAAAGCGACTGATAGAATCTTCGAGATCCTATCGTCCCGAAGCCTCGGGACTCCAGGATGACAATAAATATTTATTAAAAATAAAAAAGCATATTATATTACCATGTTATGCGTTGTGTATTATGCGTTGCAAGAAAAATGAGTTATATCAAGGGGAAGTTATCAAAAGGGTTTATTAATATTTATACAGGGCGAATTATTTTACGGATTGCTGTAAACTTGGTTGGGATTTTTATCCCGATTTTTTTGTATGAATTATTTGATTTTGAGATAAGATATGTAATAATGTATTATTTGTTAGGACATCTCGCTTATGGAATGGTAGTAGCTTGGGGGGCAAAATTTTTGAATAAAATTGGACTTAGAAGGTCGCTGCAGATAAGTATATTATTTGGCGCAACTTATTATGTAGTATTTTATTTTTTGGAGAAATATAGCAGCAGTAATGTTTTTATAGAAAATAAGTTATCAATATTTTCTTTTTTAGGATTGGCAATAATTATTATAACCTTTAATAGGGTTTTTTATTGGTTGCCTCTTCATACTGATATTGCTAAATTTACGAATAAAAAAAATCGAAGTAAGCAACTTAGCTTGATTGAGGCTACTACAGTTTTTTTGCAGGCTATTTTACCACTTATTGGTGGGTTAATTTTAATGAAACTCGATTATAATGTTTTATTTATTATAACTATAGTAATATATTTGATGGGCATTGTTCCTCTTTTAAAGATACCAAGAACTAGAGAGCGTTTTAGATGGGGCTATCTTCAAACCTGGAAAGAGTTATTTTCAAAAAAAAGAAGAAGAACGGTTTTAGCATTTTTTGGTCAAGGCGCAGAAGACGCAATTGGTGTGGCTATATGGCCAATTTTTATCTGGGAATTATTAAATGGTGATTATTTTAAAGTTGGTGCCCTTACGTCATTGATAGTGTTTGCAACAATTATATTGCAACTCTTCGTGGGTAAATATGCTGATAAATACAATAAAAGTAAAATTATCAAATACGGCAGTTTTTTTTATGCCGTAGGTTGGTTTGTAAAGATTTTTATAGCTACGGCTTTTCAGATATTTATCGTTTCGACTTATCATAATTTAAGCAAGGTATTTGCTCGTACTCCATTTGATGCTCTTACATATGAAAGAGCAGCTGATGAAGGTCATTACGTAGATGAATATACTGTTATCCATGAAATGGCAATTAATTTTGGTAAAGTATTTATGTTTTCTCTGATTATTGTTTTTGTTCCGTTTTTTAGTATTCAGTGGTCATTTCTATTAGCCGCTATGGCTTCTTTCTTTATGAATTTGTTGGCTGATGAGGGAGTAGAGAGTAGAGTGAAGTAAGTTTTGATATTATTTTAATAACAAAAAAGACAATAGAATAAACCGTCTTTTAAAATGCATTAATAATTTAATTGTGTACTAATTAATTTTACTTTTTGAAAGTAAAAAGTAACAAAAACTTTTGGGATGAACAATTCGCTAACGCGTCAATTGTAATTTATATGCGTCTAGCAGGGGCGCTCAGTGTCTCACCCCAAACCCCGGATGGTTTTAATTATTTTTTAGCAATAAATATAAAAAAATTAAAAAGTACAGAGATACTCGCCTACCGGCAGGCAGGTCTCTGTACTTTTTGTTATAGCTATATTTGTTATAAGCTATTTAATAGCCATTCTCCATTGTCTTGTTTGATGAGATCGAAATATATTTTTGTTTCTGTACCTTGAAAATATACTTTAGTTGAGTATGTTGTTAATGTATCATCACTGTATGTAAGATCGGCTCCTGCCATTAAATTTCCAAGGTTAAAATTTTCTTCATAATTATATGTATTCATTGTATGTTCAACTACTAGCTTCATTTCTTCGGTAAAATATTGAAGAGCTTCTTTTTTATCGTCGTCCATTATAGCTAAATATGCCAATTCAAATACTTCTTCAGCATTTTTTTTATTAATTATTATTTCTACTTCTTCGTCCTCATCTTCCGTCTTGTCTTCTTCTATAATGGTATTGCTTGGATTGATAGTTGAGATATTTTGATTAGTGATACCCAGGCCTAATTCTCTCATGACGTTAAAAGCATTGCTTGGCGAGCCAAGAAAGTATCTTTTTCTTTCTTTGGGGTGTATATACCACGCTTCACCATTGTTTTCGACTTGTAAAAATATTTTTCCTAAATTGTTATTTAATAAATTTTGGTCAATATTTAACTTTCCATTATTTAATGGATCATAATTATTTTCTAATTCAAGTTTGTCATTAAATCCATCATTATCCGAATCAGAATTATTTGGATTTGTTTTAATAGCCTCTTCTAATGTGTCTTCCAGTCCGTCATTATCCGAGTCTTTGCCTGAAATATTGATAAATCCGATTGGTATTTTGGAAAGATTTTCATTAGTTATGCCTATACTTAGATTACGCATAATCTCGAAAGCATCTTGGGGAAGGCCAAGATAGTATCTGTTTTGATTGGCGGGACTTACATACCAAGCTTCGCCATTTGATTCAACTTGTAGTAAAATATAGCCAGATAGACTTTTGGCTAAATTTGTCTCAGCTAAAGCTGAAAAACCAATAAAGGTATATAATATAAGTGATAGAAATAAAATAAGTTTTTTCATTTAGTTTTTATTTGCTATAATAATAATATGATTAAATATTTTAAGAAAAAAATAGTTTTTCTCTTGGTAGTGTTGGTTTTTACTATTTGCACTTCTTTTTTTGGGTATGGTTTTTTTGAGTACAATGAATGGTTAGAGATTAAGACTGCAATTTCTGCTGGAGGTTATCCTTGGCAATGCGGGGGTACTTTTACGATGATTCAGCCAGGTTGTACTAGAAGTTGCCTTGGTAAATGTTGTTGTGCTCTTTGTGATGCGGTTTGTGATGGATCTACTCAGGCAATATTTGTGGGACAACCAATGTGCGGTGTTAATTTTATGTGTGTTGCACCAACTCAATTAGTTAATGGTACACCTATTCAAGCAGCTTCTGGTAAACAATTTATAGCTGGTAATACAACCTCAAGTTTATTTATGGGTAATGGAACATTAGCAACACCATCTATGGCAGCTAGTCAATTTCAGAAATTTGTTGATGCTTATGATTATATTATAGCAGGAATAAAGCGCGAATAAAATAATCTATGAATCTACTCAAACAAACACAGGAATTGTGCAAACAATATGGAATAAAACCTGCCCGAAGCAAGGGGCAGAATTTTTTAATTAACGAAGATATTTTTGACAGAATTGTTGAGATTTCAGATGTTAATAATGATGATATTGTCTTGGAAGTTGGGTCTGGATTAGGGTTTCTTACTCAGAAATTAGCAAGTAAAGTTAGGGAAGTAGTAGCAGTGGAACTTGATGATAAATTAGCTTCTTTTTTGCAAGCCGGAAGTAAAATTAAAAAAATAAATAATATAACTATTATTAATCAAGATGTGCTTGATATTATTTCAAATATAGATTTAAAAATATCTGATTTAATTAAAAAATTAAAAAAAGATATTATAAATTATAAGGTCGTAGCTAATCTTCCTTATAATATTACATCAGTATTTCTTCGTAAAATATTTAGTTTAAAAAACAAACCAACTTCATTAACCCTAATGTTACAAAAAGAAGTGGCTGAGAGGATTGTTGCGAAACCTGGTAAGATGAGTAAGTTAGCGGTTTCAGTACAGTTTTATGCTGAAGTAGAAATTGTAGAGCAAGTTTCAAGAAATGATTTTTGGCCAGCACCAGAGGTGAATAGTGCGGTTATACACCTCACCCCCCATCCCCCTCTCCTAGTCAGGAGAAGGGGTGTAAGTGAAAGAGATTTTTTTCGTTTAGTAAAGTTTGGTTTTAGTGCAAAAAGAAAGATGTTTAAAAATAATTTATCCGTAGGTTTTAAAATAACTCAAAGTGAAGCGGAGGAGAGAATTGTTAAATTGGGATTTAATCCAAAAATTAGAGCACAGGAGTTGAGTTTGGATGATTGGGGTAGGTTGTATGGGGAGTTTTATTAAAAAATAAAAACAACCCCACCTAGCCTCCCCTTAAAAGATATAATGAAAAGGGGAGGAATTTAAGATCCCCCTCCTTAATAAGGAGGGGCTAGGGGAGGTAGGTGTTAAAACTGATAGAGTATGACATTGTTTTATAATCAAAAAAGCCAAAAGGAATTTAGGAAAAATTTAAGAAATAACAGTACTGTTTCAGAAAAATTGCTATGGAATGGTATAAAAAATAAGCAGTTAGAAGTAAAATTTAGAAGACAACACGGAATAGATAAGTATATCTTAGACTTTTATTGTCCAGAATTAAGATTAGCCATTGAAGTAGATGGTGCTACACACGAAACAAATAAAGAAATATATAGAGATAAGCAAAAAGAGGAATTATTAATAAAATCTAATATAAAATTAATAAGATATACAAATATTCAGATTAAAGAATCTTTAGATGAGGTTATAGTTAATTTAATGGATGTAATAAATAGAATTAAAAAATAAGAACAACCCCACCTAGCCTCCCCTTAAAAGATAAAATGAAAAGGGGAGGGATAAAAAGATAATCTATATTTAGTTTTGGATAATATATTAGAAAATTGTAAAATAAGGATTAATTAATTTTATTTATTACCCCTCACCCCCTTGCCTACCGGCAGGCAGGCAACCCTCTCCCGGAGGGGAGAGGGGGTAAAATAGCTTATGTTTAATTATTAAGAGAATAGAGAGGGCACTGGTTAGGTTTTTATTTGGAGAAAATTATTATTTTATGTTATAATGTGTATAAGTTTAAAAATAATTATTAATTATTTGTTCGCTAATGCTATAGCGTTGCAAGTGGGCGAATTATCAATTTTTAATTAGAAAAAATTAATGGAAAATGATTATTTAAATGAGGAAAATGTTTCAGAAGATGATGATTTTTATGATGATAAATCATTCGATGAAGCTCATGACGAACATGAAAAACCTCAACAATTGGAGAAAGGACAAAAAATAGCAGCTATCTCTTTGGCTGTTTTTGGCGTATTTATAATGATAGTATGGATGGCTCAGTTTAAGAATAATCTAGTTAGTCCCTTGGATTCAAGCAGAAAAAGTAATAACGAGATTCAGCAAGAAGCAGTGTGTATCGGTCCGGAATGTGCTGGAGAAGATGAGAATTTACGTTTTAAAGACACTGATCAAGACGGTCTTACAGATTACGATGAAATAAATATATACAAAACTTCGCCGTATCTAGAAGATAGTGATAGTGATGGGTTATCGGACAGTGCAGAAATAAGTAGTGAAGAGGATCCAAATTGTCCAGTAGGTAGAGATTGTTATGGTTCTGGACTACTTAGTGACGAGGCTGAAGAAACAGATGTGGAGAGTGAAAATCTAATACCGATAGATGATAGTTTGATAAAAGCTCCAGTTAATATTTCAGGTGATCAGGAACAGGATTTGAATAAGATATTACAGGGGGGCGGAGATGCTGGCTCTATTAGACAGGCTCTATTAGATTTTGGCATGGATGCTGAGACATTGAATCAAATTAGTGACGAGGATTTGATGGCAAGTTATCAAGAGACTTTAAAGCAATAATAAATTTTAAATTAATAAAATATATTTAGATGAAAAGTTTTTTTAATAAAAATACAAATATAAAATTAATAATATTTTTTGTTTTAATTTTTTGTTTATTAAATATTGGACAAGCCAAAGCAGTTAATCCTATGGCCGTTGAAACTAGTGATACTGAGGGACTATGGGCAACAACAAAAGCCTCTGTCAACAGAGCTTTGGAAGCAACCAAGACTTGGCTTAAAGAAGATTTATATCAAAAAACAATAAAAGAAGGGGCTGCTGCTGCTGCTTGGTCAGCAGCTAGTCAAGCATTGAATACAATAGCCTATGACACTGCTACCTGGTTGGGATCAGGTAATGAAGGCCAAAAACCAGTATTTGTGACAGAAGGTTGGGGTACTTATATCAATAATATTGGAGATAATGCAGCTGGTAGGTTCATTGAAGATTTAGGCAGAAATGGTGTAGTTAAATTTAATTTATGTGAGCCTAGTTTTGGTGTAAAAACAAAAATTGGTTTAGGTTTGGTTGATATGTATGATCCGGAAACTCCAGCTTGTACTTTCACAAAAATGTTAGATAATTGGGACGAGGCTTTAAATGATGAAGGTTTTCTTGTTAATTTTCAAGATATGTTTAATCCTGAATCTAGTGATATTAGCATTGCTTTGTCTTTACAGACCCGTATACTTGAAGATGTTAAACGTGAAAAAGATGCAGAAAAAACAGAATTAATAGGAAATAATGGTTATATAAACCTTAGAAATATAAGTGGAACAATAAAGGGTATTCCAGTTGTGACTCAGGTTGGAACCAAACTTCAAACGCAAGCATTTCTACAGGCTGATTTGTCATCAAAGTTCACTGGTACCTTTATGGATGCAGTAAATATATTTTTAAACCAATTAGCTATAACAAGCTTTAATCGATTAATGTCAAATCTTGGCGGTAAATCAATTTCTTCTCCTTATTCAGGTAATTACGGTGATTGGCTCACCAATCCCGAAGCCAGTCCCAATAGAGGCGGTATTAGAGAAGTTCAGGAGCAGTTTCAAAAATTAGTTAAGCCTAATTTTACCGAAAGGAGCGATTATGATATTTTAGCAGAGTTATCAAGTTGTCCAGATATTTCTACGGCTGGACCCACCAATTGCGTAATTGAAGAGAGTTTCCGACAGGCTATTTCACAGAGATTGACTGTTGGTCAAGCCTTGAAGCAAGGGTATTTGAATCCGAAAGGTATTTTTGGATATTCTGGTGGATTAGAGCCATTTTACAAAGATCAAAATTATCCTTATAGATCAATGATAATTCTTCGTAAATTTAGGATAATTCCGGTTGGTTGGGAGGTAGCTGCTCAATATATCGGTGAAAATGTTAGCTCAACTTGTACTATAGGAGATATGGTAGCTTGTTATAATGATGATTCTAAAACAGAATATGGTGGATATGAAAGTGGTGGTTGCGATATGAGTAGCGATTGGTGCAATAATTTTGTAGATCCTGACTGGGTGCTAAAAGCACCAAAAAATTATTGTGCTAAACAGGGCTACGGTAATCAATTCGTGGCTATCAGACATGATGGCGATACCTATAATGTATCTAGATTAGATAATTATTGTGCCGATGAACAGACCTGCATCAAGGAAGCGGATAACGGAGCTTGTGAGGCTTATGGATATTGTACCGAAGAGCGAAGTAGTTGGAATTTTAGTGGCGACTCTTGTGATCCACTTTATAATACTTGCCAAACATATACTGCTATTGATGGCGGTAAAAAAGTTTCTTATCTTGAAAATAATTTAGAATTTTGTGATGCCAGCGGGGCGGGTTGTCTTGAGTATTGTAATAATTATGAATTAGGAACTGATAGTTGGCTATGCAACTTGAACTCGACTGGAGATAAATTATTCTTTAACGGAGGAGTGGATGAATGTAATGATGATGATGAAGGTTGTCATCAATTTGTTAGAGTGAAGTCAGGTCTTGGTGTAAATTTATTAAAAAATGCAAGTTTTGAAGATGCAAGTTTAGGTGTTTTAAATGATGATTATTGGAGTTCTAATAATATTAGTGTAGTAGAGGATTCATATATTGGTGCAAAGGCTATTTCTATAAATAATAGTACATTGAATCATACTATTTCAATAGGTAAGGTTGGATATAAAATTGGAGGTACAGCTTATACTTTGTCTTTTTG
>Ga0307992_1000192_pt1 | contig 39840 bp, 37 predicted proteins | sample EllFjometagen133_FD_203162 | JGI IMG/M metagenome (GOLD analysis project Ga0307992, IMG submission 203162) | Marine microbial communities from Ellis Fjord, Antarctic Ocean - #133 | ecosystem: Environmental > Aquatic > Marine > Unclassified | place: Southern Ocean | collected 2014-10-08
GATAAATTGTTCCACGTTCTTATGATTGAAGACAACATGCAGGATTCTACACTATTAGAGTGGCCTATACGTGTCACGACTTGCACCGCTTTATGAGACTGCAAAATAGCGACTAAATAATGGGACACACTTTTTGAGGCCGGTTAAGATCTTAAAAATGCTCGACAGAAATCAGATTATCAGCTTTACTATTTGTTTGAATAACCCAGGAATATTAGCTTACTTCGTACGGCTTATTGGCTAATGAGTTGGAGCCAGGATGCGTGCATCTTAACCTTAGAACAAAATGCTTTACATAAAAGAAAATCAAAACAATCAGGATTAGAATTCTAAAATGAAACACCTGCAAATTTTGATGTGCTTATTATGTCTTGGACTTCCTGCTTTCAGCCAGTCCTTTGACGACCTATCGTTTGGTACAGATAGTACATTTGAAGTAGCGACATGGAATATTGAATGGTTTCCAAAAAATGGTCAGGTCACCGTCAATTATGTAATTGACATTATTGAGGCTTTAGATATTGATTTATTGGCAATACAGGAAGTAGACGAGATTAACGACTTCGAGCAACTAGTTGATAGTCTAGATGCGTATGACGGATATCTGGAGTCATCATGGTTTGCCGGACTGGCTTACATATATAAAACTGAGGTCATGCAGATAGATACCATTTACCAAATTTATACAACGTCTCAATATTGGAGTCCTTTTCCAAGAGCTCCAATGGTCATGGATTTGACCTTCATGGACCAAAGGATTATTATAATCAACAATCACTTCAAATGCTGTGGTGATGGGGTCATGGATAGTGGTGATGATAGTGATGAGGAAACACGAAGGTATATCGCCAGTAATTTGCTTAAAGACTATATAGATATTTACTTTCCAGATGAGAATGTAATAATCCTCGGCGATCTAAACGATATATTGTCGGATACTCCTGCAAATAACGCTTTTCAAATGATTCTTGATGATACGGATAATTATTTGTTTGCGGATTATGATATTGCTATGGGTAATAATTCGGAATGGTCATATCCGACATGGCCATCACACCTTGATCATATCATTATTACCAATGAATTATTCGATGAATTTGAGAATGAAAGCTCTACCATTTCCACCATTAAAATAGACGAATATCTTACTGGCGGTTGGTGGGAGTATGATAATAATATATCAGACCATAGACCTGTTGCACTGAAGCTTGACATGAATTCAAGTCTGAGTATTTCTGCCTATGATCAGTTGGAGATCAGCACGTCTTCACTGCTCCCCGGGCAGGATCTTCAATTAAGTTCGCTAATGCCATATTCAGAAGGCTTGGAACTGATAACAGTTATCAATGATATTGAAGGTGTGAACATCGATTCAATACAATTATTCGATGACGGCGAGCATGAGGATGCTGATGCTGGTGACAGTCTCTTCAGTAATATCTGGACGACGGCCTTGAATGAGGAACGTCACCACATTGTTGATCTGAATGTACGTGGCGAGGATTTTGATGTTTCTTTTGAAGCGGCCGCCTGGTTCACCAGTGTCGGACCACTGAGTCTGGATAGCATTGAATGGATGTCACCTGTGGATGGCATACTATATCCCGGCGACAGAATGACCTTCAAGCTTGGGCTTTCTAATCTTGGCAGTACAGCAAGTGCTGAGGATCTTAGCGCACAATTGATTTACGATGATCCCTGGCTGGGGGTGTATGCCTGGGTGCAAACCATTCCTGATATTCCTGCCGGAGAACTCCGCATGGCTAATACATTTGTGATAATAGTGATTGCCTCCGATTCTCCAATGGGCAGGGATATTCCTTTTGAATATCGTATCAGCAGCGGAGATTATGTTTTCTGGTCTCAAGAGTTTGTCATACATATTCATAACCCTTTGGAGGTAGTGGAAGAAAGACCGCTTCCTGAAAATTATGTGTTGGAACAGAACTACCCAAATCCCTTTAATCCAACTACTACGATCCGTTATGGGTTACCTGTGGATGGCAATGTCTCATTGGTCATCTATGACATTCGGGGAAACGTGGTGAATACGATGGACGCGGGTGCAAAGCAAGCAGGTTGGTACAATTATACTTGGAATGGGATTGATGAATCTGGTCAACCAGTTTCAACCGGCCTTTATCTGACGAGACTCCACACCGGATCTAACACAAAGACGATAAAGATGCTTTACCTCAAATAAGAGAGCGACAGTTCTGTTTACTACGAAGCCCTGGACATTGTCTGGGGCTTCTTTTTACCATCATGGTGGGTCTCAATACTATAATTGGCTAGCTTAGATATGAAAAGCTGTCAGAAATGTCCAAGTTGTCCAGCTTTTCTCGTCAACTCAAGAAGTAAAGCTTACAGAAACGATATCTTTAGCAGGTAAGAGCCCCGAAGGGCTCAATCTCCTCCATAATCCAAGGCCTCAACTGTCTTTTATATATCCGGATTGATGACAACAAATTAAACTGAGGTTTCCTGGATGATACAACGATCCAATTGAGTCTGATCCACAGCCCCAAAAAAAGTTGCTATTGTATGGCCGATTTGTCCACTATTGTCCATTACTGGATAGAATACTTGGAAACTGGCTAAAAACAAAAAACCCTCGTAAGTCTAAGAATTACAAGGGATTTATGTGGTGGCCAGGGACGGAATTGAACCGCCGACACGGGGATTTTCAGTAGTATGCAGTCCCTTATACAGTAGGGGCTAGCTAGAATTGGTTGCTAAAAAGTTGCTGCTTTGCATTCGGGGGTCTTAATTTTTTAGTGAGAGTGACTAAAGCATAGTTGCCTGGCAGGAAAATACAGTGCTTGCAGATTTATCATGTGCACTGTGTGTGCAACTATAATGGATGCGGATTATGAATGCGAGCCTGTGAATCTTGCTCATGAGAGGAGGTAATTTAAACCTAGGAAATGACTTGACGGTCATTATATAACTATTCGGTCAGTATTGATCGGCAAACGTTAGCAAACAGGTGCATAGCATGGAAACGATGACCAAAAGAGAAAAACGCAAGGAAGCAGCCAGGCAGAGCATCTTGGATACAGCCGAAGTCATCTTCGGAAGCCATGGATTCGCAGCAACGACGATGGACATGATCGCCGAGGCTTCAGACTGGAGCAAAGGAGCGCTGTACACCCACTTCACAAGTAAAGAGGAACTCTTCTTTACCCTCGTATTACAGAAATATGCTTTGTACGAATCTCAGATGACACACGCCATTGAATCTGCCTTGAGCGTTGAAGCTCTATTGCGTGCTCTGGTTGGTGCAGAAATCGAATTCTTTGCCGATCATCGAGATTTCTTCCAAATCCTTGTGAATGAACAGAGCATACTGGCTTCAGCCACAGATGAAAACTTGATGGATCAGCATGGTGCCTTCCTAAGTAGGCAGAGCGACCGCCTGAGGCAAAAACTATCCGAAATAGGTGCAGGGAAATTGCCAATGCCTGCCGATATGTTAGCTCTCTCTATCACAGGGGCTATTAATAGTAACCTTGTGGCATCGTTCGGGGACACTCCCGAGGAGGTCGAAGCACTTCGCGAATCCCTTATCAAACTTTTCCTCCATGGCTTGATGAACCCTTGGAACTAATTTCCAACATAGGCTATTAATGAAATCACTATTTAGACTTTTACTCGTATTGTTACCCTGTATTATCCTTCTAGCCAATGAACCTAGCTTGATCGAATTCACGTTGGAAGATCAATTCGGCCACATCCATCACACATCACATTATGCTGGCAAAGTTATAGTGATGATCGCCGCAGATAAAGGTGGCAGCACCTACAACGAGGAATGGGCTGACGCCATTGGGAAAGCTATGGCTGAACACATCGATTCTGGCTCACTTCAATTCATGCCTGTCGCTGATCTGGCGATAGTACCTTCCTTTGTTCGGGGTTTGGTGATGAAAATGCTACCTAGTGACCCCGAGTCCATGGTATTGCTGGACTGGGAAGGCCTGTTTACCGAGGCATATATGCTTAAACCAGATGCCACTAACATATTGGTATTCAATACTCATACCCAGCTTGTGCTACAGGAGCAGGGACGAGAATTGGACAATCAGAAGCTGGACCTTATCCTGAGAACCCTGGGATCGCTTTTTGCCACAAAGACCACCCCTTAGAATCCTCATAACAGGAACCACATGTATACCATCGCTTACTTCAGTCCCACAGGGAACGCCAAACACGTTGCTAACCGACTTGCCCATATCCTGAAGGGAAATGTTACGGAAATATTCCCTCTTGAATTCAAAGATCCTTTAACACTTAACACACCTGATCATCTTGTCATTCTGTATCCTATTCATGGCTTCAACGCTTCTCGGACCGTGCGCCGCTGGGCACGTGCTTTACCTGAAGACCACAGCGCTAAAGTGAGTCTTCTGGCTGTTGGCTGCACTACGACGTGGCTGAATGATGCAGCCTCGCTAGCTCTGCGTCAACCTCTTGAGAAAAAAGGTTATACTATTGTTGTAGATGAAGTGATCGCCATGCCGCTCACCTTTATCATGGCTTTCCCTGATGATGTCATTCACGATCAACTTGATGAGATGGAAACCCGACTAGGTGGCATCGCCACACGGTTGGGAGGGGCTCAGGAACCAGAAAAAGTAGTTCCTGTCAAAGCTAAGCTGATGAGCGCCATTGGCAAAGTTGAGAGCCCTGCCGCCAGACTCTTTGGTTTAGAACTATATGCAAATGATGACTGCATATCCTGTGGAACTTGCTGGCGAAATTGCCCTGAAGGAAATATCAAACAAAGCAGTAAAGACAAGCCATCGTTCAGCTTCAACTGCTTGATGTGCATGCGCTGCATCTATTCCTGTCAGCAGAAGGCTATTTCGCCGAGATTCTCCAAGTTTATCCCGATCAAGTCAGGCTATAACCTTAAACGACATCTAGCAAATGAACCGTAGGCGCTTAACCAGTTGGATTGTGAATAATCAATCGGATAATCTTAGGCACTCCGGACTCCATGGGATTTTCAGTAGTATGCAGACCCTTATACAGTAAGGGCTAGCGGGTTTTGGTTGCTAAAAAGTTGCTGTGACGAGTGCCAGCAGGAATGTCATCAACAATTTGACATGGTTTGATTATAGTATTGAATTGGGGGCTCCAATAAATGATTACTTCCAGTTGCCGGATTATAATTGAATATTTGTGATTGATGCGAAACGATTATCTTACATTTAGAAAGTACGAAAAACGCGATTCTGAAAAGTGTCTATCAATCTTTGATCAGAACTGCCCAGAATACTTTGCGCCAAACGAGCGTAAGGAATATGAAATTTATCTGTCAACTTCAAGCGATCACTATGAGGTCGGAATTTATGATAATGAGATTGTAGCAGCTTTTGGCTTCAGCTTTGATTCAAAGATCCAACGAGGTAAGGTCTCATGGATAATGATATCAGGAAACACCAGAGGAAAGGGAGTTGGGGCCAGCATGATACAACAGGTGGACATGGAACTATCAGTACAACAATTGTCTGGGCAGGTTTAGCTTGAATATTGTAGTCTCTCCATATAATCCCGATTGGCTGGATCAATTCCAATCTTTGCATGATGTGATCTGGTCTGAAGTATCTGATGTGGCCATATCGATTGAGCACGTTGGCAGTACATCGGTTCCAGGTCTGGCTGCAAAACCGATTATTGATATGACAATCGTGGTAAAAAATGATGAAGCCCTAGAAGAGGTTGTGAACCGACTTTCAAGAATTGGGGTCCAGCATCGTGGTGATCTTGGCATCGTGGGTCGCGAAGCATTTACTCGACTTTCCGGTTTTCCTGAACATAATCTTTATGCCTGTATGGAAGGTGCCCAAGCGCTGCGAAACCATCTGGGAATAAGAGATTATCTACGGGAATATCCTGAATCTGCCATAAAATATGGAGAGTTAAAGTACGCCTTGGCGAAGAAATATCCCCAGGACATAGACGCCTATGTCGCAGGCAAATCCGAGTTCTTGTTAACGATCCTTACTAAATTGGGTTTTTCAGAGTCAGATCTTGAAGAGATAGAGAATGTGAATCAAATTTCTAACTCTGGTTTTAGCAAGAAACCACCCGGTATATGAGCCTGCTCCATCTAGTTTAATGAAAAAGGGATGAAAGGCTGGCAGAAATGGCATGTTCCCTACGGTTGGCATAGCAGAAGCAGGTTCGAAGGGCTTAAACACCCTATACCTGGCCCACTTTCAGCAAACCCTTACTGGCTATGGTAATATACCCAATACGCCTTTTTTTCGTCACCAAATCGTCACCATCTGGTGTCCCACCATGTCCCACTTTGTCCCTATTGGATACATTTCCATAAAACGGCCTAGATACAAAAAACCCTCGTAAGTCTAAGAATTACAAGGGATTTATGTGGTGGCCAGGGACGGAATTGAACCGCCGACACGGGGATTTTCAGTCCCCTGCTCTACCGACTGAGCTACCTGGCCCCAGTCGTCTCGTTAAACGAGCGCGCAATAATAAGATATGAGTCCCCTCCCCACAATACCTAATTTATTCGCTCTCCTTGAGATGGAATAAAATCTACACGAGTGAATTCAATTCACAGTAATTTTAGTGAGCGAGGCATTCTGAATAGCGGATACCGCGGCGAAGCTATCAAAGCGAAGACGGGTACAGTTTGATCTAAGAAAAGTTATCTAGCTATGGAGTTAATCAAGCCCTGTTTTCGATAAACTATCAAGGGTTTGAAAAGGTATATCAGACATATGAAAAATGTAGTGCCAGCCACTTACACCCCTCGTGCGACTGATAGAACTGAGTATACCAATAAGCTGACCCTGTTCACTCAATACTGGAGCCCCACTCATGCCTCTGATGGGGATAGCTCCCACTCTGGGAGTCAGAATACTTGGTCGCGCTAGAGATCGTTCACAAATCACAGCCAAGGGGTAAACCGAGCCCTGATCTACTTCAAGTGCGTGTACAACCCGATTGCTATCATCCAACCCGAAACCGCCAGGATACCCCAGCATAATGGCTTCTCTACCTGTATAAACCCTTCCGTCAAAATCCAGGCTTTTGGTGGTCCGTGGGCTCACCGATTGTAGAATAGCCCAATCTTTATTTGCGTATTCATCCTTTGAATATCCTAATGCAATAACATTCAATGGAAAATTGTGGCGTGAGATAGTTTGAGCTTCCAGCCCAATAAGTTTTCCAGAATCCACATAGAAACCATGCCCTGCCGTCAGGATATATTGACCATTCGCTATGAAACTCCCCGTCTGTTGCACCCGTTCTTTTTCACCATCTTCATATTCTATGGTAAGATGGATAAGCAGTGTAGCAGCCAGGTTGCTGTCCAGCATGCGTCCCAGCCCTGGCCTGGTTTTTAGATAGAATTCCAGTTGCTCGTGTCCAGCTGAATACAAATCGCTGAATTCAATCAACAATTTATCCTCCTCAATCCCATCTTGCTTTGAGGTGAATGGTGTGCAGGTAACCAGCATGAATAGACCCAATAAAAACAATTTCTGCATGACTAAAACTTCTCTCCTCGCTGTTCTCGAATCTGACTCCCCACCGGTCTGATACGTCCCCACAAACTATAGACCAGTACTATGCTGGCTATCACCTGGAGTACAGAGCACCAAAAACCCACCTGCGTCGCTGGGCTTTGTGGATAATAACCCTGAAGAATTTCAACGATGAACCTTAGCAATGTCGATAGGGAAAAGAGGTAGTAACTGATGCGAATGATATCGGGGTTATAATGTTTGTCATCTTTTTTGGCTCTGGGGAAAAACCAAACTGCTACATCCAGAATCATCATAAACACACCTCCCATGAGCCTGAATCATGGTGAAAGGCATGGACCATCCGAATGTTCTGGCACCATACATATAGAGTCCTGTAAAGCAAACCCAGGATGAAAAATCCGAAGGCTGTTTTTATAAAATATCGAGCATTGGTAAACAAATGATGTATCTCCACTTCTGTCAGTTTGTGAGTCTAGCTTTAAAATAGACAAATCCTGTAAAATAAAAGAAACTTCATTTCCATTTTTCACTCCAGCTGGATTTTGCTCTATCCCCTCGTCCCTCGACTCCGCTCGGGATGACACAAGCTCAGGATTCGGCAAGGAAGGCAAGCTCATTCTCCAGTCTGGGGATTCGCATTCACCCAACCGCCAAAACCAATTGGGTGCATCTCAAAACGGAATTTTGCCACCAATAAACTCATAATGCTTATGAAACTCAAAAACTCAAAACTCTCAAACTCGAAAGAAGATGTTTCACTCCTCAACACATCGTGTATTTTCTTGCATGGATAGTGATAAGATAATTCTTAAGAATTTGAGCCAGTCTGAAATGGAAGCTTGGGTCCAGACAAAAGGACAGAAGGCTTTTCGTGGTCGTCAATTATTTCAGTGGATCTGGGAGAAAGGTGTCCAGAATTTTTCTGAGATGACCAATCTGTCCAAAGATTTTATTCAAGAACTTGAATCCTCATGTGTTTTGGAGATAACCAGTGTCCATCAGGTTCAAACCTCACAAACTCAGGGAACGTCCAAATTTCTGATTCGTCTTGGAGACAGAAAGTTTGTTGAAACCGTCCTCATTCCAGAAGCCAAACGCGCTACGGTCTGTCTTTCCTCACAGGTGGGCTGTGCTCTGGATTGTGACTTTTGTGCCACCGGCAAAATGGGCTTGAAGCGTAACCTCACATCCGGAGAAATCGCTGATCAATTGCTGCATGTCAGACGATTCAGCGATCGGCCTATCACCAACATCGTCTTCATGGGAATGGGGGAGCCCTTTCACAATTATGATCAGGTCATTCGATCTGCAGATATTCTCAATTCAGAGTCTGGATTTGCACATGGTGCGCGCAAAATTACTATCTCTACCAGTGGTATGGTCCCTCAGATTCGTCGCTTTGCCGATGAGGGACACCGTTATAAACTAGCTGTGAGCCTGAATGCCTCCGATGACGCCAGTCGTACCCAGATTATGCCCATTAATAAGAAATGGGATATCGCTGAACTGGTCAAAGCCTGCAAGTATTATACAGAACTGTCCAAGAATATGATGACCTTCGAGTATGTGCTTATGCGGGGTGTTAATGATGGTCTTGGTGATGCACGACGTTTGCTGAAAATCGCCAATCAGGTTTTTTGCAAGGTGAATGTGATACCCTATAACGAAGTGGTTGGGGGCTATTTGCGCCCCTCAAAAAAACGGATTGAGAGCTTCCTCGAAGTACTGGAAGGGGCAAGATTTGGAGTCACCGTGCGTTGGAGTCAGGGTGATGATATAGATGCTGCCTGCGGCCAATTGAGCACGGCGGCAGTGAGTGAAAACACTTGAATCGGCTTAAACGATTTAATGTTTGTGAAAATCCGTATTGTCTTCGCGAACCTAGTGAAGCGATCTCGGGCTATGCGTTACCCAAGGATTCTGAGATTGCTTCGCTACACTCGCAATGACTTGATTAATTTGTTCCTATGAGGTTAAATGTAAGCAGATGAATACAGAATTAGTTGATACAGCCATTAACGAGATTCGTAAACGCGGAACATTTAAAGCCGACATCGCTCTGGTTCTGGGTTCAGGACTGGGAAACTTTGTAGATGCATTATCCAATACTACCCGCATCGCTTTTGCTAAGATCCCAGGATTTCCTGTCTCAACCGTTGAAGGACATTCCGGCGAATTGGTCCACGGGTTCTTAGGTGATGTCCCTGTACTGGTCAATTCTGGGCGAGTTCATTTTTATGAAGGCTATACTCTGGATCAGGTTGTTTATCCAATTCAGATCCTCCAAGCTCTGGGAGCACGCACCATCATTCTCACCAATGCCTCTGGTAGTATCCGTGAAGACTATGCACCTGGTGATCTCATGCTTATCACAAAGTTGATGAACCAGACGGGTCAGTCTGTTTACCAAGAAGGTGAAGAGCCTGACAATATTTTTATTCCAGAGCTTATGGATACCGTCAAACAGGTAGCCCAACGAGTGTCAGTTCCACTTAAGACAGGATCCTATGCTGGTTTAAATGGACCATCCTACGAGACACCTGCTGAAATACGATTTCTGAGAATGAAAGAGGCGGATGCAGTTGGAATGTCAACTGTCCACGAAAGTATGGCAGCCTTTCAATTGGATATGCATGTGCTGGGAATCAGTTGCCTCACCAATTATGCAGCAGGAATTTTGGATCAACCGCTGAATCATGAAGAAGTCATGGAAACTGGCATCCGTGTGCGGGAAGATTTTGCTACGCTTCTCAGCGAATTGGTCCACGAAATCAGTCATCAAACTCACTAATCCTTTTCTCGTTAAAAGCCCATTTCCCAAGCGTTTCCAGGCATTTCGGCAACGACCTCGAGCAAATGGAATTCCAATTAAAATCAGGCACATATCATTCTGATATGGCGCTATATCAGAATGATGCTAAATTGACCCCATGTACCCTCACAAATTTTGCATAAAATGCATCTATAAGAAATTGATATTACTGTGACTTATCGTATGTCCAATTCATTGTGGCATGGCAATTGTCCTTGATGAAAGCAATTGAAAATGGAAAACGATAGATTAGAAAGGACCCCGAAAATGACTAAAACAACAGATCATCTGGTAGCCTGGAGTAACCTCTCAGGAACATTGATCGCCATCGCAGGCCGTGGAGCTCTGGCGATAGTGCTGACTTTTGCAGTCTCGCTACTGATCGCAAGCCCAGCTTATGCACAGGGTGGAACAAGAATTCAAATCGACATAGCCCAGGACTTGGAAGAGGAACTCAATGATGTTGCTCAAGAAGTTCAGGATGCTCTCGATGATATTGGTGTGGAAACAGGCATCAACATTCGTATCAATGACAACGATTCAGATTCTCGTCCCAAGCTGGGTGTTTATCTGAGTAATATGGATTTTGAAGACGCCTACAAAATGCGTTATCCCTACGCCCATGGTGTACTGGTTAATGGTACCGTGAACAATGGCGCTGCTGACAAGGCTGGAATTATTGAAGATGATATCATCATGTACTTTGGTGGAACCAAAGTGCGTTATGAGGATCACCTCGTACGCTTAATTCGCGGCAAGGATTTCGGCGATCAGGTTACTATCGTCTTCTGGAGAGATGAAGCAATTGATTCGACAGTTGTCACCTTTACAGCTCCTGTAAAGGAAGAAAAAGAAACTCAGCTGAAAATGGCCGAGCAAGATAAAAAAGAGAAGAAACGTAAAAACTCCCGCGGTTATGGTGGTGGTGGTTTCACTCCCATGCTGGTTCAGGATGAATTCCTTGACATGGTCGGTGTGGATGGTCTAATGACCGAGCTTGGTGTGAAATCAACGCCCTTCCGAGATGATGGCATCATACTCTGGGGTGGATCAGGACAGGGTTATGTTGGTAATGGTTGGTTCCTCGGTGGCTTTGGCAACGGTGGTTCCGTCTCCAATACAATCACGACTTATTTAAGTACGGATGTTGCAGAAGCAGATCCTATCGAGAGAAAAGTAAGCTTTAAAATAGGTTTCGGTGGATTGACTATTGAAAAAAGATTAGCTCCTTTCTCATTTTTGACCCTTAGTGGTGGTGTTGGCCTGGGACTTGGTGGCATTGACTTGAATGTGACGCAAGATGAAGGTGCTTTTAGCTGGGAAAATCTCAATGACGAGCTTATTAATACCCGAAGCACCTCGGTGAACTTCTCAAAAAATTATGCCATCGCTCACCCAAGAGCAAGTGTCATGATCAGACTGACAGGCTGGATGAGACTGAGAGCTGAGGCTGGGTATCTCTACGGATACGGTTTCAGCGATGGTTGGAAAACCACGCTGGGCAACAGCTCCATCGATTCGAATATTGATACATACGAACTTGAAAATAGTCAGGGTAGATTGTCTGAGCTCAGTGCTCCCACAATGTCCCTCGGTCTCTGGTTTGGTTTCTAAGCAGAACTGAATAATTGAATCTCATGATGCCGGTATCTACACGATGTCGGCATCATGATTTTTATAGGCAGATAATATGAAAATAATATTTAGAAATATTGGTTTGATCCTCCTGCTGATATCTCCTTTGTTTTCAGCACTGCTCACTCAGGACCTGAAGGTGATATCACCAACGGGAATCCCCCTCAATCAAGCAGCACATGAGATGGGGATTTTCACAACCAGTTCGAATCATACAATTACCATTCGCTTCATCGAAACTTCGATGGGCGTTTTCCTTGTCAGGGAGTATACAGGAGGTGGAGTCGTACAGTTATCTCGACGCCCGGTCAACCCTAAAACAAGTATCGTTATCATTAAATCTTCTTCAGGAAATATTCCTGAGGGCAGAATCAAGAAAATGAATGTGATTCTGGAATAATCCAGTAACCCAAGTAGGCGACATCAGACTATGACACTCACGATGCACCTCAAGGTAAAAAGACAGGAAAACCCACGTGCTTCAGTTTTTATCTGATAAACTGAGTGCTGGTGCTTTCCTCGTTTCTCAGCTCCTGCTTACAGCATTTGTTGGGACCGATCCTTACTTTCAGGATGTGAGTCTGGAAGTGAAAGGTGATCGGCTTTTCTGCTCAGCCGTCCTTATGGAAAGCTTTACACCAGACCTGGATATGCTTCTGGAATCCGGTGATACGGTTATCATTCATTTTGAAGTTGACCTGGTCAATGCATCAAATGACTCCATTGTGGCAATGGCTAACTGGGAACACCACTTTCGCTATTCGCTCCTGGAAGATGACTATGACGTCTACCGTAGCGAGGTTGATGAAACCCGTCGGGTTTACACATTGGAAGCAGCCAAAGAAGAGTGGGTGAATATAGAAAATGCTCTTTTCTGTCGAATGCGGGTGATGGAGGATGACCAGTTTTATTTCTTGAGAATTTCTGCTTATATGGAGGAAATGGATATGCCCGGTATTACGGATCGCATTAACCTCATGTCATTCTGGAACCGTATCAGACCCATCCATATCTCAGAACCGTTTGAAAAGAGGCAGTTGGTACTATGAAACTGAGAATGCCCTCGTTCAGAATCCAGATTATGATTCTGGTCAGTCTGGTGACCTTGATTGTCGCCCTGCTTATGCGTGATTTTTTTATCAGCAACCTCTCTGCCTATCAGGAGCAGATTACTGAACTAGATACCAAAGAAAAGGTCAGGGCACTTCATAAAACCTACACAACCGTGCTTGATTCCAGTGAATTGGATTTTTTCAACCAGGAAATAGAAGGGGTTTTGAGAGATTTACATAAGATTGAAATTGCTGGAGATTTTTACAGTCGGGATATCAAACGATATTCCATTGGAATCGTCATTGTCATGGTCATACTCACAGGTAGTCTATTCCTATTCCTGTTTATGCTTATTACGCGACCATTGACACGTTTGCTTTCAGCTACTGAGCAGTTAAAAGGTGGTGACTTTAATTTCCAAATCAAAGAGAGTGCTTATTCTCCGCTGAATGGTCTCATTATGGCCTTCAACAATATGGTTTATGAACTCAATCAAAGTAAAGAGCGCTTGATTGAGGCAGAAAAACAGACGATCTGGCAGGAAATGGCCCGTGCCATGGCTCACGAAATCAAAAATCCTTTGACCCCTATTCGTCTGGCTGCACAACGGCTTGAAATGAAGTATTATGAAAAGGCTGAAAATCTGCCTGAAATATTGGAAAAATCCCTGAGGATCGTCAATGAAGAAGTGGATAATCTCCAGTCCCTGGTGACAGCTTTCTCTGGATTTGCAAAAATGCCTGAGGCACAATTTTCAAACTATGACCTGAACAAGCAATTACGTGAAATCTCAGATCAATACTCCGATGATGCTAAAATTGAACTCAATCTGGATGAAAATCTGAAGGAAATCTTTGCCGATACCATGCAAATTAAGCAGGTGCTGGTAAATCTGATCCAGAATGCCATTCAAGCCTGTGAGAAAGAGCCTCATATTGAAGTTTTCACCCGTGTCCAGAACCAATCCTGTACTATTGGTATCAAGGATCATGGCAAAGGGATTTCAGAAATTGATCTGACCAAGATTTTCGAACCCTATTTTACGACCAAAAAGAAGGGGACAGGTCTAGGCCTCGCCATCGTTCGTCGTATTATCAGACAACATGGTGGTGATATCAAAGCCACCAGCATCCTCGGTGAGGGCTCCACATTTAATATTAGTTTTCCCTGTAATCGGGAAAATAAACAACAATTAACCAACTAGAATGGGTAGCAAAATGGCTGATCACAAAATCAAAATTTTAATCATTGATGATGAAAAAAATATTCGTTTAACTCTACGGGATATTCTCGAAGATGATGGTCATCTTGTGGTGGAAGCCGGGACCGGTGAAGATGGATTGGCACTCCTCAGGAATGAAAGTGTTGATCTGGTACTCCTGGATATACGTCTGCCTGGCATGGATGGTATCGAAGTCCTGAAGGGGATTCGCCTAATCGATGAAACGCTTGATGTCATTATGATCTCTGGTCATGCTACTGTGGGAACAGCCGTTGATGCGTTAAGAATTGGAGCTTATGATTTTCTGGAAAAGCCCCTGTCTCTTGCTCGGGTAAAACTGGCCATTCGGAATCTCTCCGAAAAACAAACCCTGACCAAACGATCTGCCGTGATTCAACAAACCCAGAAAGATAAATATCGCATGGTGGGAAGTTCACCTCAGATACAGCAAGTACTGGAAACTGCTCGTCGTGTGGGACCCACTTCGGCAAAGGTGCTTATTCGTGGTGAAAGTGGTACCGGTAAGGAACTGGTCGCTCACGCCATTCACGCTGCCAGCCCCCGTGCTGAGGATGCCTTTGTGAAATTTAATGCTGCAGCCATTCCTTCAGAATTGGTTGAAAGTGAACTGTTTGGACACGAGAAGGGCGCCTTTACAGGAGCCGTTGGTCAGAAAAAAGGTAAAATCGAGATGGCCCACAGTGGCACCTTATTTCTAGATGAAATCGGCGATATGAGTCTTTCAGCCCAGGCCAAGATTCTGCGTGTCCTGGAAGATGGAAAATTTGAACGTGTCGGTGGCACACAGACGCAGACGGTTGATATTCGACTGTTGGCAGCCACCAATAAACCTCTGGAGGAGATGGTCTCCGAAGGAAGATTTAGAGAGGATCTATTTTATCGTCTCAATGTCGTTCCAATCAATTTACCACCCCTCCGTGAGCGAGAAGGGGATATCAAAACCCTACTCAATCACTTCTTAACCCACTACGCCGCTGAACTAAGTCTCTTGCCAAAACAGTTTTCACGGGATGCCATGAATATGTTAGTTGGCTATCCCTTTCCTGGAAACATCCGTGAGCTGAGAAATCTCATCGAGCGTCTATATATATTGAGTCCTAATGAAGAGATTGATCTGCCCGAGGTGAAACCTCATCTGAATCAGGTCGTCTCTACAGAAGGAGATGCTGCCATCTTTACTGAAACCCGCCCCTTTGCGGAAGCAAAGCGGATGTTTGAGGAACGCTTCCTGGAATCGCAACTCCGTCAGCACGCCGGAAACATCAGTCGGACGGCTAACAGTTTGGGAATGCAGCAATCCAATCTCTCACGGAAGCTAAAAGAATTAGGGCTGGGTAAATCCTGATTTCCCTCAATCTATAAAGAAAAGAGTTACAATATAAGTTATAGTAAAGCCCTATTATTGGGCCTATTATTTATAATATCTACTAGCATCGCAGAAACAAAAAAAACGGTATCCACTTATAAAGTTGATACGGTTCCGGTCATTGATGGTCGCATTGATGAAGCCATATGGCACACCGTACAACCAGCCACCGGTTTTAATAGATATTTACCTGAAAGCGGTGGGCTAGCACCGGTCAAAACCGAGGTTCGCTTTCTCTATGACGATTTAGCGCTCTATGTAGCCGCGAAAATGTTTGACCCGGATCCATCAAGTATACCAACCCAGCTTGGCAAGCGGGATGATGACGATGTGGTTGCAGACTGGCTTGGACTGTGGATTAATCCATTCAACGATGGCGCCAACGAACTGGGGTTTTTGGTTACGGCAGCAGGTGTTCAGGTCGACCAAAAATTTAGCCCCAATGGGAATGATGCGAACTGGAATCCGGTTTGGGAAAGTGATATCAGTTTTGATGCTGAGGGATGGTCAGTTGAAATGGCTATTCCCTTTAGCCAGATGCGCTTCCCTTCCAAGGATATCCAAACCTGGGGAATTAATATTGCTCGACAACGGTCCTCTGTGAGAGAAATCTATACCTGGACCTATCTGGATAAGGTGAAAGACAATTTTGCCCAACAGGCTGGGCTTCTCACCGGGATTCAAAATATTGAGACACCGCTCCGCCTTTCCTTTACACCATATGCCTCTATCGCAACAGATCATTACTCCGTTGATGAAGGCGGCATGGCATCCTCAAGATCCTATCGTGGGGGTATGGATTTGCAGTATGGGATCAATGAGAGCTTCACTCTGGATATGACCTTGATTCCTGATTTTGGACAGGTCCAATCAGATAATGTAGAGCTGAATCTTTCCCCTTTTGAGATCCGTCACAATGAACACCGCCCCTTCTTTACGGAGGGTACACAACTTTTGCGAAAGGCTGGTTTATTTTATTCCCGACGAGTGGGTTCAAAACCAGCCCGCTACTGGCAGGTTGCCGATGAAGAGCCTCTAGATGTTGGAGAAACCATCAAGTCCAATCCTGATGTGACACAGCTCATTAATGCCACTAAAGTCACTGGACAGACGGTTAACGGAATTGGTCTGGGGTTTTTTAATGCCATCACAGCTCCCGTGCATGCCATCATTGAAGATTCACTCGGGAATGAGCGTGAGTATCTCACAAACCCCACCTCCAATTATAATTTGATGGTTATTAGTAAAAACCTGCAGAACGGATCAGAGATCAGCCTCACCAATACCAATGTTCAACGTTTTTCCGGGGATGACTCCACAGATGATTTCCGAGATGCCAATGTGATTGGCTATGAGACCCGGTTATATACAAAAGATTCTAAGTGGCGCTTTGAATCGGGAGGAGCATATAATCACCTGAGTTACCCGGACAGTATCTCATCTGGTTTCAGGTATTTTGTTGAACTTGTTGAGGATCAGGGTGTTCTACAATATGGTCTTGGCCATTCCGTGGAGAGTGAACATTTCAACCCAAATGATATGGGTTTCTTACGGCAGGCTAATAGTGTGGATGAGTTCGCATGGTTGGAGCTGCAAACGCTTGATCCTGTCTGGGCGTTAAATGATGCCAGCTTACGGATACGCTCAAGATATTCACGCTTATTTGGATCAAATACAGGGTTGTTTGTGAAGCGAAAGTATACTGATATGAATTTTCACGCCAATTATAATATGACTTTTAAGAATTATGTTTCTTTGGGTGGTGACATGGAGTGGCGTCCTCGGGAAGGACATGATTATCATGAGCCTAGAGCCGAGGATCGATACTTTACCGTTCCCAAAACTTTTGATACGCACATGTGGCTGGGATCCAATTATAACAAGCCGTTTTCAATGAGCGGGTGGACAGGTATCTCTTCTAAAACCCGGCGGGGGAGTCAATGGCAGGGAGGTGGTCTTAATCCCAAGTGGCGGGTCAACAATCAGTTTATGATTCAGTACGAACTGGATAAACATCATCGCACAAATAATCACGGCTTTGCAGATTTTGACGATAACGATAACCCCATTTTTGGTAGACGGGACCACTTTACAACGACCAATACTATTTATACTCAATATATAGTGAGTAGAAATCTGGAATCCGATATCCGTTTTCGACACTACCGCTCAACGGTGGAGTACAAAGAATTCTTTGATCTTATGGATGATGGAAATCTCTCTCCAAGTAGTTTTACAGGTGACCTGAATACAGTTTTCAATGCTTTGACCATTGATGCTGTGATGACCTGGCGTTTTGCACCGGGTAGTGAACTCACCCTGTCCTGGAAAAATGCCATCTACTCCGATGGTGACACTGAGGATCTTCCGAAAACTTATTTCGAGGATCTTGAGGATGTCTGGAATGAGGATCAGAGCAATAGCATCTCTGTGAAACTGCTCTACTATGTTGATTCCTGGGCATTGACACACCGCCTGAAGTAGTTTCCCTACACACAATCTAAGACAACCAGGGGTACTCATTTATTTAGACCCTTTGTTGCATCAACACTTATCCCACTTGTTTAGTTGTCAATACAAAATTCATCTCACAAGAAGACATGATATGGCACAGAGCTTGCCTCAAGCAAGGCTTGAAAACAGGAGTGAGAAATGTATAAAATTATTAAAGCTGAGTTCATCGCACCCAACGTGAAAAGTTTCATTCTCGAAGCACCTCATATCGCCAAAAAACGCCAGGCTGGTCAGTTCATTATGCTAAGAGTCCATGATAAAGGGGAACGTATTCCAATCACGATTGCTGATTCAAATGCAGAAGAGGGTTGGATCAACATCATTGTCCAGGGCTTGGGAAAAACCAGTGCTCATTTGAATACACTTGAAACAGGTGATCATCTGCAAGATCTGGTGGGTCCACTGGGACGGCCCACCCATATCGAAAATTGGGGTACTCTCGTTTGTATGAGTGGTGGTGTAGGTACTGCTGAAGCCCTCCCCATTGCCGTTGCTGGAAAAGCTGCTGGCAACAGAGTGATTTCAATTATTGGTGCTCGGAACAAAGACCTCATTATCGCCGAAGAGCGCATGGCCGATGTCGTTGACGAGGTAAGGATCTCTACTGATGATGGCTCAGCCGGTCGCCATGGCCTGGTCACCGATGTACTCCAGGATCTCATTGATGAAGGCATCAAGCCTGATATGATTGTGGCTATTGGACCACTCCCCATGATGGCAGCCGTTTCCAACCAGACCAAAGAAATTGGCATTCCCACCATGGTCAGTCTGAATGCTATCATGGTTGATGGAACGGGTATGTGTGGTGCTTGTCGTGCCACTGTAGGTGGAAAAACCGTTTTTGTCTGTGTTGATGGACCTGAATTCGATGGACATCAAGTTGATTTTAAAGAATTAGGTAATCGCCAGAAAATGTATAAGCAGCAGGAAGAAGAATCTCACAAATGCTTCCTGGAGAAACAGGTGAAAAAAGTGAAAGCTGAACAGATGAAAGAGGAGGTCTGATCATGAAACGAGAACGTCCTCAATCATTTAATAAAGTTCCTATGAAAGAGCGCCTGACCATTCCCCGTCAGGTAATGCCCGAGCAGGATGCCACTGTCCGCAGTGGAAACTTCCTCGAGGTAAACCTGGGTCTCACTCCCGAGCAGGCTGTCGTTGAAGCACAGCGTTGTATCGAATGTAAGAATCCTACCTGTATGGATGGTTGCCCTGTTAACATCAAAATCCCTGATTTTATTCAGTTGATCTGCAATGAAGATTTCATCGGAGCTGCCAGGAAAATTAAAGAAGACAACTCACTGCCCGCCATTTGTGGCCGCGTCTGTCCTCAGGAATCCCAATGCGAAGAAGTCTGTGTCATGGGTCGCCGTTTTGAGCCTGTTGCCATTGGTCGTCTCGAACGTTTTGTGGCTGATTATGCCATGCAGCATGATGATGGATCTGAAGAGATCATTGAGAAACCAACCTCAACGGGTCAAAAAGTTGCCATTGTTGGATCTGGTCCCGCCGGTTTGGCAGTAGCCAGTGATCTGATTAAGGAAGGTCATGAAGTGACCGTCTTTGAAGCCTTACATGAATTTGGTGGGGTGTTGGTATATGGAATTCCAGAGTTCCGCCTCCCCAAAGTCATTCTGCGGAAAGAGGTCGCAACCCTGGAAGCCATGGGTGTGAAGTTTGTGAAGAATTTTATCGTGGGTCGTACGATGACCATACAGGAGCTTATGGCCGATGAAGGTTATGATGCCGTCTTTTTGGGTCTGGGAGCTGGTCTGCCACGCTTTATGAATATTCCTGGTGAAAATTTGAATGGAGTATACTCCGCTAACGAATTTCTGACCCGCTCCAATCTTATGCGTGGCTATGAGTTCCCAGAGTGGGATACACCACTTTATCGTGCGAAACATGCCATTATTGTTGGTGGTGGAAATACAGCCATGGATGCCGTCCGAACTGCCAAACGTCTCGGTGCTGATGAAGCCTCCATTGTGTATCGCCGCTCTGAAGAAGAAATGCCAGCCAGAAATGAAGAGATTCATCACGCCAAGGAAGAAGGCGTTAAATTTATGAATCTGGTCAATCCCATTGAATTTATCAGTGATGATCAGGGAAGTGTGGTAGCAGCCAAATGTCTCCGCATGGAGCTGGGTGAACCCGATGAGTCTGGTCGTCGCCGCCCCATGCCCATGGAAGGGTCCGAATTTGTCATGGATGTAGATATGGTTGTCATCGCAGTGGGAAATGGATCAAATCCACTTATTTCCCAGACAACCCCAGAGATTGAAACCAATAAATGGGGTAACATTGTTGCTGATGAGGATGGTAGAACTTCCATGGATGGTGTTTTTGCGGGAGGCGATATTGTGAGCGGTGGTGCCACAGTTATTTTAGCTATGGGTGCAGGTCGTAAATCAGCTATTGCCATTAATGAATATTTGAAAGCCAAGGTGAGGAGTTAAGCATGAGCTTAAAAGATCAAATTAATTCAATGGATATGGATGTTATTGTTGAAATGTGTATAAACCAGGAACAGCAGGCAATCGATCTATACACCCTCGCACGAGATCAAGCTAAAGATGAGAGTTCCCGTCAGAAATTTCAAGAACTCGTCGATATGGAGACCGTCCACAAAGTCTCATTAAGCAATTTTGAAATTGAGAACTACATTGAGTTGCCACCGGCAGATCTGAAGGTAACAGATTATCTCATAGAGCCTGAGTTGAAAGGTAATATGACGACTCAGGAGATCATCATTTTGGCTGCCAAACGTGAAGATAAAACAGCACGTATGTATCAGGATTTAGCAGATCATTTCCACTTCGATAAAAAATTGAATACCTTTTTTCAGATGATGGCTGATGAAGAGTTACGTCATAAACATGATCTTGAAACTGAATACGAAAACGAGTTTCTTCAAGAAGGATAATTTTCTTCTCAGAATTGTTGATTCGACCAGGCTGAAATTCGAATTCCAGCTTGGTTCATCCCACTGGGACTTTACATCTGCTCTGGTGCAGAGATTCCCAATATACGTAAACCATTTCTCAAAGTGATTTGCACTGCCTCGAGGAGGGCCAGCCTGGCCTTTGATAATTCAGGCTTCTCCAGATCAATCACCTTGTATTCGGTATAAAATTTGTGCAGGGCTGTAGCAAGCTCAAACAGGTAGCTGGGCAAGTGATGGACTTCTAAAGCGCGGCGACAATGATCAATGACCTCAGGGAATTCCAGAGTCTTGTTGATCAGGGCAACGGTAAACTCCTCATCGAGTAGCGTGAGGTCTGCATTCTCAGTATCTGAAGCCAACCCACGCTCTTTTGCTCGTCTAAAAATACTTGAAATTCTAGCATGCGCATATTGCAGGTAAAAAACCGGATTTTCTTCTGTTTGACGCTTGGCCAGATCCAGATCAAAATTGAGATGACTGGAAGCGCTGCGCATGATATAGAAATAGCGGACAACATCAGCACCCACTTCGTCAATGAGTTCATCCAGGGTTACAAAATTAGCTTTCCTGGTGGACATTTTAACGACTTCACCTGCACGGAGTAGGGTGACAAACTGGTGAATAACCACTTCGATGTGTTCATGCTTCAAACCCATGACCTTCAGGGCTGAGAGTACATCGGGATAGGCATCAATATGATCAGCACCGAAGATGTCAACAACCAGATCAAAGCCACGAGCCACTTTTTCACGATGATAGGCAATATCTGGTAATCGATAAGTGGGTTCCCCACTTGATTTCACCAGCACGCGATCCTGTTCAATACCCAATTCGCTGGTCTTGAACCAGGTTGCACCATCCTTATCGTAGAGCAGACCCTTCTCTCGAAGAATCTCCAACACTTCATCAATTTTACCTGCTTCATAGAGCGACCGCTCATTATAAAATACATCATGGACCACGCCAATTCGTTCCAGGCTGGTTTTGATGATGGCAAAGATCGATGTTTCAGCATAGGTTTTAAAAATATCAATTTCAGTATCAGCAGTCAGATCTGGTTGTTCAGACATGAGCGCCTTGGCTACATCGATCAGATACATTCCCTCATAACCACCATCTGGTAAGACAATGGATTCACCCTTCAATTCCAGATAACGCGCCTTCAGGGATTCACCCAAGAGTCGCATTTGACGACCTGCATTGTTAAAATAGTATTCCCGGATAACATCATAGCCGGACCAGGTTAGGATATTGGCCAATGTATCACCAAGAACGGTCTGGCGGCCATGTCCCACTGTCAGCGGACCCGTAGGGTTGGCACTGACAAACTCAACTTGAGCCGATTTGCCACTTCCGAAATCACCCTTCCCATACTCATCTTTTTCGGTGAGAATAGTGCGAACCTGGGCAGTGAGATAATCTGCGGACTGGAAAAAATTAATAAAACCGGGATTTAAAATTTCAAACTTTTCAACGATGTTTGGATCCAGAACCAATCCATCCATGAGTTCTTCAGCTATCTGCATGGGAGCCCGTTTTAAATCACGAGCCAGAGCCATGGCAATATTGCTCGCCCAATCTCCATTTTCAGTTTTTTTGGGTCGTGATAACTGAAGTCGTTCCGAGGGCCACTCCAATTGCTCTAGTCTTGCAGTGAGCTGCGTAGTTAAATATTCAAACATTTTGGATTCAATCAATTCTTATAGATTGTCGAAAAGGGGTGTATCTGCACTGGGAGCATTTTCGTCTTCGGTGAGCTCTGTAATTTCAGCATCAATCCAGAGGCGCTCAAGGTCATAAAAATCTCGACTTGCTTCATGGAAAACATGGACGACGACATTGATATAATCCAGGAGTATCCATTCGCGAGTATCATAGCCTTCACGATTAAAGGGGCGTTCCACTTCAGCAATCTCATCTACAATATGATCGGTGATTGCTTTCACCTGCGTATCAGAGCCTCCAGAACAGATCACAAAAAAGTCAGTCATTGAGGTAATTTTGTGAACATCCAATATTTTAACACGATTTGCTTTTTTTTGAAGAGCAAGTTCACCGATCTCCAAAGCAAGTTTTTTTGAATCTGAATAATTATCAGGCATAGATCATTTCAATTTTTTTATTGATGAAGAACTGGGCTAGGTTGCACAAAGGCAATAGTTACGACTTTTTCTCTTTATAGGCAGGTACCGACTTATAGTCGTGACCAATTATCATGGTGATATCCACTGAGAGACTGGCATCTGCTTCCAAGCTGACATGTTCTCGACTGATACCCAGTTCTTCAGCGAGCTTGAAAGCAGCATCGATATTGTCAGTGCGGGCAATAATGAGCGTGTTATCGTAATGGAAGTGGGCAGCATTTTCAGTATTCAGCACATCAAAAGTTTTTTCGTGTACAATATCCTTAAAAAGAGCTGCCACACCGCCAATGCCGCATCCGTTCAGGATCTCGACACTGACCTTGGTATATTTTTGTTTGGCAATCAGGGTCTCAGGGGTGGCTTCTTCTGGAATTTCTGCATAGTAGCGCATCTCTTCAGCCACATTGAGATTGTTTGTATGACGATTCCAAAATGACCAGATAAATGTCAGCACCAACACGGATAGTGCCAACATGAGAACATTTACCAGCATATCCGCCGATTGGGCTGGTCGTTTCTTGCGATTTTTTTTGGTTGCTCGTCTGGACTGTTTAGAAGATTTGCTGTTAAGAACTTTTGCCATGAAAAATTAGTATCCCAGTCGTCTGTAAGGGTAGGGTGAATAATATTGATTATAAGTGTTTGCCGGCATTCTACTAAACCCAATCTGGAAGGACATATTCTCTTTGGGTTTGTAGGTAACCTCACCACTGTAAAAAATGTTATCAGCACTAAATCCATTTAGAAATGAATATTGCTCACTCATTGGAGTAATGCTTGAAAAAGGGGAGTGCATCAGACCAATCGATCCCTGAAAACTCACCTGCGGATTAATGGTATATTCAAAACTGGATTTTAGCAGTCCCATTGCCACCGCATCACCACCAAATGAATTTACCTGCATGGAATAACTGTGCTGAAAGTTGATCTCTGACAGATCAATTCCGAAGAAGGAAGGGGATCCACTAGTCGTTCTGGTATTTAGACCAGGAATGGTTGGAACTTCAGCTTTAAACTGAGCCTGCACCAGTAGGGGTAACATCAGAAATATGATAATTATAGCAGTAAAATATGGTTTTCTTACAACGCTCATGAGTCACTCCTGCGAGGCTAAAATCTTCGCTTCCACTGTTTCTAATTCGTCTACAGTGTTGATACCCTGAATTTCAGAAAAAGTTTCACAGATTTCAACCCCTACCTTTGAATCCGATTTTTGGAGAAGGGGGAGGACATCAGGCAGGTAATATTCGCCCTGAGCGTTACTGTTACCCACTTTGTTCAGCTCTGCGAAGAGTTTTTGACCATCAAATATATAAATGCCAGAATTTATTTCCGCGACGAGAAGCTGCTCCGCAGTAGCATCCTTATGCTCCACTACCTGATCGAAGTAATCATCTCCAGTTCGCAGAACTCTCCCATATCCGGTAGGATCTTCAGCGATGGCGGTAAGAACTGTGGCCGCAAAATTGCCGGAATGATGTTTCAACAACAAGGCACACAACGTACTTTCTTTTAGCAGGGGAACATCTCCAGATAAAACGATAACATCTCCATTAAAATCATTGAGAAGAGCAGCAGTTTGAAGCACGGCATGACCGGTTCCCAATTGCTCCAACTGTTCAGCAAAAAGGACGGGCTCATCTTTCAAGGCTTCTCGGATAATTTCCTGCTTATGTCCAACAATGCAGATGATTTTTGTGGCAGATAAGCTTTTTGCCTGATCGACAACATACTGAATTAAAGGTTTACCCAATATAGGATTGCAGACCTTGGGGATATCATCGCGTTTCATGCGGGTGCCTTTACCCGCTGCCATAATGACTACTGCTAATTCTTGAGACATATTCGTTTCCATCCAAGTTTATCTTGCTTCAATTTAAGCGTCTCACACCGAAGTGGTACGGATTTCAACCTTTATACTGATTTTATGATGCCACCACCAACCACAGCATCACCCTGAAAAAAGACAGCGGACTGACCTGGAGTAATGGCATTTTCTGGAATCTTAAATACAACCTTCACTTCCTCATCAGATAGTCGAATTAATTTTGCTGGTTTGGCCTCATGATTATAGCGAATCTGGACAGCCAGTTTTTGATCGAAAATAAAATCCTCAGGGATAAGCCAATTACATGAATTGACGGTAAAGGTTGTTGCTGCAGCATCTTCTTTGCTGCCCACATGAACCGTGTTGGATTCAACATCAATCTTATTTACAAAAATGCGCTCGCCGGTTGCCAGCCCCAGACCTTTTCGCTGACCCACCGTGTAATTGTGGATTCCCTGGTGCTCCCCGATGACTTCACCCCTAGAGTTGACAAAATTCCCTTTGGGGGCAGTCTCAATAACTTCTGGGTACTGCTCTGACAGGAATCGTCTATAATCATTGTCAGGGACAAAACAGATTTCCATGCTTTCTGGTGTCTCTGCCGTTCTCATACCGGCTTTAGCAGCCTGCTCACGCACTTCCTGCTTGGAGAGATCACCGAGAGGGAAAAGTGTGCGGTCAAGCTCTTCAGGGCGGATTCCCCAGAGTACATAGGACTGATCTTTTACTTGATCTTTGGCTCGTCCAACCACCCATTTTCCAGAAGCTTCGTGCTTTACTTTTCTGGCATAGTGACCCGTTGCCAGATATTGGACACCCAGGTCATCCAATTTGTTCAAAAGGGCATGCCACTTAATTTCTGTGTTGCAGATAATGCAGGGATTGGGGGTTCTGCCAGCTTTGTATTCCGACACAAAATTTTGAATCACGATTTCTTTGAATTCAGCCGACATATCCAGTGTGTAGTGAGGGATACCAAGCGAAGCGCACTCGGCTTTTGCATTATTAATATCATCCAGTGAACAGCAATTACTATCGTGGGTTGGACGTCCACCTGTATCGATGTATCCCCACAGCTTCATGGTAACACCCATGACATCATAACCCTGATCCACCAGCAGTCTGGCTGCCAGTGAGCTGTCCACGCCACCACTCATGGCGATGACGACCTTCTTATCTTTTGAATCCATTATTAAACTTCTCTATATATTGAATGGACGATCTGCTTGAGTTCTCTGCAGAAGTCATCTATTTCTTGTTTGGTTGTCTCTATTCCCAGTGAAATGCGTAAGGTTGCCTGAGCAAGAATTTCATCAAATCCCAGAGCAGTAAGTACGTGTGAGGGAGCCTGTGATCCGGAGCTACAGGCTGCGCCATTTGATATGGCAATGTTTTGCATGTCCAGCCTGATAAAGAGTGCTTCACCGTCAATATTCCGAAAGGAGCAGCTCAAAATATTGGGTGTATACTCCCCGCCATGACGGTTGATCTGGATACCTGGTAATTCCTGCAACTGATCCTGAAGGCAAGCCTGTAGTTCGATGTACTTTTGCTCATTCAAATCGAGATGTGCAGCATGATAGTCAATGGCAGTAGCGAGAGCCGTGGCACCTATGTGATTCTGAGTACCTGCCCGTATATTCTGCTCTTGATTTCCACCAAAATTTTTGCGTGTAATGGCGTGTCCCTTTCTCAGGAAAAGGGTGCCAACCCCAGCTGGTGCACCCAGTTTATGACCGGACAGTGCCAGCGAATCAATGGCTGAATTTTGAAGCTGTATGGGGGTATGTCCAAATGCTTGAACCGCATCACAGTGAAATTTGACGCCATGTTCATGGGCAATTTCTGCGAGGGCTTCAATAGGATGGAGCAGACCGGTTTCATTATTTACCCACATAAAACTGGCCAGAATGGTTTTATCTGTGATACTGGAGTTGAATTCCTCCAGGTCAACATCACCGTTTTCATCGCAGGGGAGATAGGTGACTTGATATCCATTTTTCTCAAGGTGTTTGTAACTCTCCAAAACCGAAGGATGTTCAGTTGTGGAGGTGATGAAATGATTGCCCTTTGATTGCAGCGCTTCTGCTGCTCCCAGGATAGCCAGGTTATTGGCTTCTGTAGCGCCTGAAGTAAACAGAATTTCGCTGGGTTTGCACCCGAGTACTTGAGCGATACTGGACCGGGCTTCATCCATGTCTGCAGCAGCTCGTCGACCTTCCTGATGTATGCTGGAGGGATTTTTCACACCGGCATCAAGCCATTCTGAGATACAGGTTTTTACTTCTGGGAGGAGTGTGGTCCCAGATGCATGATCAAGATATATGGTGTCACTTCTTCTCATCGTATGAACATAGTTGAAAGGGGGGGCTGAGGGAATAAAGAATGATTATGTCATGTTTACCTTAAAAATGGATCATCGTCCCTATTGAAGAATTCATCAATCACTGTTTTCCTGCTTCCTTAAACTTCAATCCCGCTTAATTTCAAGGCACTGAAATGAAAGATCTACATCTCCATATTGATACCGTAAGACGCCTCCTTCGCCGCCATGCCAGGAGCAATCTTGAGAACATGTTGGCTAAGATGCACGCTGCCGAACTGGCTCTCATCTTTCGCCATATCACTCCAGAGGAGCGCAATGAAGCGTTTCTGACCATTGCTGACGTGGATCACGCCGCAGCGGTTATGTCCGAGATGGACGAGCACCTCATCGAGGAGCTGATTACAGAACTTCCCATCGAAAAAACCATGATGCTCATGAAGGCCATGTCACCGGATGATGAGGCCGATATTCTGCAATTGCTGCCTGAGGAATTGGCTGAAGACATTCTGAATCGCCTAAAATCCAGTGAATCGGAAGAGATGGAAACGCTTATGGCGTATCCTGAGAATTCGGCTGGTGGATTGATGATACCAGATGTTTTTGCCCTCCATGAAGATATTACCGTGGGGGAGGCCATTGCATCCATTCAGAATCAAGATGAACAGGAGATGGTATTCTATCTCTATGTTGTGGATGAGCGTCAACATTTGGTTGGTGTCATTTCCCTACGTGATTTGATTACCTCAAAACCGATGAAAAAACTTAGCGACATGATGATTACCCGTGTCCATTCTGTTAATCCTCTAACAGATCAGGAAGAAGTAGCCCAGATCGTCTCGCGTTACAATATTCTGGCGGTTCCTGTAGTGGATGATGCCAATAAACTTATGGGTATTATTACGGTGGATGATGTCATTGATGTTATTCGTGAAGAAGCCACCGAAGATTTTCTCCAGATGGCGGGTGCTGGTCGTGACCGCGATATCCTCTTGAAGAGCACCTTTTCCAATGCTAAAACCCGTGTACCCTGGCTATTCGCCAGTTGGATTGGTGGTCTGCTGGTAGCCAGCATCATTACCACCTATGAGGACACACTGGGCCAGGTGTTCGCACTCATGGCTTTTCTGCCTATCATTATTGGTATGGCCGGTAATGTGGGAACCCAGACATCTACTATAATTGTTCGAGGAATTGCCACGGGTCGTGTTTCAACCGCGAATGCCCTGAAGTTGGTTTTTAAAGAATTGCGGGTGGGTTTTCTTCTGGGTGGACTCTATGGATTATTGCTGGGTGGGGCTGGCTATTTGCTAAGCTCCAGCGGTTATATGGATATTGGTGTCATGAACTCAGTCGAATTGGGTATAACTGTGGGTCTGGGAATTATTCTGTCTATGGCCATAGCCGCACTTGTGGGCGCTCTCGTTCCCGTTCTACTCCACCGCATGAACTTGGATCCAGCTGTGGCTACCGGACCATTTGTTACCACCTCGGTTGATATCCTGGGTGTCGTTGTCTACTTCGTGGTCGCTGGATTCTTTATACTTTAAAAAATGAGTATTGTGATTACTAGCCTCCTGGTCTTCTCTACACTAATTTATTCTATATATACTCTGTTTATCACACGTGGTCTTCTTGCTATTCCAGGCAGGTCACTCAGAACTGACCACCCGGCTGTGGCTGTTGTGATTGCAGCGCGCAATGAAGAAAAGAATCTGCCACAATTGCTCTCAGATCTTGTTGCCCAAAAATATAGTGGCCCCCTGGATATTTACATCGCAGACGATCGTTCCACTGATTCAACCTGGTCTATACTGGATCAAGCGTCAAAAAAACACACTCATATTCATCCCATTCGTATTACCACTACCTCAACTCAGTTAACTCCTAAAAAAAATGCCCTGACTGAATGTTTAAAACGGACAACCGCGGAGATTGTTGTTAGCACAGATGCAGACTGCAGTATGGGTAAAAACTGGGTTAGCAGCGCCGTCTCTCATATGACAGAAGGTGTTGGCATAGTGGTTGGCTATTCTCAAGTCAAAGGTCACACTTTTTTTCAGAGATACCAGGCCCTGGATTTTATCGGGATCATGGTGGCAAATGCTGGAATCATGACGCTGGGGCCGGCCTGGAGCGGTTCTGGACAAAATTTAGCCTATCGTCGTTCAGCATTTACCGATATTGGCGGTTTTTTTTCTGTCGCTGACAAAGTCTCAGGGGATGATGTTTACCTCGTTCAAAACATTCCGGCACGCACCGGGCTGAAAGCAATCTTCAATTTTGACTCAGATCATTTTGTTGAGACCTTGCCCATGGAGACTGTAGCCGAATTTCTTAATCAGCGAATTCGCTGGTCTTCAAATTCAAAAGGACTGGAGAAGACTGATCCACTATTTTTCGGGTTCCTACTAAGTGCATTTCTCACAAATACGATGATTCTCGTATCCTTGATCTTCGGATTAATGAACCCCCTGTTCTGGATGTCATTTATTTTAAAATTCCTCATAGAGGGAATGGTGCTTTTGGCTGGTGTTAAAAGATTTGCATACTGGTCACACCTGCTTGTTTACCCCGTTTGGTTTCTAGTGCAACCTCTCTATATCAGTTATGTTGGTCTTATGGGACTTCGCGGAAAATTCAATTGGAAACGCTGAGTGGTGTTTAAAAAAACAGTATTGCTGTTGATACAAATATTCTTTGTGCAGAGTACCGTACAGGCTGCTTCAAATCATGTCATTGAATATGAAGCAGCATATATGGGTATTTCTTTATTGAATATGACACTTACTTGGGAAGAGTTGGACAGCACGGTTCAGATAACCTACAATAATCAACTCAAACCCTTTATGGCTTTCTTTCATCCGCTCCACAATATCTATAAAGTTCGTTTTGATAAGACCAGTTATGAACCCCTCACCTGGTCAAAAGAGGTTTCTGAGGGATCCATGAATTTTTTCCTGAGTGCCACGCGCTCAACAGACGGGATGAAGGCGGAATATTCGAATGGAGCTATCAGGTCCTTTCCCGAAGAGGCGCTTACCGTATTTTCTGCCACACACTTTCTGGCCTTCAAAGCAAAAGACTCTGCATTTTTCCCCAGAGATTTGAAGGTTTTTATAGATGGTGAAATATGGAGTGCCAGGGCGACACGCTATACCTCAAGTCATCCTCATCCAAAAATAAAATTCTCAAGCTCACAGATACTGATCCAGACAGAGCTTCACTATTTAGATGGTACGAGGGTCATGGATCAAAATGATATTCTTATGGATGTGATAGCTCGAGAGGGAACGCGTTTCCTGCTTTGGGTGGAGCCGGATGGGAGTTATAGCAAAGCCCAGTTTGGCGAATTTCCCAAGGCTGTGGTCTTGAAACGCATTCAAAAGTAGACCGATATTATCAGAGGGAATGCTGCCCTTATTTCAATTTGGGAATTGCAGTAATCCCTTTAAAATGAGAGGTCGTCAATCTTTTGTGATCTCAAACATTTTGACTTCATAGTAGGTCAGGTTATCTTGACCTTCTAACTTGAACATTATTCAGGAGCTAAATGTTAAATAAATTGTTTATTACTCTCTCACTACTGGCCACAGGGAATCTGATGGCCTCAACTACTTTGACTGCCATTGATGCAGCATTTGATCAAGGTGAGTTGACTCAAGATGAGAGAATATTAAATAAAGTTTATTCATTTCTCCAACCGGAACTCCTTGATGTTCGCTTCCAGGTAGATGAGCTTGAACTTATTAAATGTGGAACCCCCATTTTGATAGAGTACGAAACCCTTCAGCCTGTCTTGTCTGAAAGCACCATTAATACGATCGAAAATTTACTGCTTCCAAGCTCCAACGGTTTATGGTCAATATATTTTAGTCCCGGTGGACATTTTTCTTTTGACTACTCAACCGATCCCACAGAGGATAATCGTGTTCCAGCAAAAGATGCTGATGCAAGTAGGATTCCAGACTATGTAGAATGGACAGCAACTTATCTAGACTACACCTGGGCCCAGGAAGTGGATAGTGCAGGTTTTGCCGGACCAAATCATGTGGGAGGCGATGGATTTTACAATGTCTCTTTTGAAGATATGGGTGCTTACGGATATTGTACAACCAGCTCTGTAGATGGCTCAGAACTCACCAGATTGGTCCTCAATAACAATTTTCTTGGATTTGGCTCAAACCAGGACCCTGAAGGTAATGTTAAAGGTTCAGGATGTGGTCACCCTCGTTGATGTCATCCTGCAATAGACTGACTTAGTGAAAGTCGGAAGGCGCTTATGAAAGACATACTCAATACCTCCTATCCACTTTTTGAAAGCTTCAAAAATAAATTGAAGCCTAAAAGAAGTCAGGCTCAGATGGCACTTTCTCAAGTGAACGTGTTTAGTCGCTTATCGTGGCAGGAAATAAAAATTGTTGAGAATGCAATACACATTCGCAATTATGCCCCAGGGGAACCTGTTTTTAAACAAGGTGATCCCGGGAGCGGTATGTATATCATCATGGAAGGCTGTGTCGGTATCTTCTTAGATATTCCACAACAGGCACCCAAGCAACTTTCAAAGCTGGGTGATGGCGATTTCTTTGGGGAAATAGCGCTCCTCGATGCGTCTCCAAGAACGGCTGCAGCAACGGCCCTTGAAAACAGTACCATTATTGGTTTTTATCGTCCTGATCTTATGGATATTCTGAAGACCAAGCCAGCTCTGGGTGGGAAAATATTATTGGCCCTTTCTGAAGTGCTGGCAGTTCGTTTAAGAAGTACCAATGGTGAGCTCGTCAAGGTATCCAGGAAACTAGAAACAGCCTTAGAGTCAGGGACAAATGAGTAACAACGATCTCGTCACCATCGCACCTCAATCGGTGCGACTATTTCACCAGAGTCTCTTCAAAACCCTGGTCTATTTCTTTCTCCTCATCCTGGTGTTGGCAGGCGCATACAAAGCTTTCCCCCTGGTCGTTGATGCGCTTTTTCTCATTGTCATAGCAGCCATACTTACAGCAGTATTCAACCCAGTAGTGGATCGTTTGGAATCCTCTGGTTTAAGACGGATATATGGTACTCTACTTATGTTTGGCGGGGTGTTTGGTCTTGTGGCTCTGGGTGTAGTTAAAGGTATTCCAACCCTACTCACAGAAATAAGTCGCATCAAAGATGTTATCCAGCAGAATGCTGCCACCGAATCCCTGGATGCTATTATGGGTAATTTAAATACCAGAATTGCAGAATATATCCCCGGCTTTCAGCTGGATTTAGATCTCATCTCAAGTCTTTCTTCTCAATTCTTTAGCCAACTCGGTTCTGTGCTGGCGGGAGCCCTTGATACCTTGGCTACCATCATTTTCATCCTGATTATAACCATGTTTTTTCTGGTTGATGGTAAGCGGATGACCAAACAGCTCATCGGAATGGTGCCAAACAAATATTTTGAGATGTCCCTGAATATTATCTACAAAACAAAAAAACAGCTGACTAATTTTCTCAGGGGCCAATTGTTAGCAGCTCTGGGTGTAGCTATCCAATCCTTTATTGGTCTCACCTTATTGAATTGGATATTTGATACCAATATTTCCGGAGTCCTACTCATCAGTACAATTGCCGGTATGGCAAATATGATTCCCTTTGTGGGACCCTTTATGGGAATGGTTCCAGCCATTATTGTGAGTTTATTCAATAATCTGGGGGATCCGGTCGCTGCCTCACATTTTTACTATATTCTGCATATAGTTGGAATGTTTCTTATCGTTCAGATGATTGACAACAACATTATTTCACCCATCGTGGTCTCTGGATCTATGGAAATGCATCCACTCACAGTTATTCTGCTCATTTTGGTCGGATCTCAAATGGGGGTCTTGGGGATGTTTCTGGCTGTGCCTGCCTGGGGAATTTCAAAGGTGGTTATTCAAGAAGTTTACCAGGGCTTAAAAGGACACCACCTGATCTAGTTATTGCTTGTTCTGATATTCGACCTTTTCAATACTTCCTTCACGTAAATATAGCCAAATTTCAACGCTTTCAGATTTTGGATAGACGTATAACTCGTATTCCCCTTCTTTGAATTTCCGTTCAGGAGGACCAATATATCGAACAATGAGTGATCCTTTCATACCCAGTTTGGGTACGAAATTTTCAGGATCCAGGTTTTCAACATCATCCATCAAATTATCTAAAGCCATGCGTTTCATAGGTGCGATCTTTTGCTCATCAGCGTATTTGATGGCTTGCTCCAGATCTTTCAAATGATCATCAATAATATTTGAGAGGGCCGGATTCAGGTTTTTCGCATCTTTCATAGACTCGTATACCATTTGACGATTTTCTTTCAAAATACCTTCATTGGCATCATCCAGCCGACCATCACCAATTTTTTTGCGAAGATTTTCAGTAACCATCGTGTAACGATCAGTCAGTCCATCAGCCTGTTTCAGCCAATACAAACTGCGACCAAAAACACCTGATTGATATAAAACAGTAGCTCGAATGATATAGGATCGTGCCAAGAGAACCTTGGCAATGGGATAGGAGGAGGGATCACTCTTGAGAGCCAGGAAGATGAGATCCTCAGCCAGCTCGTAGTCCAACATTTTAAGTGCTTCTGCTACCCCTTCCAGAGCTCGGTCGGCTATCTCCACTTCCATATTCTGGACGGCTCTCTCAATAGCTTCCCCTGGTGGCTTTTCACCCTGCTGTATGAGGGCATAGGCGTCGCCCAGTTTACCCTGTGATAAAATGGTGCGCACATCACGGTAATAGTGTGTCACCAATGAATCTTCGACCATTTGCTTTTGAATAAGTACCGCTTCTTTATTGTGGTGGCGGGGAGTGAATTGTAAAAGCTCCTGCTGTATCTCCAGAGCACGGGTATAATGCTTATCTTTAAAGGCTTCGAAAGCCTTCATCGCGCCATTGGGATATCCGCCAAAGATCAGTCCAATATTCAAAGTAAAAACCGGTTGGCTCAAATCAATATACTTGATGGGAATGATCTCATCAGAATTCACTGGAGACAGATTTGAGGCTGACATGTCGATCTCAAAAGCTTGATGGAAATATTCAAGATTAACTCCAAATGTCACCCGTGAACTGCCATCTCCCTTAATTGTGTAGCCAAGACCGGACCCAATATGCCAGGTGAAGCCATTGGCATCGATTAATCGGTCTAACACTTTATTTTCGTATAAAGTCATTGATCCAAACCCCGTGCCACCACGAATTTTAGTGAATAGTTTGGGTCCCAGTGGATAAATAATTTCATGATCCAGGTAAATGTCAAAAATCCTTGGTGAAAAGGTCAGATTGTTAAACTCAGCCGTACCATCAGTCAGACTCCGTGCCCAGCCTTCAGGCAACGAGGCAGGAGCTGACAACTTCCAGAGACGCATGCCTAGACCGCTAAATACATCAATATTGGCCTGACGGATGAAATGAAAGGGCCAATTGTATTTAATAAGCTGAAGATCATAGTTCTGGCTAATACTTGAAACGAAGGGGATGCTTATTTCCGTTCCCGAAGAATCATAGTGGGTTGATTCTCCCGTTTTAAGTGACAGGGCACCGATACCAACAGAAATGTTAAGCAACCCAAGTTTCAATGGATCTCGAAAGGGAGTATAAGCTCCAAATAGCGCTTCCCCAAAATCCAGGGTTACCTTCAAATCTGGAGTACCGAGGGAAAGTGCTTGAATGGGTGAAACAGCACCAGTCACTCCGCCAGGTAGTTTTAACACTTCAGCTTGATCCGCAAGATCAAAGCCCTGCAGTGAATACCCCAGATCCACACCCAGGCGAAAACGTTTACCTGGGCGTCCCCAAAGTGTGGATTTCCAACCAAGTCCAAAATCGACCTTATAACCATTTGATTCTAAAACTTTAATACCACCAGCGCTTTTATAGAAACTGAGGTGCGATATTCCCAATCCAAGCTTGGCGTGAACACTTCCACGGCGGCTGTAATCATAAACAAAATAATTGTCCAGTGAAAAACCCCGAATAAGCATGTTCATAGTGAAGTCAGAGATGTCCGTGCCGTTGACTTCCAATGTGGAGGGATATCCTGCGGGGAGTTCCACATTGCCTAACTGATTGGCAATGGAGTATCTCAGGCTTGAATATGCATCAAATCTTGATGGCTTCATGAGGTGATCCCACCAACGGTATCGGAACAGTTCTATATCGATGGAAGCGAGCACACCCTTCAGGGTGTCTTGAATAGTCCAACCGCCGACTCCAGGTGTTACTTCCAGATTTTGGGTAGGCTTAATTGAGAAGTAAGATACTCCAGTGCCGATACTGGGGAAGGGCAGGAAGTGGGGTGTGGTGATGGGGATTTCTTGACCAAAACCCAAAACTGTGACCAAAAGCCCAGCCTGATAGATCCTTTTGAATATTCCACTAGACATGTCTGTGAAATTAGCTTTGAAGCAGTAATAAAAAAGCCGAATCCTGAGATCTGGCTTTAATAGAGTTCTTTAGAATTACTTTTTCTCAGGTTCAACGGTCACAGAACGGGTGTAAATGTAATCCCCGGTTTTTTTCTTGTTCCCGTTTGCTGCATTTACAGCAAAGAAAAATGTTGAAGCCTCAGTGGCTGACTCTGGCGCTTTCCATTGAAACGTCCATCTGGGAGATTCACCCTTTTGGGGGCCCGTGACGCTCTTCTCAGTATGCGAGATGTACCTACGGGATGTCCTGGATTTTGTGCGGCTATCATCCAGTATTTGTGTGTATTGATGTTTTAGAGAGATTAAGGTTCCCAGTGCTTCCCCTGCTGAATCAGCGGCAGTGGCCACAAACCCCCATGTTTTGGCTCCGTCCTGTTGTAGGCTGAGAGTGATGTCATAAATCTCATTGGGTTTATAAACTTTAGGAAGTCCCTGGATAGAAATTTCAGCCTTCCCTGAATTCAAATCATTCCCGGCGTGGCATTTACTGGTCAGGCAGGTTCTGTCTCCAGGTGCCCCGGAAGTCATTGGAGGAGCCCCTTTTTTCTTAGCACTGAGTGAGACTACGAGGAACAGGGATAAAACAAATATGATTACATGACGCATAATTAAATCCTTTCACTTTAAATTGAAATGTGCTGGAAAAATAAAGTGTGCTGGAGGAGATAAAACAAAAATCCCACTTCCAGGATTTTTTTAACGGGGTTCCTGGAGCGCCAACATTTCAACTCATGTTAGGTGCATTTGATTTGCACTGTAATTTTGGATATAAAAAAACCCCGCTTCCAGGGTTTTTTAAACTGAGTTTATAGCGTGTCAGTATCTCAACTACTGTGACGTTTATTTTATTTTCAGTGCAATTTTGGCTATAAAAAACCCCGTTTTTCACGGGGTTTTAATAAATCAATGGGAATGAGAATTATTTAAGACTTTTCTCAATCTTATCAATGTTTTTGAACTTCTCAGACTTGGTACCATAGTTATGGTAGTAAGTCATTTTCAGTTCATGAACCACATCCAGATTTTCTGGAGTTAGTTCGAAAGCAGCCTCAAGATATTTCTCGGCTTCTTCGAAGTTTTTCATGCGGCCAAAAGCAAGGCCAGCATTGAATAAACCATCAACTTCTGTGGGAGCAATTTCAGCAACTCTAATAAATGAATCAGCAGCTTCTTGCCATTTTTCCTGCTGGAAGTAAAGGACACCAAGATTGTAATGCAGGTCAGTGCTGTTGGGATCCATCTCAATGGCATTGAGATAGGCCTTTGCTGCGGTTTCTTTCTCACCCTTTGCATCATAAACAAAAGCAATCTGCTTGATGGCGTTCAGGTTGGCAGGATCCACTTCAAGAGCTCTTATCATATAAATCAAAGCATCATCATAAGCTTTTTCACGGAAATAGACGAGACCCAGGTTAACCAGGGAAATAATATCTTCAGGGTTTTTCTCTACAGAAAGAACCATATATTCTTTACCCTTCTCAAACTCTTCTTTGAAGAGGTAAACCTGAGCTAGTGTGCTATAGGCCTCAGGTTTTTCAGGACTCAATATGATACAGCTAAGAAAAGCATTAACGGTTAACTCGTACAGTGCTGCTTCGTCTTTAGCTTCACCCTTAATTAAGGCATTGTAATTTTTCGCGCCTGAATTGAAATTGTCGATCCAGTATTTTTCACGGGCAAGTTTGATCTTCTCTTCAAATTTTGTATCAATTGAAGATGAAATAGTCAGGTATTCTGATACTTTATCCCACTTTTTGTTACGTGCATAAATCTCTGTTGCCAATAGGAAGGATGGTTCTGAATTCATCGCTTCTTTTTCGGTGGCAGCCAGCAGCATCTCTTCTGCTTTGTCATAGTTCTTCTGTTGCAGGTAGACTTTTGCTGAAGTCATATCTGTGGAATCACATCCCAGAATCGTTAGCAGTAAGAGCCCCACAACCCACATCATTAGGTTCCTTGATTGTTTCATTGAATCTCCTTGTATAGATATAGTACGTATTTTAGATGCCGTTTTCATGCAGGCGCAAATATATTCGCCCGACTCGCTGAAGGCAACTATTACAAAAGATCAAAATTAAGAATTTGATATATGTCCTCCCCCTTTTAAAAGCAGTTGGATTTTGCTGCCCTCAGAGAGATATTTGTCCCTCGATATTAAGGAGTAAGCACGAACTATAGTTATCATCATATTCGAGTTGAGGAACTGATTCATGCCTGACGGCGGCGGAAAAGCAACCTCATTTGCCCTGATTACTGATATTCACGGGAATATTCATGCTCTGGATAAAGCGATTCAGCTCATCGAAGAACGCTCTGATATCGACAATATTATTTGTTTGGGTGACAATTTCTCACTGGGCGCTTCACCTACCCAGGTTCTTCAAAAACTTCAAGAACTACCAAATACCATTTTTATTCGCGGAAATCATGATCGCTATCTGGTTGAGCGGATTTGGGAATACGAACGGCCCACGATTGAAGGGATGGACCCGGATGACCCCGTCTGCATTGATATTGTGGCCAATGAAAAATGGACGGCTGAGCAGATCGGACTAGATGGCATAGAATTCATCCGCAGTATGAAAATGTCCCACTTTGTGAACATAAATGGTGTGTATGCAGAATTCACCCATGCCTGGTTTGGTCGTGATGAATTGCCCCCTAGCTTGGATGAGGCAAAAAAGTGGCGTGATCATGAGCAAGTGAAACATGCGGAAGCCCAAGCATTCGTGTTCACACATGGACATACTCATATCCCTAGACATGAGCATTTCGGAAACTTAAGTGTGTTCTGTCCCGGTTCTACCGGACTCCCCTTTGATGAGGATAAGCGCGGTGTGGTAGCTTTCTTGAAATTAGAGAATGGCTCTGCGCACTGGGAAGTCAATCGATTTGACTACGATTACAATGCCGCCATAGAGCACATGGATAAAATACAACCACCCTTTTACAAGAATCTTCACTCCACTCTGAAGTACGCCAGTATTCGCAACGATCTGGTAGAAAAATAAATTAGTAAATTCAGGCGCTACAAATTATCAGGATTCAGCTTTTCCTGGATGTTGTGTTGTTTTTCAAAATAGAGAGTAGCTGTTTCCAGGTTGTCGCGCTTTTTGGCCCCAGCAGCCACAACCCCGCATTTGAATTCGAGCTCTTCAAGTAAAGTTCTCTTCCAGGCTGGATCCATATTGCTATCCACATGTTTTTCCATGGCTGAGATTCGGAATCTATCCATGCCCCAATATTTTCTGCTTAACTGATCCTCATGACCCCCGAAGCGGGTTACCAATTTCTCATTAAGCAGCCCTATCTCATAGTGGGGAGCTATTCTCAGCCACAGATCATAGTCTTCACAGGCTGGAAATGTGATATCGAACATTCCAATTTGGTCAAAGATGTGTCGATGAATGATCACAGCGCTGGGACTCACAATGCATAAGGGAAGGCAGGCCTCGAATATCCAGCCACCCCGCTTGGCATGTTTGTCCATGGGGTTCACCCTGACCCCGTTCCGAACCCAAATTTCATCGCATTGACTGATGAGAATTTCTGGATGGGTCTGGTGAAACTGCTTTTGTTTTTCCAGTTTACCCGGTGCCCATTGATCATCGGAGTCAAGGAAAGCAATCCACTCGCCTCTGGCTTTCTGAATCCCAGCATTTCTGGAAAAGGAGACACCGCTATTTGTCTGGTTGATGATGAGATTGATCTTGTCAGAGTATTTTTCGAGAATTTCTGAAGTATTGTCTGTAGACGCATCATCAACGACGATAATTTCCAGGGCTGGGAATGATTGATTCAGAACCGATTGAATGGCTCGCTCCAAGGTAGCAGATCGGTTATATGTGGGAATGATGACAGAAATATTCATGCCTGAATTCAACCAGTAAGTGCAATTTCTTGTTTCCCAAAGAATACATCATTAGGTGTTTTAAATCCAAGACGTTTCCTTGGCCTATTATTTAATCTATCCATGACAAAAATTTCATCAGACAT
>Ga0307992_1000193_pt1 | contig 39628 bp, 26 predicted proteins | sample EllFjometagen133_FD_203162 | JGI IMG/M metagenome (GOLD analysis project Ga0307992, IMG submission 203162) | Marine microbial communities from Ellis Fjord, Antarctic Ocean - #133 | ecosystem: Environmental > Aquatic > Marine > Unclassified | place: Southern Ocean | collected 2014-10-08
CGTCACAGTAAGAGGTAGTGGCACAGGGCTTGTTGGTGCTTGTGTGCCAATTTATGGTGGAATACTATTAGATTTATCCAAAATGAATCGTTTAATTGAATTAGATAAAGTCAATATGACTCTTCGAGTAGAACCCGGAGTTTTAATGATGGATATATATGAATATGTGGAAAAAGATGGACTATTCTATGCTCCTGACCCTGGGGAAAAAAGTGCTACAATTGGCGGGAACATTGCAACCAATGCTGGTGGTATGCGAGCTGTAAAATATGGAGTAACAAGAGATTGGGTGAGAGGGTTAGAAGTCGTGCTATCAAACGGAGAACTTGTTACATTTGGTGGTAAGGTTGTTAAAAACTCAAGTGGATATTCTTTAAAAGATCTTATCATTGGTAGTGAAGGAACGTTAGGAATTGTTGTAGAAGCAACTCTAAAATTAATCCCATTTCCAAAAAAATCTGTAAGCTTATTAATTCCTTTTAAAAATCGAGTGGATGCTATTAATGCTGTTCCAAAAGTAATTAATTCGCATGCACTTCCAACTGCGGTTGAATTTTTGGAAAAGGAATCGCTTCGTTTTAGTGAAGACTATTTAGGAAAAAAAATACCTAACGCAAATTACCAAGCATATCTGTTAATATCTTATGATGGGAATACTCAAGAAGAAATTGATCATAATGTTGAAGTTATTAGTGATTATTGTGTAAATAAATTAAGTGCACTAGATGTATTTTTAATAGATACAGATGAACGCAAGGATTCTGTATGGATTGCAAGAGGTGCTTTTCTTGAAGCAATCAAAGCATCTACCAAACAAATTGATGAATGCGATGTGGTATTACCTAGAGCATATATTAATGAATACCTTGATTTCACACAAAATCTAAGTAAAGAGCTGGGTGTACGCATACCGTATTTCGGACATGCTGGAGATGGCAATTTACATATCTATTTCTGTAAAGATAATTTGACTGATGAAGAATGGGATAACATTCTTAAAGAAGGATTTGATAAGATGTATCAAAAAGCGTTTGAATACGGAGGCTTGGTTTCAGGAGAACACGGAATAGGATATGCAAAGAAGGTTTATCTTAGACAACAAGTAGGTGATACTCAAATGAAAATTATGGAAGGGATAAAGAAGACATTTGATCCAAAAAATATTTTGAATCCAGGAAAAATTATTTAATTTTTGCGTTGGTAGTATCTTGTTTTTTCTCTTAGAAAAGGTGACATCACCTTTTCTTTTTTTTGTTCTGAAAAAAAACCATATTTCATTCCATTTTTTTCACCATAATGTTATAATATGTATAATATGGTAATATTATAAAGTAGGTGATTAAAATGAGTGTAATGCTTAACATGCTGAAATACAAGGAAGATTTAAGTATGGCAGAACGCGCTGTACTGGATTATTTAATTGAGAATAAGGCGGTCCTTAAGGATTTTTACGTAGAAAGAATCGCTGAGGCAGCATATGCAAGTCCGGCAAGTGTTGTTAGAATGTGTAAAAAACTCGGATATAAAGGATTTAAAGATTTTAAGATTGATTTCATTCTTTCCAATGCAAAAGTTGAGATACCTGAGAACAAAGAATATAATGATGTTATTTTAGCTAAAAATTCCAATTATGGAAAAACGGTTATTAGTAATAACATTAGAATTTTAGAAGAAACCTTAAAAATTCATGATCCTATTGCTCTCCACAATGCAGCTGAAACAATAATGAAGGCTAGAAGAGTCTTTATCTTTGGAAAAGGTTCATCTTATCTAGTTTGTAAAGATTTAGAGATGAAACTTAGAAGGATTAACAAGCTAGCTATTGCTCAAGGAGAATCTCATGAACAGCATATTGATGCATCATTCTTAAATCAAAACGATGTTGTTGTTTTTATATCGAATAGTGGTAAAACAAAAGAAATTGTCAGTGCTGCTTTACTTGTAAAAGAAAAGAAGGCCAAGATTATTAGTGTTGTAAAACTTGGGTCTAGCTTGCTTGCTGATTTGAGTAATATTGTTCTTTATACATCATCTCTTGAAGGTGAGTTTAGAAGCGCTGCTATGACATCAAGAATTTCCCAGTTTTGTGTTATTGATGCGCTATTTACTAATTGTGCGTATATCAATATTGATAAAAGCGTTAAAATGATTGAAGAAACCTATCAGACATTTAAGAAATATATGAGATAATTTAGAAAAACGACTATGAAAGTCGTTTTTTTTGTTTTTGAAAAAAACAACCAAAAAGCACTTCACATGTTGATTAAAATACAATATGACTTATAATAATAGTATTAGGTGAAAGTGATGGAAAAACGTGCTATTAGCATGATGAGTGGAACATCTCTTGATGGTATAGATATTATTATGGGAGAAATTAGCGGAACTGGATTAGAAACTATTGTTAAAGTTTTATACAGTGCAACTTATTCCTATGATGAATCGCTCAAGAACAAAATTGAAGATGCAATTTCATTAGATAAAAGCACTTCAAAGCTATTATGCAGTTTGAATTATGAACTAGCAGTAGCTTATAGTAAGTGTGTTTTTGAGTTTTGTGATCAATTTGCGATAGAATTAAAAGATATTGATTTTATTGCATGTCATGGTCAAACTATATATCATATATCGGAAGATCAACAATCCTTTATACAATCAAGTCTGCAATTAGGAGATGGATCTGTTTTAGCTAATCTAACGAATACAACTGTTATTTCAAACTTTAGAGCAGCTGATATCGCAGTAGGTGGACAAGGGGCCCCTTTAGTTCCTTATGCAGATTATTTGTTATTTAGAGATCAACATAAAACGAGATTATTGCAAAATATTGGTGGAATTAGTAATGTTACGTGCATTTCTAAAAATGCTGACATTAAAGATGTCTTTGCATTTGATAATGGACCAGGAAACATGATGATTGATTATGCGATGAAGGTATTATACAACTCTCCTTTTGATAAAGAGGGCGCTATTGCAGCAACAGGAATGCTAATTCAATCTATGTATGATGAGATTTTACAACATAATTACTTTAAAAAGTTGCCTCCTAAATCAACTGGGAGAGAAACCTTTGGTATTGATTATACAAGTTCATTACTTAAAAAATATAAAGGTTTTGCAAAAGAAGATATTATAACAACCTTAACCCATATAACAGCATTCACAATCGCTGAATCTTATCGAAGATTTATTTCAATTAACATCGATGAGATTATAATAAGTGGTGGTGGAGCAAATAACAGAACATTGTTGAATTTGATTCAAGAGTATGTTAAAGATGTTCCCGTAGTTACACTTGAATCGCATGGATACAGTAGTGATTATAAGGAAGCATTAGCGTTTATGATATTGGCTAATGAGACAATACATCATAATCCATCCAATGTAATGCAAGCAACGGGTGCTACTAGGCCTGTTATTTTAGGTCAAGTAAGCTATGTCTTAAGTGAGTTGATGAAATAATCAAACAACTGCATATGGAACAGGATTCTTTACCGGTTGTAATTGGTGGAAGAGTTTTTCAAATAGAAGCCAACATATTTTTGGAAACATTCAAAAATACATTGCTAGCAAATGTGAAGAAAGCAAAAATAATTTATTCAAAATTAACTCCTATTGCTGGAGAGTATTTGTTCGCTTTAGATGCACTGGGTATTACACAAACAGAAGTGATTGAAAACGATCTATTAGAAAGCGGTGGAAAACTATGAAACAAGGAATAAAAATTGTAACAATTGGTGGAGGTTCCAGTTACACACCTGAGCTTGTAGAGGGTTTTATTAAACGCTATGATGAATTACCGATTCGTGAATTATGGCTGGTAGATATTGAAGAGGGAAAAACAAAACTTGAAATCGTAGGAGCATTAGCAAAAAGAATGGTTAAAAAATCTGGAGTCCCGATGAAGATACATTTAACCTTCGATAGAAGAGAAGCATTGAAAGATGCTGATTTTGTCACGACTCAGTTTAGAGTTGGTCAATTAGAATCAAGAGTTTTAGATGAAAGAATTCCCGCGAAATATAATATGTTGGGCCAAGAAACAAATGGTGCAGGTGGTGTGTTTAAGGCATTAAGAACAGTTCCGGTGATTTTTGATATTATTAAAGATGTTAAAGAATTATGTGAAAATGCTTGGATAATCAATTTTACAAATCCTGTTGGAATTGTTAGTGAAGCAGTTTTTAGATATGCTGAATTTGAACGTTTTATTGGTGTTTGTAATGTGCCTATTAGTCTAACAAAACATTTCGCGGAAGTATTAAATGTCAAAGCTGAAGATTTGATTCCATATTTTGGTGGTTTAAATCAAATGTCTTACGTTTTTAATGTTTATCATAATCATAAAGATAAACTATCAAAGATTATTGAAGATTTAAAACACAAACAAATCACTATGAATAATATTGACCCACTTGCATGGGATGTGGAGTTTATTGAGAGTTTAGGAGTATATCCAAGTCCATATCTCAAGTATTATTTCTATTATGAAGAGATGTTCAATAATTTTATGAAACAATATAATGAAGGACATACAAGAGCTGAAATTGTTAAGGAAATAGAGAAGAAACTATTTGAACAATATAAAGATCCAAATTTAAACACAAAACCAAAAGAGCTTGAAGAACGTGATGGAGCATACTATTCTGACGTTGCTTGTAACGTTATAAGTTCTATATATAACGATAAAAAAGAATACCATGTAGTCAACACTATGAACAACGGATACATTACTGATCTACCTTATGGGTGTGCTATTGAGATTACTTCTAGAATCACTAAATATGGACCTATCCCAGTTTTCATTGGTCGTTTACCTGAAGAAGTCAAAGGATTAATTCAATATGTAAAATCATTTGAAGTGATGCTTGTAGATGCAATCTACGAGCGAAGTTTAACTAAAGCAAAACTTGCGTTGCAAATCAATCCGTTTACAAAATCGATTAAAAACGCTTCAAAGGCATTTGATGAATTAGTAGAAGCGCACAGAAAATATCTAGATTACTATTTTGAGGACTAAAATATGAAATTATTTAAATACACTGATAAAGAATTAATCTGTTATTATAAGACAGATAGGCAAGTAAATATCCCCGAACAGTATAATGAAAAACCATTTAGAGCAATGTGGGTGTCTAATGTTGTTAATATTGATTTGCCAACAGTAGAAGATATTGTTACATATCAAAAGAAAATAAAAGAAATGATTAAAACTTGTATTGCTTATAATATCAATGCAATTATCTTTCAAGTGCGTACAACAAACGACGCGTTTTATGAGTCCGAACTAAATCCTTATAGTCGTTTTTTTACAGGAAAAGAAGGAATAAAACCTCCGTTTGATGTTATGAAATGGATAATTGAGGAAACCAAGAAACATAATATTGAATTTCATGCCTGGTGTAATCCTTATCGTGTTAGTTCTAATGGAAATCTATCTATAGAAGAGTATTTAAAAACATGTGATGATTTAAATTTTGCAAAAAAACATCCAGAATATTTGGTATTAGATAAGTCTGGGAAATTAATCTTAAATCCAGGAATTAAAGAAGTAAAAGAGTTTATCATAGATTCAATGGCTGAAATTGTAGAGAACTATGATGTTGATGGTATCCATTTTGATGATTATTTCTATCCATATAGCGGTTTACATGAAACTTATAATGATGATGTTCAATATGAAAATCAAACTCTTAGCATAGGAGATTTTAGAAGACAAAACGTTAATGATGTTATAAAAGGTGTTTATGACGCAATCAAAAGAATAAATCCAAAAGTACAATTTGGAGTTAGTCCATTTGGTATCTGGAAAAATAGAAAAGACTATGAGTTTGGATCAAATACGGACTTAGCTTGTACTGAAAGTTTTTACTCTCTATATGCAGATACTCTTGCGTGGATTGAAGGAAATTATATCGATTATATCGTTCCTCAAATATATTGGGATTTTGGTCATAAGATTGCACCATTTGCTGATATCTGTGATTTTTGGAATGAAGTTTGTAAAGATAAACCTGTCACACTTTATATTGGCCATGGAGCATACCGTCTAGGTAATGAGGGTGAATTCTCTAATAAACTAGAAATAGTGAATCAAGTCAAATATGCAAATCAATACGACACTGTAAAAGGTAATGTATTTTTTACATATAAGACTTTTATTGATACCACAAAAGCAGTTGCTGGAATGAAAGAACTAAAGAAATTATTTTATAGGGAGTAGTTAAATATGAAAAAAATAGGAATTCTGATATTAAACCTTTTACTAATATTTGTTTTAGGGATAACAATCGACCTTGATGTACAAGCTAGTGATACATTGGTACCACTTGTTATTGATGGGAAAAATGTTTATCATTACGAAACTTCAGACAATGTTATGATACCCGCAATCTATACTGAGAAAGACACGGAGTTTAGAGGCGTTTGGGTAGCAACTGTGTGGAACATTGATTTACCACAACACACAAGTGAAACACAATACAAATCTGAATTTACTAATCTAATTGATGAATTGATTGCCAATAATATGAATGTAATGGTATTTCAAGTGCGATCGCAGAATGATGCGTTTTTTGATAGTGATTATGCTCCTTGGAGCAGGTGGGTAACGGGAACCGAAGGTGTTGACCCAGGGTGGGACCTTATGACTTGGATGATTAATGAATGTCATGCAAATGGTATCGAATTTCATGCGTGGTTAAATCCGTACCGTGTAGCTAATAAAGTAGGTGATCCATCAACATATTTAAACACATTACATGATGAAAATTGGGCAAAACAAAATCCTGATAAAGTTATTCTTGGAAACAGTTATGAACAAAATGGTTTGACAATTACACCAATTATTTTGAATCCAGGAGAACCAGCAGTGAAACAATATATTAGAGATGTTATTACAGAAATATTTACGGATTATGATGTCGATGGTATTCATTTTGATGATTATTTCTATCCGTCGTCAGGAACGAGTTCAGATACAGAAACGTATAATACATATAAAGAAACAGATCAATTGCTTGCTGATTGGCGCAGGGAAAATGTGAATGATGTTATACGCGGGGTTAAAGAAGACGTTGATGCATATAATTTGGCAACAGGGGAAAGTGTAAAGTTTGGCGTAAGCCCTTCAGGTGTTTGGGCTAGTGATCAACAAATACAAGGAGGATCGAACACACATCCTGCTGCACACGATTCCTATTTTACACAATATGCGGATACCAAAAAATGGGTAGAAGAAGAGTGGCTACATTACATATCACCACAAATTTACCGAGACTTTAATCATTTGCTCATTCCATATGCGGACATCGTTGATTGGTGGGCAAGTGTAGCGAGAGGTACAACGGTTGATTTAATCATTGGGCATTCGTTATATATGACCTTTTTTGATGATGATGAAGTAAGTACACAATTCCTTTATAATCAACAACATCCAGAAATAAAAGGATCATTAATGTATAGTGCGAAATGGATGATTTATGACAGATTCCAAAATGCGGTTACAGCTAGATGGACAACAACACCCTCTGCTGTGTGGGAGACTAGCACTGTTTCCGGCCCGGATGTGGCCATCGCTGGAACACTTTTAGAAAATGTGTATATAACAGATGTGGTAGTTACGTTAACAGCAGATGAAGATATCTTATATAGCTTAGATGATGGAGACTGGACTGCATACACTGTACCCATTATTATTACTGGTGCAGGAGCTCACAAAATATATATGAAAACAGTAGATGGGTTGGGAGAGGAAAGTTTATTATCTTCTCGCAATATACCTATACAATATCGAAATCCAGATGTACCTACAATCTCTTTAACTGGAGATCAAATGGGAGATAATTATTTAGTAGGAAGCACAATAAGTGTAGAATCTGATGGGACTGATATTTATGTAGCTATAAATCATGGTAGTGCAGGTGACTTCGAATTATATACTGGACCTATTACTTTAGATGATGATGGTTTATATTATATTAGAGCTAAAACAATTGATAGTAGTGGAACCAGTTCTGAAGAAGTAATTCTTACTGTGACAACCCAAAACTTATGCTATTTAGCTCCTACAATAAGTGTTACAGGTAGTGGTAGTGATCCTTTCTTCCAAGAGGCTACAATAACACTAACAGGTGAAACTGATTTAGAATATAAGATTAATGATGGTAGTTGGACTACTTATTTAAGTCCACTTATAATAGATACTGATGGAGAATATACAATTACTTATAGAAATGATGATGAATGTTTAATTGAATACACTAAAGAGATTGTGATTGATCAAACAAGTCCAAGTGATGCAGTTATTACAATTGATGGTACTTACGATGGAGAAAAGTATTATACAACAGCTACAAAAGTTACTTTTTCAACATCAGAAGAAGATACAGAAATTAAATATCGTTTACATAATGGAAGAAGTTGGACAGTGTGGATGAATTATACAGAGCCAATTGACTTATTGTATTCAGCAAATTATACATTTGAATATCAAGTAGTTGATTTGGCATTAAATGCGAGCGAAGTTTTAACACAACGCGTAAGATTAATGATTCCACCTAGTGAAACTAACCCTTATGTTATAAGAGATGGGTTAGCTGTAACTTATTATAATTCCAATGTTTTGATTGAATTACCAACAGAATATACTGAAAAAATAGAAGAAATAAGAGGAATTTGGGTTGCTACTGTTGGGAATATCGATGTACCTTTATATGAAAATGAAGAACAATATAAATATGAATTATTAAAGATGCTTGATGTAATTGAAGCAAATAACTTCAATGTTATTTTCTTCCAAGTACGTCCAATGAATGATGCATTTTATGATAGTGATTATGCTCCTTGGAGCAGATTTATTACAGGAGTAGAAGGCCAAGATCCTGGTTGGGACATTCTTGCATTTATGATTGAAGAAGCTCATAAACGTGGAATTGAACTTCATGCTTGGTTAAATCCATATCGCGTATCAACTGGCACCGAAAGTAAAGAGGCACAACTAGCTGCTTTAGATGAAAATAACTTTGCTAGACAGAACCCTGATTTAGTTATGGTTGATGGTGCTGGGAAATTAATTTTAAATCCTGGTTCAAGACAAGTTCAAGTGTATATTCGCAATGTGATACAAGAATTGATGTCTAATTATGATATTGATGGTATTCATTTTGATGATTATTTTTATAGTTATAATGGAACAAGTGAAAGTGAAGACAGCGAACTATATAATCGCTTGAAAGAAATTGATCAATCAATTGATGATTGGCGCAGGGAAAACATAAATACTGTTATAAGAGAAATCTTTGAAGTAGTGGAAGAATACAATACAAACTATGGAAAAACAGTTAAATTTGGAATTAGTCCATTTGGTATTTGGCTATCTGGTGGAGTAGCTGGTAGTAATACCGCTACATATGCATTACAATCATACAAGGATCAATATGCAGATACTAAACGTTGGGTTGAAGAAGGATGGGTTCACTATATCTTACCTCAAGTCTATTGGGAATTTGATCATTCGGCTGCTCCATTTGCGGATTTAGTAGATTGGTGGGCAACTCTTTGTGAAAAAAATGATGTTGACCTAATTATAGGGCATGGGTTTTATCGTTACGATGATGATTCGTGGGATAACACTAACGAATTACCTGAACAATTACGTTATATTTCTCAGTACGATATTATTATAGGTAGCACATTCTTTACCTATAACACACTTTTAAGTATTGATAAAGAAGTAGTTGAATTTTTAGATAGATTAAATAATTATTATTGGACAGAGTATGCAACATTTCCTTGGGAGAGTACAGTTGAAAAAGCAGAAGATTTAGTTTGTGGTATTGGAGAACATGAAGTTGATGGTGTTTGTGTTTTAATCTGTCCAGTCGGTGAAGAATACGTAGATGGAGACTGTCAATCAGTTTGTGCTGTCGGCGAAGAATATGTAGATGGAGACTGTCAATCAGTTTGTGCTGTTGGCGAAGAATATGTAGATGGAGACTGTCAATCAGTTTGTGCAGTCGGTGAAGAATATGTAGATGGAGACTGTCAATCAGTTTGTCCAGTCGGTGAAGAATACGTAGACGGAGACTGTCAATCAGTTTGTGCTGTTGGTGAAGAATACGTAGACGGAGACTGTCAATCAGTTTGTGCTGTTGGTGAAGAATACATAGATGGAGACTGTCAATCAGTTTGTGCAGTCGGTGAAGAATACGTAGATGGAGACTGTCAATCAGTTTGTGGAATCGATCAAACCTATACAGATGGGGAGTGTGTTTATGATGCTTGTCCTGATGGATACGAACGAATCGATAGTACTTGTGAATTGATTCCAGAAGAGCCTAAGGGATGTGCTTTGTTCAATATTACTTCATTTATGATAATGGGATTTATATCTTTAGCTGGATTCTATTTATCTAGGAAGTGGTTTATATAAATGATTGAGGTAACTAAAATTCTAAAAAAAGGTGTAGAATCTGGGGATTTTCCCGGAGCTGGATATGCCGTGATTTATAAAGATGGTTTTATTGATTATGACTTTGTTGGATATAGACAAATTTTACCTAAGAAGATATTAAATACTGGCGAAGAAATCTATGATTGTGCATCAATTACAAAGGTAATATGCACAACAACTATGATTATGAAGTTAATAGAATCTAATAAGTTAACCTTAGACACAAAGGTATCTAGTATCTTATCAAGGTTTATGCACAAAGATATTAGTATCTATCACTTGTTAACTCATTCATCCGGATTACCGGCTGATATAACTAGAGCTAAAACATTAAAAAGTCGAGAAGATGTTTTAAATCGCATTTATGATTATCAACTGATTAATACAGTTGGAACTACAATTGTATATTCAGATTTAGGATTTATTCTATTAGGTTTAATCATTGAAAAATTAACAAAAAAAACATTAGATGTATTTGCAAAAAAAGTGATTTTTGACCCGCTTGGAATGGCTCATTCTTCTTATCATCCTGATCCTAGTATGTGTGCACCAACAGAGTTTAGAGATGATGATGTTTATAAAGGATTGTTACAAGGAAGGGTTCATGATGAAAAAGCATTTGCTTTGGGCGGCATTGCAGGACATGCTGGATTATTTTCAACACCTAATGATATTTCATTATTCATTTTAAGTATATTAAATAATGATAGTAAGGTGTTACAACCAGCTACAGTTGAAATGTTATTCCCAATGCGCATTAAGAATGAAACAGAGGATAAAACTCTTGTACGATCTCTTGGATGGGATAAACCTACAAAGGGGGGGACAGCAGGAGATTTGGTGAGTTTTGAGGATACTATATTACATACAGGTTTTACAGGTTGTAATATTTGGATTGAAAGATCTGTTGGTATTGGATTTGTTATGCTTAGTAATGCAGTTCATCCTAAAAGGAATTTAAATAATATTATTAAATATAGAAATAAAATAGGAAATATTGTTATTTCAAAGAAGGAGACATAGATAAATGAAAAAAATATTTGGCTTTATACTAATTGGTTTCTTAACATTCAGTATCCTTGCTTGTACAGAAGTAAGTACAGGAATAACTTCGGATGAAATAACACAAACAACCGCAACAACACAAACAACTGCAACAACAGAAGGTATTGTTATTAACGTGGATACAAATTTAGTAACAATTATTGAAGATCAAACTTATCAACTTGTTGTTACATCTAATGATTCAATTGGCTTGATTTATAGCGTTAATACTGCTGGAGTAATCACGCTATCAGATACTGGATTTATCAACGCTTTAAAAGAAGGTATAGTAATTGTTACCGTTCGATCAAGAAGTGATAATGATGTGTATCTAAATATAACTGTTGATGTAAGAAAAGAGATTATGCTTGTCAGCAATCAACTTGAAATCAATATGACTGAAGGAGATACACGTCAATTGATAATCACTAGTAATGATGAGTACACATTTGATGTTGTTAATACAGAAATTTTAACTGTTGATGAAGAAGGATTAATCACTGCAAAACAAGAAGGTTCGACATCTGTTATTGTTACATCAAATTATGATGAAAACATAAGCATTTCTATTACTATTAACGTTGACAAATTGATTACAATTGATGTCAATAAATCTGAATATGTTTTAGTTGTAGGTGATGTAGAAACACTTGATGTATTATCTAACGATGGGTTAATATATTTATCTGGAAATAACAACGTAGTAATAGTTGATGAAGTTGGGCAATTAACAGCGGTAGGTTTCGGAGAAACTACTGTTAGAATCACTTCATCTTACAATCAAGAAATCACTCAAGATGTAACTATTATTGTATATAAATATACAGAGGAAATATCTATTAATGGTAGTGATTTAATGATAAAGGATATGTCTTCTCAACTCACAATTTATACCTCGCCTGTAGGGGCTTTTGATGATGTAACTTGGGAGAGCAGTGACGAAAGCATCCTTATTATAGACGAGTTTGGAGTAGTGACCGCCATTGCTTCAGGAAGTGCAACAATTATCGCAAAAAGTATTTTAGATGATACAATAGCTGACACATTCAATATCACGGTTGTAAAAGTGCTTGTTGTAGATATTTCAAAAGATACTGGCGATATATATTTATTTGATACATTGGAACTTGAATTCGGGGAACAATTATATAATTCTATTCAAGAAGCTATTAACAATGCAAGTGTTGATACAATCATTTATATTGAATCTGGATTATATCAAGAAGATGTAACAATAGATGTAGATGGAATCAATATGATTGGCTATTCTGAAAACACAATAATTGATGGGATAATAGATATTAGCGCAAATAATGTTAGTGTTTCTGAAATTATATTTGAATCAAATGCAAGAATTATAAATTCTTTAGGAATTGAAGGTTTTGTATTTACAAATAATATTGTTCAAAATATAATCCAAACAACAGGCAGTTTTATTGATTTAAATGAAACAACAAACACCAGCATTACTTATAATACTTTTAATTCACTAGTTGGAGATGCTATATCATTAATTGACAGTTTAGGTGCATTAACAGAAATTGAAGGAAACATTATTGATGATTGTGAAACTGCAATAACTATTGATGTTCAAACATCACTTGATCAAGCAGATGAAATTAGAATCTTTTGGAATGAAATCAGTAATGTCGATTTGGCATTTGATTTAGATATGCTTGTAGGCGAAACAGAACAAGATGTTTTTAAAGTTGTTAGATTCAATAAAATCACAAACTATGTAAATGCTGTTGAAGTGAATCTAAACAGTGAATTTGATCTAACGTTAAACTATTGGGGTGCTTTAGCTTTGGATTGCACGAAGTTTATCAATGTAGATCCATATTATTTGAAGGGAAATTATACAGATCTATTATTAGTGCCTACAAAAGCAACTTATAATCCTTCATTACCAATCATAATTACTATCACCAATCCAATTGATGAAATCATGATTGGGGAGACGCATAAGTTTGAATATGAGATATTACCATATGAATTATCTGATGCACCGATTAAATTTATCACAGGTTATCCTGAAATTGTCGCGATTGATCAAGAAGGTAACATTACACCGAAAAACAGCGGTAATGTATATATTCAAATAAGGAGTTCTCAAGTGTCAACAATCAGAACCCAATTAGATTTTAGTATTATTACGACGCCAGGTATTGAGATTTTGACTTCAAATATTTATAGTGATATACAGGTAGGAGATAGTTTTACTTTAAGTACTGTTTTATTTCCATATACCATTGTAAATGAATCTTCAACAATTATTTCCAGTGCACCTCTTACTGCTTCAATTGATGTTGATGGGCTTGTAACAACACATGGAGAAGGCCTCGTTACATTTACCGCCTCAGTAGATAGTAGTCCAGGTGTATATGTGGAGTTTAGAGTCTATGTACATGGTTTACTTGACCCAGAAAATAGTCTGCTGGATTATTTAACTGTAAATCAAATTACTTACTCGAATATCCATAAATGGACAGCCTATGGATTCCAATATAATTATTATGATACTAGAGCAGAAAGTGTCTCAAGATATTATTTTGGAGATATTCCTATTAATGTTTCTAAAATGGTCCCAGTATTTTACGCTATTAGGCCAGGGGAACCAATGGAACCACTACCTGATGGAGTAACGCAGTACAATCCTTACAATGTACACTGGATTGTTGTTCATGATACTGCTAGTACAGCTCTGGGGTCTAATGCATTAGCTCATGCTAATTATTTATACAACAGTACAACCTTGGAAAATACATTATGGACATCATGGCATTTTTCAATTGATGATCACGATATATACCAACACTTACCAGAAACTGAACGTGGTTTCCATGCTGGGGATCGTAGTACAAGACCTACAGAAGGAGGATTATATCTAGGCGGAGGAAATCGGAACGGTATTGGTATTGAAATGTGTATCAATGAAGATGGAGATTTGTACAGAACTTGGCAAAGAACAGCGAAATTAGTATCGTATTTGTTGGATAAATATGGGTTACCTATAGAGAATCAAACATACCATAATGATTTCTCTGGAAAGGATTGTCCAAGAACATTACGAAATGCGGGATTAATTACACTTTTTGAAGAATTTGTTATGGTAGAACATCATATAAGAACCAATTATCCGAATGCATCTATTTCAATGACTTCAAATAATCCTGAATATTTAGATGATTATGGTAGAATCATTAAAATACCACAAAGAGCGTTGACAGTAAGTTATACAATTACAGTAATAAATAATGGAGTGAATGAGAGTAGAACATTTTATACTTATCTACCTGGGACTGTTAGATAGGTTAATATTTTACTGAAAAAAATATTCTAAATATGTAAGAACTATCAATATTGCTAAAATTATGCGGAGTTGAATTGACAGCATTTTCAATGAAGTGTAAAATGACATTAAGGAATGAAGAAATCAAAAAAAAAAAAAGGAGAGAAAAAATGAAAAAAGTTTTAACTGTTTTAGTTTTTAGTTTTATGCTTTTCATTAGCTTGAGTTTTGTGAACAAAGTTCAAGCAGCCGATGAAATCATCGATTTATATCCTTATGATGACATCGCATGCCTAGAAGCCACCGATGCTTGTGTTAACACAAAAGTCGGGAATTCTAACTGGACATTTACTTACTATGGTCATAGATACCATGTAATTAGGGGTTTGGTGAGATATGGTGATGAAATGGTTGATGATAATAGTGACGGCTGGATTGATGATAATGAATTAGCTGGAATACCTTATAATGCATTTGCATCTGTATTTCTAAATAATACTGATTTAGAAATCGATATCTTAACAGCTAGTGCTCGTACAGATATTACAGATGTTGTACACAGAAAGTACGCTCATTTTGACGAACTTGGTGTATTACAAATGTTTGAAGACCACATTAGTAGATATTATATTTATAATGATGGTGATGCTGTAACTCCTGATTGGCGTTTAGCATCAGAAATTGAAATTGCTGCTTATGTAGCAGAAGTAGATGCGACAACAATTACAGATGGTGATCCTTCAACTGATGGATTAACTAGAAATACACATATTCGTATGGCATTAGACGTTGTAGATACTGATGGATATGTTGTAGAACCTCTTGGATATTTAAAATGGACAAATGCAGATGTTGATCTTTCAACTGCACCTGAATCAGAATGGTCAACAATCATTGCTGATGATCCAAACAACTTATATATCCCAGCTGGATGGACTGTTGTTACTTTTGGGGCTCATGACAGATCGACTATAAACCCTAAAACTACTGCTTTTATCGTATCATTACCTGACGCGATGTTAGATGGTACAGTAGACCCAATGTTCATGACTTATACTGATCAACCTGCAGGTTTTGCTGGTGTTCTTGGGTTAGATGATGACCCTACAACTGTAGGTGTAAACGTTGTTGTTGATTATGAAAGCACATTTACTCTTTCAACTGATATAACTGCATCTTGGTTAAAAATGTTTGACGATACAGATGTTGTAATCCATGAAACTGAAATGTTAGATTATGATTTTGAAATTTATCAAGAAGATACTTTATTAGAAACCATTTCATATGTATGGAATGAAACATCTGAAGAATATGATGCTTCTGCCGAACAAACTGTAATCGATACTTCAGAATTTGGTAGTATATACACTGGTGTATATACTGTAGAAAATCCTGAAGGAGATATTACTGAATCAGTTGTAGACATCGTAATTGGTGTTATGCCACCTAAATTTATTGGTGTTGAAAACCGTTATGAATCAGAAGATGTTTATATTGACATATTAGAAGGAATTGTTGCAGAAGATGGTTATGGAAATGATGTAACTGATTCAATTATGGTAACTCTTCCTGACGGATTTAATATGTATAATCCTGAACCTGGAACGTATGAAATCGAATTAGAATTTACTCATCACGTTCATTTTGATGGTGTAGAATCAAGTGTTGATTGTGCTGGATTAGTATTACCATGGGACGGACTATATAACCGTTCTGAAGCATTAAACACAGTAGGTGGAGCTATCATGGTATTTACAGATGCTACTGTATTTGCCGCTATGGGTTCTGGATGGGGATCAGTAATGGTTCTTGTTGGTGCGGATGGTTTAGTTGATGAAATTTTTGACAGATATACTTGGGAACATACTACAAGTACAGGTACTGTTGTTGAAGATGGAGACGTATTTGCTGCATGGCAAGCTGCTATCGTTATTGAAGACGGTGGATTTGTAATTGCTGCACATGGTTCAACTTATGGTGTAAACTTTAGAGATGAAAACTTATCATTCGATGACCCTATTACATTAACTGATTTAGTCGAAGATTTCGATTATGATATCGTTACTGAAGCAACATATGAACTAGTTATTGATGATATGACAAATCCTATTGCGCTTATTGTAAATGATAACTATACAATTGATGAAAATGAATTTGATAATGTAAATGAAGCAATTCTTGCTAATATTGTTGCATTTGATGCGTTTGATTCAGTTGATGATTTAGCTATTTATGTAAGTGATAATGGTGGATTAATGGTTGGCACTGCTGGTGTATATACTGTTGAAGTAACTGTAGAAGATATGGTTGGTAACGCTACTGTTGTAGAATTTGATGTTGAAATATTGGCTGTAGAAGCAATGTATACCGCAGCTGAAGTTCAAGCAATGTTTGATGCATTAGTAATTCTTGATGAAACAGATGTTCAAGGAATGCTTGATGGACAAGATCTACTTACAGAAGCAGATGTTCAAGCAATGTTTGATGATCAAACATTAACTGCTGTTGAAATCCAAGCATTATTAGATGCTGGAATCATTACTACTGCAGATATTCAAGCAATGATTGATCAAGACCTACTTACTGAAACAGAAGTACAAGATATGATTGATGATTCAATAGATACAACTACCGTAGCTGAAACAGGATGTGGAGCAACAAATGCTGCAATTCCAAGCTTAGGAATCGTTGGATTGTTCATGCTATTAGGAACTACTTTTGTAATCTTAAGAAGATTTCACTAATAAACTTTAAATAAATAAACTTAGAATTCTAAGCTAGTTTTTTTATAGTTTAAAGGAGACTGAAAATAATTTTTTATTTTTGAAAGTTCCAATAAAGTTCTTAATAGAATCTATTATTATATAGTTATTAAGTGTATAATATTACTATAAAATCTAATGGATAATTTAAAAAATTAAATATATATTTAGGAGATGTAAATATGAAAAAAATACTAGTTTTATTTGCAGGTTTAATTTTAGCATTTTCATTTGTTGGTTGTACAGAAACAAATAGTACTACTACAATAACTGGAGCTAATACAACTGCAACAACTGATTCAGGATCAACAGAGTCAACTCTTTTAACTTGTGGAGATGGTTATACGCTAGTTGGGGATCACTGTATCCTTAATTCAACTGAGGATAACCATCCTGTTATTATGGGTGCTCAAGATGTAGAAATTACTGTTGGGGATACTTTTAATCCACTTGAAGGTATTACTGCAGATGATTTAGAAGATGGGAATTTAACAGATGATATTACAATGAATGGTATAGTAGATACTAATTCTGTGGGTGTTAATCAAATTGTATATATTGTCGAAGATAGTGCAGGCAATGAATTTAGAGTTACAATTACTGTAACTGTTGTTGGAGAAGAAGGATGTCCAATTCACTATGAAAAAGTTGGAGATCAATGTGTTAAGATTCCTGCTGAAGAAATCGTTATTATGCATGGTGCAGTTTATGAGATTAATCCATTCCATGACGATTATTCAGGGACTGATCAATTAGAAAAACAATTATTACAAACTTTAGTTGAAGAACAATATAATGTTGTTATCAAATACAAAAACTATCCAGCAAGTGCTGCTTGGGGACCGTCTCGTGTTACTTCAATTATTCAAGCAAGCGTTGCAGGAGAACCATTAAGTGATGTTTATTGGATTACAAGTGACTGGATTCAAGAGCTTGTTAATGGTAATGCAATTTCAGATGTATCTGGTTATATGAATACCATTGGTGGAAACATTTCTGATACATATTTGGATATTGGCGAATATCAAGGTGGAGTATATGTATTTGATTCTTACAAACCAAGCATGAGTGGTGGATTATTCTATAACGCAGATTTAGTTTCAAGTTTAGGTGTTGCAAATCCTACTGACTTATTCTTAGCTGGAAACTGGAATTGGTCAACATTTGAACAATGGGCAACTCAAGTGCAAACTGCTCTTGATGGACAAGTTGATGAAATGTATGCACTTGGTGGAATGCTTAGTTATTATGCAAAATTTATGATTACCTTAAATGGAGGTAGTCTTATCAATAAACAAACAGGTCGTGTAGCATTTGCTCAAGCACCAGCGCTTGAAACGTATGATTTCTTAACTACCCTTTGGAATAAAGGATTGTTTGAATTAAGTGGTCAATACGATGCTGGTAGTCCACTATGGATGGGTGGAAAAGTTGCAATACATCCTGGTGAATTATGGTTTGTTAATGCCGATAATAGATGGGGTCAAATTCCATTTGAACTTGGATTTGTGCCGTATCCAGTTGCTGATGATTATGAAGGTGAATACTTGAGTCCAATTAGTGGTGTAGCTGTAATGTCACTTGCAAGTGGTATGTCACCAGAGAGAGAAGAATTGGTATTCAGAGTATGGAATGCAATTCAATTATGGAAAACGGATGAAGAAACAAATAATGATTTTGAATTATCATTATTAAAAAAATTTGATCAACAAAATTATGTAGATGCATATTTAAGTGTATACGATAATGTGTATTTAGACATAACTAATGCAATAGGTATTAGTGCCTATAGCGAAAATGGTTGGGTAAGAAATATCAGTACTGCTATTAAAGATGGCACTTCTAGAACGAAGGTTGATGCTATTAAACCAGTTTACGAAACAGCTTTAGAAGATTATTTGGGATAGAATTATTTATAGAATTTCCCCTTTGAAATAAAGGGGAAACTATATATGTAGAGGTGTAAAAACATGAAAAAAATATATATAGTTTTAATTGCTGCCGTCATAATACTACTAGGTTTTATTACAGTAGACTCAATCTGGTTAAGCAATAGGCAAGCTTTCCTAACCTATAATGGTGAACCATACGATGATTCAGAAGTAGATGAATTATCTTATTTTGATGTGTCAGATTATTATTCATACTTGGAACAACACAATTATAAATATCCTGAAGATGTCGATATTACAATAGATTCTTTAGATTATGTTAGTAATGTTGGTACTATTCAAGAAATTGATTCTTATGAAGGCGTTGATGATGTTTTACTAACTGATGAAACTAGTATGGTTACTTGGGATGTCTATATTCCTGAATCTGGCTACTATAATTTAATACTTAATTATTTTCCATATGAGGGTAAGAGTTCTAGTATTGAACGAGCAGTATATATCAATGGTGAAATTCCATTTGAAGGGGCTAATAATATCACGTTTCACCGTATTTGGGGTAATGCAAGTGATGTAGTTACTGATGTCAACGGGAATGATATTAGACCTTCACAAATGGAAAAACCATTTTGGACATCAAGTTATTTTAATGACCATATTGGTTACATTAATACACCATATGCGTTTTATTTTAATGAAGATGTAAATACTATTTCTATGGAAAGTATTAGAGAACCATTAATGATAGATACGATTCAAGTTAAAAGTTTAGAAGAAACCATAAACTATAATGAATATAACCAGTTTCACAGTACTGCAACTATTGCAGATCAAGATATCGAGTTCATTCAAACAGAGAATCAATCATATAGTTCTTCACCAACACTTTACCCTTTAAATGATAGAACAAGCACAAGAACAATGCCAAGTAGCCCCAAACTTGTAAAACTAAACACAATTGGGGGAAATAATTGGCGTGTTGCAGGAGATTTTATAACTTGGGAATTTGATGTAGAAGAAACAGGTTTGTATGAAATCTCAATGCGTGTAAAACAACGGTTAGCTTCTGGTATGAATGTTTATAGAAATATATATATCGATGGTACCTTTCCATTTCAAGAAATGCAAAATTATTCATTTTTATATGGAAGTAGTTGGCGTACGCAAACACTTGGAACTCCAGAAGGAGCTTATCTATTCTATTTTGAGGAAGGTACACATACTTTAAAGATGCAAGTTTCTTTAGGTGCTTATGGACCAATCATTGGGCAAGTACAAACAGTGATAAACAAATTAAATAAATTATATAGAGAAATTCTTGTATATACTGGTCCAGAACCAGATTTATTTAGGGATTATCAATTAACAGAACGAATTCCAAATTTAGTTGAAAGAATTCAAGCCGAACGTGATAGTTTAGTAGAAATAAGAGAAAGTATAATTGCAATTTCAGGCTCTAAGAGTGAAAAAACAGGAATTTTAGATACAGTAATTTTGCAATTAGATGATTTTCTTGAGAAACCTCGTGAAATTCATACACAACTATTAACGTTTAATTCTAATATTTCTTCACTTGGTACATTGGTGCTATTATTAAGCGCTCAACCCTTAGAGATTGATTACTTTATGGTTCACAGTCCAAATGCGGATTTACCAAAAGCAAAAGAATCATTTATTGAAGGCTTATGGTTTAGTATTAGAGCATTTTTTTCTACCTTTAATACAGACTATTCAAATCTGGGTGAAACAGATGAATTTGAAACAGATACTACAGTTGAAGTTTGGTTATCAATTGGTCGAGATCAAGCGAATGTATTACGTAAATTAATCGATGAATCATTTACGCCAAACACCAAAATCAAAATTGATTTGAAACTAGTAAATGGTAGCGTATTATTACCAGCAACATTATCGAATGTAGGACCAGATGTCGCGATGGGGCTTGGAAATAGTATCCCAGTTAACTATGCTATGAGAAGCGCAGTATATGATATATCTTTATTTGATGATTTTGAAGAAGTAGTAACAAGATTTAAAGATAGTGCAATTGTTCCATTTGAATATGAGGGTGGATATTATGCACTTCCAGAACAACAAATTTTCTTGATGATGTTCTATCGAACAGACATCTTTGAAGAATTAGGTCTTACACCTCCTAATACTTGGGATGATGTTATTGGTTTAATTCCTGATTTACAAAAACACAATTTAGAGTTTTACTTACCAATTCCAATCACTCAAGGTTCTGTTATGAACTTACCACCAAATCCAATTTATTCTACATTGTTTTACCAAAATGATGGAGAATTCTATATCAATGGTAATACTGAAAGTGGTTTTAATGAAGGTATGGGACCAGAAGTATTTGAAATGTGGACTCAGTTCTACACTGATTATTCATTTCCTGTCCAAGCGAATTTTGTTAATCGTTTTAGAAGTGGTCAAATGCCTATAGGTATTAGTTATTACAATGTATATAATACTTTGAGTGTATTTGCACCAGAAATACGCGGGAAATGGGATTTTCTTCCTATTCCAGGGACTCTTGTTCCAGATGGAGAGGGTGGATATACCATCCGTCGTGAGACAGTATCGAGTGGTACTGCAGTTATGATTATGAATGATTGTGAAGATAAAGAAGCTGCATGGGAATACCTTAAATGGTGGACAAGTACAGAAGTACAAGTTCAATTTGGTAGAGAAATGGAAGGTATTTTAGGAGCAGCAGCAAGATATCCAACAGCCAATGTGGAAGCAATGAGTCAATTACCTTGGACTGTAGTGGAATATCAAAAACTTGAGGAACAATGGGATTGGGTTATAGGAATACCTGAAGTTCCAGGCGGATATATGACTGGTCGTCATTTAGATAATGCTTTTAGACTTGTCTATAATGAAAGTTCAAATCCACGAGAAACTATATATGATTATGTTCAAGTTATAAATGATGAAATAATAAAAAAACGTCGAGAATTCAGGTTGGAATAGGAGGAAAATATGGAAGCAAATACAACTGTAGCGCCAGTTTTGACAAAAAAACAATTGTTGTGGAAGAAAATTAAAAAAAGCAAACATTACTACATATTAATGGCTCCATTTGCAATTTTGTTTCTAACATTTACTGTTGTCCCTGTCATTATGTCACTAGGAATCAGTTTTTCATATTTTAACTTGTTAGAACCACCTCGTTTTGTTGGCCTTGATAATTATATAAAATTATTTTTAGAAGATGAAGTGTTTATCATTGCCTTAAAAAATACATTAATTTTAGCGGTAGTAACAGGTCCGGTAAGTTACTTAATGGCGTTTGTGTTTGCATGGTTAATCAATGAACTTAGACCAAAACTTAGATCATTCTTAACCCTTATATTTTATGCGCCAAGTATTAGCGGTAATGCATTTTTAATGTGGTTATTAATCTTTAGTGGGGATGTACACGGATATGCCAACGCATTTTTAATGCGATTTGGTTTTATTGATAATCCAATACTATGGCTTAAAGACCCTAGCTATATGATGTTAGTTATTATCATCGTCCAGTTATGGTTATCTTTAGGTGTGAGTTTCTTAGCGTTTATTGCGGGTCTTAAAAGTGTTGATAAAACACTCTATGAAGCAGGAGCAATAGATGGTATTAGAAATCGTTGGCAAGAGTTATGGTATATTACCTTGCCATCTATGAAACCACAACTTTTGTTCGGGGCTGTTATGCAAATTACAACAACTCTGGCAATTGCAGCTGTCTCCATGCAGCTGGTCGGATTCCCAAGTGTCCAGTATGCTGGACATACCATCGTAACGCATTTGATTGATTATGGTACAGTTCGTTATGATTTAGGGTATGCAAGTGCGATTGCGACCGTGCTATTTTTCATTATGATTACCACTAACTTAATTGTTAGACAGATCCTTAGAAGGGTTGGTAATTAGATGAAATTATTTAAAAGAAAAAGAAAGTTAAATAGAAGTCTTGGTGGTGATATCGCCTTATTTGCTGTTTTAATATTCTTTGGAATCTTTAGTGCATTTCCATTGGTTATGACAGTATCTAATGCCTTTAAACCTCTAGATGAGTTATTCTTGTTTCCACCAAGGTTATTCCCAAGGAATCTTACCTTCGAGAACTTTAGAGATTTATCTGAACTAATTGGAAACTCTTGGGTTCCATTTAGTAGATATTTCTTCAATACAATATTTATTACTGTAGTTGGTACTGTAGGACATGTTATTATTGCTTCTATGGCAGCTTTTCCACTAGCAAAATACAAATTTCCTGGTAGAGGTATATTCTTTACTTTAGTAGTTTACTCCTTGATGTTTGCACCTCAAGTAACAGCTACACCAAACTATATTATTATTTCTAGTATTGGTTTAATTGATACACCGAGTGCAATTATATTGCCAGCAATTGCTTCCAGTTTGGGTCTTTACTTGATGAAACAATTTATGTCACAGATTCCAGATGAACTAATTGAATCAGCGAAGATTGATGGCGCTAGTGAATATCGAATCTTTTTTCAAATTGTAATGCCGCTTGTAAAACCGGCATGGTTAACATTGATTATTTTATTATTCCAAAGATTATGGATTACAGATGGTGGAAGTTTTATCTTCAGTGAAGAATTGAAGCCTCTTAGTTATGCGTTGAGACAGATTGCTCAAGGTACGATAGAGCGTGCAGGTACAATTGCTGCTGTAGCATTCATTATGATGATTGTTCCAGTAACATTCTTTATTTTGTCTCAATCAAAAATTGTAGAAACATTCAGTCATTCAGGAATGAAATAGGAGTAGATGATATGAAGAAAACATTAATTCTTATCTTAATTATATTATTAGTTCCGTTTTTGGTAGGAGCTGGTAGCTATAACTATTCATACTGGGGAGATGCGATTCACAGCGCTCCTGGTATGACTTTTACAGCGAGCATTAATGCAGAAGAACTTGGTGTTAATTTTGTATCTCCTGAAGATTTGGTTGTGTATAATGAAAATATCTTTGTTGTTGATAGTGATGCAAATAGTTTGGTTGTAATTGATGAAAACTTTAATTTACTGCATGAAATAACTACATTTGAGTATTCGCAGGAATATTTAGATTTATTAGCCTTAGAAGGAATTACGGATGTAACAAATACTACTTTAAATTCTCCAAATGGGGTTGATGTAACTGATAGTGGAATCTTTATCTGTGATACAAGTAATTTTAGGGTTGTGAAATTAAATCATGATTTTGAAGTGTTAAATACATTTAGTGAAATTGATGATCCAACCTTTGATGGAGTATCGTTTGAACCTAAGAAAATTACTGTTGACGGAACAGATAGAATGTACGTTATTGCTAAACATATCTATGAAGGAATTGTAGAGATTAATTCTGACGGTTCATTTAATCGTTATACTGGTGTAAATCCAATTCAGTTAACTCCATTTGAAATCTTTTCTAGAAGTCTAATGAGTGAAGAACAGATTGCCCAGTTGCAACTATTCTTACCAACAGAATATACAAATGTTAGCATCAATGACAAAAACTTTATCTATGCGACTAGCCAGGTATCCGAAAATAATGCTGAAAACCCAATTCAGTTAATCAACCCTAAAGGTGTTGACGTAATTAAACGTAATGGATATTTCCCTCCAATGGGTGATATTCAGTATGTTATTGGCATGAACAATTATGTAGTTGATGGACCTAGTAGTTTAGTAGATATTGCTAGTACTGATGATGGAATATACACAGTACTAGATCAAAAGCGTTCTCGATTATTCACTTATGATAGTGAAGGTAATTTACTGTATATTGATGGCGATGAAGGTCATCAAATTGATAAATTTAGCGAAGGTGTCGCAATCGATTATTTTGGTGAACAATTACTTGTTCTTGATCGAAAAACTAAAACAATCGTTGTCTATGGTTTGACTGAATTTGGTACTTATGTCAATCAAGCGATTCAATATCACAACGAAGGGATGTTTGAAGAAGCTGCTAATGTTTGGAAAGAAGTGATTAAGATTAATTCTAATTATGAGATTGCTTATAATGGGATTGGTAAACAACTATTAAGACAAGGCGAGTTTAGAGAAGCAATGGATTATTTTGAACTCGGACATGATGATTACTACTATTCAAAAGCATTCAGTGAATATCGTAATGCAATTATTAAGAAAAACTTTGGTTATATCTTGGGCGGAATTATCTTAGTGGCAGGTATTTTGATTGGTTACCGCATTAGGAAGATATATAAGAAGGGGGAATCAATTTTATATGAAGACTAAATTAAAAAAGATTGTCAAAGATTATATTACATTCCCAGCTTATATATTAATGCATCCATTTGATGGATATGAAGATTTTAAAAGATATAAAAAAGCAAAATTTAGTGTTGCTATTGTATTTATTATATTGTTTGTATATTTTCAAATATTTTCATTTAAAAACTTAGGGTTTTTGGCCAATCCTAATAACCCTTCTGACTTAAATAGTTTACAAGAAGTGTTTAGTGTGTTATTGCTTGTTTTCTTGTTTACTGTAGGTAACTGGAGTGTTACCACTCTTATGTCAGGTAAAGGAAGTTATAAGGAAATCTTAATGGTTACAGGATACAGTTTATTCCCGTTAATCGTATTAGGATTCCCAAGTGTTATCTTAAGTAATTTCTTAACTTTAGAAGAGATGACATTTTATCAATTAATTATGTATATCGCTTATATTGCTGCTGGGTGGATGTTGTTTATGGGAATTTTGAATATCCATGAATATGGATTATTTAAAACCATAGCGGCTTTTATAGCCACAGGTGTTTCCATAGCAGTTATAATGTTTGTTGGATTACTATTTTTCGACTTGATTCAACAGGCTATAGCCTTTGTCGTGTCGGTTATAGAAGAATTTAACTTGAGGTATTGATGATGAAGAAAAAACTACTATTAATTGGACTTAGCATTGTGGCGCTATTTGTCTCGTATATTACATTATTTAATATGAAGCCTGGAATCATATATACCACAAGTAAAATTGAATTTGACACTGAAGGATTTGTTGATGCGATGGAATTAAGTGATAAAAATCATTTAGTTGATTCTAATCAAGATTTCGAACTTTATGTTGATGAAACAACATCACACTTTAATATTGTGAACAAACATACTGGTGTTGTATGGAATAGCAATCCTACCGTACTAGATCCATGGCAATTAGATTTATCTAAAACAATAACAGACAGTGCAATTGAAAAACAAAAAGCAACTGTTGAATTATCGTATTTTAATAAAACAGGATCATTAGCTAAAATTAATAATTATGAACAAAGTATTAGCCATCCTAAGAGCGTGAAGTATGATCGTGGTTACAGGACTTTCTCAATTAAATATGTTGATGATGGCTTCCAAGTATTATATGATATCAAAGATATTGATATCGATTATTTGTATTTTCCTAAATATTTAAAACCAGAAATCTTAGAAGCACATCCACAAAGAAATGTTTTAGAGGCGATTGCTTATTCTGGATATGATGAAGACTTGGGCGTTTATGTGATTAATCAATATGAAAGGATGTCAGTTCTTGTTAGAACTCGTTTGTATTCAATCTTCTATGGTCCTGGTACTTTAGATTATTCAAGAGAACAAGCTATTGCGGAAAACGAATTATATGGTTATACAGAAATATATAATCCAGTTAGTTTCAAAATAGCTTTACAAATCACATTAACTGATTCAGGAGTTAAGACTACTGTTATTCAGGATTCAATTGTAGAATCTGAAGGTGCTAATCTGGCGACTGTATCATTGTTTCCGCATTTTGGATCAGCAATATCTGTTGTTGGTGGAGAAGAATCTGAAGGGTATATCGTATTACCAGATGGTAGTGGAGCAGTGATTGAATTTAATAATGGCAAATACTACCAACAACCATACTCAAAGAGAATATATGGTGAAGATTTGGGTATTTTAAGTCATAAGATGCCTGAAGCACAACAAAAGATTAGTATTCCACTATATGGAATGGTAAAAGAAAATGGTGGGTTTGCAGCGATTATTACTGAAGGAGATACACAAGCAACTATTAACGCTGATGTCTCTGGTCGTATTGATTCGTATAATAAAGTCTATCCAACATTTAACTTTAGAGAAAATGAAGCGATTACACTTGGTACAGGATATAATCAATATGCTTTAGACCTTTGGACAGAAGAAAGAGTCAATACTGATTTTAGTGTGGAGTATACTTTCTTAGACCAAGCAGAAGCTGATTATGTTCATATTGCAAGAGCATACAGAAAATATTTAGAGGATGAGTACGATTATGACCAAGTGGATACTACATCTGAAGCAATCCTTTCACTTGAATTTTTAGGTGCATTTGAAAGCAAATCATCCTTTTTAGGTATTCCATATTACCGAAGTCAATCGTTAACTTCATTTGAACAGAGTGTAGAAATATTAGAGGCTTTAGATAATGTTGGTGTATCCAATGTAAGTGTCAACTATAAAGGAATTATGAATGGAGGATTATCTTCTACCATAGCCAATGATTTTAATATTGAAAAAGTTTTGGGTGGAAATAAAGACTATGAACTGTTATTAGAATATGCAGATACGCACAACATTGCTGTGTATCCTAGTGTAAGACTTATGACAGCTAATAATTTTGATAAAGTATTTGATAATTTCCGTTATACCTCAAGTAGAATAGATGGTAGTCTATCTATGCTATTTACTTATCACTTACCATCTAAACTAGCATATAATGAATCTCCTGGAACACAGGAGTTTAAAGATGATTACGTTATGAATCCACTATATTTAGAGGAAGTACTTAATAATTTATTAAAAGACTATGATGAAGATACATTAGCATTTGATTTTCTTGGAGGATCACTTGGCGGAAACTATGGAGACACATTATTGTATAAACAAGATAGTTTGTTAATACAACAAAAAATCTTAAGTACGTTAGAAAAAGATGTATTATTATCAAATCCATTAGGATTTGCAATTCCATACGCTGATTTTATTATGGATTTACCTCTTGAAACAACACTTTATGCGATTTTAGATTATCAAATCCCGTTATTACAGTTAGTATTGGCAGGTAAAGTAGATTATTCTACAGTCAGTCTAAATATGGCGAGTGAACGAACTATTCAATATAATTTCTTAAAAACTATAGAAACAGGATCAAATATTAAATATACTTTATCTTATGATAAGTCAACTGAATTGCGTGAGACTGAGTTTAATTATTATATATCAACCCAATATTTAAATTGGATTGATCGTATTGAAGAACAAATCAAAAAATTAGATGAAATTGGTATCCATAATGGATACTTGATTTCTCATGAATGTGTAGCAAACAATGTTTTTAAAGCAACCTATTCTCATGGCTTAGAGATTTTGATTAATTATAACTTGAGTCCAGTTAGTGATGTCTTAGGTGAAGACATTCCAGCAATGGATTATCTTGTGTTGGAGGTGGACTAAATGGCTGAATTAGAGCAAAAAACTATCCGTCCGCATAAAGGCAAGAGTTTAACTGGGTATAAACGTCAAAAAATGATTTGGGCAATTATTTTCTTAGCTCCATGGATAATTGGATTCTTGATGTTTTTCATGATTCCATTTATTAGAAGCTTATACTTTAGTTTCTATACACTAGAACCAACACCTGACGGGATTATATCTACCTACAATGGTTTCCAAAATTATGTCTATGCTTTTAATCAACATGTTACATCAAATAGCAGTTTTAGAGTAGAGCTTATCAATACTACATTAGATGCATTGATTAATATACCAGTATTATTAATTTTTAGTTTGTTTATCGCAGTGATGCTGAATATGAAGTTTAAAGGTCGTGCTTTGGTGCGAGCAATTTTCTTCATTCCAGTTATTCTAAACAGTGCAGCTGTCTCCACCGCTTTAGGCGGAGGTGACGCGATTGCACAACTATTAGAAGAACAGGGAATTGGTCAGATTTTCAATCTGGAATTCTACTTAATCCAAACAGGTATGATGCCGTGGTTGATCAGTTTTATTGTTGGTTTGATTGATAGAATCTATACGATATTATCCCTAGCTGGTGTACCAATTCTATTATTTTTAGCATCAATTCAAACGGTGCCAAAACACTTGTATGAAGCAGCTAAAATTGAAGGTGCTACTGGCTATGAAACTTTCTGGTTGATTACCTTGCCAAATGTCAGTCCGCATATCATTACAGTGACTGTATTTGCATTGGTTGACACCTTCTTAACATCTTCAGTAAGTAGAATTATTTCTGATGAATTGGGTAATTCAAATCGCTGGGGTGAATCCGCTGCAATGGCGTGGATTTATGTTAGTACGATTATTTTAATCCTATTATTGTTAGTAGTTATTGCTAAAGTATTCAAGATAGGAGGTTCACATTATGAAGACTAAAATTGTTAAATTTGTGAAGTCTCTTTATCAAAATATACACGATTATTTTAAACAACCGAAAACCAAGTTAGTATGGAAACGTAAGTCTAGCGATATAATGTTAAAAATTATTAGAACAATATTATTGTTTGGATTATGTTTTGTGATATTATTCCCTACCATACAACAAATATCAATGGCTTTACGTGCACCAGAAGATGTTAACAACCCAGCAGTTATTTGGATACCTGAAACGTGGTCATTGATGAATATCAAGATATCAATGGTTGTATTGGATTATTGGAGAGCGTTACTTAATACATTTAAACTAAGTTTCATTTCAATGTCATTGCAAATCATTTCAACAGCTCTTGCAGGTTATGCTTTTAGTAGACTACGCTTTAAAGGTAGTAATATCTTATTTTTAGGTGTTATGATTACTATTATTACACCACCTCAAGCTTTGTCGTTAGCACAGTATTTGTATTTTAGAGATATAGGGCTTATAGGTAAGGAAATTAGCATTTATCTAATGAGTGGACTAGGAATGGGAATTAGAAGTGGAATCTTTATCTATATCTTTAGGCAGTTCTTTAGGGGGCTTCCAAAAGAATTGGAAGAATCTGCTCAACTTGATGGAGCGAGTGTTTTTAGAACATTTTGGAACATTATGTTACCAAATGCTCGTGGTGCACTTGTAACTGTAGGGTTATTTGCTTTTGTATGGCAGTGGAATGATGCATATTACGTAGCGATATTTGATGTCTCTACAGAAATGTTCCCACTCTTAACAATGCAACTAATCAACGCAGCAGAAGGAATGTATCAAGCGTTGTTCTATACTGGAGGACTAGAGTTAATTGGTCAAAATGTATGGGAAAACCCATTGTTCTTAGCCTTGATTAGTAATGTATCAGCATTATTAATGATGTTACCATTATTAATTATGTACTTATTCGTACAAAAACAATTTGTTGAGTCAATAGAAAGAACCGGTATTGTTGGTTAGGAGATATTATGTTTGAAAAACTTGTTAATTCTCGCATTAATGATATAGCTGATTGGATTATCCGTATTGTTATGATAAATGTTATGATAATCTTTTTCAGCTTGTTTGTTGTAACAATCTATCCAGCAATAAGTGCGGGATATAACATGTTTAATGATTATATCAATAGAAAAGAAACGAAATTATTTAAAGATTATTTCAAATATTTTAAAGAAGAGTTATTTAAAAAAATCATTATTGAAATCATTATTGCAACTGTATTCTTTTTGCTGTATTTAAATATAAGATATTATGATTTCAATTTGCAAAACCAAACTTCAACTTTCCATTGGATTGGGTACTATATTTCTCTTGGCCTTATTGCAATATGGTTTGCGATGATGATGTTTTCCATTATCGTTATGAGAGTACAGAATAATTTGAAGCTACTTAATTTTTTCAAATTATCGTTTTTCCTTGCAGGTAAATACTATTTTATTACCTTGATATTGGTCGTTATTACCTTAGCACCATTTATGTTATGGTTGGTTCCAACATCACTAACTTCTCTGTTGTTTGTATTTACGGGGATTAGTATTCCTCTATTACTGAATACACTATTAACTAGAAGAGTAGTTACTTATTTGGAGAAATTAGGGGGACATAATGATTAAACTAGGAATCGATCGCATAGATCATTATTTACATATGTTTAAAGGAAAACGTGTTGGACTAATTACGAATCCTACTGGAGTAAATAAGGATTTAGTTACAACGATTAATATCATGAATCAAAAAACTGATTTAGTAGCTCTGTTTTCCCCAGAACATGGGGTAAGAGGGGAACTTCAAGCTGGAGTTAAGTTAGATGATTTTGTTGATGCTCAAACAGGTATTACCGTCTATTCTTTATATGGGAAAAATAAAAAACCTTCAAAAGAAATGATGGAGAAAATAGATGTACTAGCAATTGATATTCAAGATGTAGGTGCAAGATATTATACATTTCTATATACAATGGCTTACGCCCTTGAAGCATGTAAAGAATCAGGAAAAGAGATTATTATCTTTGATCGTCCTAATCCCGTAAATGCTGTAGAGGTAGAGGGTAATATACTGAATATAGAATATAGGTCATTTGTAGGATATTATCCAATTCCACAACGTTATGGATTAACGGTTGGGGAACTAGCCACGCTATTTAACGAAGAATATAAAATTAATGCTAATCTTACAATAATTGAGATGACTGGGTATAAAAGGTCGATGGATTATCTGGATACAGGAATTGATTGGATTATGCCATCACCTAATATTCCCACACCTGAAACAACATATCAGTACTTAGCAACATGCCTTTTTGAAGGAACAAACATGTCTGAAGGTAGAGGAACTTCAAAACCATTTAGTATTATTGGTAGTCCTTATCTAAAACATGATTTTATCGTAAATGAGATTAGAAAATATCATTTACCAGGAGTAAAATTTAGATCATTATATTTTACACCAATGTTTTCCAAACATAAAGATATTTTATGTAAAGGAATAGAATTAATTGTATGGGATAAACACGTTTTTAAACCAGTTAAAACAGGTTATATTCTATTTGATTTAATTAGAAGACATCACAAAGAATTTGACTACATAAAGCCATTTACCAATAATGGTCGACATTTCTTTGATTACTTAACAGGAGACTCTTATCTAAGAGAAAATAGATATCCTATAGAAGCTGTTTTAAGACGTATTGAAAAAGAGTCAGAAACATTTAAACAATTAAAAAGGAGGTATCAAATCTATGATTGATTACAACTTTGAACGACTAACAATTGAAGAAAAAATAGGCCAATTAATTGTTTTTGGTTTTGATGCCTTAGAGTTAAATGATCATACAATTGATATGATTAAAGACTATAAAGCAGGTAATGTCATTTTGTTTGCTAGAAATGTTAAAACACCAAGGCAATTATTTGAATTAAATAAGAGTTTACAAAAATTAGCGATTGAAGCATTAAATATTCCTTTATTTATCAGTATTGATCAAGAAGGTGGTATGGTTACTAGGATAAAGAATGGTGCAACCTATTTTCCTGGAGCGATGGCTCTTTCTGCTAGTAACAATCTAAAAAATAGTTATGAATCTGGCAGAATTATGGGACAAGAGTTAGAAGCACTTGGTATCAATATGAACCTAGCACCAAGTCTTGATGTAAATAACAATCCTTATAATCCAGTGATTGGAGTTAGAAGTTTTGGAGATGATCCAAGACGTGTAAGTGATTATGGAGTTCAAAATATCAAAGGATTGCAAGAACACGTTATAGCGACTGCCAAACATTTTCCGGGTCATGGAGATACTTCAGTTGATTCTCATCTTGATCTACCTAAAATTGATAAAGATTTAAATCAACTAAAAGAACTAGAGTTGATTCCTTTTGTGGATGCTATAAAGTGTGGTGTAAAAGCAATTATGAGTTCACATATAAATTTCCCAGCTTTAAATGAGAATGGATTACCATCAACACTTTCATGGCAATGTTTAACAGGTTTATTAAGACAAAAACTTGGATTTGAAGGATTAATCCTAACAGACGGTATGCAGATGAAAGCTATTCAAACATATTATTCAACTCATGTAGGTGCGCTAATGGCGATTACTGCTGGGGCTAATCTTGTAACTTTTTCTCATGATGAACATCTACAGAAAAAGTCGATAGAATACATTAAGAATGCGTATATTAATGGAACAAAAGAAACACAAAATAGAATTGATGAGCGAGTACGAAGAGTCTTAAAATACAAACAAGAAAATATAGTATTAAATCTAGAAAGAACTTATGAAGATGTTCAAGATATTATTGAGGATAAAAGTTCAAAAGAGTTTTCATTAAATGTTTTGCGAGACGCGTTAACACTAGTTAAGGGTAATAATGTAGATATTTCAAAAAAAACCTTACTGATAGCATCTAGTCCACTCTCAACAACAATTGCAGATGAAGATGATGGTGGGTTTAACATTATTCAACTTGTCAATAAGGAATTACCAGATATTGATACTTTTGAAATTTCAGTTAGAGTGACTAAAACAGAAATATTTGAAATCAAACAAAGAGAAAAAGAATATGAACAAGTAATTTTTTGTACCTATAATGCAAACATTTATCAAAATCAATTAGATATCATTCGTCATTTAAATATTTCAAATAATCTATATGTTATTTCGATGCGAAATCCATATGATAGTGTATTTGAAAAAAACATTAAGAATTTAGTATTATTGTATGAATATACACCAAATTCCGTTAAGGTGTTATTAGAATATTTAATAGGTAAGATACTTCCTAAAGGAGTTCCACCAGTTTCATTATGAAACAATATATAATCGGTGTTGATGGAGGCGGAACCAAAACACTTGGAGTACTATTTGATTTAGAAGGCAAAGAATTAAAGCGCGTTACAAAAGGATATGGTAACTTTTGTGTAAATGCTAGTGATACCATATGTCATTTAAAAGAAGTATTAGTAGAGATAACAAATGACATTGATAAGTCGTTAATTGCGATGATTGAAATAGGGATTGCAGGATATTTAAGTTATCCTGGTAAAGAATCCCTTATCAAAGACTTAGAAAAACAATTCAACACTGAGCTTTCAATAGTTACAGATGCTGAAATCGCCTTATATTCAGTTAAAAAATATCAAAAAAAAGATACTATTATGGTTCTAGGTGGAACAGGTAGTGTTGTGATGGTAGAACAAAATAATGATATCAAGTTTATCGGTGGCTATGGTCATTTACTAGGAGATGAAGGTTCTGGTTATCATTTAGCAATTAAAGCGTTAAAGAATATTATTGATCAGCATGAAGAAGCAGACCTGATAACGCCATTAACTAAAAGCATTTTAAAAGAAATTGGGACTCATGAGTATAGAGAAATAAAATTATTTGTATATAATAACCCAAAAAGCGTTATTGCTACGCTATCTAATTTTATCGCGAATCATGCGATAAATAATGACTTAGAAGCAATCAAACTGTTTGTTGATGAAGGGAAACTTCTTGCAAAACAGACAATAAGCGCATATAAAATTCTTAAATCCAAGGACGCTGTACTAATTGGAATTAAGGGAGGGTTTTTACTAAATGCACCTTATGTTAAAGAAACACTTATTAAAGAATTAAACAAAGCAGGATTAAAATATATCATGGATGAGACTCCTTTAGAGCCAGTATTTGGAGCATATTATCTGGCGAAACGGAATCTAGAAAAGAGGCAATTATATGCTTGATATAAGTAAAATTACAACAGAAAAAAGAAACGATAACACTAAAAACATTGATATAGTTTCTACATGTGAAATATTAAGAATGATCAATAATGAGGACAAACAGGTTCCTTTAGCAGTTGAACAAGCCATTGATCAAATTGCAAAAGTAGTTGAGGTGGTTACCGATGCCTTTAGACATGATGGTAGATTATTTTATATAGGTGCGGGAACAAGTGGAAGACTTGGGGTACTAGATGCTAGTGAAATTCCACCTACTTTTGGTGTGGGAAACAATAAAGTAATTGGTATTATTGCAGGTGGAGATATTGCATTACGAATTGCAGTTGAAGGCGCAGAAGATTCTAAAGAAGAAGCTGCTGAGGCTTTAAAAAAGTATCAACTCAATAAAAATGATGTTGTTATTGGTATTGCAGCAAGTGGCAGAACACCTTACGCAATTGGTGGCTTAGAGTACGCAAATATCATGGGAGCTAAAACTGGTTGTATTACAACTAGCCATGACTCTGAAATTGCTAAGATTGCAAAACATCCAATAGAAGCAATTACTGGTGCTGAACCATTAACTGGTTCAACAAGGATGAAGTCAGGGACAGCACAAAAATTAATTCTTAATATGATTACAACAGCATCTATGGTTAAACTTGGTAAAGTTTATGAAAATTTTATGATTGATTTACAGATGACAAATTTAAAATTAGTGTCACGAGCAAAAACAATTGTTACAGAAATTACAGGAGTAGATATAGGTACTGCAGAAAAGTATTTAAGTAAATACAAATCTGTAAAACACGCCATATTTGCAATATTGTCAAATATTGAAGATAAAAAAGAAATTGAAGATACACTTCAAGAATACAAAGGCAACATACGTGAAAGCCTTAAAAATATATAATTAAGAGGGTAACATTATGAAGATTTATAAATATAAAAACTATGAAGAAGTCTCAAAAGCGGCTGCTGGTTTTGTGATTCGAGAAATCATAAAAAAACCAGATCTTATTTTAGGATTAGCAACCGGTACTTCACCAGTTGGACTCTATGAACATCTTATCAAAGCATATGATAACTTTATCATCTCATTTAAGGATGTAAGAACCTTTAATCTAGATGAATATGTAGGTATTCCTAAAGAACATCCTCAAAGTTATTATTCTTTTATGCATCAATATCTATTTGATCACATTGATATTAAACCAGAAAACATTAATATTCCGTCTAATGATGAAAAGAATATGAAAAAATTAGCAGCTGAATATGACGCTAAAATGCTTGGTAAGCAACGAGATTTACAAATCTTAGGTATTGGGAAAAATGCTCATATAGGGTTTAATGAACCTGGTAGCGAACTTGGTAATCAAACCTTTATTGTAAAATTAGATGAACAAACTAGAATAGAAAATTCAAGATTTTTCAATTCTTTAGAAGAAGTTCCATCATATGCTATTACAATGGGTATTAGAAACATCATGTTCTCTAAAAAGATTTTATTGATTGCATCTGGTAAATCAAAAGCAGAAGCAATCTATAAAACAGTCTATGGAGAAATCGATGAAAGTGTTCCAGCATCTATTCTTCAACTTCATCCAAATGTAACCATTATTGTTGATGAAGAAGCTGCCAATCTACTAAAGATGAAATCAACTCAACTTAGTTTTTAAGAAAATATTAAAACATTAAAGGTAGACTTCTACCTTTTTGTGTTATTTAGGTATTGAAATAATGCTATAAATGGGGGATTGTTTATGATTTTTGATGCACACGCCGATATATTAACTGATATGTACAATAATAGTAAAAAAGGGAATACAAATTCTAGTTTTAGGGACAGACATTTGAATCTATATAAAGAGGCGGGTATCACAACCTCTATTTTTGTTAATTATACAAATCCACTTCTTGGTAACGAAGAGATGTTCGAAGATATTTTTAAAGTATCGATAAAAGAAATAACAGAAAATAAGGATATTTTAAAAATCTGTTTAAATATTGATGATATTAATGATGCCAAGGCAAGTAATAAAATTGGTATCATTATAGGAGTAGAAGGGCTTAAATATCTAAAAGGCATTAATCATTTAGATAGATTATATAAAAAAGGGTTAAGGCATTTAACCTTAACATGGAATGAGCAAAATCAGTATGGATCAGGATTAGGTAATCCAGATGGTGGATTAACTGAGAGCGGCATTGAACTAATTAAGCATGCCGAAAAACTAGGTATTATAATTGATTTAGCACATTCAAGCCCTAAAACCTTTGATGATATACTTGCAGAAACAACAAAACCAGTTATTATCTCACATGGAAATTGTAAAAGTTTATGTAATCATAGAAGAAACTATACTGATGAACAATTACTCAAACTAAAAGTAAGAGATGGAGTCATCGGCTTTTGTGCTGTAGCGGCTTTCATTTCTGAAGATAAAGAAAATCAAACAGTTGAATATCTTGCCAAACATATTGATTACGCTATAAAACTAATTGGAATTGACCATGTAGGTGTAGGGTTAGATGTGTGTTATTACTTAGGGAATGAATTTGTTACAACTAGAGTAAAAGGACTAGAGCAAATTAATCAAGTTTCCAAATTATTTCAATGTTTAAAAAATATGGATTATTCAGATAATGATTTAGAGAAGATTAAGCATGTGAATTTTGAACGCGTTGTACAACAATTATATCAAACTTAACAACTAACCTTGATTTAACTTGAATTATTGACTAGACAGGATGAAATTTTATAATCAAAAAAAGCAGTCTACTTCATAATGATTCAAAATTTCCAAAGTAGACACTATTAAAGATAAAAGTAATATTTTAAGAAAATACTAAAATGGATTGGTATGGTTTTTAAACAGTGAGTATAATAGTAAATGCATAAAAATATTGAAATAAAAAAGAAACTTAATAATTTGGTAATCTACTAAATTATGTAAATAGAGGCCGGGCCTACAAAATATATTCATTATTTGGTATAATAAATATATTATCAGAAGATTAGATATATTTAGGTTAGACAGGGGTGTAATTTATGTATCAATCACACGTTATAATGCATTATATTGATGAGTTGCGTAAAAAACAAAAGATCAGAGTTAATAAGTTTAACGAAGGTATTGTTGCTACAAGAACCTATAGTCGTTATATAAGTGGAGAATTTGATATAGAAATTGATGTTTTAATAATGTATTTAAAGCGCTTAGGTTATCAACTGCCTGATTTCTTGACTTACGTTTATAATAACATTCGAGCAAAAAATATTGGCCATTCAAATTTTGTGAAATTAGTTAATAATAATAGAAATGAATCAGCCTCAAAATACATTAATAGTATTGATCCAAAAATCAAAAGTGAGGTTTCTCATATGTTATTGCCGATTTCGATACTGAAAATGGAATATTATAACAATAATTTAATGAAACCAGCAATATTAGACCAGATGAAAAAGTTTATTGATATTAGAAAAATATTAGACTCAAAAGTAATATCTAGAGAAGAACTTAAAAGTTTGATTATATATTTTGAGTTTTGCATGGATTTAGACAAAAAGAATATAATTGGTTTTTTTGAGAAATTTGTTGATGGCGAAAAAGAAATTATATCTTTAGAATATCAAATTGATCAAATGCTAATTTACCATTTTTTACTCGGTTACTATTTGTCAAAAGAAACTTTCAGTCAAAAACTAGATAACCATATTAGGGAGTTGTTCAATACGTTGTTTTCACATTTAGAACATTTAAATATAGAAGACATATATCCTGGAATAATTGAGTATTTAGTGTCATATTTCAAATTAACCAAGAATGAAGAAATGTATAAAAAATCTGTTTTCTATTTAGTATCACATTTACTGAGCTGTAAAAATGTTGACACTAAAAAAATTGTCCCAGATTATCTGCGGATATATATTGATTCACTTCAAAACAATCATATATTTGATAAAACATTTTTTGAACATATGAGGTTTCAATTATGAGACAAAGTATCCTATATATGAAATTGATTGATGATTTAAGAAAAAGAAAAAAAATGACAGTTCAGAAGTTAACAGAAGGAATTATTTCAACTAAAACATATTATCGTTATAAAAATGGACATACACAAATTAGGGCCACAAAGATTTATAAGTTAATTGAAAGATTAAATGCTGATATTATTGATTTGCTATATTACTTCGTTAAGTATTTCAACAATGAGATTAATATAGATAACTACTTATTAGCAATTACACGCGGAAATAGTGAATTTGTTGAAAAAGCCTATAAAACAATGGATAAATCAGAGACTGTTAGTAAAGAGAGAGTTACTTGTATCAAAATGCTTTATAACAAACACTTATTTAGTATAGGAAAGTTAACTCAAGTGCAATACCAAGAGTATTTAGATCTAGTGTTAAGTGAGGCAACTTATGAACATGAAAATTTATATACTTTACTATGTCGAGTAATTATTTTAATAGATTCAACGGATTTTAATCGAACTTTAGCTACCTGGCTTCTAA
>Ga0307992_1000194_pt1 | contig 39386 bp, 26 predicted proteins | sample EllFjometagen133_FD_203162 | JGI IMG/M metagenome (GOLD analysis project Ga0307992, IMG submission 203162) | Marine microbial communities from Ellis Fjord, Antarctic Ocean - #133 | ecosystem: Environmental > Aquatic > Marine > Unclassified | place: Southern Ocean | collected 2014-10-08
AACTCCATCCAACTGCTGAAAAATAAGTTCAAACCCCTTTTCATACGATTCCTGGTTTTTCTCTACTTCGGGATACATGGCACGTTCGAAATTATCTACTACATCGCAGAGTTCCAGCACTATCCTTTCAGTTGCATTTCTGATCCAATCTGATTTTTCGGAAATAGATCTACGACGGAAGTTCTCAAATTCCGCAGCGTTGCGTATCCATTTATCTTTCAGCTCGGCATTCTCTGCTAAAAGATTTAGATATTTTTCTTCAAGCGAGAGTTCTTTTTTCTGCTTTTTTATTTCTTGTTTTTTTTCTGTTTTTTTCTTAGTCATTCTTTTGGTACCACCATTCCTTTTTTCGTGGTTTCGGTTATAATATTTGCAATATCTCTAATTATTGCGATATTTTTTGCGTAATTCATTCTTATCGGTCCGAGAACTCCTAAATATCCAGGAATTCCAAAGATCTCATATTTAGCAAAAATCATGGCAAAATTAGTGAATTCAGATTGTGCAAAATCTTCACCCATCAAAATATTCCATGATCCGGTTTCTTTTTCCTGCATCAGGTTTATCAAATGATCTTGCCTTTGCATGAAATTAAGGAACGTAAGAATTGATCTTTTATCATTAAATTCCGGTTGTTCCAGAAATGAGATATTCCCATCAAAATGAATATAATAATCACTGATCTCAGAAAAAGCATTCTGCAGCTCTTTTAAAAATTGCTTGAGAATTGTGTTCTCTTCTGTAACTTTTTCTGCAATTTCTTCCAGTACCGTATTCTGAATATCAAATATTCTCTGTCCAACCAGCGTATCATTTACGTAACGGACAATTGCCTTAAGTTGGTGTGGTGAAATATTATGGTCACATTTCAGGATCACTGTCTTATCAAGCCCGGAATTTAGACTAACCACAAAGAGCAGTTTATCGCCTGAAATTTTGAAAACTTCAAGTTTTTCCAGATAACCATAAGAGACTTCCGGTTCTGCAACAAAGCTCAATTGATCAGTTTCGCGTGCAAGTAACTGCATAATATAATGAAGTGCAAGCGGAGTATCTTTATAATGTTTTATTAGAATTTCACGTAGAATATCTGCGCTATCAAAATGCGTTTTGGATATTTTGTTTTTGCTCTGTTCAATATAAGTTCGATAACCTTGTATGGTCGGAATCCTTCCTGCAGAGGTATGAGGTTGAAAGATCAAATTTGCTTTTTCCAGCTTATTCAAGTCTATTCTGATAGTTGCAGGACTGGTGTTTTCTAAATATTTATCACAGATCAGTTTAGAAGATACCGGTTCGCATGAATTTATATATTCTTCAACTACATGCTTAAGAACTTGTTCTCTACGGATCTCATTTTTCTTCATTTTCATTCCTCTAATTTATTAGCAACATCAATCTTCATCTACTAACTTGAGACAATTTAATTACAATCATTCAATTGTCAAATCATTTTTTAGCAGACACAGCAAAAGAGTGCTAATAAACTTGGAGATGGTTTGTTAATACTGGGTTACATGTGATAGAATGTCTTTGCGAGTTTTCCTCTTGCAGATTCTAACGAAGCAATCTCTATCGCTAAGAGAAAGAAATGATTGCCACGTCGTTTTACTTCTCGCAATGACAAAAAGAATTTTTTGCGAGAAATCCCTCTTAATCTTCCCTTACAAATGGGAGCAAAAAATAAGTATGAATTATTTCTTTTCTTTTACAAACCTATCGAACCATTCGATCATTTCTGCCAGAACATGCAATCCCGATCTTCTTGCTCGATAAGAATGCCCTTCATAAGGGAGAATCACCAGTTTTGCAGTTCCGCCATTTCCCTTTAATGCTTGATAAAATCTTCTTGATTGCAGAGGAAAAGTTCCGGAGTTTGGATCATCTTCACCATGGATGAGCAAAATAGGTTCTTTGATCTTTTCAGCATAAGCAAAGGGTGAAACTTCCAGATAGAAATCTTTTGCTTCCCAGAATGTACGTCGTTCACTTTGGAATCCAAATGGTGTTAATGTTCTGTTATAAGCTCCACTACGAGCTATCCCGGCAGTACACAGATCGCTGTGAGCAAGCACATTTGCCACCATGAAAGCACCATAACTATGGCCTGTAATTCCCACTTTACCAGGATCGATAATGCCTCTTTTATCCAGATATTTTATGGCTGCTTCTACACTGTTCATTGTCTGTTCAATAAATGTTTCATTCACAGTTTCAGGATTCCCAACGATCGGAATTGATGCTTTAGTTAGAACGGCATATCCTGCCAAAGTAAAGTAGCGCACCGAAGCTCCGCTGAATCTATTGAAACTATTTGAAGTAGTTGTGACCTGTCCGGCAGTTGTACTATCGGCAAATTCTTGTGGATAAGCATTGATAACCAGAGGAAGTCTTTCACCTTCTTTGTAGTTTGCTGGAAGATAGAGCTCTCCTGATAATGGAATGCCGTCTTTACGAATGTAAGTAACCATCTCTTTTTTAAGCTCGGTTAGTTGTTGGAAATTATTCGGATAATTTGTGATCTCTTCACGTTTTCCACTCTCAATATCTACAAGTAAATAGTTCGGGGGAGTATTCTGATTTTCACTTTTAATAATAATTTTATTCAAGTCTTCATCAACAAAGTTCTGCATTGTCTCATAATTATTGTCTTTACATTTAAATAAAATCTCTTTTTCTTTTGTGATAAAATTAAATTTTTGTAGATACGGAAAGTTACCTTTAGGTGTTGCGCCAGTATTATTTTGATAATATATCCAATCTCCATCTTTGATGAAAATAGTTTCTCCGCGTTTATTCTTTTTTTGAACTAAACTTCCGGGATTATTATATTTATCACGCGTACTCAGATCATAGATCAATTCTGGTTTACCACCAATCTCAAAAAACCAACCCTTCTTCCACAATTTATCGCGATCATATTCATAATAAATCAGTTCATCTTCAATCTCTGACCACTTGATACTTGAAAAACGATGTTCTGTCCTGAATAATTCTTCTGCTTTGTCTTTTTGTGGAAAAGAAAATTGCATGATCTTATCCCGATGTTCAACTTTATTCTCAGGATCCCCTTCATCCAGAGCTTCTACCCAGATCAAGGCTGCATCTTTTAATGGTTGCCACATAAATTTACGAGGACCAATGTAAGTTCCGCCAATTGGAACTTCATCTTGCAGTGGACGGGAAAGAAGCTGAGTTATAAGTTTTCCGTCAAAATCCCAGATCTTAAATTCTTTGGGAAAACGATAATACGGAAGCAGATAAGAATATGGTTTTTGAATTCGCTCAATATATAAATATTCATTATCGGGAGAAGGTTTAACATCATTATATATAGCTGGTTTTCCAATCTTTTTTATCTCCCCGTTTGCTGTATCTAACGATACGATTTGTGATGTAAAATAATAGTCAAAAAGTGTTTCATCATATTCATTCTGCAGTAGATTTTGATATGTTCGAACGGTGCTTTTCTTTCCATGAGTTTCTTCGACAACAGGAGATTCAGGAACAACAGATTTAGCTGGTTCATTGTCACGGTCTTCAGGAATTATTTTCAGTAAAATATTATTACTATCATTCAACCAGCAGATTATCCCATCTTCCAAAATATCATTAATGAGAAAATTTGTATGAGTTTTACATTTTCCATTCTTCAAATCTACAATGAGAAGTTGAACACCATCCTCTGTTTCATTCAGTAAAGCAGCTTTTTTATGGTTATTGGAAATTTCTATATTTCTTATTTTTGCACCTTCCGGTAATTGAATAGGAATTCGTGTTTTGGTATTCAGATTAATAATTTTTATTTTGTTAATGGGATAATTTTCCAGTTGTGTATTTAATCTTTTACTAAATTTTTCTCCTGCTAATTTCAGAGAAGGTTCGGCAAGTTGCTCTAATGTTTGATGAAGTTGATAACTTATTTCTAAACCGAAATTATCAAACTGAATAAATTGAATATATGGATTTCTTTGAGTGTCATAAATTTTAACGATCTCATCGGCTGGAAGTTTATAACCATTTTCAGCATTTAGTGTCATCAATGCTCCCAATAGTGTGATAATAACAAGTATTCTTTTCATTTTTATTCTCCATTTTTTTCAACTCCAATTAGGAATCTGAGATCCCCGATTGTGCGAGGATGACAAATGTAAAACACACAAAATATATCAAAATGATAAATCCTGAATATATTTCCATAGTTAAATTCAGATATTTCTTTTTTCTCTGTGATTCAGTGTTTCTGCTTGCAGGGGTGTAGCTTTAGCGAAAACTGGTGTTGAAAAAACTAATTTCCTAAAATTCCCAGTAATACACCGGCAGCTACAGCAGATCCGATAACACCGGCTACATTCGGAGCCATAGCATGCATCAATAAGAAGTTACTTTTATCATATTTTTGTCCCATAGTATGAACTACCCGTGCACTATCAGGAACAGCACTAACACCAGATGCACCGATCATTGGATTCAATTTCTCTTTAATAAATATGTTCATAAATTTTGCGAATAATACGCCAGTGGCAGTGGCTATCATAAATGAAAAAGCTCCTAAAGTAAATATCTTGATCGAGCTGGAAGTAAGAAATCCCATATTTACTCCATCCACCATTCTCACAGCCTGAGTTGAAGCTCCAACGCAAAGTCCCAAAACAATCGTAATAATATCTATCAACGAGTTGGAAGCAGTTCTAGCTAATCGTTCGGTAACACCGCTTTCTTTAAGCAGATTTCCAAAGAACAACATTCCTAACAAAGCTGATGCACCAGGAGCAATGAGAATTGTAACAAGAGCTCCCACGATCGGGAATAATATTTTTTCACGTTTAGTTACAAGTCTGGGAGTTTTCATGCGGATAACACGCTCTTTTTTAGTTGTAAGCAATTTGATAATTGGTGGTTGAATAACCGGTACCAGCGCCATATAAGAATAAGCTGCAATAGCTATTGGACCCAAAAGATGAGGTGCGAGCTTAGTTGATAAAAATATTGAGGTAGGACCATCTGCTCCACCGATAATACCTATCGCTCCAGATTCCATTACATTGAATCCTAAAAGAAGTGAGCCGATAAAAGTAGCAAAAATTCCAAACTGAGCAGCAGCACCCAAAAGAATTAATTTTGGATTTGCAATAAGAGTAGAAAAATCGGTCATTGCACCAATTCCAAGAAAAATAAGTGGAGGATAAAGTCCAAACTTAACGCCTTCATAAAGCTGATTCATAACTGATCCATCAGCATAAACACCATAAGCTTCTGTTCCTGGTAGATTTCCCAAAATTACACCAAATCCAATTGGAACAAGCAGTAGAGGTTCGTAATCTTTGGCGATTCCCAGATAGATAAATATACCACCGACAACCATCATAATGAGGTATGGAAGCTGGATCTGAGCTAAGCCTGTTGTATTAAAGAAATTAATTAATTCTGCCATTTCTTTAAGCTCCTACTTCTATTAAAACTTCACCTTCCTGAACAGAAACGCCCTCTTTTACATTAATTTTATTAATGATGCCCGTAGCAGTTGAAGTAATCTCAGATTCCATTTTCATGGCTTCTAATATTAGTACTATATCACCTGCATTCACGTTATCGCCTTCTTTCACAAGTAGACGAAGAACCAATCCAGGAATAGGAGCAAGAACAGAACCCGCTGAAGTAATAACTGGTTTTGAAGGTATTTTCACAACATTAATTGTTGGTTGTATTTTCGGTGAGCGGACTATTTCTGTTTTCCTACGGTTTGCTCTTTCCAGTTCTATTTCATAATCTATTCCATTAACTTCAACGATTACTTGATCACTTTTGTATTTCTTGATCTTTGCATCGTATTTTTCACCGTTTATTATCATTTTATATGTTTTCATTTATTACCTCTTCTATCTTCAAAAGTTCTATTTTCTACCATACCGGCAGCTTGCCACATACTTATCGTTTGTCTTTTCCATGTTAGATTAATTTTGTCTCTCTCTTCAGCGTCATGTAAAAACATGGCAGTGATAGCTGCAATTATTCCATTACTGCTGATTTGACCTTCTGAGATTGTAACTTTACCCACCGAGGTTCGTGTTGCAGAGCTTTTCTTTTTCTTGGGATTACCAATATGTTGTAGCAAATTAATTATAAATCCAACCAGTAAGAGACTTGCAAACACAATTCCCATTCCCACAAAAATAATCCCAGTATAAAATGATTTTTTATTAGCGTTATAGTCTTTAAGAGCATTATTTATATCTTCGTTGGAAATACCAAGTTCTTGAATTGTTATATTAAATTTTGTTTGATCATTCAGCTTGAGATATTGTGTAATTTGTTTTACTGGGATATTAGTTTGAGTGGAAATTTTTTGTAAGGTTGTAGTGGGAGCAAAACTAAATTTTTCTTCAGCAAAAGATAGCACAGCAAAAACTATAATTATTAGGAATATAATTTTCTTCATAGTATTTCCTTATAGAGGAATGTTCCCGTGTTTTTTAGGTGGATTGGACACACGTTTTGTAGCCAGCATTTCTAAAGCGCGAATAATGCGGAATCGTGTTTGAGCTGGTTCAATTATATCATCAACATATCCTTTTTTTGCTGCAACATAAGGATTAGCAAATTTATCTCTATATTCTTCTTCTTTCTCATTAGCAAGTTTAGCAGGATCTTCTGCTTCATTTACTTCTTTACGGAATACAATCTCCACTGCACCTTTGGGTCCCATTACTGCAATTTCAGCAGAAGGCCATGCGTAAACAATATCCGCACCCATACCACTGCTGTTCATCACACAATAAGCACCACCATAAGCTTTACGAATTATTATTGTTAATTTTGGAACTGTCGCTTCGGCAAAAGCATAAAGTATTTTAGCACCATGACGGATGATTCCATTATGTTCCTGATTAGTTCCAGGAAGGAAACCTGGTACATCTTCCAATACAACAAGAGGGATATTGAAAGCATCACAAAAACGTATGAAACGGGCAGCTTTTACTGAAGCGTTGATATCCAGAACACCAGCCAGGACTTTCGGCTGATTTGCAATAATACCTACACTGTGACCATTCATCCTAGCAAAACCAACAACTATATTTTGAGCATAATTTCTAGAAGTTTCTAAAAATATCTGATTGTCTACGATACTATTTATAACATCCAAAATGTCATAGGGTTTATTTGGATTATCAGGAATTATAGTATTCAGTTCTTCACAATATCTATCTATTGAATCATCGGAAGCAATGTAGGGAGGAGTTTCCATATTATTTGAAGGGAGATAACTCATAAGTCTTTTTACCAGAAATAGAGTTTCTTCTTCATTATCACTTACATAATGAGCAACACCGCTTTTACTAACATGCATCATTGCTCCGCCCAGCTCTTCAGTTGTTACATCTTCATTTAAAACAGTTTTCACGACTTTCGGTCCTGTAACGAACATATAACTCGTTTCTTTATTCATAAAGATAAAATCTGTAACGGCAGGTGAATAAACTGCTCCACCGGCACATGGTCCCATGATGGCAGTAATTTGAGGAATCACACCGGAAGCACGAACATTACGCAGGAAAATTTCTGCATAACCAGCTAAAGCATCCACACCTTCCTGAACACGTGCTCCCCCTGAATCATTCATTCCAATAACAGGTGCACCTATTTTCATAGCCATATCCATTACTTTGCAAATTTTTTCAGAGTGTGTTTTAGAAAGTGAGCCACCGGTAACGGTAAAATCCTGAGCATAAAGGTATACTAGCCTGCCCTCAATTGTTGCACATCCAGTTACAACTCCATCACCCATGATCTTACATTTCTTATCCATTCCAAAATCTGTACAGCGATGTTCAATGAACATATCAAATTCTTCAAAACTATCTTCATCAACGAGTATTGCAATTCTTTCACGAGCAGTCATTTTACCTTTTGCATGTTGAGCTTCGATACGCTTATCACCACCACCAAGCTTTGCCTGTTCACGTTTTTCATGAAGTATAGAAATCTTTTCCTGTTCCATAAATCTCTCCAATAAATTTCAATATTTATAATGCATAACCCACTTATTTTTAACTTAATAGTCGTCAATAAGATTATAAAATAGTTAAAGGAAACAAATTTAACTTAATTTGTAAATATATGGCAAATTTGATCGTTCTTATAAACACTTGTTATTATAGAAAAATATTTATTCTAGTAATCTTTTTGCTAGGTTACAGATAATTATTCAATTAATCCGATCAACTTCCTCGCAGTTTTCTGTGGATCATCTTCTTTCAGTTTGATTGGAATTATAGTTTGCCCTTCTCTTTTGGAAAGGCCGTATGTATAGGCTTTATCGTAGTAATCTAAAATGATATCGGTTGCTTTATGATAGTCTTCTTTTTCAATTGATTCTATTGCCAGTTTAGAATTTAATCCACCCAATCTTCGGGAAATATTATTAATGGAATTTATCAAATCTGGTTTGTTGAATTTGGCATAATCTTTTATCAACCGGTTAATGCGGTTATCTTTAGAAACTTCAATTTTGATAACAGAAGAACTTCTTATTTGTGTAAACAGATTATCAGGAATTTTCACTCTTCCAATCATTCTGCTTTCATCTTCCAGCCAGATATTTTGTTTAATATCAAATTCATTTAATTGTGCTGCAAGGTCATTCTCAAACTGTTGTGTTGTAGGTTGATCATCCTGTCCGAGTGCTCCAAAAGCCGAACCTTTGTGATTGGCAAGTCCTTCCAGATCAAGCATTTGTTCACTTGTTTTCCCAATTTCTCCCAGAATCTCGGTTTTTCCGCTTCCCGTCATTCCACCTATTACGATAAGATTATATTCAGGTTTAAATGTATCGAGTACAAAATTGCGATATGCTTTATATCCACCTGACAGCCGGTAGACTTTTTTCCCAACAGTTTGAAACAGGTATCCCATTCCTTCACTGCGAAATCCACCACGCCAGCAGTAAATACATATTTCCTGTGATTTTACTAATTTTTGTAATTCATCAAGATAATAATCGGTTTTTTCGGCGATATATTCTAATGCCTTTGCAATTGCGGTATCACGGCTTTCCTGTTTGTATTTTGTTCCCACTATTGCTCGTTCTTCATTAGAAAATAAGGGAATATTTATCGCATTTGTAATATGCCCATTACTGAATTCATCAGGAGTGCGAACATCAATAATGGGCAGATCTTTTGAAATTTCTATGAACTCTTGGATTGTTAATATATTCACTGCGTATACTTTAATTTGGAAATTCAAGAGGAAATTGAACTTTTACTTTTCCATTTCCTATTAGTCTAGAAAGTATTCGATAATCTTTCTTCTCCCAACGAATTCGACCTGCAACAATTGCTGTATGAACACCAATGGATTCAGCTAAGGAAGTAATTTTTTCTGTATTAAAATCTGTTAATAAATCATTCCTCCAAAAATGTGGAGGGATTAAAGCTTCACTAGCAAATTTATCTGCTTCTTTTTCTAAATAATCTAATTTATCAAAATATTGAAGATCATCTACGAAATTATCATAATCTTTGTAAGTAAGATGTAATAGTAGATGTCCTATTTCATGAAGTAAAGTAAACCAAAAATTATCCAGTCTATCATGGCGTAGAGTCATTATTATAACCGGATTTTCAGATTTATTCCAAAAGACAGATCCATCAATGTGTGTATGTTTCAGCTTTGGTTCAATAATTAGATGAATTCCATAACTTTTTAAAAAATTCTTTGCAAGTACTGAACCGTTTTTCTTTCTACTTAAAGTTAATAAATCTTTTATAAATTTTTCATTGATCAAGTTTGCTTTGAATTTTGTATCCAACGGTTTTGTAACTGCTTTTTCTAATGCTTTTGCATGCCAAACAAGAAGAGCATAAGGGTCAGCTTCGGAGACGCTTCTAATATGTTGTCTATTCAATGGAACCATCTCAAGATAGGGTTTTGTAATCTCAAGTAATGGACGCACTAATTCTTCAGCTAAAACTTTTGCTTTATATTTTGTACCTTCGAAATCAGGGAAGTAATTTTTATTAAACATTTCAATTATTGGGAATTTATTCCAATCAATATCAGTAAATTTAGTTGGTATTGTTTCACCTTCTTTGCCTAGTAGAATTTCAGCAGGTATGTTTAAATGCGTATTTAATGCTCGTATCATTTTTAAAGTTAAAGGTCTTTTTCGATTTAGAACTTCTGATACTTTGCTGGGACTACCGATATAAGAAGCTAACTCTTTTTGAGTGATGCCTTGATGTTCCATATGGAATTTGACCGCTTCAATTGGATCGGGAAAATCAATTGGATAATGTTCATCCTCATATTTCTCGATAAGAAGAGTGAGAAGTTCAAGTTTATCACCTTTATTAGATCCAGGTTCAGGATCTAAATCTAGCAAAGTTTCAGCAATATTAAGATATTCTTCGTATTGCTTTTCACTTTTAATTAATTTGAACATTTTTTTCTCTCCTTATTTCTTTTATCATATTCATTATGTGTGCCAAACCAAATCACATAAACAGTTTGCATTGTGAAATATATTTTCACTTCCAATCTATACTGATTGCCCTTTATATTGAAAACTACGATATGCCCCTGAATCAGATCAGCAGAATTAGAAAATTTCTTTATGTCAGCGAAATTATTCCACTTTTCATTATTTACAAATCTGTACCAAGCATCAAGTTGACCTTTTGCATCTGGATATTTAACCCCGTATTCAACTAATCTTTTTCTGGCAATCACATGCATTTCTTTTACTCACAAAGATAAATTAATTTGAATTGATTTAAAGTCAAGTAGAAAGTTCCCAAATTGGGAACTTTCTCAGAATACTTATTTTACCAAAATTTCTTCCAGAACTTCCAAACGACCTTCCGGTGCATCTGGAGCATCGGCATACGGTTTTATTCCCAGCAATTCACAGATCAATGGATAAACATGAATATTCTCAAATGTTCCGATTTTATAATTAGATTTTATACGTGGTCCCATTGCATAGAATATTCCATGCATATTTTTTACTATAGGGTCATAACCATGTGTGCCGTTTGATTTGTATTTTTCAGCTTTGGTTAAAATTAACCAGCCTTCATCAGCAACTAACACAAAATCACCTGTATTCCTGTTAACAAAATGATATCTCTTGGGAACTTCATCACGTTTGTATGTTGCCAGGTGTTCAACACTCTTTAACTGCTTATCAATTTGGTCGATCAAAGTATCATTCCTTTCTTTTAAATGGACTTGCATAACAGGTCCGCCACCATAGCTGAGAAGTGCGTTCATTTCTGGTACATGATCATCCAGATAGATAATTCTATCCTGACTTATTGTTGTCATCCCGTGATCGCTTACAAGAACCAGATTAATTTCATCTGCAATTTCCAACTTTTTAATTTCATCCAGAATGTACCCTAAAATGTCATCCATATATTTTATGGTTGGTATGAGATCGGGATTTTCGGGACCATATTTATGCCCACCAGAATCAGGTTCATCAAAATATAGCATCACCAGATGAGGTCGTTTTTCCTCGGGTAATTGAAACCAGGAAATCACGGAATCTACACGAGCGAGGTAAGGAAAATTATGATCGTAAGCTTTTACGATTGAGGGTAAATAACCCTTTATAGGTGCTTCTGATCCAACCCAAAAATAAGAAGCGCTTTTAACATTTTGCCGTTCTGCAGTAACCCATATAGGTTCTGCTTTATACCATTTGGCATCACGAACTTTAGGTTTATCAGAAATTTGGTATACTTCTTTAAATTCATTATCATAGAATTTATTTGCAGTTATCATGTTAGTTGCCGCATAAGCTCCGGTTGCCAGCGCGTAATGGTTAGGAAAGGTTTTTGATGGGAAAACCGGTTGTATAGATTCTGCCTTAACACCGTTATCTCGCATAAAATCAAGATTCGGAGTTTCCGTTTTTGTATCATAATCATATCTAAACCCATCAAATGAAACCATGAGCACATAAGGTTCACCTGCAAATAAGAAGATGAAAAATGTGATTAATAACGAGATAAATATTAAACGTATTAATGCAATTTTTGAATTCATATTAGTTCCTTCTTCTCTATCCCCCTTTGTAAGGGGGAATTAAAGAGGGTTTATTTTGATTGATGATTTAATATTCAATCAACCCCTCTTGGTCTCCCCTTCCAAGGGGAGCAGAATACAATACTATTATTTAATAGCAGCCAACTCTTCCTTAACAAAATCAACCAGTTCTTTTACATACTTAGCAGAAAAATCAAATTTGATCCCTGCCGCTTCATAAAGTTCATTTACCGGAACTGTGTAACCGAGTTTGAGGAAATCTTCATATTTTTCCAGTGCTTTTTCTTTTCCAAATTTATTATAATTTCTATAAACAGAAAGTGCTCCGAGCTGGCTCATTCCATATTCAATGTAATAGAATGGAACTTCAAAAATATGAAGTTGAAAAAGCCAGAGTAATTTTTTGTATTTTTTTACATCACTCCAATCTATACCGGTATCATATCTTTTTAGAAGTGAAAGGAAAAATTCTTCCCGTTCTTCCATTGTATGCTCTGGATTCAAATATATCCAGTGCTGTAAAGCATCTACTGTCATGCACCAGGGCAGGAAACTTAAAGCACCTTTGAGCTGATCTCGTTTTGCTTTTTTTAGATCATTTGCATCATCATAATATTTATCCCAATGATCCATTGAGAGGAATTCCATTGTCATGGAAGCAAGTTCTGCAACTTCGCTGGGCGTACCTTTGTAAGGATTGAGTTTAATATTTTTCATAGCAAAGGTGTGCATCGCATGTCCCGATTCATGAAGCAAAGTAACAATATCTCTGTGTAGTCCAATTGCATTCATAAAAATAAAGGGGGCACCTGTTTCTTGCAGAGGATAATTATATCCACCGGGAGCTTTACCTTTCCTATTTTCCAGATCAAGAAATTCGGAATTCTTCATCATGTTCAATCTTTCGCCAAATTCCGGTTTTATAGTGTGCAGGATATCAATAGCTTTATCTATGAATTCATCAATTTTCTTAAATGGTTTCAAAACTTTCCCATCAAGATCAACAGATGTATCCCATGGTTTTACAGAATCAATTTTCAATATTTTTTTCCGTTCATTGGTAAAGCTTTCCAAAAATGGAACAACTTCTTTTTCTACTGCATTATGAAACTTCATTATATCTTCTGGAGTATAGGAAAATCTTCCTTTTGCCTGGTGCATATAATCTCTATAATTTTCGAAGTCGGCGTTCTTTGCCTGCTGAATTCTTAGAGTTTTCATTTCATCAAAAAGCTTATTGAATTCTTCGCGTTTCTCCATCATCTTTTCCATGCGAAGATTCCAAACTTCCTTACGTACTTCCCTATCTTGATTCTTTAGAAATGGAGCAAGTTGAGAGAGAGTCTTTTCCTCACCCTTATACATTACAGTTAGTTTAGAAAAAATTGAACCATATTTATTTGCTAATTCTTGTTCCTTAACCTGAAGTGGTATATTTTCTTCGCGATATAATTCTATATCGTTTGCAATTATCATATTCAAATGCGCATATTGCTTTTTATCAAGTTCTTTGCGATATGGACTGTCGTAGAATTTTCTATTAAATTTAAAATCAAAAGGCTTGGTTTTAGCTATAACTCCTGCATAAAACTCATTGAATTTATTGGAATATTCTTCGTCATCTGCAAAGCGAGTCATGTTAATGTATCGCCACGCCATCTCTTCAGAAAGAATATCGGAAATCTCTCCGACTTTTTCCATAAAATTAATAAGTTCATACGGGGAAGTTATCTTTTCTCTTTCCAATTTTTTCATTTCAATCTCTACATTTTCCCATTTTGTCACATCGAGGTTTTCTGAAAAATATCTTCTCAGTTTCTTTACGATTTTTTTGTCAGTAAAATTCATAATGTTCTCCTTAAATACTTTATTTTTTTAATTACTCCGATGATTTTTAGAAAGTTAAATCTGACAAGTTTTTTTAACCTGTTAATTTCACAAAACTATGTTGTAGTAAAATTCAGCTTGACTCATGAACAAAATAAAAAGAAAAGATTAACAATTATAGGAACTTGGAGTAACAATGAATTTTCAGAATATAATTTTAAAATTACAGCATTTCTGGGCAGATAACGGATGCAATATCTTACAACCATATGACGAAAATATGGGTGCCGGAACTTTCCACCCAGCAACTTTTTTTGGTGCTCTGGGAAAGAAGCCGGTTTCGATAGCTTATGCACAACCTTGCCGTCGCCCAAAAGATGGTAGATATGGAGAAAACCCCAACAGGATGCAGCATTATTATCAATTTCAAGTAATAATAAAGCCTTCACCGGATGATATTCAAACACTTTATTTAAAGAGTTTGCAGGCTATAGGAATCGAAACCGGAAAACACGATATTCGCTTTGTAGAAGATGACTGGGAATCACCAACTCTTGGAGCTTGGGGACTTGGATGGGAAGTATGGCTGGATGGTATGGAGATTTCCCAATTTACATATTTTCAACAAGTTGGCGGTATCGAAGTATTTCCTATTAGTGTGGAACTTACTTATGGATTAGAACGTCTCGCAATGTATATTCAGGAAGTGGATGATTTCAAAGATCTGCAATGGAATGATACGACAAAATATGGTGAAATGTTTTTTGATAAAGAGGTGGAATTTTCCGAATATAATTTTAAACTGGCTGATGTGAAATCTCTATTCACAGCTTTCAAAGATTATGAAAAACAAGTTAAAAATCTGATTGAAAATAAGCTGGTCTATCCTGCTTATGATTACCTGCTTAAATGTTCTCATACATTCAATCTGCTGGATGCACGCGGTGTGATAAGTGTAACGGAGCGGGCTGCTTATATTGGTAAAATTCGTTCGATGGCAAAGAAATGTGCGATGCTTTATATTGAAAAATATGGAGAATTAATTGTAGAGGTTAACATTAATGACAAACGATATTGAGAAAAAACAAAATTACATTAAAGAATTAGAAGTTTTAAATGCTTTTGGCAAATTAAGCATTGTTGAAATCAAAGATAAAGAAGATAAATGGAAATTTAAGCCAATAAAACAATATTTAAATACACTGATTTTTGGATCAAAACCTGAAACTGCTTCAGCAGAATTGTTAAAAGAAATTGTTAATAGAATATTAAAAATAGAATCCTTTTCAGAAGTTGCTTTAAAAAATGGATTTATTGATTTAGCATTACAAGAAAATATTAAGAATCCTGTGTTAATTGAGCTTAAACCAAATTATTATAAACATGATGAAGAATTAAAACAAAAAAAGTTTAGTTATGAAAAACATGAAAGCCAAATAAAAAAATATTTGCAAAATAATAATTACGTTATCTTAACTAATCTTGATAATTCCTTTTTGTTCAATCAAGAAAGTTTACTGAAATATAAACCTTTTGCTGAAATTAAATTTACTGAACTTTTAGAAAGATATTTAGAATACGATAATTTTTGGGAATCAATAAGAAGATTGGAAGATGATCAACCTAAACCTGAACTTGAAGCAGAATTTTTTAAAGATTTGAAAAAATGGTATGATCAGCTTTTGTCAGTTAATTTTATCAAAAATGATAAATTTACTAAAGAAGAATTAATTGTATTGTTTTTGAACAAAATAATTTTCATAAAGACTTTGGAAGATTATGGTTTAATATCTTATAAATTTCTTGAAACCACCTATTTTGATAAACAGGAAAGATGGGAAGTAAAAGGAGTAAAAAGGTTTTTTAAGAGTTTTTTCGAAGAAATTGAAAACTGGTTTTGGGAATACTATGATACAGAATTATTCTCCACAAAAATCTGGGATTATTTAGAGAAAGATGAATTAAATTTAAATAGATTCAAATCAGAATTTGAAACTATTCTGGGTTTTGGTCAATGGGAATATACTTTTGGGAAAGGAATGGTTCATTACAATTATAGACTAATTGATGAAGACGTTTTCGGAAAAGCTTATGAAACCTTTATAGCAGAGATTAAAAAAGATTCTGGAATTTATTATACACCAGCAAAAATTACTCAATATATGTCCCAAAGATTAGTTAAAATCTTATTTGAATCTAAAATTCAAAGCATTGTTAGAATAATTGATGATGGTGATTATGATGAAGCTTATAGAGAATTTGAAGATTTACAAAAAATTACTATAATAGATACAAGTTCGGGTAGTGGAAGTTTTTTAATTAAAACTCTACGTGAAATTTATAAGTATTATATTCAAATTGAAAAGAAAACTCACTGGGCAACAAAACATTTTTCGGAAGCCGTTTTTGATGTTCCTGAACATGTAACAAAAGCTCTTGAATTTAGAGAAAAAATTGGATTCAATAATCCCAGAAAATTAATAAGTAAAATAATTTTAAATCATATTTATGCTGTAGACATTGATGAAAGAGCTATTGAAACTGCGAAAACCAATATCTGGAAAGAAGCAGTCAAACTCGATCCACCTATATTTAATTTTAGGAGACTTCCAAAAGAAGCAAACCATATCTTACCGAACTTAGGATTGAATTGCATTAATGCTGATGCATTATTTGATATTAATACAGAAAATCAAATTAAAATATTATCATCCCAATATCATAAAGAGATCATATCTCTGCTTAATCTCAGAAAGGAATATTTAAATAATCCTTTTAATCCTGAATTGGTAGATCAGATCAACGAAGTAAAATTAAAAATCAGGAATGATCTGGAAAAAGAAATCGAAAACTTCAGTAAGCCTACATTAATTGTTCTGGAATTTTATTTTCTCTATTTCAATGAGAAAGGTGAACCTTTAAAAATTGAGGAAAGAGGATTTTCTGGAATAATTAGTAATCCACCTTGGGAAGAGATTTATCCAGTTAAAAAAGAATTTGCTGAAATTGGTAAATACTCAATGGATTATTCTACTTTTGATGACTGGTTTAAAACAAAATTGAAAAAAGATAAAATCTTTGCTAAGAAATGGGAAGAATATAAAGAGTTTTATAAACAATATTCCAATTTTATTTCCGAAAACTATAAATATCATAAACAGAAACCTGAATGCAGCACAGCAATGAGAACTCACTTAAATTATTTTAAAGTTTTTGTGGAAAGGAATTTGGAAATATTGAAAGAAACCGGATTTATGAATATCCTAATTCCATCAAGCTATCAAACTGATGAAGGAACTTTCGGATTGAGAAAATTAACTATTGAAGAAAATAATTTAATTGAGCTATTTTCTTTTGAAAATAGGGGTTACCAAGAGAAAGTTAACGGAGTTAATACAAAAATAAAATTATTCCAGGATGTTCATCCACAATTTAAATTTTCTATAGTTCTCGTTGAAAAAAATGATGAAAAGAAGAATACTAGTTTTAAAGGGATGTTCTATCTTTTAAATCCTTCCGATCTATATGAGAAAACACCCCTTAATTACGATTTAGAAATAGTGAAAAAATTCTCTCCCGAAAATCTGTCGATTATGGAATTTAGAAGTGAAGAAGATTATTTGTTATCTCAAAAAATAGTAGGAGATCATGAAACTCTGAAACAAACAGGATCAGTTTTAAGAAGAGAGTTTAATATGACTGATGATAATCAGCATTTCACAACAACACAATCTAAAGATGTTAAACCTGTTTATGAAGGTAAAATGGTTTTTCAATATAACTCCAATTATGATAAACCAACCTATTTTATAAGAGAGAAAAAAGCATTGGAATTATTGATTGAAAAAGAGGCAAAACGAGTTAAAAAACAATTACTTTTTGATTCACATTTTAAGGATATAATGGATAAATTCATCGAAGGTTCTTTGAAACTAGAAAAAGATAATTACAGATTATCCTATAGAGATGTTGGTGGGTCAACAAATGAGCGAACAATGATTGCCTCAATCATTCCTCCAGATGTATATTCGGTAAATACGCTAATCCATTTGGTAAATTCACAATACACAAAAGAAAATGAAGAAATTGTTCAAACTTTTTTGCCTCCTTATAAAGTCATTTATTTATGTTCAATTTTCAATTCGCTTGTGATAAATTATTTTTTAAGGAGTAAAATCTCATCTCATTCCAGTATGTTCAAAATATATGAGCTTCCTATTCCAGAAGCAGATGTTGAAATCAAGAAAGAAATTAATAAAAAAGCGTTCAATTTACTTTGTCATTTCAGTGAAAAAAAACTATATGAAGATTTAAGAATAGAACTGGATTTTGAAGTTAAAGAAATAAATCCTGTCAACGAAAGAGCAGAGCTTGAAGTACTAATAGCAAAAGAATTGTTCAAACTGAATAAAGCAGATTGGGAATATTTGTGTTCGACTTTTATATATGGTGCTGATTCCGAAACGAAAAAAGAGTTGGATTCTATAATTCAAAAATCTATCGAATTATATTAAACACTATCCAATGAAAACCTTTGAAAAAATAACCCCCTTCATTAAAAAGAATATTCATAAACTGATCTTCGGGATAATCCTCCTGATCATTATCGATCTGATCTCCCTGATTATTCCCAAAATAATGCAGTATGCAATTGATGGAATCGGAACAGAAGGTTTCACAAAACTCAATTTATTTTATGCCGGTGGAGCTATTTTTCTAATTGCTGTTCTCATGACATTTATGCGTTATTTCTGGCGGCTTTTTCTTTTAGAGACTGCCTGGTATGTGGATAGAAGTGTACGCCAGGAATACTTTGATCATCTAATGTCGCTTTCTGCAAATTTCTTCAATAGGGTCAAGACGGGTGATCTGATGGCATACGCAATTAATGATCTAAATGCGGTACGGATGCTGGTTGGGTTTAGTTTTGTTATTGGTGTTGATATAATAGTGCTCACTGTTGCCTCTCTTTTCTTTATGGTAAATATAAATTTACGGCTCACCTTACTTTCAGTAATTCCTCTTCCGTTGCTCAGCATTATTATTATCGTTTTAGGTAAGAAGATCCATCATCGTTTTGGGAAAGTTCAGAAGACATTTGCCACAATGTCAGGGAAAGTTCAGGAGAGTATTTCCGGGATTCGAGTTGTAAAAGCTTTTGTTCAGGAAGAATCGGAACTGGAAAAGATTTCCGATTCAGCCTATGATTATGTAAAACAGAATCTTTCACTTGTTCGTATTCAAGGAATATTTCATCCTTCTTTTATGCTTATTATCGGGCTTAGTATGATGATTGTGATGGTGTATGGCGGCGAAGCAACCATGATAGGTGAGATCACGATCGGTCAATTTATTGCTTTCTTTCAATATCTCGGAATGTTCGTCTGGCCGATGATAGCAATCGGTTGGGTCGTGAATCTCTATCAGCGTGGTACGGCATCCTTAAAACGACTGAATGAAATATTTGATGAACAACCAGAAATCATCGATGAAGAAACGGTAGATCATTCTATTTCACAACTTAAAGGTAAAATTGAATTCAAACATCTCACATTCCGCTATAATGAGAAGAATCTATTGATATTTAATAATGTCTCTTTTTCTATCGAGGCAGGAAAAACACTGGCAATAGTTGGAAAAACCGGTTGCGGAAAATCAACCTTAACCGATCTCTTAACCAGAATTTACAATCCACCTAAAGAAAGCATATTCATTGATGAGAATGAAATATATAAAATATCTTTAGAAGTTTTAAGAAAAAATATAATTATGATTCCACAGGATATTTTCCTCTTTTCTCAAACAATTAAAGAGAATATTATTTTAGGAAAACCCAATGCAACAGAAGAAGAAATAATTCAAGTAACCCAAAACGCACAGGTTTATAATGACATTATAGATTTCAGGGAAGGATTTGAAACGGTAGTCGGTGAACGAGGAGTTACACTTTCCGGTGGACAGAAACAACGGATAGCCATCGCCCGTGCCCTGATCACAGATCCAAATATTCTCATACTTGATGATGCCTTATCTGCAGTTGATACTAAAACTGAAAAAAGAATTTTAGACCATTTAATTAAACTCAGAAAAAATAAAACCACTATAATTATTGCCCACAGGATTTCATCATTACAGCATGCAAATAAAATTATTGTTATTGATGATGCAAAAATCGCTGAACAGGGAACTCATGAAGAATTATTAAAAATTAAAGGAATATATAGAGACTTATTTGAAAAACAACAATTAGAAGAGAAAATCTCAGCAACAGAACACACGGATAAGAGGAAGTAAATGAGACACGGTGCAACAGGATTTAATGAAGATGATATAAAGGCAAAGATCTATGATAGCGTGATGATGAAAAAACTCATCAAGTATCTGTTGCCGTATAAATTCTATGTGATTATTTCCTTTATCATGTTACTCCTTATAGCAGTTAGTGAACTAGCGATGCCGGCGATCACCAAAATTGCTGTTGATGAATACATCACTTCCAATAAAGACTTGATAGAATTCAATTCCAAAAATGAGCAACAGCAATTCATAGAAAAATACAAAAGGGTTAAGTTTGTAAAATATTCTCATGCAGATAAATTCTTTCTCATATTTTCGAATCATAAATTAAATTTCATCAATAAACAAGAAATTGCTGATCTGGAACAGCAAAACAATTTATTTAAAAAAGTTACGTTGATAACTAATGAAACAACAAACCTTGAACTGTTAAAAGATACGGATATTAAAATACTTTCAAATGAGTTTCTTGCAGTCAGCTCTGCCGAATTATTCAGATTAAAAGATGAAGGAGTTCTGAAAAAAGAGCAGCTTAGGGGAATTCAGAGATACAATATTAATAAGATCAAGATCTTCGGATTGATTTTGTTCTCTATAATTGTTGCTCAATTTGGCTTTTATTATCTACAGATATTTATGATAAATTATGCTTCTCAGCATGCAATGTACGATCTGCGACGTGATGTGTTCGCTCATGTTTCCAAAATGCCGCTTTCATTTTTCGATAAGAACCCGATTGGGAGATTAGTTACCCGTGTAACCAATGATGTTCGTACACTTGATGAAATGTTCAGTAACGGGCTGATACAACTTTTACAGGAATTTTTTATATTGAGTGGTATAATCATTATGATGCTTGTTCTTAATTGGAAATTGGCTCTGATCACTTTCACAGTACTTCCTGTAGTTTACATTCTTTTCAGTATTTTCATGAAAAGAAGCAGGATCATTTACAGGGAAGTGAGGAAGAAAATTGCTAAAATAAATTCGACCTTGGCAGAAAGTATTTCCGGTGTAAAGATCATTCAACTTTTTAACCAGAATGAGCGAAAGAAAAGCGAATTCGCTAAAATAAATAAAGAGTATTATGAAAAATCAATATCACAAATGAAACTCTTTGCTCTATTCCGTCCGCTGATAAATTCCATGCGTCGAGTTGCAGTAGCAATTCTATTATGGTATGGTGGTGGTATGATCCTCGATAATGTGATTACTTTAGGAGTTTTCATTGCCTTTATAAGTTATTTGGATAGATTCTTTGAACCGATAAATCGTTTGAGTGAGAAGTTTAATATTTTACAGGCTGCAATGGCAGGAACCGAGAGAATATTTGATTTAATGGGAAATAAACCTGAGGACTTCAGGATTGAAAATCATCAAAAGAACGGAAATTCTTTTCTTGGTGAAATAGAATTTAAAAATGTATGGCTTGCCTATAATTATGACGATTATGTTCTGAAAGATATTTCATTCAAAATTAAACCGGGTGAAAAAGTTGCTTTTGTAGGACATACTGGTTCAGGTAAGACTTCCATAATAAATCTTATAGCAGGCATGTATCCATTCCAGAAGGGAAACATTTTTATCGATGAAAAAGACCAGCAGACGTTTTCTCTCGAAGAGATCAGAAATAATATTGGTATTGTACAACAAGACGTATTCCTATTTTCCGGAACAATAAAAGATAACATAGTTCTCAATAATGAAGATATCACCGATGAAAATATTGAACAGGTTGCCAAATATGTGAATGTACATCAATTTATAGATAGTTTGCCCGGAAAATATTTGGAACCGGTAATGGAACGCGGAGCTACTTTCAGCGTTGGTCAACGCCAGCTTATTGCTTTTGCACGGGTCCTGGCTTATGATCCCACTATATTTGTTCTGGATGAAGCGACTGCTAATATCGATACCGAAACAGAAATCCTGATTCAGGATGCACTCCAAAAATTAATGGAAAATAGAACTTCTATTATCATCGCGCACCGTCTTTCAACCATTCAACATGTAGATAGAATTATTGTGCTGCATAAAGGTGAGATTGTCGAAGAAGGTAACCATCAGGAATTACTCGCCAAAGAAGGGCTCTATTACGATCTATATCGATTGCAGTATCAGTAGGATAAGCAACGAATCAAAACGAATTTGTCTACGTTAAAAACTATGGCTTGGCTGACAAAAATTAATTACTAACAATCTTTGAAATTAAATCTAAAAAAAGATCATTCTTAAAACATATTGAAAGAACTTGAATATTGTCTAATTGTGTAAACTTTTCATATTGGGGCATTCAGTGACGTGCAACCTAACTGTTCAATATCTTCCAATGTTCATCTTTCATTGCGTTAAAATCAAACAAGGAAACTCCATCTGCACCATCATTTACGGCAAATTTAATTGCCTGTATTAGTTTATCTGGTCCGATAGACGGGATATACAAACCACTGTGCAGTTCTGTAGATTTCAATAACTGTTTACCCTTCCGGGTTTCATTTCCAATCCAATCGAGACCGGCATCATAGAAGGAATGATATAGCATCGGGAAAACAACATCAAGGTTCCATTTATGCCACTCTTGCCGTACGTTTTTTTGCATGATCGCAGGAAAAACCGCAGCCGTTGCTTTTTTATTATAATAATGGATTATTTCTACAAGCATGTTAACGATGTTTGTAATGTTGTCATAACGAAATTTCAGCCAATCCTGATCTTTAGATGGATTCAGCAGGTCAATCGGGTCGATCCCTGATTTCTGTTGGAAGGAAGATCGGCAGTGTTCACAATAACAGTAATCAAATTGTGGTTCTTTTTTGTTTTGAATTAAATTGTAATTCGGCTGCAAACCGATTGGCAAGATCACATCACAATGTCGGATGTAATCTAGGTGAACTCCGGTTAGCTCTGAAATTTTACAGAGTTTTTTAACTCGTTCTCTTAAATATTCTTGTACTTCGGGATGAGTTGGGCAGAGCCATTTGTAATATTCCACATATTGCGGATTTTCGAGCGAACTCTCTCCCAAACCATTGACTGTGAACCAGTCAGGATGCTGGTTGATAATATTATCATCATTACAGATCATAGTGAATATCCAATAGTGAATTTGAAGATTGAAATCAGCAGCGTATTTCAAGGCATTTTCTAAATCTTCTATTTTACCACTCAGGAAGATATTTGAGATTCCAGCTTTCTGTAATTTGGTGAAATCAAGTTTCCAATCATCTTTATTTCGTTCTCTACTATTCATCCAGATCGAGTATTGCATATCTCAAACTATCCTAAATGTTTTTATCTCAAAAGGTTTGAACTGCAATTTCATTTCATTTGCATTCTTACATATTTGCTCAATTGCATTTTCCAGCATATCGGTTTCGATCAGTTGCTCCCACTTTTCAGCATTTTGGAAGGTAATTTCTACATTTGTTCCGGCAGTTTCATACATGCGCAAAATAATACCATTTCCATCTTCAGCTTTCTTGATAACTTCCAGTTTTACATTTTTTCCTATAATGTTGTAGAATGATCTCTGTCTGTTTTCGGGAAGTTCTGAAATCGGAAATTGTATTAATGAGCTATTCAAATTATGTGCTAACTGCAATGTATCGGATTCGATGAGTGATCCCTTATGCGGATAGTAGCAAAAGGTGAACTCGTGCAGATGCAAATCTGCTTCTTTATCAGTATCTTTTGGACTTCGCAGTAAATTCAAACTCATCACATTTTCTTTAATATAATGTCCATATTTGCAGTCGTTCAAAATGGCGAAGCCATAATCCGGTTGGGAAAGATCGGCAAATCTTTGTGCGACAACTTCAAATTTTGCAGCATCCCAGCTTGTGTTGGAATGCGTTGCTCTCTTCAGAGTTCCATACTGGATTTCAAAAGAAGCTTGTGACGAATAGATATCGAGTTGAGCCGAAACACGTAACATTTTGTGCTCTTCTTTCCAATCTACCTTATTTTCAAATTTAATCAATTTTGTATTTTCAGTAATCGTGATTTTCTGCTCAATGTCTGAGTTCCCAATCTTAAATTGTTGAAGTAATGTTGCAGACAGATTCGTTCTATGAATTATTTTAGAAGAGATCAACTTTGCTTTTTCGGGAGTTGTTTCGCGATAAAAATGATTCACATCCCACGCTCCCCAGTTATTCGGTTCATCTTCCCGCAACAATAATTCATTTGCTTTTCCTGCCAAAATTTCACATTTTTCCACTTTATCATACATCGAAACAATTGTTCCATCTTTGGCAAATTCTATTTTAATCAATTTATTTTCTAAAGAATTTTCAGAAGCTTTCAATAAAATTTCTTTCTGTAGAAATTTCATATCCACACTTTCTAATAAAATGCAGGTATATCCGCAAGGAGGAAGCTCGATCTGGTAATCTATCACACCACTTTTTGCATTCATTATTTCACTTGAAGTTCCATCACCAACCCAATATTGACCATCGCTTTCAGCTAATTGAATAACCTCTTTTCTCTTCCAGGGCTGTGAATTATATACTACAAATTTATCTGTCCCCTTTCCATTTTTCCCATGTAAAATGATAAGCAATTTCTCCTCAAGTTTATCCAGTTTATCCAGATTTTTCCTGCTCATTTTATTAGCATCTTTATAAACCCAATTGATGGAAGAACCAGGCAAAATATCGTGGAACTGATTTAGCAGCGTATTCTTCCAAATTTCATCTAATTCAGATTGTTTAAAATCATCTACAAGTGAACCTAAGAATTCTACATTGTGTAATTTTTGTTCGAGAAGTCGATTATACTTTTTCATCATGGCTTGGGTGGTATATGTTCCGCGATGCAGTTCCAGATATAGTTCTCCACTCCAAAGCGGCAGCTTCTCTTTGGGAATTGAATCGATCTTTTTATAGAAATCCTCTGCAAAGGAAAATTTGAATTTGGGAGTTCCTTCTAAGTTTTGTTGGCGCAGTCCCATTTCAATATGATGCGCTGAAGGTCCTCCTCCTCCATCTCCAATTCCATAAAGATTTAAAAATTCGTCAGAGACATCCGACTGAGCATATCGTTTTTCCGATTCTATTAGTTCTTTGGGTGTGTTGCTTAGATTGTAATTATTGGTTGGCAGAAAATGAGAGAGAATGCGTGTTCCATCGATACCTTCCCACATAAAAGTATGATGCGGAAAAATATTCGTTTCATTCCAACTTATTTTTTGGGTCATAAAGTAATCAATACCGCATTTCTTTAAAATTTGTGGAAGGGCAGCACTGTAACCAAATACATCCGGTAGCCAAAGTTCTTTCACCTCTTTACCAAATTCATCTTGATAAAATCTCTTTCCATACAAACACTGACGCACTAAAGATTCCCCACTGGTGAGGTTCATATCCGGTTCCACCCACATTGCTCCTTGAACTTCCCAGCGTCCATCTGCAATTGCTTGCTTCACTTTAGCATAAAGTTGCGGATAATCTGTTTTGATCCATTCATAAAGTTGCGGTTGAGAAGCCCCAAATTTATACTCGGGATATTTTTCGAGCATTTTTAGAGCGGTAGCAAACGTTCTTCCACCTTTGCGAATCGTCTCACGAACAGGCCAAAGCCAAGCCAGATCGAGGTGAGCGTGTCCGATGGAATATATTGTTAGCGCACTGGCATTAGCAGGTTTGGAAAGCAGCTCAGCAGTTATTTCCAAACATTTTTCAATTCCTTTTCCATCATTCCAAACATTACATACTTCATTTAATCCATAAATTATTTTACTACGTCGAGGTAATCTTTCTTCCAATGCTTCGAATAGATTAATCAATACCTTCAAATCCAGATTAAGCTTGATAATATTACGATTCACACATACAATTTCTGCCTGCTGCAGGCGGTAGTCATTCTGTCCCGCACCAAAAAGTCCATTTGCACCAGCTTCCACCAGCAGATCAATTTCTTCTCCACCTTTGGCAATTACTGCAAGTGGAACAAAATATTTTCCTGAACGCAGATCCCAATGAATTTTGTTGGTGAGTCCCAGCCAGGGAGAGCCATCTTTCCAAACACAAGCCTCACCATTCAGATCGATCAGTGCACCAACTTCTTTTCCTTTGAACTCTGCTGTAATTTTCCCCTTGAATTTAAACCAGGCACATCCCCAGAGTTTGCCCCATTCTTCACCAATTTTGATCGGCTTGAACTTTGAACTTAAAGCTGTTTCATAAGAAATTGGTTCGATCTTATCATAGATAAATGAAGCTGATAAAGGTTTGGGATCGGTATATCTTAGTTTATTGATTCTATCGGCAAACCGCTTGATGCGTTCGATATAGATTTTCTCTCGCTGCATAAAAACACCTCAAAAATAATTTTGAATTGAAAATGAAATTGTAAATTATTTCGGCAAGGAAAATTGATGTCAGCAATAAATTCGCCTTCGTCCTTCAACATGCTCAGGACGGTTTCCGGCAACTGAAGGATGACACAAGCTCTGACAGATCAAAAAAAAAGAACAAATAATCTGTGTTTATCTGCGTCTATCCGTAAGCACTAAATCTTCCCCTGGTTTTTCAACCATTTATAAGCTTCTCTTTTACTCAAGTTAGCTAATTCATTATTTTCCACGAAATTTTTTACGGCTTCAGCATCTGTTTTGGAATATTCACGTAAAGCCCAGCCAATTGCTTTCTGAATGAAAAATTTTTTGCTGGTATGCAACGACATAATTATTCTACCCAATAGCATCACATCTGTTTTGTCTTTGTAATGAAGTTGGAATAATATACAGGTCCGCTGCAGCCACTTATCATCACTTTTCATCCATCTCTTAATGTATTCATCACGCTGATGTGGAAACCATTTGAAATGCTCTCCTACCAGCCAACTGGCAATTCCATCCACGCTATCCCACCAGGATTTATTGACGATAAGTTGTTCAAACAAATCAATGAAATCTTCATCCCAATTCTTTACAAATTTCTTAAGTAATCCGATTGCTGTGTATTGAAATTCACGCTCCGGTAAATCCCAAAGTTCCAACGTAATCTGTTTTAAATCTGATAATTCCGGCATACCGTTTTCTTTGATGAAATCCTTAAATAATTCTTTTCGAATTGGAGTTTTTATTCCCAAATATGGGAAGAGATTTTTCATATATTTTGCCATTGGTTCAGCAGTGATTGGATCAGCATTTTCTTTAAAGCTTTTTATTAAGGGTTCTAAATATTTTTGCATACTTATTCTCCTTCTCTTGATGATATCATCTATTTAAAGTTTAAAATTGAAGGCAAGATTTTTGTGAACAAATTGACAGAAAGCACCAATTTATTCTCCTAGTCTAATGAAATTAGGAAATAGTTTAAATAGCAATGTAAAATTATCATTTTTGTTTGAAGCTTTGCAGTCTTTTGGCCGCGGTATATGGATGGGAAATATTTTCAGTCTTTATGTCATATTATTCGTGGAAAGTTCAAAAGGTGTTTTTGGCTTTACTGCGAATGAACTGTTAGGAATCACAGCCGGAGTTAGCGGAATTGCCATGACTGCAATTGTTTTCCCAGCTGGAATTATGGCAGATAAATACAGACGCCAAAACATGCTACGTGTTTCAGCCATTGTCGGGATATTAGCCATGATTACCTTAGCAATGGCAAACAGCATTATGTTAATTTTAGTTGCCATGCTATTATGGGGAGCATTCCAGGGACTTACACGTCCAGCTTTTGAATCTATCCTGGCAGATTCTTTACAATCAGGAAATCGTTCCGGCATCTATGCGAAGATACATCTGGTTCGTCAAATTGCCATGGCATCCGGTCCTTTTTTGAATGTTATCTTATTTATTCTATTAGGTGATAAATGGGATATCTCAATTTTGAAAAATGTAATGCTGATCGGTATCATAATTTCCCTTGCTTCCACTTTTATATTGTTCTTCTTCCGTGATGATCGCTCTATGGGAACTGAAAGTGAATCACTGATTCTTACGAGCAACGAGAATAATGTAGATCAAACTAAATTGGCAAAACGGATACCAATCTTGCTTGTTACTTCTAATGTACTAATTGGAATGGGGGCTGGAATGACGATCAAATTTTTTCCGGTTTTCTTCCGTTCGATCTATAATTTACAGCCAATCTCAGTTCAGCTTATCATGGGAACTACTGCCATTTTTACAGGAATTTTCGGTATTCTCGCACAAAGGTTATCACTAAGAAAAGGTAGAGCTACAATGATATTTGTCGTACAGTTTTCTGCAACGCTATGTCTCATCGCAATTGGATTTTATCCTGCGGTTCTCCTGTTGATACCGCTCTTTATACTACGTGGTTCACTAATGAATGCTGCCCAGCCTCTTAGTCGTTCAATATTAATGGATGTTATTCCTAAAAGAAATCGTGGAAAATGGAACTCTGTGGAAACTGTAGCCTGGGGACTTTTCTGGAATGCATCTGCCGTAGTTGGTGGTTTCTTAATTGGAAGTAATAATTTCCAACGTTGTTTTTTTATTACTGCTGGGATTTATTTGATTGGTACGATCCCGATCTTGATGTTAATTCCACTTGTTAATAAGGAAACAAATTAGAGACATCTATTTTCTGATCTATTTCTCAGTTGGAACCACAATTCCTTTAATAATAATATTTTGAAAGAACACAAATACTACAAAAGTGGGAATTGCAGCAATGACCAGAGCAGCAAAACCAACTCCGGCACAACTACGCTGCATAAGCTGGTAAATGTGTACCATCATCGTCCACATGTCCTGATCCTGACAGACAATGAAGGCAAACATGAAATTACGGTAAGCTGCATTAAAAGCTCCAAGAGCAATTACTGCCATGATCGGTTTGGAGAGACTCATAGCAATTTTCCAGAAGATATTAACTTCACCAGCACCATCAATTGTGGCACTTTCAAAAAGTTCCTGCGGAAGAGAATCGAAAAATCCTTTCAACAAGAAAATGAAATAACCATCAGCAGCAGCCGGTAAGATAAGAGCAAAAAATGTATTGAGCATATTAAATTTCTTCAACAGTAAAAAATTTGGAATTCCCATCACCATTGGTGGGAAAGCCATTGTGAGCATTAGAATTAAAATTATCTTATAAGATGCTTTTAGCTTGAATCTACTCATTGCATAGGCTGCCAAAGGATTCACGATAAGAGCAGTGACGATTGCCAATAAACAGTAAATTAATGTGTTCACAATTGCGCGACCGTTATAGAGCATCACATCAAGTACCATAATGTAATTTCGCTTAGTAAATTCCCAGAAAATTGAGCTTTGATCTTTCCGGAAAATTTGAAGATCAATAATCCGTTGATCAAGATCAATACCGGTAAAATCTTTAAAGATCAAACCGTATTCACTATTCAAATTTTCTATAGAACCATACCTGTTTTTTAAGAAGTTCTGCCAATTTATACTTTCTGCTTCTGCCTCAATTGTTAAGAATTTCCCGCTTACTTCAGTTTGAACAAACTGCAGCCAATCTTCTCTGTATTCTGGATCTTCAGGAATTATTTTTATCGGATAAACATTCAATTCAATTTCATGTTCAGTTCCATACTGTCGATTAAATTCAAATAAATTCAGATTACCATGTTTATTTGGAAATAACTTTTTTACATAATCCAGAAACTCTTTCTGACATGTCATCAATAATCCTTTTGAAGAATTATTTGAGTAATTTCGCACAAACTCCAACCAGTCAGCTTTCATTTTTAAATTGTATTCAGGTATTTTTTCTGTTAATCTGACCTGAGTAAAATCGGTAAATCCTTTTTGATAATTTCTATTCAGAATTTCAATTGAACTGTATTTTTCTTTTAGCCAATTTCTATAATCGATCTCAACACTTTTTACATAAAGAAATTCTGCCGGCACTACATTCTCAATAAAGAAAGCCCAATCAACGAGAATTGCACCAGAAGTTGGAATTTTCTGCAATAATTTTACATCTGAAAAATTAGAATAATTTGTTTTATAAGTGGAATTCAGCAGAGAAATATCATCATATTTATCTCTTAAGAAATTGCGATATGATTTTTTTGCTTTTCCATCAACTCTAATGTGCTGAATATTAAGGATATTTTTGACAAAATTGATCCAGTGTTTTTTCATTTTATCATTTGGCATACTTTGCGATAAGATCACATTATGCCATGAAGCATAGTCAGTATCCAATGCTTTATTCATTTCATCTAATTTTCCACGATAGACAGGATTTAATTCATTGGCAATAAAATTACCGTCAAGACTGGCATATACTCTATCTCTTGTCGGGAGGGTGGAACGTAATTCATTGTATCTTCCCAGAAAACCGGAATTATTTTCTGTGAAATTGCGATTTAATATTTCTCTTTCTTCCAGCCGAACTTCATCCCAGGTTAAGACAGATGTTCCATATTTCTCATTAAATTCTCCCAGGTCATTGCCGTTTTCTTTTTTCATCAGGTTACGAAATATTCTTTCATTTCGAGGATAGACACCACGACCAAATTGTTCGGAAATGTAATAATCAAAAGCGGTATGTAACTGCTTGTTTTCCGATAGAAATTCCTGCCAGTCTTCAAACATGCTATTAGATACTTTTTGAGGGAATTCCAGGAATTCAAAACCCTGATAGCGGTTTTTATATTGTTGAATAAGGACATTTGATTCTTCATTCATTCTTGCTTCGATATACTTGCGATAAAGCATTTCATCATCAAAAAAATACTGGGGAACAACACTGAATTTTTTGGCATCCACATTGCTTTTGAAGGAAGAGGAGACCATGATCATAAAGGGATAGATCATCGTTAGTGTACCGATAAGCAGTATGAGATGTATTGATATATTCAATGACATCAATTTAACTGATCTTCTTCCAACATTACCAATAATCGGCATTAATAAGCTCCGCTTCTAGAATTGTAAATTGTGGATTGTGAATTATTAAATGAGATTATATTTATACGCATCTCAAACCTTATTCTTGCAACTAATAATAATTGATGCCAGAATTTTGTTTAATTCTTTTATATCAGAGGTAATTGATAAATATTCTTTTTCATCTAAATATTCGGATTGATATAGAAGATCAATCCAGTAATCTGTTTCATTTGCTTCTTTTTGGGCAATTGCCATTTTATGAATAAAATCAGCGTTACTTTCAGCATGTTCTGCTTCTCGAACTAAAGCACCAATTGAAGTTCCACTTCTTAATAATTGTTTACTTAGAATAAATTCCTTTTTCTCTACTTGCAGAACTTTATATATTTTAACGATTTGTAGTGCAAAAGTAAAACTCTTATTCTTTATTATATTCTCTTTCATAATTCCTCTCTCGCAATTCAAAATTTATAATTCATAATTCATAATTTAATTTGTTGTTTTAAATTCCATTTTAGATAACTTTCTAAGTTGGATCACAGTAAATCCCATCAACAATATCCCCAACATCCAGGCCATTGTAGTGGCAATTCCGAACTTAAGGTATAAATATGCTTTCTCAAAGATCAACAAGTCGGCAACTTTTGTAGCTTCGTTAGGTCCACCAAACGTCATTACCAAGATAAATCCGCTCTGTTGAGCAGATGCAATAAATGCTGCAATAAATTGAATTGTGATAAGAGCTTTCAAGTTTGGCACTACAATATGTTTGATCTTCTGGAAGAAACTTGCACCATCAATATCAGCAGCTTCATAGTTTTCATTGGGAATACCTTTAAGTGCTGCCAGATAGATGAGACAGCCCGGTCCTACTCCTGCCCAGATCGTCGGTAAGATAACACATAACATTGCCAGACCTTCATCCCGGATCCAGCGGCTTTTATCCAAACCGAACCAAAGTAATACTTGATTCAACCCACCTGCATCAGATGGATCATAGAGCAGTTTCCATAAATAAATTACGATCACACCACTGATGACAGCAGGTAGATAATATATCACGCGATAAACAAGTTTCCCATGTGATACCTCCTGCAGAAGGATCGCTAAAATTATAGGCGGTACAAAACCAAGACTCAAAGAAAGTGCCATGTAATAAAGAGTTTTACCAAGAGCAGACCACCAGACAGGATCAAAGAGAACATCTGCAAAATTCTGTATTCCATTAAAATGAGATGCTCCAACAATATTGTAATCTTGAAAAGCCATGATTGAGCCCATAAACATTGGAACATATTTCCACATGATTATAGAAGCAAGAGCAGGAACTAGCATCAAGTATGCGAAATAATATTTTCTCTTCTGCTGGATCTTTTGCTGATATTTCACATCAGGCGTGAAGATCTTCCAAACTTTATAAAGAGCGAACAGGAAAATACTAAATACAAAGAAAGCTACAATTGATGCAATTCTGTTTCTATAAGTTCTCTCTTTAAGACTGATCTTCCCAATCATTTTTTCATTTGTTCTTTTAACTGCCTTATCGAGGATATTTTTTATATTTTCTCGTTTTTCCGTGTTTGTTTTTCCTAATTCTCCCGATTCTTCCAGCGAGATGCAGTCATCAATTGGATAGGTCATGTATTCATAGATCTTTTGGCAGTTATTGCCGTAAGGCTCTGGTTTACCATTTTCTACAGCTTCCTTAAAGGTATTCAACCAGCAGGGAGGTGTATATTTCAGATATTCTTCATAACCGTATTTTTTTAGATACAAGGGATTCTGCATCTTACCAAATCCAGCATCAATCATCACCTTCAAACGTATCTTCCGTGCTTCTTCACTATCATAGAACTTGATATAATCCCAGGCAGCTTCTTTCACTTTCTGCGGATCACGGTCACCAATTCCACCATTATTAGATTCTCCAGCCCCGGAAAAAATACCCATCATACGACAATTTATTTCTGAACCTCTCAATCCAGTTGGTCCTTTGGGAGGTGGTGCCACACCATAAAGATTAGGATCAAGTTCACCGCCGAGAGTTTTCTCGTTCATGTAGGTCATCATCATCCCGATCTTGCCTTCACTGAAAAGTCGACCGTAATCACCTTCTCTAATTACAAATCCGCGCTGATCTTCTCCTTCCGGATCCAACCATTTAGTGGTGATAAGTTTAAGATACATCTCCATTGCATCTACACCAGCATCACTATTGAAACTGGCATACCAGTTCCCGTTTTCTTGGTTTTGCAGAACTGCATCACCACCGGCACTCCAGAGATATGTTATCCAATCGTAAGCAGCTTGAGGACCTGATGCCAGATAAAGACCATAAATTCCTTCAGACGGAATAGTCATTCTTTTGGCATAATCATAAAGTTCATCCCAATCATCAGGTGGGTTATCGGGATCAATACCAACCCGATAAAACAGGTCTTTACGATAGATCATCACACGAACCAGAGTTTCATACGGAAGCATCCAGATCTTCTTATTTTCATCTCCGCTTTTCTGACGATTAATAACCGGCCAGACAGGATCGGCAACTCTATTTTCCAGGATATTTTCTTCATCCTGTTCAATAAATTCATCGAGTGGATATAAGAAGTTGTTTTGGATATAGGTATCGGATTGACGGAAATTAATATATAAGATATCAGGTGAAACACCACCGGCAATAGCCATTAACGGTTTGGAATCGAGATCCATCCCTTCAATAGTGATACCTGAGAAAGAGCGTAATTCAATATTGGGATGTTTCTCTTTGAAAGCTTTGATAACTGCCATATCGGCTTTGGCAAAAGCATCTGTACGTTTAGGATCAGGTAGTTCAAAAACTTTTAAAATAACCTTATCTTCAGCAAATAGATTAAAGGCAATGAACAATAGAATTATGATAAAAAATATTCTGTTCGAGTTTTTTATGATCATCTATTTCCTTAATCTACTTTCTTTTTGGATCTACTACCCAAGTTCTACCTTCGCTGGAAATGTAATATTCTTTATCTTCAAATTTTATAACTGCTTCAAAATAATTTGGTGTTAGATAAACTTTTATTATAAATTCTGTTGGAATAGTTACATCTAATTGTGAAAAATCATTTGTAAATTTTCCATTCTGCATTTGATAGGTTCGTTCTTTGTAATAAATCTGACGTAAGATCCATTTGATTTTTTCAGCTTTATTTAATTTAAATGTATCCTCTTTTGTTCCAGCCTGATTTTCACTGAATTGAACAAAACCCCACATTTCAGGATAGTGCATATTGATAAGCCCTTGTGGACTCCAAACCCAGTTATGTTCCGGTTTTCTAAGTTTGGAATACCTATTTTCAATAATCTTTGTTTCCCATTCCACTCTTGAAAAATTTACTCTCCACTGATCTCCCTGCTGGGGAGGACACTCTGTAGCACATTCTTCCAAAACCTTCCAGGGATAAGCAATTTCCACACTCCAACTAGTGTCTTCATCGGTAGGATCATTTAATGTTCCGTTTATTCTTACGGTTGATTTTAGTTTTTGTATATCCCAGGAATCAAGTACCTTGCAGCCTGTATCACGATAAGGTTGAGATAAAAACAAGTCCCATACTGTGTTAAAAGCATTAATTTCGAATTCATAATAGTTGTGGGTATCTCCATCAGGATCAATGAATATTTCAAAATCATTATCATAAAATATTACCGAATCTTTCTCTTTAAGATTTGCCCAGATATGTGGCTCTCCCATTTCACAGAAGAAATAAAAAAAATTATCATCCCAGAGCATTTTTACTTTTGTTCTCAATTCTGGTTTCGGCTGCAAATTTCCTTCGATATCCACAAAATCTTCAGTCCAGACGGCTTTGCTCCAAATCTTTTCATTCATCCTGCCATCAATGACTATTGGGGAATCAGTTTTGTAACAGATGTAGCTTTTAGGATTGAATTCAATTTGAGGTTCGGGGAGATAATCTACAAAAGGTTCTAAAGCAACGAGCATCAATGGCATTAATAAAATAATAAACAGTATTTTTTTTTTCATTTTAATTCCTGTTTTTATGGATTATCATTCGTAACATTTTTCAATCAATTCTTGTATAGTAGAAATTGCCAATCCAATAACGGTATCGGTAGCACCATAATATAATTTCACGCTACTTTCTAGTATGGCAAAACCATTATCATCAAATTCATCAACAATGATTCCGGTAGGAAAAACAACATTTGGTACCTGTCCTACAGTTTCATAAAGTTCACGAGGTTCAAGAATATTGAATCTTCCGCGTGCAATGAGTTTGGAAGGATCTTTTAGATTGAGCAGCATCACACCAGCTTGATATATAGGCTGATAATGCAGAGCAATGCCGTGATAAATACAGAGCCAGCCTTTGGCTGTTTTAACGGGTGGTGGTCCTGCTCCAATAAGTTCATCCCAATAATGATTTCTCCCGGAAATGATTTTTTTAAACGGTTTCCAATTAAGCAGATCATTTGATTCAGAAAGCCATATCTCGCTTCCGGTAAGCGGTCCATCTACAAGTTGATTTTTATTGGGTCTATCTAATCGCAAATATTTTCCATTCACTTTTTCCGGGAAAAGCACTCCATTTCTGTTATCTTCTTCTGACACAATTCCCAAGAATTCAAATTTTTTAAAATCATCTGTTTTACCAAGACCAAGGAAACAGCCTGATTTAATATCCATTGCAAACATTATATAATACTCATTCCCAATTTTAGTAATTCGTGGGTCGTATAAATGGTAAATTTTTTCATTAACTTTTTCCAATCCTTCCCATTTAATATATTCATCAGCAATTTCAAAGTCGATTCCATCATCACTTTCTGCCATGATAAAATACGTCTCACGAGCACGGTTTTGAACACGAAGCATTAAAAGAATTTTATCATTAAATTTAATTGCTCCAGGATTAAAAACCGAAGTTGCATCTATAATGTCAGGTGAAATGTTGGGAATATTTTTGGGTTCTATGATCGGATTATTCGAATATCTCCTCAAATTTGCTCCTTTAACATTTTTAATTAATTAAAATCGAAAATTTTGAAATTTAAAGTCAAGTGAAAATGCATTTGCAGATAATCTAAATCAAAATTGTTGACCAACACAACCTGCTAACTTGTTTTGATTTTGAGTAATTAAAGATGTAATCCCATCGCCCCAATGGGAAAAGAATCATCAATGATGGTTGTACAAAAGGATAAAATATGAATATCATTCCTAAACCGGTTAAAATAATTGAAAAATCAGGTTTTTACAAGCTTCATGAAACAATCTCTGTAAAAAGAAATGAGGAAACTGAAAATATTATAGAAGTGTTCGGAAAAGAATTGAATATAATAACTGATTTGAAGTTAGAAACTACTGAAAAAGATTTTGATCTGCAATTAGTTTTTGATGAAGATATACCGCAATTAGAAGGTTACCAGATTCTTGTTAATAATAATGGAATAAGAATTTCCTCTGGCAAGAAAGCAGGACTTTTCTATGGTTTGATCACGTTTCTACAATTGATAGTTAATAACGAAGTCCCATTTTGTGAAATTGAGGATAAGCCACGTTTTCAGTGGCGTGGAATGCATCTTGATGTTAGCCGGCATTTTTTTTCGATAAAATTTATTAAACACTTCATTGATCTTCTGGCTTTGCATAAACTCAATGTTTTTCACTGGCATCTTACCGATGATAACGGCTGGAGAATCGAAATAAAAAAATATCCTCAACTCACAGAAGTTTGTGGCTGGCGAAGGAATCTGGAACATATTCCTTGGAACGAAAGGAATAATTCCAATGAAAAAGGAAATGGAATTTACGGTGGTTTTTATACTCAAGAAGAGATTAAAGATATTGTAAAATATGCAGCCGAAAGATATATCACGGTTGTTCCCGAGATTGAAATGCCGGGGCATACGAGTGAAGTATTTGTAGCTTATCCACAGTTTTCCTGTCGAGAGAAAAAACTAGAAGTTGCTGCAGGTGGGTATTGGCCAAATCTCGATATTTTCTGTGCCGGTGAAGAAAAAACTTTCGCTTTTTTAGAAGATATTCTATCTGAAATTATTCAACTTTTCCCATCACCATACATTCATATCGGTGGAGATGAGGCTGAAAAAACAAGATGGAAGGAATGTCCTAAATGTCAAAAAAGAATTGCTGATGAACATTTGAAAGATGAAAATGAATTACAGAGTTATTTCATCAAAAGAATTTCCAAGTTTTTATTTGAAAAAGGTAAAATTCCTATAGGATGGGATGAGATCATACAAGGTGGTTTGGCAAAAGATGTTGTCGTGATGTGTTGGCGTGGTGATGGAAAAGATGCTTCAGAAAATGCAATCTCAACAGGAAACAAGGCAATATTGTGCCCGAATCCTATCCTGTATTTTGATTGGAAACAAGTAGAAGATTCTCAAGGTACTTTTGGAGTAACTACTTTGAAGCAGGTTTATGAATATGATCCAGTGCACATAGGAATTTCCAAAGAAAATGAACATTTAATTCTTGGTGCTCAGGCTAATGTATGGACGGAATGGATGACAACAAATAAAGATGTGGAATTTATGACTTTCCCGCGTATATGTGCTTTGGCAGAAGTTACGTGGTGCAAGAAGGACAATAAAAATTGGCTAAATTTTCTTTCGCGTTTAACAAAATTCAAATCAATTCTTGATAAGTATAATGTGAATTATTATAGTTAATAATGTGCCATTACGAAGAATCATTTTAATGTGATTATTCTATTATTTGCTTGTAACCTTTTCACAGAAACGATGATTATTCTCATTGGTAAAACTGAGTCAGCTAAGGAGCGTTTATTGTTGAAATGAAAAGAAAGTTGCTGTTGGGCATTAAAACCATGGTACCCCTGACCCGATTTGAACAGGTGACCTTTTCCTTAGGAGGGAACTGCTCTATCCAGCTGAGCTACAGGGGCACAACTATTAATTATAAATATGAAAATTTTGCACCCGTTTGTATGTCAAGTAAATGATTTGATTGACAGAATTTCCAACAACTTACAATTCTAAAATTGAATTAAATAAAAAGGAAAATATTATGTTTGATCTTATTAGTATTAGAAAAGAGTTGCACAAAATTCCTGAACTCGGATTTGAAGAAATAAAAACACAAAAATATATTCTGCAATTATTAGAAAATCTTGACGGATTGAAAATCCATACATTCGATTTTCCAGGAATATTGGTTGAATACTCTCATGAGAATGGAAAATACAAACTTTTTCGAGCAGATATGGATGGGTTTCCAATAACCGAGGACACAAATTGTGGTTTTGAATCGAAACATATTGGAAAAATGCATGCTTGTGGTCACGATATGCACATGACAATACTCATCGGATTTATTGAGAAAGTTGTTGCTAATAATTCCAATAACAACCTCTTATTTTTATTTCAACCTGCTGAAGAAGGAATGGGTGGTGCAACACGTATTTTAAACACTGGGATTCTTAATAAATTTGCTATTTCAGAAACTTATGCCTTGCATGTAAATGGTGGGATAAGAACGGGAGAAATTGCTTCTAGATCTGGGATATTTTTTGCCAACACGCAAGAAATTGAAGTTGTATTTAAAGGTAAAAGTGCACATGTTGCTTTTGCAGAAAAAGGCATAAATGCACTTTCAGCAGGAGTTGACTTTTACATTGAACTTGAGAATGAAATAAAAAAAGAATTTCCAGTAGATAAACCAGTGATATGTGCATTTGGTAAAATGAATGCTGGTGTTGTGATGAATGCCGTTCCCGCTGAATGCAGATTAGAAGGAACTTTCCGTGCATTTACGAAAGAAGATCATGAACAATTATCTGCTCTAATTGAAAATGTGAAATCCAAAATTGCAAAAAAACATAGAATTGATGCTGAAATAATTTATAAAGCTTATTATAAAGAAGTTATTAATGATAAAACATTGCTGAAAAAACTTAAATTCCATGCATCTGAAATGGGTATCAAGTTCAATAACGCTGAGATGGTTTTCACGGGTGAAGATTTCGGTTTTTTTACCGAAAAATACAATGGACTTTTATTCTGGCTGGGAGTTGGAAATGAAAATGATAATGCTGATTTACATTCTCCTAATTTTCTTCCCAATGAAAAGGCAATCGATATTGGAGTTGAAATCTTTTTTAAATTGATTTAAACAAAGTATATTATTCCGTCTTCCTGACGAGTCTTTCACGTTGTTCTTTTAAGGAAGGATCAATGAATAAATTGAATAAAAAAACCGCTTCAATTCAGAGCGGTTTTTTTGTATAAATTAAAATTTTTATCTACAAATTGTCATCATCCAAATCGATATCATCAAGGTTATCTTCTTCTTCATTACCCCGCATCCAGTCTG
>Ga0307992_1000195_pt1 | contig 39357 bp, 46 predicted proteins | sample EllFjometagen133_FD_203162 | JGI IMG/M metagenome (GOLD analysis project Ga0307992, IMG submission 203162) | Marine microbial communities from Ellis Fjord, Antarctic Ocean - #133 | ecosystem: Environmental > Aquatic > Marine > Unclassified | place: Southern Ocean | collected 2014-10-08
GATTTACTTAAATATGATGTTGAAAAAGATGAGTTAGGACCAAGTGATGATTTAATTAATGGAAATAGTGAAGTTATAAAAGATATTGCCTCAAATGTAAAAGGCTGGGCTGGAAATTGGGATGCGGTTTATGATAATATTTTACTTAGGGCAAAAATTAAAGAAGAGCTTTGTAAAGTTGCAAAAAAAACAGGGGATAAAGATTTACTTGAAGCTGAATTTAATGTTTTATCTAATCATATGTTCCATAAAATTTCTGAAAAAATAATTGAAGAAATTGGATTGCCTTTAAGTGAAAGAGTTTTTCCAGAATGGCAGAAGTGGCTTAATAAAGAAATTAAAAAAAAGAAGGTTTAAAATGTTCAGATTAATTGATTTACATAGATATTATTTATCCAAAGGAGGATTAAATAAACTAGTTTTTATAGCATTTATTGTTACTTTTTCTCTTGCAATGTTTGAAACAATCTGGGCTGTTTATCTAAAAAGTTTTATTGATAGTATAGTTTTGATTGGATTTTTATCAACTTTTTTTTCAGTGATAGCAATTGCAAGTTATTTTTTCTTAATTCCGTTTATTGAAAAATATGATAAGGCAAAACTTTATTCTTTAGCTTTATTATTTTATGCCCTGTGTTTTTTCCTTTTTGCTATAAATAGAAATTTTTATTTTTTTATTTTAATAGGGGGATTTTTCTTTATATCTCGGGCTATACATTGCAATAGTTTTGGGATTATTGTTAAAGATTTATCTAAAAGAAATGAACTTTCTAAAAATGAGGGGTTTGTTTACACATGTCTTAATGTTGCGTGGGTTTTAGGACCTTTAATTGCAGGTTATCTTGCAGATAGGTATTCTTTAAGTTTAATTTTTATTTTATCTTGCATTTTTATTATTTTAGGGCTTTTATTTTTTAAAACTTCCAAAATAGAAGATGTCCATATTAAAAAAAGAATTGATAAAGATATGTTTAAAAATATTTTTGATTTTTTTAATAATAAAAATAGAACTATCTCTTATTTTGTTTCAGGAGGCATAAGTTTCTGGTGGGTTTTGATTTATCTTTTTATGCCTCTTTATATTCTTGATAGTGGATTAGGAAAGATTTGGATAGGTTATTTTTTGTTTGCTGTCGCATTACCTTTAGTTTTTTTTGAATATTATTTTTCTAAGATTAGTTTAAAACAAGGATTTAGAAAGTTTTTCAAATTAGGCTATTTTATAATTTTTGTTTTTGCTTTTATTTGTTTTTTTGTTTCAAATATTTATTTAATTATGGGCTTAATTGTTTTAGCAAGTGTAGGGGTTGCTATGCTTGAACCCACAGTAGAGGCCTATTTTTTTGATATTTTAAAAGGAAACCAAGATTTAAAATATTATGGACTTTATAATACAAGAAGAGAATTCAATCTTTTAATTGGGAAATTTTCAGCTTCTTTGCTTTTGCTTTTTTTACCTTTTAATTATTTATTTTTGCTTTTCGCAGGATTTATGTTAATTATGTTTTTATTGGCATTCTTTATTAAAGAAGTTAAAGAATCTAAGAGAAGAGTTTAAGCAAGATTTATTAATCATATCTTCTATTTGTTTCGATTCTATAACTGCTAAATATCTAATGATTAAATTAGAATAGCATTAACAAAAAAGTTTTATGATTTATTATTTGGAAGTATGTTGAGAAATACATAATAATTTTTATACTCTTATTTTTTTTTAGTTTATGAAAAAAGGATTTGATACTGAAAAATATTTGAAGATTCAATCAAAAGAAATTTTTAATCGGATTGAGGGTTTTGAAAAACTTTATCTTGAGGTTGGAGGAAAAATATGTGATGATTTTCATGCGGCGAGAGTTCTTCCAGGTTATGAGCCGAATACAAAAATAAAAATGTTGCAGATGATAAAAGATAATTCTGAAATTGTTTTTTGTATTTCTGCTAAAGATATTGAAAATGGAATAATGAGAGGAGATTTTGGTTTGAATTATGAAACTATGACTCTTAAAAGTATAAATGATTTAAGATCTTTTGGGTTAGATGTTTCTGCTGTTATAATTAATAGATTTTCTGGAGAGAAAAAGGCATTGCAATTTAAGGAGTATTTGAGAAATATTGGAATTAAAAGTTATCTGCAAAAAGAGATAAAAGGGTATCCAGTAGATGTTGAAAAAATTGTGAGTAAAGAAGGTTATGGACAGAATCCTTATGTGGAATCTAATAAAAAAATTATGGTGGTGACAGGAGTAGCTCCCGGAAGTGGAAAAATGTCTTTTTGTCTTTCACAGTTATATTATGATCATGAAAAAGGAATAAATTCTGGATTTGCAAAATTTGAAACATTTCCTGTTTGGAATTTTCCAATTGAGCATCCCGTTAATATAGCTTATGAAGCTGCAACAGCAGATATTGGTGATATAAATATGATTGACCCTTTTTATTTAAAAGAGTTCAATATTTTCGCTGTTAATTATAATCGGGATGTAGAGAATTTTCCTATTTTAAAAAATATTTTAAAGAAAATTGGAAAAGAGATTTATAATTCTCCAACAGAAATGGGTGTGAGTAAAACTAAAGAAGGAATAATAGATGACTCTTTTGTGAAGTTAGCTGCAAAACAGGAGATTATAAGAAGATATTTTAGATATAAAAAGGAAAAACTTTTAGGAATTGTTGGAAAAGATGTTGTTGATAAAATTGAAAAATTAATGTTAAAATTAGATTTAAATGAAAATGATCGTAAAGTTATTTTGGTTGCAAGAAGATGTGCAGAAGAAGGTTATAATCAGGGGAAAGGATACAAAAATCTATTTTGCGGGACTGCTATCGAATTAGATAATGGAAAAATTATTACTGGAAAAAATTTTTCATTGCTTCATTCGGAATCTTCTGCAATTATTAATGCTTTAAAATATTTAGCTTTAATTCCAGATAATATTTTTCTGATTTCTGAAAATATTATTCAAAGTATAAGGAAAATGAAAAGAACTATTTGTGGTTCTATTAGTCCAAGTTTAGATGTAAGTGAAGTTTTAATCGCTTTGTCAATTTCTGCAGAAAGTAATCCTAGTGCAGAAAAATGCATTGAAAAAATTCCTTTATTAAAGAATTGTGAAATTCATACAACTCATCTTCCAAGCAGGGGTGACGAAGAAGGGATTAGGAATCTTGGAATGAATTTAACTACAGATTCCAAATCAACCCAAAAAGTTTATTTGAGGTGAATTGATGTTTTGATAAAAGTTTAAATATTAATTATCTCTTTTATTTATTCCATAAAAGAGGTTAAGATGTTCCCTAAAGATAATAATTTTTCCAAAAAACCAACTACAAAAGAGATTCTTAATAAATACAGTGCTAAACTTGATAAAAGTATTAAAAGTTCTAAACCAAGAAATACAAATTATAGTAGGGAATATCTTATTTTTAAGAAAGAGATAGCTTCAGAATTTTCAAGGTATGAAAAATGGTGTAAAAGTCTTGGGAGTATGATTAAAATAAATTTTTCTAAAAAAGATGAGGATAAAATAAAAAAAAGTATTGAAATTGCACATATTGATATTGAACCCTGGCAAGCTCTTAATCTTGGAATTATGGCTTTTTTGGGAATTTTTTTAATAGGACTTTTGATTTCTGTTGCAGTGGTTTTTATTGGGGAAGAGGGAATTTCAACTTTTCCTATTTTATTTTTTATTCTAACAATTATTTTAGGATTATTCTTATTTTATTTTTTTAATGGATATCCTCAAAGATTAGCAAATAAATGGAGACTAAAAGCTTCTTCACAAATGGTTCCTGCAATTCTTTATTTGGTTGTTTATATGAAGCACACTTCTAATTTAGAAAAAGCAATTGAATTTGCCTCAGAACATTTACAAGCCCCTCTTGCCCTTGATTTTAAAAAAATCTTTTATGATGTGTCTATTGGAAAATTTTCTACAATAAAAGAGGGTTTAGATAATTATCTTGAAAATTGGAGAGATTATTCCACTGAATTTATTGAGGCTTTCCATCTTATTGAAAGTAGTTTATATGAACCTGATAATTCAAGAAGGATTACTATTTTAGAAAAATCCCTACAGGTTGTTTTAGATGGTGTTTATGATAAAATGTTAAATTTTACTCATAATGTTAGAAGTCCTTTAACAAATGTTTATATGTTGGGAGTTGTTTTACCTACACTTGCTTTAGCTTTGTTGCCTTTAGGTTCTGCAATGTTACAGGGGATGATTAAGGTTCATCATATTTTTTTAATTTTTAATTTGATTGTTCCTTTTTTTGTTTTTTATTTAACAGATAAAATTATGTTTTCCAGACCAGGAGGTTATGGACAGACAAGTCTTTTGAAAAAGAATCCTTTTTACTATAAATATAAAAGTAAACTCCCTTATTTGAAAGCTTTTTTAATTTGTTTCCCTCTTTTGATTATAGGTTTTTTACCTTTAATATTTCAGTATACACCTGTACCAGAATTTTTGGATTTAAATGCAGATTATAGTTTCTCAGAAATGGGATTAGGTTTTTTAGGGGGAGAAAAGTTTTTTGATTTTAAGGAAAGTAGTAGTGGGAATGTTGTTGGACCTTTTGGTATCGGGGCTTTAATTTGTGGTTTGTTTATCCCTTTAGGATTAGCTTTGTTTTTTTCAATTGCATATAATGGAAAAACAAAAGAATTAATTAAAGAAAGAGAAAAAACCATCCAACTTGAGAAGGAATTTAATAATTCTTTGTTTCAGTTGGGTAATAGAATTGGTAATGGATTGCCTCCTGAAAGAGCTTTTGGAAGAGTGGCAGAATCTTCAAAAGGTTTAATTACAGAGAATTTTTTTAAAAAAGTTTATTATAATATTGTTCAGATGGGGATGAGTGTGGAAAAAGCAATTTTTGATAAAAAAAGAGGGGTAATAAACGAGTATCCTTCTAATCTTATTGCTACAAGTATGAGAATTTTAATAGAATCTAGTAAAAAAGGTTTAAAAATTGCTGCAGTTAGTTTAATGAGTATTTCAAGTTATGTTAAAAATATTCATAAGATTACTGCAAGATTAAAAGATATGCTTGCAGAAATTATTTCTGATATGAAAAGTAATATGACTTTTTTAGCCCCATTATTATCTGGGGTTGTTGTTGGGTTAGGTGTAATGATTAGTTCTATTTTGGGGAATCTTGAACTTTCTTTTTTAGAAAATGGTGGGGCAGAACTTGGGGGTTTTGGAAATATGGCTACTCTTTTAAAAATATTTGATTTAACACAAATGATTCCACCTTATTATTTACAGATAATTATCGGGATTTATATTATTCAGGTTATTTTTATTTTAACTAATACTTTAGTGGCAATTAATTCGGGTGCAGATACTCTTGAAAGAACAAATAAAACAGGAAAAAATCTTAAATTAGGTATTGGGTTATATTTTATAACAGCTTTGTTTGCAAGTTTATCTTTGTTTGTTTTAGCAAGTGTTGTTTTAGGTGGATTAGCTTAACAAGATTTATTAATGCTTTTTCTTTTGTTTTATAATGTTTGGAAGTAAAAAAGGTGATATTGATTTAGATACTTTAGGTAAATGGATGATTGCAATAGGAGTTTTAGTTTTAGTTGGGGGGGGTTATTTTTTGCTTAGTGGAAAACTTGATGGAGGTTTAGATTTTCTTAAAAATTTATTTAGGTTTGGAGGATAAATGATAAATTTGAAAAATAATTATGCTCAAGCATCAGTGCAGAAAATAGTTGTTTTAGCTATTGTGGTTTTAGTTGTGGTTTTAGTAATTGTATTTATTTTCAAGTTTAATTTTTTAGCAAAATTTGCTAATCTTCTTCCTGATGAATGGGGATTTGGAGATAATAGTGAAAAAGAAAATCCAGTTATTTCTTTTTCAGATTTAAACAAGGATTCTGATTTTGAATTTGGTGGTGGAAAAACAAAAGGAGAGGGAAGTGAAAGACCTTATGATAAATTAGAACAATATGAGAGATATTCTGGATTTATCCCTGAACCAGTAAATTGGGTTAGTGATTATATGGAAGTTATTTCTGCAAAAAATGAATTTGAATTAAATAAGATTATTTCTGAAATAGAGAGAGAAACAAGTGTTGAGATTGCAATTGTTAGTTTTAGTTCTGATGAAAATGATGATAGTTTTAAAGAAATTGCATTTTCTCTTTTTAATAAATGGGGGATTGGAAAAAAAATTAAGAATAATGGTATTTTAATATTTTTTTCTGTTGAAAATAATTATGTTAGAATTCAGATTGGGCAGGGAATGATTACAGGGGTTCTTACAGATGGGTGTATTGGAAATTTAATTGATGAAAATCTTGTTGGCAATTTAAATAAAAATAAAGTAGAAAGTGCATTATTATCTACAGTTCAAGATATAAAAGATATTTTAGATAAGGAATATCTTGGGGAATGATTTTTATTAGAAATTTTATATTGATAAGGTAATTATCTTAAAGTTTTGATTTGAAAATCTTTATTAATACTCTTTTCTATTTTATTTTATTATGATTATGAAAAAAAAGGCTGCTATGGAAAATTTTATTAAAATCTTATTATTGATTTTATTTTTTGTAACCATGGTAATTGTAGTTTGTTTTTTAGTTAATAGATTAACTAATATTTTATAAAATGAATAAATTTTTTAAATCAAAAAAAGCACTTGAAGCAAAAATCTTAATTAGCATTATTATTTTATTAATTGGATTTGTTATTATTGTTGTGGCTTTTTATAATATTGATTGGAAAAATCAGACTAATATAGAAGCATGTCATACATCTGTTATTGCGAGAATGAGTTTGCCTGATAAATTTATTAATTCAGCTAAAGATATTATCCCTTTAAATTGTCAAACTAAAAAAATTTGCGTTACAGATAAAATGTTTGGAAAAGGAAATTGTGAGGAAGAGTTTGGGGAGGAATTTATAACATTAAGATTAACTGATAAAAATAAGGAAAATCAGATTAATGCAATTTTAGCTGAAGAGCTTGCTGAGAGCTGGAATGTAATGGGGCAGGGCAAGGGAAGAATTTTTTCAAAAAAGTTTTGGTCTTCAGAAACAGTTTGTGTAATGTATTCAATAATAGATTTTGATAATACTGTTCTTAAAAAAATAAAGCATGTTGATAATTTTGGGGAGTATTTATTCAAAAATAAAGTCCCAAATTCTAATCAGTATTATTCCCAGTTTTTGTATAATGAAGATAATTATGATGAAAGAAAAGATAAATTTAAGGAAATTGAATTAAATAAAAAAGCACTTGTTTTTTATGAAGCTCATGGTCCAACTGCTATGAACAAAGTTGCTACTATGTTCGTAACTACTGGGGGGGCATTAGTTGGTTTTTCTTTAGGAGGTCCATTAGGATTAGTTATTGGAGGGGTTGCAGGGGCAAGTTTTGGCCAGAATATTGGGGCCAAATTTAATGAAGATTTTTTTGAAAAGAAATATGGAAAAGAAGGTTATTTATCTGGTTTTTATTTTGTTGATTATAATAGTGATTCATTAAAAGAATTAGGGTGCAAGTCATTTGAAAATTTAGTTTAAGATAAAAAATAAAAGTTTAAAATGAAAAATAAAAAAGCTATGCTTATGAAAGAGGTAATTGTTATTGTTTTAGTTATAGGAGGTTTAGTAATTTCTGGTTATTTTGCTTATAAAATTTCAAAATCAATTTTAGGTGAGCAAAAAAAAATGCAGGCTCAGGCAACTCTCGAGGAGATAATTAATGCAGTTAAGGTTTTTGAAGAAAATAATTTTGATAATAATTCAATTATTTTATTAAATCCTGTAGAATGGTATATTATAGTCAATTCTAATAAAAATAATGAAATTTGTATTTGCCCAGATAATAAATTTAAAAGTTGTGCAAAAGGGGTTTGTGAGGATGTTGATGTAAAAGTTGATATTAAACCTTCTGAAATTGAGATTATTTTAAACAATGAATTATTAATACAGAAAAAAGAAGGGGTTATTCTTCTTTCAATAAAAAATGGTTAATGTTTTAATTAAATTCTTTTGCTATTGATAGCATATTATAGATTATCTCTTTTTCAAATGTTTTGACTTCATCTGGTTCGTCAGCATATTTTTTTAAATTAACTGGATTTTTATATGAATCTATTATTTCTTCTGGAAGCTTTAAATTATTTCTTTTCATATGATTTACTACTATTCTTTTAAAAATTTCCATGTCTTTTTTTAATTCTTTTGTGTTTAACAGATTTCCAATAGAATAGCTACATTCTATATTGTTATCATACTTAATATTTAAATCAAGACTACTGCATACTTTAGAATCTAACCAACCTCTAAGAGAAGGTTTTTTTCTTATTGGAATTCCTTCTGGATGAAATTCAGTTGCGTAAGTTATGGAAGGAGAAGGATTTTTTGTAATCCAACGATTTTTTAAATCTCTTTTTTCTATTTCTTTTTTAGTTAAATATTTAATATGGATATATCGCATAAGATTATTTCCTCCAGGAATATCACAGTTATAATATTCTTTTTCAAGAAAATATACATTTTTCTCATCTTTAAAATCCTTTTTTTTCATGTCTAAAAAGCTTAAATCTTCAGGTGTTTTAATTGTTCTAGAAGTTAAATTTTCAGTTGGTTTAGTGGTTCTAAGTTTTTCAGCTGGTTTAATTATTCTAACTTTTTCAATTTTTTTAGGAAAGTTTTCAATATCCATTCTTATTTTCTTTTCAAGTTTTCCTTCTTGCTTTTTAGTATGATTATCAGTACAACTAGGTATTGAAGCTAATATTGCAGCACTATAGACAATTATCCCTGCTTTTTTTAATAATTGCATTCCTGAATTTTTTCTTTTAGTTTTTAATGTCATTTTAGATTATATTATTTATTTTAATCAAATTCTTTTGCTATTGATAGCATATTATAGATTAGCCCTTTTTCAAATGTTGTGACTTCATCTGGTTCGTCAGCATATTTTTTTAAATTAACTGGATTTTTATAGGAATCTATTATTCCTTCTGGAAGCTTTAAATTATTTCTTTTCATATGATTTACTACTATTCTTTTAAAAATTTCCATGTCTTTTTTTAATTCTTTTGTGTTTAACATAGTTCCAATAGAATATCTACATTCTATATTGTTATTATAATTAATAGCTAAATGAAGACTACTACCTATTTTAGAATCTAACCAACCTCTAAGAGAAGGTTTTTTTCTTATTGGAATTCCTTCTGGATAAAATTTAGTTGAATAACTTATGCAAGGAGAAGGATTTTTTGTAATATAACGATTTTTCAAATCTCTTTTTTCTATTTCTTTTTCAGTTAAATATTCCATATTGATATCTCTCATAAGATTATTTCCTCCGGGAATATGACAATTATCATATTCTTTTTCAAGAAAATATACACTTTTCTCATCTTTAAAATCTTCTTTTTTTATGTCTAAAAAGCTTAAATCTTCAGGCGTTTTAATTGCTCTATAAAATTGAGTTTCTTTAGTTTTTTCAGAAGGATTATTAATTGCCATTCTCACTTTATTTCCAAAATTTTTTAATGAATTTTCAAGATTTTTTGAGTTCTTTTCATCTTCTAAACAACCTAGAATTGTTGAAGATACTGTAAAACCAAATAATCCTGTTCCAGCTTGTTTTAAAAAGTGTCTTCTCGAAATATTTTTATTGGTTTTTAAGGTCATTTTTGTTTATATTACTACTTTTTAATGGTATTTAAGTTTTATGTTTTTTATTTTTTTAAGATTAAACTTAAGGATTTTTAATATGGAAAATTGCTAAATCTTGTTTTTTTTTAATTTAAGGATTTTGGTTAAATTTATAATTCTTATTTTGCTCTTATATTTTATGAATTTATTGCATAATAAAAAAGCAGAGCAAGGAGTGGGTGATGATATTCTTTTTCCAAGGGTTATATTCGCGATAATTGCTATTTTATTTTTTACCGGATTGTTTTTTTTTGTATTTAGAGCTTCTAGCGGGGCCTTGAATTATGAAAAAGTTTATACAAAACAGATTATTTTGCTTATTGAAAAAGCAAAACCAGATTCAGAAATATTTATTGATTTTAAACAAGGTTTTGAAATTGCTAATAAGCAAAATAAAAATCTGGATGATTTAGTAATTGTAAATAATGAAAATAAAGAGATTTTTGTTAGTTTAACAAATAAAGGAGGGTATGTTATGAATTATTTTACTGATTATAATATTAAAATTGAAGCAATTTCTGAATTAAATAAACTTAAGATAATTGTTAGTAAAAATGTTTGAGAAAATTTTTAAAAATAAAAAAGGGGCAGAGAAGTATTTTTCTTTGTGGGATTTATTTATGTTTGTAATAATTGGGACTGGGATTGTTATCTCTGTTTATATTTTCTCATCTGCGAATTTAGATACAAGAGAAATTGAGGCAGAAATTCTTAATAATAAAATTTATGATTGTGTGGTTGAAAATGGGGTGATAATACCTGAATTTTTTGATTTAGATTTTGATATTTATGAAAAATGTGGATTAAGCAAAAAAATTTTTAAATTAGACAACAAATTTTTTTTTAAGATAGAATTTTATGATAATTCTGGGGGTTTTCTTAGAGAGCCAATAAAAAGTTTTATTGATAAAAGTGTGGAATGCGATATACAAAAGAATTCAGAAGCAGAGCATTTAATGAAATGTTATGAAAAAAACACAGATGTTTTATTTTTTAAGAAAAATAAATTAGTTAGAGGGAGTTTGAAGATATTAACTTCTTCTAATAATGAATTAGAAAATAAAAATGCTTAAAGAAAAAAAAGCTCAGGTGATTGGAATGACTCTTTCAAATATGGCTATGTTCTTTATAATTCTTGTAATTATTGTTGGGCTCATTTTTTTTACAAGTTTAATTTATGCTAAAGGCTGGTTTTCAAAAGATTCTATTGAATTAAAAGAAATAAAAAATAATTTTAAAAATGATTTAGAAACTCAGGATATTCTTTTTGTTTTGTTAAATACTTATTTAGATAATGGTGAGAGTGTTAAAGAAAAAATAATAAAATTGCAAACTAATTCTAATGAAAAGTTTGAATTTAGTGAGAAGGATAATGAATTGATTGTTTCTTTAATTGAGGGTTATGCTAAAAAATTTTGGGGATTGCATATTTATGGTAGGGGCAATATAATTCTTACTGATGCAGGTGGTGATGGTGGCGGTAGATTATCAACTGTTAATGTAAAGTCTCATATTCTTTATCTTTATTCTAGAAATAATAAAATTAAAATAATTTTAGATATTCAAAAATGAGGGGAAAAAAAGCTAGTTTAAGATTGATGTTATTCTTAGTTTTAACTCTTGTGCTTGCAATTTCAACGATTTTTATGTTTTTGACAAATTTTGGGAAATCAGAACCTAAAATTTATACACCTTTAGTTTATAATGATGTTTATTACCAAGAAAATGAATTACATTTTTATTTAAATCAAATAGCTGAAACTTCTTTTTTTGAGATTTATGACGAGATTATCAAAAATGATTATTATATCTCTGAGTTGATTTATAATCCAGATAATTATGTAAATTTTGAAAATCTTAATATTAATTTGAATAATTTATTAGAGAAAAATTTTAGGGAGAAATTTGAAGAGAAATTTAAAAATATTGATTTTGAGAAAAAGCACTTAAATAAATTAAAAAATAAAATTATTTCAGGAAATTATAGTCTTATTTTTAATGATGAAGTTCTTGCAGTTAGTTTAATTAATTTAAATCTGGAAAATTCTATGGAAGGTATTGAGATTTTTTATAAACCTGAAATAAATATTAAGATTAATTTGACAAGAAAAAAATTGCATAGTTTTCAAGAGATTTATGAATTTAAAGAAAAATGTGTTAGTATTTCTAATTTAACTGAAAAAAAAGATTGTTATGAGGATTATATTTATAATTTAGAGAATTTTAATATAGGTGTTATTAAAGAAGTTGATTTTTCTGATAAAGAATATCTTTTAATTAAATTTACCACTAAAAATGATTTTTTAATTAATGGAGAGTTTAAGCATATGGTTTTTTCTTTTATTCCAAAATAAAAGGGTTTTGGTAAAATTATTATCAAGAGGTTTTCCTGATAGAGAATTATCTTTTTTGTAGATAATAGTAATTAATGAAAATTATTTATTAATAAAAATTTTAGAGGGGGGATTAGTTTAGATTAAATTTTGAATTAGGGGTTATAAAAAGAGAATATGAAATTATATATTAAAGAAATTATTTATAAAAAGAGAGGATAATGAAATAATAATAGAAATAATTGTTATATGCATTTCTTAATAATTCTAAAAATTTATCTGAAATTAAATAAGAAAGTTTTAAAAATAAGAAAATATTATAAAGTGTATGAAAAAGAGGATGAATAAAAAAGCACAGCAATCTAATTGGTTTATGATTGTGCTTGTTTTAGCTGTAATGGTTTTAGTAGTTGTGGGTTTAGCTGTAACCGGGGCTTTTGGCAAAATTATTGATTTTTTTAGTAAAGTTAGTGATATTGAAGTTGCTGCTCAGGCTTGTCAGGTGTATGCTGGTCAAAACTTGAAAACAAGTTATTGCGGATTTCAAAAAGTTAAAATTAATAGCCAGGTTCAATATGCTGATTGTCCAAATTTGAAAATTTTAGGGGCTTTTTTTGATAGTAAAGATATGGGTTGTACTGATGTAAAAAATACTCCAAAAAATTATTGTGAAAATCAAAGATTAAAATGTAATGCAATTGTTAATCAAAAAACTTGCACAGAATTAGGTGCTAATGGTTGTGTGGGTGATAATCCAGATAATAATGCAAAACCTGCTAAATAAAAAGGAATAAAAATCTAATAAATCTTTCAAATCTTTTTTAAACTAAAAATGGCTAATGCAAATTCTGAAAGGCGTAATAAAAGAAAAGATAAAAAAAGAGAAAAGAAAAAGCACCCTTATAAAAAAGGTGGAAAAGAAAGAACAAGAAGCATTGTAAAAAAATAAAAATCTGCGAGCAATTTATAAATTGGTTTTTCTTTTATAAAAAATGATAGAGGTTATTTTCCTTGTTGTTCTTGCAGGGATATGGATTTTATTTGCAAGTGTGAGTGATTTAAAAAAAAGAGAAGTGGCAAATTGGTTGAGTTTTAGCTTGATAATTTTTGCTATGGGTTTTAGGTTTTTTTATAGTTTATTTTTTTCAGATGGTTTAAGTTTTGAAAATTTTCAGTTTTTTTATCAAGGATTAATTGGTTTAGGGATTTTTTTTATATTAGGAAATGCTTTTTATTATGGAAGAGTTTTTGCAGGAGGAGATGCAAAATTATTAATTGCTCTTGGGGCTATTTTGCCTTTTTACAATAATCTTTTTGATAATTTGATTGTGTTTGCAACTTTTTTAATTTTATTTTTGTTTTCTGGAATGATTTATGGTTTATTATGGAGTTTGTTTTTATGTTTAAGACATTTTAATGATTTTAAGAAAAGTTATAAAAAGCTTTTTTTAAAATATAAGAAGATTTTTTATGTTTCTTTAATTATTGGATTGCTTTTTATTCTTACTGGGTTTTTAGAAGTAATTTTTTTTAGTTATGGGTTATTTCTTATAATAATTCCTTTATTGTATTTTTATGCAAAAGCAATTGATGAGGCAAGTATGATAAAAGAAGTTGAAGTTTCTGATTTAACTGAGGGAGATTGGCTTTATAAAGAAATAAAATTAGGGAATAAAAAATTAAAACCAAATTGGGAAGGATTGAATAAAAAAGATATAGAGCAAATTAAAAAAGAATATAAAATGGTTAAAATAAGGCAGGGGATACCTTATATTCCAGTCTTCTTAATTAGTTTTTTCATTTTAATTATTTTGTTTTTTAGTGGCAAATTATTTTTCATACAGAACTTTTTTTTATAATGTATAGTTTATAGAAACTCTAAACAAATACCCCAAGTTTCTGATAAAAAGTTTTTTATAATCAGTTAGAGTAGATTAGTTATGTTAATGGAGGAACAATTGAGAAGCTTTCCTATGCAAATTAGAGAAGCTCTTAAAATAAAAAAAAGAGTTGATTTAAAAAATATGGATAAAATTGTTATATTTGGTATTGGGGGTTCTGGTTGTGCTGGAGAGTTGTTTAGAGATTTTATGATAGATAAAATAAATTTGCCTGTTATTAAAAGTAAAAATATTTTTCCTTCTTGTTTAAATTCAAAAACTCTTGTTTTTGTTCTAAGTTATTCAGGAAATACAAAAGAAACAATTGAACTTTATAAAAAATCTAGAAAAAAAACAAAAAATATTTTTATCTTAAGTTCTGGAGGGAAACTTGGAAAAGAAAAAAATATTATTCATATTCCCATTGGACTTGCTCCAAGAGAGAGTGTGGTTTTTATGATGTCTGCAATGTTAGTTCTTTTGGGAAGAAAAGATGATGTTAAAAAATTTAATAGTCTGAAAAAATTTGATAAAAAAATTCCTGAAAAAATTGCTAAAACTTTAATGGGGAAGATTCCTGTTATTTATGCAGGCTCTGAAAAATTAAATTCTCTTGCATATAAATGGAAAATAAATTTTAATGAAACAAGCAAGATTTTTGCTCATTGCAATTTTTTTACTGAAATAAATCATAATGAAATAGAAGCATCTTTTTCAAAGAATATTAAGGTTTTAGTTCTTGTAGATAAAAATTATAACTTTCTTAAGAAAATTGAAAAGCTTGTTAATTTAGAAAAAATAAAACTTCTTGGAAAAACCGAGCTTGAGAGAATTTTTTATGGAATTTTATTAGGAGATTATATTGCTTATTACCATGCTTTTTTGAATAAAAAAAATCCTCTGGAGATAAATAAAGTTTCTTATTTAAAAAAATGAAATATATTATTGGAGTTGATGTTGGGGGTTTTGATAGTGAAATTATTTTAATTAAAAAAAATAAGATTTTGAAATTTAAAAGTTTTAAAACTCCTAAACAAAGAAAAGAATTTTTAGATTTGCTTTTGCAAGAGATTGATTTAATTATGGGGAATATTAGTAAAAAGAAAATTGATTTTATCGGTGTTTGCGCTCCTGGGCCAGTTAATTCTAAGAAAGGAATTTTGATTAATCCCCCTAATTTAAAAAATTGTCAAAATCTTAATCTGGTCAAAATTATTGGAGATAAATTTAAAATAAAAACTTTTTTAGAAAATGATGCTAATTGTGCTGCTATTATTTCGGCAGAGATTAGAAATGTTAACAATCTAGTTTTTTTAACCTTAGGAACAGGGCTTGGTTCAGGGGTGGTAATTAATAAAAAATTATATAAGGGCAAATTAATGGCTTCTGAGATTGGGCATACCACAATTAATTTTGATGGATTAAAATGTTCTTGTGGAAATATAGGTTGTTTTGAGCAATATGTTTCTATAAGAGCTATGAATCGTTATATAGATAAATATTTTAATGAAAGAATTAGTATTTATGAACTTAGAAAAAAAGTTGAAAAAGGGGATAAAAAAGCCCTTAAAGTTTGTGATGAATTTGGCAAATATCTTGGAATTGGTTTAGCTAATGTTTCTAATATTTTTGATCCAGAGATTATTGTTCTTGGAGGGGGATTGAGCAATTTTGGAAAATATATTTTAAATCCTACATTAAAAGAGATGAAAAAAAGAGTTTTATTTAGGTCTGCAAAAGTTGAATTTTCAAGAATAAAAAATGTTTGTGTTAGAGGGGCTTGTTTATTGAATCAAGTTTAAATTAAGGAATTCTTTTTGGCAATCTAATTTTTTCTTGAGATATTTTTTCTGCATGGGGTTTTTTTATTATTTCTAATTTAGGTTTTGTTTGTAAAAGTTTTTGCATTTCTAAAAGTTCTTTTTCTTCTGCTTTATATTTTTGTGAATCCTTGTTTTCAGATTTATAAACTGGGATTATATCAATTAGTTCATGACCAAACATATTTCTTGTTTCAATTAATACTTCTTTTGGTTTTAATTTAGATTTTATTTTTTCTGCAATTTGATTAGCGAGAGAAAAACATTGAGGAGGAATTTTTTCTTTTGAAGGAATATGCTCTTTAGGGATAATAATTATGTGTGCTTTTGATATTGGATTTATTTCAAGAACTGCTATTGAAGATAAATTTTCATCTATTTTATAAGAGGGAGTATCCCCTGAAACTATTGAACAAAAAATACATTGAGAACTATTTGCTTGATTTTGATTATCCTTTTGCATAGCATTATTTTGCTTGAGAAATTCAAGAAGTTGCTCTTTGTTCATATCAAGAATTTGTTGTTTTGCAGAGTCTTGTTTTTCTTCTGGAAAAATTGATTTAATCTGTTGGATTATTTGCTGTTTTATTTGTTTTTCTTGTTCATCTGAAATCATATGTAAAAGTAAAAAGGAGGTTTAATATATTTTTTGGTTAGAGAAATATTTATAATTGGAAAACAAATTCATAATTTATGAAATATCAAGATATTATCACTTCAACTGATGAAAAATGTGTTTTTTTACATAGGTGTTCTAGGGAACAGTCAAAAAATATTTTAAAAGAAGGATTAGCTAGTGGAGCAAATCTTCTTAGCACTGCAACTTTTCAACCAAGGAATTTAGCTGAAGCAGAGAATTTATATAAAAAAGCCAAGGGTTATGGAGATACAGCTATTGTTTTACAAATTCCAATAGAGTTATGGAATATTGCGAGAAGAAAAGCAAGAGGAGAAGAAGTTTTAACTGATGAAATTGGTTATTTTAATCTTAGTGCAAAAGATTTTGCAGTTAAACCTGAATTTGTAACTGGGTGGATAGATAGAAAAAATAATAAATATCATTTAAATAATTTTTCCAATAAAGGATATATTAAAAAAAACAAAACAATTGAGGAGATGTTCGATTAATTTTATAATTTTTGAATAGTTATTATATTAAAGAAATATTTATAAACTATTTTTTCTTTTAGAAAATATGTTTAAAGATAAAAGAGGGGCGGGATTAAAGAATTTTATTATTGCAGGAGGTGTATTGGTTGGATTAATTGTTCTTTTAATAGTAATTATAAGTGTTTTTGAAATTAAGCTTCCTAAATTTGGTGGAGGAGATGTTACTTCAGTACAAGATATTATTGGTCCAAAAGATAATACTATTACAGGAAAATTCCAGAATATTTTATCAGTATTTATTGGTTTTGTTATTGGGGGTGTTCCAAGTTCAATGATTTCTTTATCTACCACAAAATTTGGCGCTTTGATAGTATTAGTTGCTATTTGGGGGATGTTTGTCCTAGCATTAGGAGATATATTAAATAATTTTGGTTCATTTAGTAAAGGTGTTTCTTGGGGAATTGCTGTTTTAATAGGTATTGCTGCAGCAAACCTAAAAATTCTTAGTTCTTTTGCTGGAATATTCACTGCTGTTTTCGCAGGTTTAGGTATATTTGCTATTTATGCAGGTTTATTTTCTTCTATTGCGGTTTTTTTTATTGTTGAATGGGGTTTAGGTGGAGAAGGTATGGGAAATTGGATTTTTAGAAGAAAAATGTTACAAACTGCTGCTAAAGAGGAGATTAAAACTAAAGCTGGAGCTAAAAAAGTTGCTAGTTTTATTAAAGGGGCTAAAGAAGGTGCAAATGCTTTTGCAGCAGGACCTTAATTAATTTTTTTAAAAAAACTTAAAAACTTGTTTTATGTTTGTTGTTTATGAAAAAGGGTATTTTATTTTTTGGAATTTTATTTTTATTTGGTTTATTAATATTATCTAATATTTCTTTAATCTGTGCAGAAGATTTAAAATCAACTGGAGAGGATATAACAAAAGAACTGAAAGATGCTAGTGGAAAAATAGATACTGCTAAAGAATATGCTGATATAGGAAAATGGGAGTATTTGGGTAATGAATGGAAAGAAGCTTTTTTGAAAAATAAATTTATTTCCAAGATTGATGATATCCTTAAAAAATTTAATTTTGTTTTTAAAATTCTTTTTGGGCAGAATTATGATTTTTCATTGAATTTATTTATAGCAATTTGTTTATGGGTGTTTTTTTTAATTGATTTAATTATAATCCTTAAAAATTATTCCTTGTTTAGTGAAGAAATATCTTATTTAATGTCTTTACTTTTGGTAATTGCTTTTTCTCAATTAGGATTTTTTAAAATGATTTCTGAACTTATTTTCAAAATAATATTTTATAGAGATGGTATCTGGAGGTGGGTTAGTTTTTTAGTATTTTTGTTTTCACTTGCATTTTTAATTACCCTTGTTAAAAAAATAGGAAGGAGTATCAAGGAATCAAAAGAAAGAAAAGCTAAAGAACAAGCTAAAATGGATAGAGGGGTTTTGCATAGAGAAACTTCTTGGCTTAAAAAAATTGGAGATGTTTTAAGAGAATAAAATGTTTGAGAATTATTTTAATCAAGGAATACAGGATTTTTACTCAAATCCCTTAGCTGTTGCAATAGTTTTCGGATTATTAACATTTATTATTTCATTTGGCGCATTAATGAAATCCAATTTAGGTAAAAAGAAAAAAGACAAAAATGTAATTGTAATAATCTCTTTAATAATCGGATTTATCTCTTTTTATTATTTTCCAAAGATGAATGAAGGAATTGCAATTTTTAATTTACTGTTGATTTTTACCCTAGGAGTAATTGCTTTTAAATTATTAATAATTCCTCTTTTTAGATTTTTAAAGATAAATTTTTAATTAATAAATCATGTTAATTATTTAAATTAATTATTCTTTATATTTTATGTTGGAGATTTTGAATCAGATATTTTTGAATAATGGTCTTTTAGGACTTTTTGTTTTGATGTTTTTAAATATGTTAGTTTTTACTCCTCCAAGTGAAATGATTCTTCCTCTTGCAGGATTTTTTGCATACACTTCTAAAAGTTCTTTGTTTATGATTATTCTTGTCTCTGTCCTTGCAAATCTTTTTGGAACTTACTTTTGGTATTTTGTAGGCAGAAAGATTAGTTATGAAACTCTTTTTAAAACAAATTATTTTAGAAAAAGAAAGAAATTCATTAAAATACTTGCAGAAAAATTTAGAAAAGAAGAATCTTATTGGGTGGGAGTGTTTAGGTTGTTCCCTTTTGTCAGGGCAGTTGTTTCTATTCCTGCAGGAATGGTTAAAATGCCTCATAAAACTTTTTTAAGTTATTCTATTATTGGAATGGGAATTTGGACAAGTTTTTGGGTTTTTTTAGGTTATTTTTTTGGATTGGGTTTTTTTAAGTATAAGTTATATATTCTAATCCTTTTGTTTTTATTTTTACTTATTTTGATATTTTTGTTTCATAAAAAAATGTCTAATTATTTAAAGAAAGAAAAATTTTTGGACAAATCTGAAAAGAAGGATAAATTCTAAAGAGTTTTAATCAATTTTTCTCATATCAATAATTTCTACAGAATTAACCTCTTGAATATTTTTTAATGCTTGTTCAATAACATCTAATTCTTGTTCTTCAGGAATTTCAAAAAAAGAGATTACTGCTTTTAATCCAAATGCAATTGGCTCCTCATAATAATTTCTGTTTGTCCCATTATTAGATTCAACAATTTTTTTAGCTTCTGTTTTTATTTTCTCTAAATCGCTTTCTGGTGAAGAAGGCATTATTTTGATTTTTATTCCCATTGTTCCCATAAAAAAGAATTAAAGAGGAGTTTATAAAAATTGTGTTTATTTTTAACAACAGATTATCTAAATGGGGAATTTAATATTAATTTAATATTTTTCTTAGATAATAGGACTTCTAAAAATTGTATTTATGTGGCAAAAATATGAAAATACTTATAAAGAAGTTCTAATTTTTCTTTTTATGGTTGATGAAAATTATGATAAAGTTTTAACAAAAATCTCTCGTGCTTCTGGGATGGATAAATTAGAATTGGAAAGAAAAGTTGAGGCAAAAAGAGCTAAACTTGCTGGGCTTATTAGCAAAGAAGGGGCTGCACAAGTGGTTGCTGCTGAATTAGGAATTAATTTTGATAAAGAAAAATTAAAAATTGATGAATTACTTTCTGGTATGAGAAAAGTTAATCTTATTGGAAAAGTAATTAATTTATTCCCGGTTAGAACTTATAAGAATAATAAAGGGATTTTAAGCAAGGTTGTGAATCTTGTTCTAGCTGATGAAACTTCTAATATTAAAGTTGTTTTATGGGATGCTAATCATATTGAATTAATTGAGAAAGACCAGATTAAAAAAGGGAGTGTTATTGAGATAACTAATGGTTCTATTAGGACAGAAGAAGTTCATTTAGGCAGTTTTTCTGAATTGAGATTAAGTGAAGAAAAAATTGAAAATGAAATTATAGAGAATGTTGTTAAAGAGAAAAAAGTTAGCGAACTTAAGGTAGGAGATACTGTTAAAATAAGAGCTTTTATTGTCCAGAGTTTTGAACCTAAATTTTTTAATGTTTGTCCTGAGTGTAAGAAAAAAGCAAGTCCTGATGGGGCTGGAAATTTTACCTGCCAAGAGCATGGAGATGTTAAACCTGAAAAAAGAGCTTTAATGAATATTGTTTTAGATGATGGAACTGAAACAATAAGAGTTGTTTTATTTAATGATAGCCTTGATAAAATTAAGATGAATTGTGAGGTTAGTTTAGAAGAGATAAATATTCAAAGACAGAATTTATTAGGAAAAGAGATTTTTTTTACTGGTAATGTTAGGATGAATAAATTTTTTAATCAGCCAGAATTTATTTCTTCAGATATAAATGAAATAGATTTGGATAGTCTAATAGGGGATTTGGAAAAATAAAGACAAATTTTTTAGGATTACTATTAAAGTAAAATTTTTATAATTTTTTGTATAATATTTACATTGTAAGATGTTTATTTAAATAAATAAGAAGATTTATAATTGAATTTATACTTAGAATATATGTTTTTAAAAAAGAGCCAGATACCAATATTAATTTTTACATTAATTTATTTACTTGTCGCCTTGTTTATTTTTATTGCAAGGGCAAATTATGAGTTTATAATGTATATAGGGGTTGTGGTTTTTTTCTTTTTCTTAATACTTTTTACTAATGAAAAAATAAGGTATCCTGATGTTATTCTTTGGGGTTTGAGTTTTTGGGGTTTGTTGCATATGTGTGGGGGAGGGGTTTTAATTAATGGGGAAAGACTTTATGGATTGATTTTAATTCCAATTTCTTCAATGTATAGTATTTTTAGATATGACCAGTTTGTGCATATTATTGGATTTGGAATAGCCACACTTTTGATGTTTGTTTTAATAGAATCTAAGTTAAAAAAGCCTATAAAAAATTGGAGTGCTATCTCTGTAGTTATTATTATGGCTGGATTGGGAGTAGGGGCAATAAATGAAATTATAGAGTTTACAGCCGTAGTTATTATGCCTGAAACAGGTGTTGGGGGGTTTATTAACATGGCTCTTGATTTAGTTTCTGATTTAATTGGGGCATGTTTAGCAATGATTTATATTAGATTTAAAAAAGGTAGGTTGTAAGAAGATTTTTAAAGAGAATTTTGTTTGAAAGATTATGAACTTTAAACTAAGCAGGTTGAAAGTTATTTCTTCAATTTCAGCAGGAATTATTTTTATTGTAATATACCTTTTTCATTTGTTTGGGGAATTTAAAATGTATCAAGAACATATGGCAATAATCCTTAATAACAGGAATTTTTTTGAATTTTTACTAATGCGCAGGGCAGGTAATTTAATCACTTTGATTATTGGATTAATTTTTTATTTGGTTTTAATTTATGTTGTTTTTAGTTTTTTTCAGAAAAGTAAAGAGATTAATCAAGAAGTAAAAAAGAAAAGTAAACTTGCAATTATTTCTTTTGTGCTTTCTTTAATTAGTTTTATTCCAATGGTTAGTTTTTCACCTTTACCTATTCCTGGATTAAATTATTTGTCTTGTCTTTCTACTTTTTTTGGAGGGGGATTTGTTGCAATTTTTTTAGTTCTTCCGATGATATCTTTAACATCTATAATATTAGGGATTATAAGTTTATTTTTAATTAAAAAACATTTTTTAGAGGGGAAGAAGTATGCAATTATTGCAATTATATTAGGTTTTTGCTCTATTTTATTTCCTTTCCTTATTTTTATATCTGTTTTTTCTAAAGGATTCCCTTTTTGGTAAATATTTATTAATGATTGTTTAATAGAATTACATGGATTTTATAACAATAATTGTAATAATTTTGTTTTTAGTTGGATTAGGAATTGCTTATTGGTTAGGGCAAAAAATTGGAATTTTTAGAAGAGATAAATATTGGGAATCAGAATTGCCTATACATAGAAAAGATGCTATTTTAAAATCAAGGGCTGTTTTAGGGGGATATTTTTCTGAACAATTAGCCCCTTTTTTACCTGGTTTTAATTTTAATCCTAATGAATGCAGATTTATTGGAAAACCTATTGATTTTTTGGTTTTCAAAGGGCTTGATAATAAAGATGTTGAGGAGATTGTTTTTGTTGAAGTCAAGAGTGGAAAATCAAAACTTTCTCCAATAGAGAAAAGTTTAAAGAAAGCAGTGGAAAATAAAAAAGTTAGGTGGGAAGAATATAGGGTTCCTGATGAAGTTACTGATTATAATGATTTTGATGTGGAAGATATCTAAAAAATAATTTACTAATTATCTGCCCAAGGTTTTATTCTGGTCATTTCATCAAACTTTGCATGTAATGCGCTGGAGTGAGTTCTCAATTCTTTAGGTCTTGATAAGTAACTCTCTCTTAAATCATTTTTTATTTCTATAAGTTTTTCAATTTTATTTAAAATTTCTTTTTTTAAATGACTCTCTCCAGAAACAGAAAGTATAGAGTAAGAATATAAAAATTTATTTATATCTTCTATTTTATAAGTTTCTATCCAGTTTTTTTTAATTGAATCAATATCATTTAGTTTTTCTTTAATAAATCCACTTAATTGTCCATTAAGTACCTTGGTGAATAATGGAATCATTTTAGGGCTGTATTTTCCAATATATTCAAAAACTTCGGGAAAAGCTCTTGGATTATTATAGAATGGTTTTCTCAAATATCTGTATATGCTTATTACATCTTTTTTAGGGGGTAATCGATGCATATAATTTCCATTTTCATTTCTTTTAATGTCTTTAATTGGTCTTTCAAATTCTAATAAGTAATCATTTAATTCATTATATTGTTTGTAAGGGAATTTATCAAAATCATTAATACCATATTTTTGAACATCCTTACTCTCTTTTCCTGAGTCTTTTCTAAATCTTACTTCACTTCTAAGTTTAGCATATTTTTTTATTTTTTTTATATCATTTCTAAAAATAGATTTTATTAATTTGCTTTCTTCTTTATTTACATTTTCTTTATTAATTTTTTTATGAAGAACTTCTCTTTTTAATATGTAATCTAAAGATTTTTTATATTTTTTCCTTCCATATCTTACTTTGTTTGATAATGGCAAGGTTTCAAATAAATAACTCATTTCTCCTAACATTTCTTTTTGTGCATATTCTATATATTCAAAATCTATTTGCGCATATTCTTTCATTTTAATTTGCATTTGAATTTAATTTATTTTTGATGAATTTTATTAGTGTTTGAGTTCTTTGTTCAGGTTTGCTTAATCCATGTTTTCCTGAAGTTAGGTTTAATTCTATTGGAAATTCATATTGATGATTTTTGAGTGTAAAACCATAGTTTTTTTGATCAGGAATTATATTAGTTAATCCTTTTATTAACGAAGTTACATCTATAATTTCATTATATGCTGTTTCTGGAGTTCCTTGATTTTGGCAAATATAACTGGTGCATGCTTTCTTGATTTTTTTGTTTATTCTGTAAATTTTCATTTTCTTTTGTAGGTATTATTTAATTGTAATATTCAACAGAATTTAACAAATATAATAGTTAGCCCCCCACTATGGGGGATTAATAGAAATGTTTAAATAATTCTTATATCTTATTTGTTTTATGAAATATGAAATTTTGCAAGAAATTGGTTTAACAGAATCTGAAGCCAAGGTATATTTATCTTTGTTAGATTTAGGAAATTCTACTACTGGCCCTATTATTCAAAAGGCAGGAATAGCCTCTTCAAAAATTAATGAATTGTTAAATAAATTAATAGATAAGGGTTTGGTAACCACTTATGTTGAGGACAATATGAAACATTTTAAATCTGTAAATCCTGAAAGATTGAAAGATTATATGAAAGAGAAAAAAGAGGATTTAGATAAAAAAGAAGGAGAATTATTGAAATTATTACCCATGTTAAAATCAAAATATAATCAAGAAAGAAGAGAAGTAGAAGTGGAAGTATCTAAGGGATATAAAGGAATTCACACAGTTTTTAATGATATTTTAAGAATTTTAAAAAAGGGAGATGAATTTCTTGTTATTGGAGGGAGTGGAGGAGAAACAGAAAATGAGAGAACAGAGATATTTTTTGAGAGTTTTCATAGGCAAAGAAAAGATAGAGAAATTAAATTAAGAATTATATTTAGTGAATTTGCCAGGAAGAGATATAAAAAACAAGCTAAATTTAAATATACTCAGGCAAGATATCTTCCTTATGGAACTCCTTCTACTATTAATATTTATAAGGATACAACAATTTTGCTTGTGATGTCCCCTTTTCCTGCAGCTATTAAAATAAAGGATAAAAATACTACAGAATCTTTTAAAAAATACTTTGAGCAGATGTGGGAAATATCTAAAAAATAATATTGTTTTTCAGTGGATAAATCCTTATAAACACAAAGGATTTTGGATTTTTATGTCACAAGTTTTAGAAACTAAAGGGATATTTAAAAATCTTGAAGGCAGGATTGTTTTAAAGGAAGAAGAGATATATAAGATATCTGGTGAAGATGTTATTAAAAAATTAATCCCTGGAAAATTGAGTATTCATTTAATTGATTTTTCTGAAGTTTCTGGAAATTATAATTGTTTTGGGATAGATAATATTGAATCTGCCAAGGAATTAAGAGATTATTTAACTAATTCAATTAAATTAATGGAGAAATATCCTGAAGGATTAAAAATTTAAAATGGTGATAAAAAAAGAACTTGAAAAAAGGATTATTAATGAAGCTAAAACTATGGTTAAAAATTATTTTTCTATGATTGAAGGGATAAAAATTAAAGATAAAGGTATTCCTTCTCAAGGAAGAAAAGAAATGTATAATTTCTTAGATAAAAATAGGGATGTGGAAGATATTAATAAGCTTAAAGAAGTAATTTTGGGTTATGATTTTTCTAGGAATGAATTAAGGGAATCAAAAAGAAAATTTTACTCTTCTCGTTTGAAAATTTTTAGGGTTTTAGGGGGTTCAAGATTTGATTAATTAAAATGGCGATAAAAAAAGAAATTAAAGAAACTGAGAAACAGGAAAAAAAATCTGATGAATCTAAAGAAGTAGTTAATAAAAAAGAACCTCAGATTACAGATTTGCCTGGTATTGGTCCTGCTGTATCTGCTAAACTTGAAAGTGCAGGAATTTATGATTTAATGAGTGTAGCTGTTATGACTCCTTCTGATCTTGCAGAAGTTGCAGGTGTTGGAGCTGCTGTAGCAAGAAAAGCTATCCAGGCTTCAAGAAAAATGCTTGATTTAGGTTTTCAAGATGGTGCTGAATATGCTAAAAAACGAGAAGATGTTGGTTATATTACTATAGGTAGTAAAAGTTTTGATGAATTAATGGGTGGAAAAGGAATTCCTACAAGGGCAATAACAGAAGCATTTGGTGCTTATGGAAGTGGAAAAACACAGGTTGGTTCAACTCTTGCAGTTAATGTTCAGTTACCTGTTGAAAAAGGGGGGGTTAGTGGAAAATGTGTTTTTATTGATACAGAAGGAACTTTTAGGCCCTCTAGGATTAAACAGATTGCACAGGCTCTTGGCGCTAATCCAGAAAAAGTTTTAAAAAATATTTTAGTTGCAAGAGCATTTAATTCAGACCATCAAGTTTTGCTTTTAGAAAAAGTTTCCGAAATGATAAAAGATGGTGAGCCAATTAAACTAGTAATTATTGATTCTTTAACTGCACATTTTAGAGCAGAATTTGCTGGAAGAGGGCAATTAGCTGAAAGGCAACAAAAACTTAATAGATATTTACATGATTTAATGAAACTTGCTGAAACATATAATTTAGCTGTTTATGTTACAAATCAGGTTATGGCAAATCCTGCACAGCTTTTTGGAGATCCAACAACTGCAATTGGGGGAAATATCGTGGGGCATGCTTCGACATATAGGTTGTATTTGCGTCGTAGTAAAAAGGATTCAAGGGTTGCCAAATTAATTGATAGTCCTGATTTACCTGATAATGAGTGTGTTTTTTATGTTACTGAAGCTGGTGTTGTTGATGGATGAAAATGGTTTTAAAAATTGGGAAATATAGAGCACCCCCTTTTTTAGTGGGGGGGGAAAGGAGAGAATTATGTTCTGCAAGTCCCTCATATAAGTAGTGATTATCCTTTTGATAAACCAGCAAAGCTTGAAGTTTTGGATTCTTTTCCTTTTATAGCCTTTTTATCAGCAGAGGATGTTAGAGGAACAAGTGATGGAAGTCCTAGTTATATGAAATATATTTTTTATTCTTATTCTTTAAGTGAAAATAAAAAAATAATGACTTCTTATTTAACATATACTTTTACAGGCCCTATAATTGTTAAAGCATGAGATGAAAAGAAAAAATCTTTGCTGGAAAATATTGATATGAATCATATTGATATAGCTCCTGATAGAATTCCTAATAAACTTATTCCAGAACATTTAAGGAGAATTAAAGGAAAAGATTTGCAGAGTAAAGGATTAGTAGAAATGTTTGATGAAACTTTAACTGATATGTATAATTGTGTCCCTGTTTCCTATTGCCTATGGACTGGAAAAAAATAAATCAATTAAAATATTCTAAATTTAATTACTTCTTTTTTCTTGAAGTTCTTTTTTTACTCTTCTTTTTAATTAGGTAATCATTAGGATTAACTTTTTCAAATCCCTTGCCTTCAGAAAATTTGTATAAAGAAAGATTATGTTCTACAGAATAATTTGCAATTTGTTTTAAAACTTTTTGTTTGGAATTTCCACTAGAACCTTTATAAGATTCAATATTATAAATTCGATGGCTTTCTAAAAAATAAATACCTTTAGCTTTTTGAGATTCTCCTCCACCAATAATAAATTCATTACCTCCATAAAGTTTAGGTTCTAAAGCAGCCTTTCTAGCTCTTATTTCTATTGGAAATTCATAGACTTTATCTCTAACACGTCTAAGCCTTAAGTTTTTTAAAAAAGGTTCTGTATGAGAAGCAAAATCTTCTGAGTCTGCGTCATAAATTTTTCCTTCCTTAAGAATAATTCCCACAGGAGAAAAAAAGTCTTTATAAAGACTTGAGGATTCTACTGAACTTGCTGAAATAGCAGGTTTATCTTTTAAATAAAGATCTAAAAATAAAGTTGGAGAAATTTGTCCATGGTCCATATTAAGGTCTTTTAATTTCCTTTTTAGGGAGGGATTATTAATTGAAACTCGGTTAGCATAATCTGATATAGGGATTCCATGAACTATTTCCATACTGTTTTTTATTTTTCTGGTGTAATCCAGCAATTTTGATATTTTTGTTGTTTTTGTTTTTTCAAGATATTCTTTTTCAAGTTCGCTTAAGTTTAATTTTCTCCCCTTTTTTATATTTAAAAATTTTCTTGCGGAGTCTATCTTTTCAATATATCTCTCAATTCCTCCTTTACTTACAGGCAGGTTATTTGAAATAATGTAATCCTTTAATCCTTTTTTTAATCTTCCATATCCTTTTAATGCAATTTTTCTAATTTTTTTAGAATTCTTAGTTTTTTCTAAAATTTTGTTAGATAGAGATTTTACTCCTGATTCATCTAATTCTTTTTTTAATTGGTCTAAATTATCTTTAAATTCATTATAGTAAGATAATGCAGAGGAAAAATCCTCTTCATCTTTAGAGAGCATTTTTAAAACATCTTTTTTATTTCTACTTATTTCGTTTCTCAATACTTTTATTATCGTTTCATAATTTTTTTTTGTTTCAAGATCTCTATAGAATATAGGAGGGCTCTTACCTTTAGAACCATCAAAAATTGGTGATTTTCTGTTTTCATTTTTTTCATCTTTTTTATTCACTTCCCAATCTCCAAAAAAGAGAAATTTTTTTAAACTTCTTTTATTGAAGTATTTTCCTTCTTCTTCAGTTTGAAGGGGGGCATTTTTAAGGGAAGGGGAAGGATTTATTTTTTCTGTTTGCTCTAAAATTTCTTGTAAGGTATCTTGTCTTTGGATTAGCATTAAAGCTAAACCAGCAAAAATTAATAAGAAAGGTAATAGTGAAAAGAAGTTGATACTAAAACTGGAAGTTGCAAATCCGGTTAAAGAAAAATAATTTTGAATAATTAATATAATGCCACTTAAAAAAAATATTAAACCAATAAAAAGTAGTTTATTTCTCCTCATTTGAGATTAAGTAATTAAAACTTTATAAAGTTTCTTCTAAGAAATGCTTAGCTTAAAATAAAACTTTTTTTAATTTAAATATTTTTTTTGAATTTTTAGAGGAAAAAAATATTATAATTTTAAAGAAAAATAAAAAGAAGGAAAATTTTCTTATCTTCCTTCTTCAAAATAAATTTATTAGTTGCTTTTCTATTTTTATACTCGTGTTATCTGTTCTAATTTTATCTGATATGTGGGACCTTTTATTCCTTTTTCATTAGTCCAAGCTACTTCAACTTTATCTTGCTCTAGTTCTTTAAGTCCAACATACTTAAAGTCCCATAAATGAGGTTTATCATTTCTTTGGAGATTTTTATCTCTAGTTACAATTTTTTCTGTTTCTAATTCTCTGAATGGAGCAATACCATCTTTTTCTTTTTCTCGGTAATATAGGGTTATCCATCCAGTCCATTCAACTCCACCACCACCTGTAGCATCGTTTCTTTCCCATTTTACTGCTGCAAAATCGTATTTATCATTTTTAAGAAATTCCACATCTTCTGGGAAGGTTCTATTTCCTCTAGGATGTTCTTTTTGATTTAATCCATAAACCCGATAAATTTCGTGAGCAATTCTTAATTTTTCATCTAATGTTTTTTCAGTTTTCATTTTGTTTGAATATACCTCCTTTCATTTATATTGTGAAATATTTTTTTCAATTCATTAATATCAATAGGTTTTTTCATTAATTTGTCAATTGATTTGCATCTAAGTTTTTCAGGTTCCTCAGTAATTCCAATTACATAGGCTCCTTTTTCTTTTGCTAATTTAGCTATGTTTTTTCCACGATAGTCATTTTCTCTAAGATTATCTCTTAAATGTAGTTCGTCATTTTTAGGAAATGCTCCATCTGTAACTATAATATTATATGTATTTTTTTCAATTAGATTTAGTGCATCTCTTTCATTAGTAGCTTCATCATATTTATTACATTCTTTGTTAAGTCCTAATTTCCAACAAGCAAGATACATTGCATTATCTTCGACTATTAATGCATTTAATTTATTTTTTCTTTTTTGAATTTCATTTTCATTTTCAAATATGTTTTTTTCTTTTGTTTTCATTTTTGTGTTTTTAATTTTTTGATATATTGCTTTGAAAAATTGCTTTTTCTTTAATTGTTAATGTAGTAAAAAGAATATAAATATTACCTCCCCCCTGGTATGGAGAAATAATAAAAATTTAAAATTAATAAGGATTTGTTATCTGAACTTTAATATTTTTATTATTCTTATTAATTATCTCATAATGCATTAGTTCAATAGCAGGTAAACCTTTTATTGTTGTTTTTTTCCCTATAAATTGATATAATCTCCTTTTTTCTATTGGGAAATTTTTGTCGATATAATACTCTGTTTGTAGTTTATTCAATCCTTCTTCCTTAATATAACCCTTGATTTTTCTTATTTTCTTTTTAAGTTCTTCAAAGTTTTTAATATTTAAATTATTATTAACCTGTTTACAAATTTCTCCATAGTTTTTATGAACAAGATTAAGTGCGTCTAAAGCAATTGCTCTGTGTTGATAAGCAATATTAAAAAAAACCCCTGGTTTTTCAAGTAAAAATCTATTATTTCCATTTTCAATTACAATATTTCTTTCATTTGTATAAATTGTGTATTTTTGTCTTATTTCATCTATCATTTTAGTAGCTTCTTTAAAATCTTTTATCTTATTTTGTTTTTTGAATACATTTAGATAATCATTCATTATATTAGTTGTATCAAAATCTTTGGCAATAACATAGTTTTTCTTTTCATCAGCTAGTACAATCATATACCCTTCTCCAATATCTTTTTTAACTTCACAGTTTATATCGATTGTTCCTTTCTCTCGAATTATACCCAGAATATTTCTAAGGAGATCCATTTTACCTATGAATATACCTTCTCCTTGATATAAGGCTTTGCCTTTTACTAATTCTTTTATATCAAAATTCATTGGTTTTCCTTTGACAATAACATATTCTCCATTTTCACATGCTTTAATTTTGTCAAGAGTAATTTCTTTCCTTTTCTCAAATTTCTTTTTTTCAGTTGCAATTTTATCATTTATTAATTGAACTTGTTCTATGAGCTTCTCATGAGTATTCTTAAGATTTAATGTTAATTTTTCCTCTAAGTTCTCCCTAATTTTTGGAAGATTTTTTATCAGTTTTTTTCGTTCGCGATAAAGATGATGCTTTGTTAATTTATAATGTATTTTGTTTTTTTGTGTATTAATCACAGCCATATTCCAATGATTCTTCACACCATATATTTTTGTTAAATCATTTTTATCTACTTTAGTTAATGTTATTGGAGCTAATTCATGTTTATTGATTACTTCTTCTAGGTTATAAACAGGTTTGTGAATTTCTAAATTGATTCTTTCGAGAAATGTTAATCTTCCTTCTCCTTGAATGACCTGCTCATTGTAAGTTTTATTTTCAACTTTTTGGGTTGTACAATTAGGTAAAATAGCCAAGCCTGCTAAGCATATTAGGCCTGTTAAACCTTTTTTAATAATTTTTTTTCTATTTAATTTTATTTTTTTCATTTTTGTGTTTTTCATTTTTGTGTTTTTCATTTTTTGATAATCTCCAGATACCCTTAAAAAAGAGTATCTGTTGGAGCTATTGCTTTGAAAAATTGCTTTTTCTTTAATTGTTAATGTAATAAAAAGGATATAAATATTACCTCCCTCCTGGTATGGAGAAATAATAAAATTTATAAAGTTTTAAAACTAATTTTATTTATGGATTATCAAAAATTACAAGAATTAGGGCTTACAAAAAGCGAGATTTTAGTGTATATCGCTTTGCTGAAATTGGGAGAATCATCAACAGGAAAAATAATTGAAAAAGCGGATATTTCTAGTGGGAAAATTTATGAAATTCTTGAGCGTTTGATTGATAAAGGACTTGTTAGTTTTATTGTAAAAAATAATGTTAAGCATTTTAGAGCATCTCCGCCTAGTAAAATAAAAGAATATCTTCTAAAAAAGAAAATTGATTTTGAAAAAAAAACAAAAGAAATTGAAGAAATGATACCTAATCTTGAAGCGATTGCTAAAGGAAGATTGCCAGAGTATGATGTTCAAGTTTTTGAAGAGGTTGAAGGAATTAAGTCAGCATTAATGTATCTTATTGATAATATGGAAAAAGGGGATGATTATCTGGCAATTGGGGTAGGTTTAAAAAATAGTGGTGAATCTATTCAAATTTTTTATCATCAAATTGAAAGATTGTTTAGAAAGAAAAAAATAAGAAGAAGATTTATTATTATGGACCCTTCAAAAGAGACAATGAATTATTTAAAAAGTTTCAGAGCAGAAGTAAGAAAACTTCCTGGTTTTAATCTTGCTCCTTTTGCTATTTCTGATGATTTTTTGATGCTGTTTAATTTTGTTGATATGAATGTTATTGTTATTAGAAATATGATTCTTGCTAATCAGTTTAGATTTTTATTTGAAAGTTTATGGAAAATTGCAAAGAAGTAACTTATTTTTTTTAATTATCCTTTTTTTCTTCTTTAGATTTTTCTATTAAATCTATTATTTTTGGAACCATTTCTTCTGGAGAACTAGTTATATGAACATCTTTTAGTATTCCCTCATTTTTATAAAAATCAATTAATGGTTGTGTTTGTTTTTTGTAAATTTCTAATCTTTGTTTTACAGTTTCTTCAGTATCATCATCTCTCTGAATTAAGTTATTTCCACATTTATCACAAATACCTTGTTTTTGAGGATTCATTGGAGGTAATTTTAGCCCAGAACGATTTATGTCTGCAATATTGTAAATATCTCCACAATTTTCACAAATTCTTCTTGCACAAATTTTTTCAATTAAAATATCTTCTGGTAAATTTAAGTTTAGGGCAATGTCAATAGTTATTAATTCTTTAAGTGCTTTTGCCTGTTCAATTGTTCTTGGAAATCCATCAAGAATAAAACCGAGTTCACAATCTGATAGAGAAACTCTTTGTTTGAGAATATTAATAACCACTTCATCTGGAACAAGTTCTCCATTATCCATATAAGATTTAGCTTCTATTCCAATTTGTGTTTTATTTTTAATATTTTCTCTAAGCAAATCTCCTGTGGAAATATGTGGAATATTTTTTATTGGAGAAATTCTTTTTGAATAAGTTCCTTTTCCAGAACCTGGAGGTCCTAAGATTATTTTTTTCATAAGATTATTAAGGAATTTGTTTTATAAATTTTGTTGTAGTTTTTTTTTGTGATTGCTTTTTATTTTTGAAAATTTGTTAAAGATAATATTTATAAGCTAATTATTCTATGTTTAATCAAAGAAGAGGTTAATATGAAAAAATATATTTTATTGTTTTTTGTAGTTTTTTTTATTGTTTTTATTTTCAATTTTGTATCAACAGATTTTGTTGATGATGGGAGTGCTATTCAAAATGTTACTTCTTGTGGGGTGTTAAATACTTCTAATGCGACTTATATTTTAAATCAGTCACTTAATTCTTCTTATGATTGTATAACAATTAATGCAACAAATATTACCCTGGATTGTAAGGGCTATAATATTAATTTTGGAAATGCAACAGGAGGTTTTGGGATTATTGTAAGTGGTGATGGGGGTGAAACAGGACATGATAATATAACAATTCAAAATTGTGTGATTGTTCAAAATGAATCTGGGGGAGACTATGCTGGAATTCGTTTTGGACCTAATTCAGAAAATGGAGTTGTTTATAATAACACTCTTTTAATTTATGGTATAGATACTGTTGGAATTATGCTCGAAGATTTTTCTATCAATGCGAATATAAGTTTAAATGATATAACTTGTTCTGGAAGAGAATCCACTGCAATTACGTTAAGTGCTAATGGAACTGGTGTAGATATTCGAAATAATGTGGTTACAACTTCTGGAAATGATTCATCTGGAATTCTTATTGGTGATAATTCTACAGATGGAACTATTTTTAATAACACAATTACTACAATGGGGAATTTTAGTTTTGCTGATAACTCTGCTTTTGGGGCAATATTTTTGGACGTTGGAACAGCTAGGATAAATGTTAGTTCAAATAATATAACTACTTCTGGAATTGGTGGAGAAGGAGTCTGGATTTGGAGTTCTTCTAATCATTCTATTGAGGATAATACTATTGTAACTTCTGGAGAGCAGGGAGATGGGATTTATGTTGTAGATATTTTGGTGGGGGGATAAATATAACTTCAAATATAATAACAATTTCTGGAGTTTGTGCAGACGGTATTCATTCTAAGATGTCTGAAAATTCATCACTCCTTTTTTATAATAATCTAATAACAACTTCCGCAAATTATTCTTATGGTATTTTTCTTCAAGGGGAGAATTATAATAATATCTCTTCAAATAATATAACAACTTCAGGTAATGCTTCTTATGGAATTTATTTTAATGAGTCAACTAGTTCTACTTTAACAAATAATATAATTAAAACAGGAGAATCAGATTCTTATGTTCTCTATCTTTTGAGTGTTTCAAATCATAGTTTTTATAATAATATCTTTAATACTTCGACAAGTGGTTCTGGAGTTTATTGGGAAGATGGTGATGTAAATTATTTTAATACAACTAATACTTCTTCTACAAATATTCTTGGTAAAACAAATATTGGAGGTAATTTCTGGACAAATTCTCAAGGCACAGGTTATAGTGATACTTGCACAAATTTAGATTCTGATTATTTTTGTGATTCTGTATATAGAGTGATTAATTTTAGTAATGATAATATTGATTATCTTCCGCTTGCTAACCACCTTAGTATAGCTTTTGCATGTACAACATTTAATATTGCAAATAGATATTATGTTTTAAACCAAAGTATATCTGCAACTGGAACCTGTTTTAATATTGATGCAAATAATATTACCCTTAACTTTACTAGTTATAATATAACTGGAAATGGGGCAGGAAATGGCATTGATATTAACAGTTATAATGATACAACTATATTAGGTGGACTCATTTATAATTTTTCAAAAGGAATTTACCTGGTTTCAAATTCAGGAAATAATTTAACAAATATAATTGCAGAAAATAATTCTCATGAAGGAATTCATTTTAAATCAAGTGAAAGTAATTCTTTAGTAAATGTTACTTCAAACAATAACAATTACGGTTTTTCTCTTGAAGCATCTTCTAATAATAATCTTACCACCTTGATAGCTAATAATAACACTTATAGTGGCATATATTTTAATTCTACTTCAGACAATAATACTATTACAGATGTTTTTATAGCAAATTCAAGCACTGATTATGGAATTAGATTTAAAGGGGGTGCTAATAATGTAATTGCCAATGTTATTATTGATTCTCCTGCTAAAGATGGGGTTTATCTAACAGACTCAGATGATAATAGTAATAATTTTACAAATGTAAATGTAACAGGAATATCTGGGGCATATTATGATATTAAATTTGGTGAAGATATTAATGGCACATGGATTGAGAACATCAAATTTACAAATTACTCCTTTACAGGAGCAGGAGGAAAAGTTAATTTCAAAGAGCCAGGTTATGGAGAAATTGTATTTTTAGAAGCAATTAATGGAAGTGGAAATATTCTTAAAGATGATGTTGATATTGAAAACAATTCAGTATTTGTTAATTCTGCTATTAATTCTGGATTAAATAAAAGTGCAAATATATCTTTTTATAGTGTATCTTTTACAGACCCTAAGCCTAAATATAGTTTTGATAATATAATCTGGACAGATTGTACCACAACTACTAAGCCTGCTTGTGCTGAATTTAGCTTTACTACTGGGGGAACCTTTAAATTTAATGTGTCTCATTTTACTTACTTTAAAATTATTGAAGGGTATAGTGCTCCTGCAGGTTCTTCATCAAGTTCAAGTTCAGGAGGGGGAACTTCTACTGCTAGTTTTTGGACATATGGTTATTCAATTAGTGATTTTCAACTTAGTGAGGGATATACAAAACAAATTTCTGCAAAATCAAGAATTCTTTTTAATGTAGATTTAATTCAACATGAATTTGGGATAATCAGTTTAACAAGCACAACAGCTTTAATTAATGTTTCTTCAACACCTCAACAAGCAACTTTGGCTATAGGAGATACAAGAAGATTTGAGGTTACTGGGGATAATTATTATGATTTGCAGGTGATTCTTAATTCAATTGGAAATAGTTTAGCAGAGATGACAATTAAGTCAATTAATGAAGAGATAACTAATCAAACCTTTGTTGAGGAAGAGAAAAAAGAAGCAGAAGCTAAAGGTGAAGAAGAAATAAATCCTCTTGTAGCTCCTCCTGGAATAGATAAAAAAACTTATGGGTGGTTGTGGATCACAATAACAATAGGGGTTTTTTTAATAATTGCAATCATTGTTTTTGTTATTTATAAAAAAGCAGATAATTAATAGAAGTTTATTTTGTTATTGATACAATATGAATTATTTTAAAATTTGTTAAGATAAAATTAAGATTATTAAAATAGATTATTGGTTTTTATTCAAAAATTATTTATAAAAAAAATGCTTAAAGTATTTATCTTAGAAAAAATTACTTATAGCATAAAAGAAGAGTAATTAATAAAAAAATTATTTATTAATAGAAATTCCAATTAGATAATAAGATAAGATTTCTTTTTATACATATAAAAATCAGGTTTATTATAAAAACTTATTAAAATAAAAAAAATTCATTAAAGCTAAAAAAGAGGCTATAAAAATAAGGTATTTTTTTAATGTTTAATAAACTCCGGGAATATATCTATATTTGACTTTCTTAATATATTCTTGATAATCAGGGTCTTTTCCTAAATGATTTTCTTCTGTAATTGTTCTTAGATGATATATAATTGTCCATACAGACATGCTTATAATTGCATATATTGATATTACAGGGATTAATGTGAGCCACCATGCTATGTTTTTTGAAATATAAGCAGGATGCCTTATAATTGCATAAGGTCCTTTTGAGACAATTCCTCTATTTGTTAAATTAGAACTTTTAGTAAATAAAGCAATTGTTGCTGAAACATAAATAGAAATTAAGATAATTATGATTAATCTAAGTATAAATGTTAGGGGATTATTGTAAAAAAATGCATAATCATTTGCATACCAGTGTAAGTGATTTGTTAGAAATCCATTAAATGGAGGATAACATGCAATTGCAACAGCCCATCCTAAAAAAGTAGGTTCAACAGAGCGAATTTTGTTTTTTAAAAATCCTGCTTCAAAAGCATATCCAAATGCAAATATGGTTGTGTCAATAAAAAAAAGAAATCCTATTGCTAAGGGAAATAATATTAAATTAAAAGAGCTTATTGAAAATAAAGTACTTATGCTAGTTATTTGTGAGATTTGATTTTTTAAAAAATAAAAATTTTGAAAAGAGAAGTTTAACATTATTGGTAAGAAAAAAAACTTTACTAAAGCAAACAAGACTGCGGTTTTTTCTTTGAAATTTGGTTTTGTTAATTTAATAATTTTTTTAATAAATCTAAATATTCTTAATCCCTTGCTTTCTTTAATTTTTTCTTTTGGAATAGCAAGATAATAAGAAAAACCAATTATTGTATATGCTAATGAAAGTAGAAAAATTGTTGTCAATGCTTTTTCTGTGATAAAATTTTTGTAATAGGAGATTGTTTTATATAAAAAAAATCCGAACCAGATTAGAATAATATTTGCAAAATAAGGTTTTAATTTATATTGAATATTTTTAATATTCATTTGTTTTAAATGCAAAAGACTTTATAAATTGTTTTTCTTTTTCTTTAAATGGATGGTAAAAATATCAATTTTGAAGAAATAACAATTGGTGATTTGCATTTACATTCAAGATTTTCAAGAGCTTGCAGTAAAAATATAACAATTGATAGCTTGGTTGAATGGGCTAAAATTAAGGGATTGAATTTGCTTGGAACAAGTGATTTTACTCATCCTATCTGGTTTAAAGAAATAAAAGAAAAGTTAAAGAATAATGGGAAAGGATTTTATATTTATGATGATGGAACTGAACAAGGGTTTCCTTTTATTATTACAGGAGAGATTTCTTTAATGTATCGAGATGAAGAAAAATCAAGGAAAATACATCTTAATTTATTAATTCCAAGTTTAGAAATAGCTGAAAAAATACACGCTTATTTGGATACTAAAGGTAGAAGAGATTATGATGGTAGGCCTATTTTTAATATTTCAGGAGATAAGTTTGTTAAAGATATGAAGAATATTTCTGGAGATATAGAGGTAATCCCTGCTCATATTTGGACTCCGTGGTTTGGGGTTTTTGGAAGTATGTCTGGTTTTAATAGTTTAAAACAGTGTTTTAAAGAACAGAGTGATAAAATTCATGCAATTGAAACAGGAATTAGCTCAGACCCTGAAATGAATTGGGGTATTAAAGAGATTACAGATAATAATCTTTCAATTGTTAGTTTTTCTGATGCGCATTCATATTGGCCCTGGAGACTTGGGAGAGAAGCAACTATTTTTAAAAAAACAGATTCTTTTTTAGAAATTATTAGGCAGATAAAAGATAATGATTTTATTGGAACAATTGAAACAGAACCAGCTTATGGAAAATATCATTGGGATGGGCATAGGAATTGTGATTTTTCTTGTTCTCCTAAAAAAACTAAGGAATTAAATGGGATTTGCCCTGTTTGTAAACAAAGATTAATTATTGGGGTTGAAAATCGTGTGGAAGAACTTTCTGAAAATCCTAAAGGTTTTATCCCTGAAAAAGCAAAAATATTTTATAAAGTTCTTCCTTTGCATGAAATAATCTCTCTTGCTCTTGGGATGAATATGCAGAGTAAAATGGTTTGGGATGTTTATAATAATCTGATTAAGAATTTTAAAAATGAGTTTAATATTTTGTTAAATGTTTCTGAAAGTGAATTATTAGGAATTGGAGTAAAAGAGAAAATTATTGAATTAATACTTAAAAATAGAACAGGCAATATTAAAGTTAAACCAGGTTATGATGGTGTTTATGGGGAGGCTGTTTTAGGAGAAAAACAAAAAACTTTGTTCTGATATTTTTGATTAAAGATTAAAGATTAAAGATTAAAGATATTAAAGAATTTAGAAGAAGAGTTTATTATAAGAATATTTTTAAATTGATTTTCTTTAATAGGTTTATGAAAAAAGAGATTTTATTTTTTAGTTTAATATTAATTTTATCCTTGTCTCTTGTTTCTGCTTTTTCATTTCTAGATTTTTGGAATAAAATTACTGGAAAAACAATTGATGATTGGAATACACTGCAACTTAATCTTGCTGATCAAAAAGGGTTTTTTATTGATTTCTCTACAAAAAATGCCCAACTAAGTTATTTTGAAAATGCAGATGTAAATATACATAGCATATTTGGGAAATCTTATGCAGAAGGAAGAATTGGTTATGAAGTTTCTCGAGGAAAAGGTTCAGGTTGGATTTCAACAAAGATATGTAGTATAAGTGATGTAAATTTTAAAGATGTAACTAAAAATGATTGTTATTCTGGGTGTATAAACTCTCCTTATGTGGGAATAGACCCAATGGATAATAATTATGTTGTTTGTATTATTACCCTGGAAAATAATGTGATAAAGTTACATTCAACTAGTAATGATAGCAATTATATTTATCTTGAATGGGAAAGTTTAAGTGAGATAAGTGAAGAATGTTCAGATGGAACTTCATATAATTCTTGTTCTACAACAAAACCAAAATATTGTTCTAATGGAAATTTAATTAATAAGTGTAGTTCTTGTGGATGTCCAACTGGACAGCAATGCCAGAGTGATGGAAGTTGCAAAGTTAATGTAAATAATTGCCATACAAAACCTAAATGGGATTGGAATTATTGCACCTCTTCTTGCAAGTGTGATGCTGGTGAAGGAGATTGTGATTCTGATTCTCATTGTAATGATGGA